>Ga0302314_10010645_pt1 | contig 16075 bp, 10 predicted proteins | sample III_Palsa_N2_3_FD_200533 | JGI IMG/M metagenome (GOLD analysis project Ga0302314, IMG submission 200533) | Peat permafrost microbial communities from Stordalen Mire near Abisko, Sweden - III_Palsa_N2_3 | ecosystem: Environmental > Terrestrial > Soil > Palsa > Peat permafrost | place: Sweden... | reverse complement strand
GGCGATCACCATGGTCATGAAGGGAAAGATGCCCGTGAGCGCGTCCACCATGACGCGGGTCACCGGATAGATCTTGCCGCCATAGGCGCTGATGTCGGTGGAAAGCCAGAGATTGACCAGCGACAGGAGTGCGGCCAGCCCCAGCAGCACGAAATAGGCCGGGCTCTTGAAGACTTGGCCCATATCCAGCTTGGCGCGCGCCCAAAGTTGAGCGCGGCTTGTGGCGCCGCCAAATTGGGGTTTAGCCAAGGCGTCGGGCCGTGGCGGCGCGGCCCCGACGAGGTTTGCTGTCGCGGCCTTGGCGGCGCGTCGCCCCGACAGTTCGGCGGACTGGAAGTTGAACAGCCAGTAGGCGAGGGCGAGCACGCCGGCCGCCACCGCTAGCCAGATCGCCTTGTTCACCAGGAGGTCGCCCGCGATCGCCGGTGTCAGCGCATTGCGCTCGCTGGCGGTCCAATAGTGCGTCGCCGCGATGAAGGCGCTTGAGCCAAATGGCTCCCCGATGGCGGCGATATGTTCAAGGCCCGGCTTGTTCAACACGACGCTGAACACGGTGCGGAACACCAGCAGCAGGATGAGCCCGACGTAGGTCCACATCATCGATCGCGTGATCGTGGTCAGGGCGAAGAACAGCGCCGAGGTCAGGAGCAGGATCGGGACGCCCAGCACCAGGTAGGCGTAGGCATACGGCGCAAGGGTGAGCGACCCCAAGGTTTCGCGATCCACCCAGGGCGCGAGGGCGCCCAGCAGCAGGCCGGCCGGGATGGCCAGCATCCCCAGCGCCGCCGCGATCAGAGCGCCCAGGTAGCGGCCGTACAGATAGTCGAATTTTCTGATCGGCGTTGACCGCACGATCGAGCCAAACCCGGTCTCGTCGTCGCGAGTGATCACGTTGGCGACGATGGCGGTCGTGATGAACATGTAGAGGACGCTGAAAATCAGCGTCGATTGGCAGATCACATAGGCCGCGTTCTTGTGGACGTTGTCGGTCGATCCGATCTGGATGTTGTCCGAGGCCACCGAGCCGAACGACAACAGGGCGAACAGGACCAGCCCGACCCAGAAGATGGGCTGGCGCAGCTGGTAACGCAGTTCGAAGCCCGCGATCTTGAAGAACATCGTCGGGTCCCGTCAGGCGGCTTTGCGGGCGGCGGTGAGGGTCGAGAAGTAGACGTCCTCGAGCCCGCCGTTGACCTGGGTGAAGCCCTCGCCGGGATTGGTGTCGGCCAGCACGTGCACCACGGTGCGGCCGGTGAACAGCCGGGTGGAGATCACCTGATGCTGGGCGCGGAAGGCTTCCAGCTCGCCCTTGTCGATGGTCTTGACCCAGATCCGCCCCTTCAGTTCGTCGATCAGGGCGACGGGGCCGCCCTGGCGCACGATGCGGCCGCCGGAGATGATCGCCATGGCGGGGCACAGGTCCGCCACATCCTCGACGATGTGGGTGGACAGGATCACCACCACATTCTCGCCGATCTCGGCGAGGAGGTTCAGGAAGCGGTTGCGTTCTTCCGGATCGAGGCCGGCGGTGGGCTCGTCGACGATGATCAGCGACGGGTCGCCGATCAGCGCCTGGGCGATGCCGAACCGCTGGCGCATGCCGCCGGAATAGCCGGCCAGCGCCTTCTTGCGCACGTCCCACAGGTTGGTCTGGTTGAGCAGGTATTCGACGGTCTCGCAGCGATCCTTGGCGTTCGAGATGCCTTTCAGCACCGCCATGTGATCCAGCATGTCGTAGGCCGACACGCGCGGATAGACGCCGAAATCCTGCGGCAGGTAGCCCAGGGTTTTGCGAAGCGCCTCGGGGTCCTGGATCACATCGATGCCGTCGAAGGTGATCGTGCCCGAGGTCGGCGCCTGCAGGGTGGCGATGGTGCGCATCAGCGTCGACTTGCCCGCGCCGTTGGGGCCGAGCAGGCCGTACATCCCGCGCGGAATGGTCAGGGAGACGTCGTCCAGCGCCTTGACCCCGTTCGGATAGACGTGAGTCAACTTGTCGATCGCCAGCATGCGTCGTTCCCCTCAAAGACGAGCGGATAGGAGCCTCAAGGACCGGCGGCTGGCAAGTGAAACAACGGTAAGGGCTTGGGGCGTGCTTCGACGCGCGCCCATTGGGCTCGGCTCGGCATGACCTCGTTATTGGACTTCACCAAACCACGTCATCCTGAGCCGGCCGCGTCGAAGGACGCACGCGGCTGGCCGCTACCCTACGACGCCATCGCCTGCTCGTCCTCGCCGGCTTCGGCCAGCGCCGCGTCCATGGCGGCGAACAGGCGGTCGACCTCGATGGGTTTGGCGACGAAACTGTCCATGTCGTGGGCTGCGTATTCGCTCACGTGATGGGCCATGGCGTTGGCGGTCAGGGCGATGATCGGGGTGCGCCGGCGGCCGGTCTGGCGTTCGCGCTCGCGGATCGCCCGCGTCGCGGACAGGCCGTCCATCTCCGGCATCTGGATGTCCATCAGGATCACGTCCCACTCGGCCAGGTCCCAGGCTTCGATCGCCTGACGACCGTCGGCGACGATGGTGGGCTCGACCCCGGCCTGCTGCAGCATGGTGCGCAGGACCAGCTGGTTGATCGCATTATCCTCGGCCGCCAGCACGCGCAGCGTGGGCAGGTCGTCGGTCTGGTCGGCGCTCTGCCGGTCGGCTGGGACAGCGGCCGGCTCCGCCACGCGCTTCAGCGGCAGGGTCGCGATAAAGGTCGAGCCCTCGCCTTGGCGGCTCTCCATGGTGACCGAACCGCCCATCAGCTGGGCCAACTCGCGGCAGATCGCCAGGCCGAGACCCGTGCCGCCGAACCTGCGGGTAACCGAGGCGTCCGCCTGCTCGAACTTCTCGAACAGCTGGCCAATCCGTTCCGGCGCGACGCCAATTCCGGTGTCGGACACCCTGAGCGCAAGTCCCGCGTCGGTGGCGCGGATGGTGACCTTCACCTCGCCTTGTTCGGTGAACTTCAGAGCGTTGGAAAGCAGATTATAGAGCACCTGCCGCACGCGCGTGGAGTCGCCCAGGTAGGTCCCTTGGGCCGCCTCTTCTATGATCAGGTCGAACGCTAGGCCCTTCTGGCTCGCCACGCCGCTGAAGGCCGCATGCGCGCCGCGCGCCAGCTCACCGATGTTGAACGGCGCTTCCTCGAGCTCCAGCCGCGCCGCCTCGATCTTGGACAGGTCCAGCACGTCGTTGAGGATGGCCAGCAGGGACTCGCCGGACTCGCGGATCACCTGCAGTCGCTCGCGCTGGATGTCCGATAGTTCGGCGGCGGCCATCACTTGCGCCATGCCCAGCACGCCGTTCAGGGGCGTGCGGATCTCATGGCTCATGGTGGTCAGGAAGGTGCTCTTGGCCTGGTTGGCCGCCTCGGCCTGGTCCTTGGCGCGCACCAGAGCCTGTTCGGCCCGTTTGCGGGCGGTGATATTCTGCAGCGCGCCGACCAGACGGTGCGGTTTGCCGTTTTCATCCAGCTGCAAAGCCGCCGCGCTCTCGGCCCAGATTTCCTTTCCGTCCGTTCGCTTGAGTCGATAGGTGGGCCGGTAGGGTTCGCCTTCCTCGACGTGCCGCCGCCACTGCTCTTCGACGTCGGGCCGGTCGCGCGGGTCGATCGTGAGATAGATGTCCCTGAAGAGCTGCGGGTAGGTGCAGGGCTCCTCGAAGAAGAGTGACTCGTCGCCGGTCTTGAACAGCTGGCGGCGCTGGTAGTCCATCTCCCAGACGTGGATGTCGGCGAGGTTGAGGGCGAGCTTCAGCCGCTCCTCGCTGCGCTCGGCTTGTTCCAGGGTTTCGACCAATTCGGTGATGTCGTCGGCCGCGATCATCAGGCCGCCGATCTCGCCCGCGGAGTCGCGCCAGGCCTTCACCTGTGTGTTGAACCAGGCAATGCGCCCATCCGGGCGCTGGGTGCGCAACCGTTCGACGCTGACCGGCCGGCCCTCGGTGAGACAGCCTTCGAGTTCGCCGACCCAAGGGGTGTAAACGGTCGGCGCAAGCTCGAAGATCGACCGGGTGAGCGTCCGTTCGGGGTCCAGTTTAAGGTTCGACGCCCACACTTCGCTGTGCGCGATCACCCCCATGTTTCGGTCGGTGAGCACCAGCGACATCGGCAGGCCGCGCACCAGCTCGATCAGCATGGCGCGGGCGGCGTCGCGCTCGACGGAGGATCGGGAATGGGCGCGCTTGGCCTGGGCGCGCTCCCATTCGTCGGCGAGGAAGTCGGCGATGTCGCCGAGCCGTTCCAGTTTGGCCTTGTCGTAGGGCCGGGGCGTATTTCCGGTGACGCACAACACGCCGGGCGTCGTGCCGTCCGCCAGCCGGATCGGCGCGCCGACATAGGACTTCAGAAAGGGCGGCCCTTGCACCAGGGGGTTGTGCGCGTAAACCGGGTGCTGGGTGGCGTCCTCCACCCACAACGGTTCGCCGGTCGCGACGATGGCTTCGGCGACAGGGTCATACACCGGAACGCCATTGTTGGCGTAGCGGCTGCGCCAGAACTGGCCTTCATGCATCATGATGACAATGGCGTAGCCATCGTCGAACAGGCCGCCCGCGATCCGCGTCGCCCGCTCGATCACGGTCATGGAGAGGTCGACCCCGAACGGAGCCTTTGGCGCCGGACCGTCTGCCTGTCCCTTTTCCTCGCCCATGTGCGGCGCCTTGGCGGTTCGTGGATCGCCAGTTTTGAGCCATAGGCGTTAACAGGGCTCTTACATAGGACTGACAGAGCGCTTCAGGGCTGGAGCCAAGTGAGTCAAAGGGTTGTGGCCCATCTCCGCCAACGGACTGCGCCGATGAGTGCAAATGAACCTAACGACAAATTGTCGCGGATTCGGCATGGGCGGCCTTTTGACCGTCGCCGCGCCGTGGCAGAAACCAGCGCAACGTCCGGTAAACGCCAACCGCCGGCCTTCAGGGAGCAAGACGCCCATGACCCAGACCGAAGTGAAGATACCAACGCCGGATGGCGAGGCCCGCGCCTACACCTTCACGCCGGCGGGATCTGGCCCCTGGCCAGCGGTGATCTTCTATATGGATGCCCCCGCGATCCGTCCGGCCCTGTTCCAAATGTGCGAGCGGCTCGCCTCTCACGGTTATTATGTCCTGCTGCCCGACATGTTCTGGCGCGCGGGTCCCTATGAGCCCATCAACCTCAAGGCAGTGATGAAGGACGAGGAGACCCGGCGCGCCGTGTTCGGCAAGCTCATGGCCTCCACCGATCCTGAAAAGTCGACCCGCGACACCGGCGCCTTCCTGGATTGGCTGTCGAAGCAGCCCCAGGTCAAAGGCGATAAGGTCGGCTGCACCGGCTACTGCATGGGCGGCGGGCTGGCCCTGCGCGCGGCGGGAAACTATCCGGATCGCATTGCCGCGGCCGCGGCCTTCCACGGCGGCCGGCTGGCCACCGACGCACCCGACAGCCCGCACCTGTTGGCTCCGAAGATGAAGGCCAAGGTCTATGTCGCCGGCGCCGACGAGGACGCGGGTTTTCCGCCCGACCAGGCCGATAAGCTGCGCGAGGCGCTGACCGCCGCGGGCGTCGACAACGAGGTGACCATCTACGCCGGCGCCAAGCATGGCTACGCCCCGCCGGACATGCCGGTCTACAACGAGGAAGCCTCCGAACGGCACTGGCGCGAGATGCTCAAGCTGTTCGACGAGACGCTGAAGTAAGACCTAGCCAGCGCGCGGCGGCTCCTGCTCCCAGAACTGGCGGAAGGCGCCGCGCGGATCGTTCTCAACCCGCGTCTGATGGTCGAACACCATGGTGGCGCGGGTTGGCACGCTGTAGGCGGGCCAGTGCGGCAGGCGGGGATTGTTCGGATCGCCGGTCGCCGCGAACGAAACCCACATCGACGCCAGTTCGTCGGCCAGCCGCAGGCTCTCGGGGCCGGTTTCGTTCAGCCCGCCGCGCGCATCGTGCAGGCTCGGGCCCACATCGCTGCCGTGCGGTGTGCCATAGCGGCCGCCGTAGGCCGGGCTGGGTTCGCGGTAGAGGTAGCTCCAGACCGGCGCCCCTGCCTGGGCTGCCTTCCGTTCGGTCTCGATCAGCGAAGGTTTGCGGAACACCTCGTCGGTGTCGAAGCGGGCCTGCAATACGAACGGCGTCGCCTTGGGATCGTCTTCCCGATACATGGCCAGCACCTTGTCCGCTCGCGCCTCGCCCACGCGTTTGGCGATGAAGGCGCGCAGACCAGCCTCGGTCAGGTCGAAATTGGCCATCCGATAGGCGCGTTCGTCGAGTACATTGGAGATGATCATCGGCACATCCTTGGACACCGCCGGCGCCGCCGGGTCGAAGGGATTGCCGGGCAGGACCACACCATCGATCGAGGGCGAGAAGGAGCGCGGCGCCTCGCCCTTGGCGCGGTCGGCGGCCTCCATCGTCGCCTGCGCCGCCAGCAGGTCCTCGTAGGGCAGGGCCTGCAGCTTGGCCATGTCGCCCTTGGCGACGCCGAGATTGGCCAGGAAGGCCGCCGCGCCCTTCTGGGCCGTCTCTGCGGTCGACAGGCGCAAGGTCGCGCCGCTCATCACCCCCGCGCGATGGAACAGTCCCTTGGCCGACGGCATCGACATCAGGATGGAGGTCTTGGCCCCGCCGCCGGACTGGCCGAACACCAGCACCCGCGAAGGATCGCCGCCGAAGGCCGCGGCGTTCTCGCGCACCCAGGCGAGGGCGGCGACGATGTCCATCATGCCTACCGTACCCGAATGGGCGAACCCCGGCGCCTGATCGGCCAGGTTCAGATAGCCGAAGGCGCCAAGGCGGTGGTTGATGGTGATCACCACGCAATCGCCGAAACGCGCCAGCGCCTCGCCGTCGAACCCTGGCGAATTGCCGGAGCCGCCATAGAAGCCGCCGCCGTGGATATGCACCAGCACCGGCCGTTTGGCGCCCGGCACCAGGGTCGAGGTCCACAGGTTCAGCACCAGGCAATCCTCGCCCATCCCGCCGGGCTGGATGTCGAACATGATCAGACCGCCGTAGTCGTTGATGCGGCTGTTGGGCATCTGCGGCGCGATCTGGCCGTATTCCAGCCTGTCCTGAATGCCTGCCCAGGTCGGCGGCGGCGTTGGCGGCATGAAGCGGTTCTTGCCAGAGGTGTCGGCGCCGTAGCGAATGCCCTTGAACATCTTCACCCCACCGGCGGAGATGCCGCGCACCTTGCCCTGAGCCGTCTCGACAACCGGAAAGATGTCGGCCGCGGTGATGGCGCGCGCGGCGCCGGCCATCAGCAGGCCGCTCATGCCCACGGCGGCGGCCAGGATCGATCGGCGATTGGCGTGCATGGTTTCCCCCTGAGTGGCTTTTTTGAATCAAGTCAGGCCTGACTATAGACTCAAATCGCGCCCGTGCATGATCGGGTCATTTCAGCGATCGGCGGCCGGTATTTTGCGTCTGTGCGAACCATGACGGGCCTCGGCGCGTATAGGGTCGGTCCGACAAACCGACGCCGCGGGAGATCGCGCTCTGACCCTACGCCCTCTAGAGCCGATCGACGCGATCGCGCCGCCGCCTGCTGGCCGGAGGCGGGCGGTTCGCGCCGCCGCGGCCTTGGCGCTTGCCGCCCTGACCAGCGCCTGTTCGGCGATCGGGGTGCTGAATGGCGTGGCGAAGGTCACCAGTCCCGGCGTCACGGTCACGCGCGACATCGCCTATGCGCCGGGCGACCGGCACGGGCTGGACGTCTACCAGCCCGCCCAGCGCAGGGTGGGTCGGCCCGTGGTGGTCTTCTTCTATGGCGGCGGCTGGGATTCGGGCTCCAAGGCGGACTACGCCTGGGTCGGCCGGGCGCTCGCGGGCCAGGGGTTCGTGACCGTGGTCCCCGACTATCGAATCTATCCCCAAGCCAGGTGGCCCGACTTTTTGCGGGACAGCGCGCTGGCCGTGCGCTGGGCGAAGGACCATGCCGCCGCCTATGGCGGCCAACCAGCCAAGCTGGTGCTGATGGGCCATTCGGCGGGCGCCTACAACGCCGTCGATCTGGCCATCGACGAGCGCTGGCTGACGGCGGTGGGCGTCGATCCGGAGCACGACATCAAGGGCGTGGTCGGCCTGTCCGGGCCCTATGATTTCCTGCCCCTGGAGAGCGATGAGCTGAAGACCATCTTCGGTCCCGAGACTCAGCGCCCCGACACCCAGCCGATCAATCACGTCAATGGCCGCGCGGCGCCCCTGCTGCTGATCACCGGCGACAAGGACCACACGGTCGACCCCGGCAACAGCGACCGGCTGGCCGCAAGGGTCCGGGCCGCCGGTGGGCAGGTGACCGTGATCCACTACGCCGGCCTGGATCACGCCCGCACGGTCGCGGCTCTGGCGGGACCATTGCGCTGGATCGCCCCGATCATGCGCGAGACCACGGCCTTCATTGATCGCCAGACCGGGATCGCGCCGACGCCGGCTAATTGACCAACGATCTGGGCCGCCTCAAAGGTCTTCCAAACAAGGGAGACATCGATGGACCTCGCCAAACCGCATCTGGATGTGGGTCTCTATGTCCGCGACACGGACGCCGCCTTGACGTTCTGGCGGAATGAGGCCGGCGCCGTATTCGACCATGTGCTGCCGCTGCGCCCCGGTCATCGCCAGTATCGGCACGACCTGTTCGGCTCGGTGCTGAAGATCAACAATTCGAGAGAGCCGCTGGTCGACAACCCGCCCTCCGGCTACCGCGAGCTGCTGGTGGCGCGGCCAGGACTGGAGGCGCCAAGGTCACTTCAGGATGCCGAGGGCAACCGGGTCAGCCTGATCCCGCCAGGGTATTTGGGGATCGAGAAGATCGGCGTGCGGCTGGCGGTCCGCGACCTCGCCGCACACAAACGGTTCTATGCCGAGGCGCTGCAATTGCCCGAAGTCGCGGTGGACGGGGTCGGCGCGGCCTATCGCGCGGGCGACAGCGTGGTGCTGCTCGACCAGGCGGACGATGCGCCGTCGGACGCCCAGATCGGCGGCTATGGCTGGCGCTACATCACCTTCCAGATCCGCAAGGTGGACGCCGAGCACGCCTTTGCCCTGGCCCGTGGCGCGCGGGAAGGGACGGCGCCCGTGACCCTGGGCGAGACCGCGCGCATTTCCATGATCCGCGATCCGGATGGCAACTGGATCGAGCTGTCGCAACGCGCCTCGATCGTCGGGTCGCTGGAGCCCTGATCTTCGTCCATCTGCCGGGGCGCGTGTTGCTGTCATGCATCGGCAGGTAATCGATCCGTACACGAAGTCTTTCCCGCAAGCATAGTCCACGTCCGGAAATCGCCGGATGGGCGCGGCGATGACGCGCCGCCAGGGAACCCGTGCGCGAGTTCCTCAACAGTCCAGCTTTCCAGAGGGCGAATTTTTCGCCTGACGCGTGTGCGCCGGCTGTGGTCCGCGCTTAAGTAATCAATATGGCGCTGCTTATTGTCGCATAGTCGACGGCCTCACACATTCTTGATGCGTGACTTGAGAAATTCTGTGTATCAACAAATGAGGCTGTTATTGGGCGCCAAACCTATAGTTACTGGCGCATTTACTAAGTATTCGTCCGGCTGGCGGGCGTTCAGGGGGCAAGATCATGAAACTGCTGTTGGGTAGCTGCGCCTTCGCGGCATTGCTGGTTGGCGTCGCCGGGTCGGCTGACGCCCAAATCGCGGTTGGCGATGCGCCGATCCACGCCATTCCCGTGAGCGACGCCCAGCCTGGACCTCAGATCACCCCATCGACCGCCCCCGTTGCGGCGCCGCCGGCTCCAGAGGCGCCCGTTCCAGAGGCGCCGCCGACCGTCGCCGCCGCCCCGGCCGCTCAGCCGATGGTTCTGGCCAACGCCACGCCGCTCCAGCCAGCGCCGTCGGCCGTCATCGCTGCAGCCCCCGCGTTCAGCGACAGCGCTCTGGTCGCTTCGCTGAAGCCGCCCGTGGTGCAACCCGCCGCCCAACCTGTCGTGTTGACCGAGGATGAGGCCGCCTTCTTCACAACCCTCGGCCATCGGGTCACAGACGCCGCGACGGCCTATGACGGTTATGTCCGTCAGGCCGGCGCTATCAACCCGGGCTTCAACGACCCTGCCTCGGTGCAACGGGCGGTGAAGGCCTCGGCGGGCTATCAGCCTGAACAATTGCAGCAAGGGATCGTCGCCTACGCCGCCATGATCGCCCTGCGCAGCCCGGCGTTTGTGGAGGGCGTGCGCGCCCAGGCCCAGGCCGATCCGTCGTTCGCCGATCGTCTCACCGCCCAGCCGGTCATGGTGCTGCAGGTTCCCGGCGCGGCCCAGGCGGCCATGGATGTCGCCGGCGTCCTGCGCGCCCACGGCGTCGCCTTGCAGACCACAGGCAAGGCGATCGGCAAGGCCGCCTACGATATCCAGGCCCAGTCCTGGTCAAAGGAGCCCGTGGCTAATCCGGAGGTGGTGCTGGCCAACGTGAAGTTGGCCGCGACCCAACCCCGGGCGGCTGACGCGCCAACGGAGAAGATGTTGCTGCAAAGCCTGATCTCGGCGCCGCATCTGGATGGGTATGGACCGCCGGCCGCCACGCCGGCGGTGGTGCGGGGCATGGCCGTCGCCGCCCTGGCGGTGATGGGTCACGCCGGGGACAAGGAAGACCTGCGGATCGCGACCCTGCTGCAGGACGCCCTGGCCGCCAGCTGCCTGAAGATGGCGATGCTGAACATGAATCAGTGTCTGGCCGCGGCGGGTCCGCACTATGACGATGTCTTCTGCGTCGGCGAACACTCCGTCGGCGAGACCGCGCGCTGCGTCTCCTCGGCCGCGGACGGTGGACCGCCCGAGCCCTATCCCACCCAGCGGGTGGCCGATGTAACGCCGCCAGCCGCCCAGGCCGCCGGAGGCTACGGTCCCGAGCAGGCCGCCGCCTACGGCTATGCCCCGCGTCCCATTGCGCCTGAGGATGAGGCGCCCGCGCCGCAACAGGTCGCCGACGCCCCAGCCTATCCGCAGGGCGACGGCACATTCGACGGGCAGATCTATGCGCGCCGGGCCCAGATGCAACAGCAGCAGCCGCAATACCAACAGGCCGCCCAGTATCGGCGGCAACCGGCGACCTACGCCTATCAGGACGCTCCGTCGCCGCGCCAACCCGCGCCGCAAGCCCAGTATCCCTATGGCTATGGCGCCCAGGGCGGCGGTTACGCGCCCTATGGCGGCGGCTACTACGCGCCCGCGCCGGGTTACGCGCAGGGCGGATATCCGCAAGGAGGGTATCAGTAGCGGCCAAGCTCCAGACGTGGGTCCAGGCGGGTCACGGTGAACAGGCGCTTAACCAAATATTCTCACAAAACCCTGTTATCCTTGCGGAAAGGCGCAAAGACCGAGCGGGGGCGTAGTGGAACAGCCGATAAGCACTGGCGTCGACGATGTATCGCTCGGGCGCGTCCTGAGGTTGGCGCGGGCCTCGCTGGGCGGTTTCGCGCCCGGGCTTGTGCTGCTTGAGGCTGACGGGGGCTGCCGGTTCTTCGAGAACGGCGCGACCGCGCCGGCGGCGCTGATCGAATCCATCGTCGCCAGCGGCGAAGCGCTCTGGCTGGGCGACTGTGACGCGGGGCGGGATATCGCCGGCTTTATCGCCGCGCCCATCGTCGGGTCGGACGATCGGGTCGCCGCGGTGATCTTCGGCTGCTCGCCCTCGCCGCGCGTCTATGACGAGGCCATCGCCTCGGCCCTGGGCGACCTGGCGGCCCTGTTCGGCATGACCCTGGCGCGGCTTGCCAAGACCAAGGCCCTCAATGCAACGGTCGCCGCGCTTGAGCGCCACCGCGACGAGCTGTCCGCCTTCGCCGACACCACCTCGACTTCGATCGTCATGACCGACCGCAAGATGCAGGTGATCAAGGCCAGCGGCCAATGGCTGGTCAACCGCCGGCTGGCGGAGCACCAGGTTCTGGGACGATCCATCTATGAGATCGTGCCTGGCTATCGCGCCTTCAGCGAGGCCTACGACCGGGTCATCTCCACCGGCCGGCCCTATGACGAGGAGCGGGTCAAATGGTGGCTCAATGGCGAACTGCGCTGGATGCAGACCGCTGTGCGCCCCTGGTTCGACCAGCGCGGCGAGGTGGGCGGGGTCCATATCGCGGCGCACGACATCACTGAGATCATCGAGGCCATGGACCGCACCAAACGGTCGGAGGCGCGGCTGAAACTGGCGCTCGAGATGGCCGAGATGCATGTCTTCGAAATGGACTTCGGCCGCGGCGCCCTGGAGAAGGCGGGCCTCGAAGATCGGTTCTTCGAGACGCCCCAGACCTTTGGGGATCTCTCGGCCGATAATCTTTCGGCGGTCCACCCCGACGACCGCGCGCGTGTCTCCGCCCTGCTCAACCGGAATATCGAGGAAGGCGCGCCCTTCGCGGCGGAATTCAGGGTCAATCGCGCCGACCGCGAGGTCTGGGCCGCCAGTGTCAGCCAGGTCGACCGCAACAGCGTCGGCGAGGTCATCCGCTTCACCGCCGCCATGCAGGACATTACCCAGCGCAAGCTCAACGAGCGGGCGCTTACCCAGGCCAAGGAGGACGCCGAGGCCGCCAACCGCGCCAAGAGCACCTTCCTGGCCACCATGAGCCATGAGATCCGCACGCCGTTGAACGGCGTGCTGGGCATGGCGCAAGCCATGGCTGTGGATGAGCTGTGCGGGGTGCAACGCGAACGCCTGGACGTGATCCGCCAGTCCGGCGAGACCCTGCTGGCGATCCTCAACGATGTTCTGGACCTGTCGAAGATCGAGGCCGGCAAGCTGGAGCTGGAGGAGGTCGAGTTCGATCTCGGCGAACTGGCCCAAGGCGCCCACGCCGCCTTCACCGCTATCGCCAACAAGAAGGGCCTGTCGTTCGATCTGAATATCGATCGGAGCGCCCGCGGCGTCTATCGCGGGGATTCAACCCGCATCCGCCAGATCCTCTACAATCTGGTCTCGAACAGTCTGAAATTCACCGAGCAGGGCGAAGTGCGGGTGGTGATCGCCAGGGAGGAGGATCAGCTCAGCGTCCAGGTTCGCGACACCGGCATCGGCATTCCGCCCGAGCGTCTGGCTCAGTTGTTCCAGATGTTCGAACAGGCCGACGCGTCGACGACCCGCCAGTTCGGAGGCACCGGCCTCGGCCTGGCCATCTGCCGCGAACTCGCGGCCCTCATGGGCGGGGTGATCAGCGCGACCAGTGAGCCCGGGAAGGGTTCGATCTTCGAGGCGCGCCTGCCGATCCCGCGCATCTCCGGCGCGTCGCGCAGACCTCCAAGGTCGGTTGAGCAGCCGGCGGCTCAGGTCGTCCCGGCCAGCGAAGCGTCGGCGTTGCGCGTGCTGGCGGCTGAGGACAATACCGTCAATCAGCTGGTTCTGAAGACTCTGCTGCATCAGATCGGCGTCGATCTTACCGTGGTCGACAACGGCGAGGACGCGGTCAGCGCCTGGGAGCGCGAGCCCTGGGATTTGATCCTGATGGACGTGCAGATGCCCCGCATGGACGGCCCGACCGCGACCCGGCGGATCCGTCAACTCGAGGCCCAGACGGGGCGCGACCGGACCCCGATCATCGCCCTGACCGCCAACGCCATGTCCCACCAGGTGGCGGAATACGCCACGGTGGGTATGGATGGCTTCGTCGCCAAGCCTATCGAGATTGGCCGCCTGTTCGCCGCCATGCGCGAGGCCTTGGGCGAAGACGAGGACGAGGCGACCCAGGCGGCGTAGGGTTCGGCGGCCAGACCGTCTTCGACTCTCAAATGAAGAGGTCGGCGCCGGCGTCGCGCGATGCGCCGGTGCGGCCGGCATGCGCGGTCAAGGCACAACCAAGAGCTCGCCGGGGAAACATCGTTGGGCGCCGGCGCCGATAGCTCGACAAAAAAATGGGCGGGCGCCCTTAGGACGCCCGCCGCTTGGAGAGTTTGCGCGCCCGCTTAGGAGCGCGCGCCAATTTTGGTTTAGCGAAAGAGGCTTAGCAGCGAAGAGCTGCTGGAGTTGGCGATAGAGAGGGCCTGGATGCCGAGCTGCTGCTTGGTCTGCAGAGCCTGGAGCTGGGCGCTTTCCTTGGCCAGGTTGGCGTTGACGAGGTTGCCGACGCCGGTGTCGATCGTGTCTTGCAGATTGGCCACGAAGGTCTGCTGCGAAGCCAAAGCGTTTTCCGACGTACCCAGCTTGGCCAGGGCGTTGTTGACGTTGGTGATCGAGGTTTGGATGGTCGAGATGGCGGCCGAGGCCAGGGTCGCGGTGCCGATCGAGGTGGTCGCCGTCAGGGTGACGTTGGAGCCGCCCAGGGACAGGTTCTGCGCCGCCACGGTGAGCGACGACGTGCCCGAAGCGTTGGCCAGGGCGTAGATGTTTTTGGCCCCAGAATCGATCAAGTTGGCGCCGTTGAAGCTGGCGTTGTCGACCACCGAGGTGATCTGGTTGCGCAGCGAGGTGAAGTCGGCGTTCAGGGCGCTCCGGCTAGCGGTGTCCAGCGAGGTGTCGGAGGCGGCGAGCGCCTTGGACTTCAGCTGGTTCAGCAGGTCGGAGACCGATTGGCCGGCAGAGGAGGCCACGTCGATGGTCGACTGGGCCCGTTGCAACGACTGGGTGACCGAGTCGAGCGAGGTGGCCGTCGCGCGCTGGTTCTGGGCGATGGCCCAGATGGCGCCGTTGTCCGACGGGCTGGAGATCGCCAGGCCGGTCGAAACCTGGGTCTGAGCGGTTTGCAGTTGGTTTTCGGTGGAGGTGAGGTTCTGCAGGGCGACGAGTGCGCCCGGGTTGTTATTTACGCTTAGCGACATGTCAAAGGTTTCCCATTCTCAGGTTTCCGGCGCCGTTTTGACACCGGGCGGACATTCGTCCGCGTTTTGTCGTCAAGAAGAGAAGTTCGACTTATGTCGGCCCCCCATCTCATCGTCCACAATATGGGGATTTAGCTTCCGCTTAGTTATGCGGTATGGTTAACGCCGTTACTCGCTGAATTCGCTGTCTTGTTAAGACTTGGCGTCAATATCTAGCGAGTCATTGCGCCATCAAAACCAGCCTTGGTGATTTGGCTATTTCCGGACGCAGAGTCTTGGCCACGCCGTTGACTCTCTCGGCGTTAGGATTCCGGCTCCGGACAAAATATTTAAAGCCTGAAGGTCGATTTTGCTAACCTTCAATAGCTGCGATCAGCGCCATCTCTGTGGCGGCGTCTCGGCCATGAGCGGCCCGATCATAAGACGTCATCCCGCCGGCCCCGACGAAGCATCGCCTGCATGCCCAGGACGGCGGAGGGTCAAGCTCGGGAGCTTTGCCGGCCCCGGGGGATTACGGTGTGTTGAAGCGTGACCTTCGAGGTCCGTGGAGGGCCCAGCCGATGACCGATCTCGACAACCGCCGACCGCTGAAGGTGCGCGAAACGGCCTGGGCGAAAGACTTCGCCGCCCAGCTCGCCCGATCGCACGCGACGCCCGATCTGATCTCAGCGCTCGGCGTGGTCTTTGCGATCCTCGGTGCGGCCATTCTGGCTCTGGGGGGCGTATTGCCGCCGATCCCGCGCGCCATCATCCTGATCATCGCCGCCGCGGCGATCCAGGGTCGGCTGCTCTGCAATCTGCTCGATGGAATGGTCGCGGTTGAGCATGGGCGAGCGTCCAGCGCCGGACCGATCTGGAACGAGCTGCCCGACCGGTTCTCCGATGCGATGCTGTTGGCTGGCGCGGGCTATATGCTGTCCGGTCTCGGCTGGCGGATCGGCCCATCCCTGGGCGGGGCGGCGGCGGTGCTGGCCGTGATTACGGCCTATGTCCGCGAACTCGGCCGCGGCCTTGGCCTGCCCGCCGACTTCACCGGTCCGATGGCCAAACAGCAACGGATGGTCGTGCTGACCGGCGGCTGCCTGCTTTCGGCGATCGAACCGTTCTGGAACGGCGCCGGCCAGATGATGATCGTCGCCATGGCCGTGATCGTCGTCGGAACCGTCTGGACGATCGGGCGTCGCGTGCGCAACCTGGCGGCGGGGCTGAAGGCGCGCCAGAGCTAGGTGTCATTGCCAAGAAGGTTGTTCACACGCAGCCATGGTGTGAGGCCGCCGATGCCGGAGTGTGGTCGGGTGAGGTTGTAGGCGTTGGTCCACGGCCCGATGGCCGCGCTTCGCTGGTCTGAG
>Ga0302314_10010644_pt1 | contig 16075 bp, 15 predicted proteins | sample III_Palsa_N2_3_FD_200533 | JGI IMG/M metagenome (GOLD analysis project Ga0302314, IMG submission 200533) | Peat permafrost microbial communities from Stordalen Mire near Abisko, Sweden - III_Palsa_N2_3 | ecosystem: Environmental > Terrestrial > Soil > Palsa > Peat permafrost | place: Sweden... | reverse complement strand
CCTCGATACGAATGCCCGGCAGAACGCGGCCTTCAGAGTCGCGCAGAGGCACCACCAGCGCGTGCACGCCGTGGGACTCGCCATCGACGATCAGCTGCGCGAAGACCGCCGCGACCCCGGCGTAACGCGCGGCACCTCCGATGTACTCCTTACGGGCGTCGTCGTCGGGGGTATCGATCACGAACTCCTGCGTGGACGGGTCATAGGTCGCTGTCGTGCGCAACATCTGCACGTTGGATCCGTGACCGGCTTCGGTCATCGCGAAGCAGCCGAGCAACTCCGCAGCCGCGGTGGCGCTGAGGTAGCGGTCGTGGTGGATCCGCGTGCCGAGGTTGAGAACCGCACCACCCCACAGCCCGAACTGCACGCCGAACTTGACCAGCAGGCTGAGATCCGAGTACGCCATCGTCTCGAAGCCGACGACGTTCGCCCCGGGATCATCGAAGCCGCCATAGCGCGACGGGAAACCGGGCACTCCGAGGCCCTCCGCGGCAATCGTCTGCATCCACTCCATGACCTGCGCGCGGTAGGCATCGGGTTCGAGCCCGCTCACCGGCGCGAACTCGGGCCGCCGCTGCAGCTCGCGAATCCTCTCACGCAGCTCGCGACGGGAGCCATCGAGCAGCTTCTGCAGGGCTTCAGGGTCCACGACGTCGAGTGCGACGGGGCTGGCGATGACGACGCTCATGCAAGCGCATCTGCCCGCAGACCGTCCTCGATATTCACCGCGAGCGACACGCCCTCTGTGCGTTTGCTCACTCCCATGCTCTGCACTCCCCCAACAGCCACTTGATCACCCCTACCGAGTCCTGCACGCAGCGGGCTCTGAGGGGCTTGAAAGGAGGGCGCTATGGCGCCTGAGTCCTCAAATCGGTTCGCACATCACGGAGCCTTCGGCAACGACCGCTTCGGCGTGGTCGCGGAACGCTTCGCACGCTTCTTTGGGACACCGCGGTTCATTGTCGGCCAGACTCTGCTGGTCGTCCTCTGGATCACCTTCAACGCGGTCGCTATCCGCTTCCGGTGGGACCCCTACCCGTTCATCCTGCTCAACTTGGCGTTCTCGACGCAGGCCGCTTACGCCGCCCCGCTGATCCTCCTTGCCCAGACTCGCCAGGCCGACCGAGACAAGATCCGCGACTCTGCCCTGCTAGAACATCACGACCTCGAAATCGCGCGTCAGCATGCGTTCGAGGTTCGCCAGACGGAGGTGCTGGCGCGCGAGCGGGAGTTGGCCGAACAACACCTGAAGATGCTCACTCAGAACACTCAGCTGACGGAGCAGATCGCACGGCTGACGAGGGAGTTGCATCACGCTGTCTGTCCTACTCCCGACACCACTCCCGCAGCGTTGCCGTAACCACCCCGTGCGCGCAAGTCGCCCCAGATCCGCTACCGCCGGTGCGGTTCTCGGTGTAGCGCGATCTGCCCGAACGATTCCGAGAGGTCCGCTTCGGCATCGCTGTCGTCCGGCGTGAGGTTGAGGACCGTGCTCAGCAGCAGCAGTGGGGCTCCCGATGCCCATGCCTGCGGCCGCGAGGCCGTTGGGAATGCGACGGGAACAGTCGTCGTGGCAGCTGGGAAGCCGGCGAAGACCTCAGGCAGGCGATGTTCGAAGTAGGGGGCGGCCGCGAGGATCGCTGATGCCAGCGTTCGGGCCGCGTGATGGTGGCCATAGCGCGCGAGACCGGCGGCGATCAGTGAATTCTCGTGCGGCCAGATCGTCCCGGTGTGGTAGCCGAGCGGGTTGTAACCGGCCTCTTTGATGCCAAGGGTGCGGATGCCCCAGCCGGAGTAGATCTGCTCGGAGAGCAGCAGCTCTGCGGTTGCGCTCGCTTCATCTTCGTCGAGCATCCCGGACCAGAGCAGGTGGCCGATATTGGAGGTCAGGCTGTCGACCTGGCGCTTGTCACCGTCCAGGGCAAGCGCGTGACATCCGCGGTCGGGCATCCAGAAGTCGCGCCGGAAGCGCACGCGGAGGTCGCGGGCCCGCTGCTCGAGTCGATCGCTGAGGGGCTCATCGAGCCAGACCTCGCGGGCGAGCCGGGCCGCGCGGCGTTGGGCGTCGTAGACGTAGCCCTGAATCTCACAGGTCGCGATCGGGCCACTCGCGAGGGTGCCGTCAGCGAACTGAATCGAGTCGTAGCTGTCCTTCCAGCACTGGTTCGCAAGACCGGTTTTCAGGTTGCGGCACTCGTACTCGACGTAGCCGTCCCCATCGGGGTCACCACTTTCTTCGATCCAGCTCAGTGCCGCGCGAGCGTGCATCTCGAGTTCGCGAACGAGACCGTCGTCGCCGGTCCACCGGTGGTATTCGTCGAGCAGCACGAGGAACAATGGCGTGGCGTCGGCGCTGCCGAAATATGGTGAGTGTGGACGCAGCCCGCGTGAGGTGAGCTCACCAAACCGCAACTCATGCAGGATCTTTCCCGGCTCGCGCTCGTGAAAGTCATCTCGATCTGTGGCCTGGGCCGCGGCGAGCACGCGCAGGGTCGTCGCGGCGAGCTCGGGAAGGTATGGCAGCGCTTGGTAACTGGTGAGCAGACTGTCACGACCAAACAACGCCATGAACCACGGCAGCCCTGCCGCAGGTAGGGTCGCGCCCTTGTGCAGGTCAGGATGCATGCGCAGAGCACCGAGGTCACTCAGGCTCGCGCGATAGGTGCGCCTGAGTGCCGGATCGTCGGCCTGCAGTGTCGGGACATCCGCCAGCCACGTCTCCAGATCGGCTGTCCTCGCCCTACGGACCTCCTCGAGTGACCCGTATGACCGGCGGTCCGTGAAGTTCACGCCCGGTTGAGCGGCATGGGGGGAGATGATGAAGGTGGTGGCCCACTGTTCACCGGGAGCGAGATCGAGCTGGTATTCAAATCCCTCACGGCTGATGGTTGCGGGTGAACTGCTCGTAACCGTGACCGAGCGCTGAAACTCCTCGTGACGGTAAGCGAGGGTCATGCTGTTGGCGTCGTGCACGAACGTGACCGCTCGCTCTGGGACCACAACGTCCTTGACCTCGAAGAGGTCGGCAAAGTCGGCGTCGACCTCCAGAACCAGCCGGACTCGACTCGGCTCATGGAGATGATTGGTGACGGTGATCTCCTCCATCCACACGTGGTCGACAAGCCGGTGACGTACGACCGAGCGCGGAGCTTGCTCGTCGGGGTCGACGGTCGGCGCCAGGAAGAACTGGACGTCGAAGTGCGACCCCTGATTGAGGCTCAACAACTGCAGTGGCCTCTGTCCGACGCGGAGCACCCAGCGTGAAACGAACCGGGTGTCCGCGGCGAAGAAGCCGTGCTCTCGACCTCCACCCGGGATCACGTCACCGTGACGATCGCTGACGACGAACGTGCTGCCGTCGAGGACGCTCAGGGCGCCTTCAGACACCGGCAGCGACCTTTCCAAGAGCGGACACAGGCATGGCGGAGCGGAAGGTCGACTCGTAGGCAGCTGCGACGACATCGCCATCACAGTGCGCAGCGACCCAGGCTCGGCAATCACGCGCTGCGATCCGCGGCAGTTGGCCGATCGCCGAAGCCATCGCGCGCTCGTCTTTTACGAGGAAGCCAGTCTTCCCTTCGACTATGAGCTCGGGGGTTGCGCCCTCAGGAAACGAGATCACCGGTGTGCCGCAGGCGAGGGCCTCGACGATCACCATTCCGAACGGCTCGTCCCACCTGATCGGCATCAGCAGTCCACGCGCATTGGCGAACAGCGCCCGCTTGGCCGACCCGCCAACCTCGCCCACGAAGCGGACGCGATCACCGTCGATATGAGGCGCGAGTTCTCGATCGAAGAATTCCTGCTGCCCCGGCTGGATCACGCCCGCCAGCACGAGCGGGACGTCGACTGCGCGGGCAGCGGCGATTGCACGCTGTGGACCTTTCTCGGGTGTCATGCGCCCGATCCAGAGCAGGTAGTCACCCTTGCGCTCCTGCAGTGGCCAGGCCCGCAGGTCGATCGGATTTGGGATCGGCCCAACAGCTCGCAACCCACTCGGAGCCGATGCCATCTGGGCTTGGCTGATCCCGACGAGCGTTCCCTTGTGACCATGCTGGGCGTAGAACGCAGCCGTGTCCGCGGTGAACGGCCCGTGCAGGGTGTGTACCAGTGGCGTCTGGATCCGATCGGCGAACGCGAGTCCGGTGAAGCCGCAGTGGTCGTGAATGACATCGAAGCGGTCAGCGTGTGCGGCGCTATCGATCTGATCGAACGCCTGAGCCACGTGATCGACCTCATACATCGCGCGCTCGATCTCGTCAGGGTGAGGCGTCTCCAGAACCGGCACAACGGTGGCGCGCGATACAGAACCGGGCGCGCAGAACAGCGTCACTTCATGTCCGCCTCGAACAAGCGCCTCCGTAAGCGTGCTGACGACCGACTCGACCCCGCCGTATCCAGACGAAGGAACCGATATCCACGGCGGTGCGAGCATCGCGATACGCAACGGACGTTCCGGCAGATGACTGGGTTCAAACGGGAATGTGGCAGTGGGGCCTTCCTGTGGCAGCCGCTGCAAACGTCGCGGCGGTAGCGCTGTACCTACAGCGTCCATGGTGACTCCTCACGTGCCTCTCGGGCAGAGTGCTCGCCGGCAGAGAGGTCGAAAGGACCGGGCGGACACACGATCGGGGTGACCCGAGCGGAAACACGTTGCTTCTGGCCGCAGGGCCAGCTCACCATCGACTATAGCCCTGCCGAGCTTCGAGGCATGGGCCGTCCGCATCCGCGAGCTCACCTCGACTCCGAACCGGGGTACAGGGGCTCGGGACGGGCAACCCCGGCGTCGCTCGCTTCCGCGCCGATGTCGTTCGCTTCGGGAACCTGGCTGGGCAGTCCGGCAGCCGCATAGGCGTCAGCCTCATCGAGCGTCTCCTGCTTCAGGAGTGTCGCGGCGAGTGTCTCGAGCTGATCACGGTGGAGGCCGATCAACTCGGTCACATGTTTATGCGCGGTGTCAATCAGTTCGCGCACCTGTGCGTCGATGAGTTGTTGGGTGGCCTCCGAAGTGTCGCGAGCCATTCCGAATGAGCTTCGTGCCTCGCTGGGAATGACCGAGACGAAGCCGATCGCTTCGCTCATCCCCCAGCGCCCGACCATTTGCCGCGCGATTGCGGTGACGTGTTCGATGTCGGATTCGGCGCCAGTCGTGATCGTGCCGTAGATGGCTTCCTCGGCCACCCTGCCGCCGAGACCGACCTCGATCTTTCCGACAAGATCCTCACGGGTGTAGGAAACCTGGTCGTCGTCCGGCGCGGACAGCGTCACGCCGAGCGCAGAGCCACGCGGGATGATCGAAACCTTCCGCACCGGATCAGCGCCCGGCGTGATCATTCCCACGAGCGCGTGACCGGCTTCGTGGTAGGCGGTGCGTTCGCGGTCGACGGGCGAGAGCACGATCCCACGTGGTGCACCGAGGAGAATCTTCTCGAGTGAGTCGGTGAAGTCTGCCGACTGGACGGTGCTGTGTTCGCGGCGCGCGGCCAGCAGTGCGGCTTCGTTGGCAAGGTTGGCGAGATCCGCTCCGACCATCCCCGGCGTGGTTGCGGCGATCGCCTCGAGGTCGACGCCGTCAGCCAGCGGGATCCCGCGGGTGTGCACCTCGAGGATCCGGCGCCGCCCGACGCGATCGGGTGGTTGTACCGCGACACGACGGTCGAACCTTCCAGGGCGCAGCAGCGCCTGGTCGAGAATCTCGGGCCGGTTGGTCGCAGCCAGGACGATCACCGCCTCCGAGGGCTCGAAGCCGTCCAGCTCGCTCAGAATCTGGTTGAGCGTCTGCTCGCGCTCGTCGTTGGCGCCCGCCATCGAAATCGAGGACTGTCGCGAACGGCCGATCGCATCGAGTTCGTCGATGAACACGATCGACGGCGCGGCCTCCCTGGCCTTGGCAAACAGGTCGCGAACGCGCGAGGCACCGACGCCGACGATCGCCTCGATGAATTCCGAAGCCGAGATCGAGAAGAACGCAGCATGTGCTTCACCGGCTACCGCTCGCGCCAACAGGGTCTTGCCGGTACCAGGCTGGCCGGAAAGCAGGACCCCGTGGGGTATCCGGCCGCCAAGCCGTCCATAGCGGCTGGGGTCGAGCAGGAAATCAACTATCTCGGTCAGCTCCGACTTGGCCTCGTCGATCCCCGCCACGTCCTCGAACGTGATCCTGATCGTCGCCGGGTCGATGCGGCGCGCCTTGGTACGCCCAAAGCTGCTGAGTGCGCCCATGCCGCCACCTGACTTTGCAGCGCGTCGCATGAAGAACACGAGCAGACCGACGATCAGCAGCGTTGGCCCGAAGCCCAGCAGGATCGACTCCAGAACCGACGTGGAGTGCACCGTCGATTGCGCGTTTATCTGGACGTCGTGTGTCTCCAACATCGAAGTCAACTCGTTGTTGTTCCAGAAGCTTGGAACCTGCGTCGCGAACAGCTTGGTCTCGGTCGTCTTCGAGGCCCCCGGCGGATAGCGCACGGTCGTCTTGAACGTGCCCTGAATCGTGTCGCCCACGGACACGATCGACGCGACGTGACCGGACTGCACCTGCGACACGAAGTACGGGCTGAACGGCACGTCCACTCGTGTCTGCCGGGCAGGCGCCAGCAGGAATGCGGCGAGAACGTTGACAGCGAGAAGCGCGGTCACGAACCAAAGGAATCCGCGTGTTCGATGCGGTGGCCGTTCCTGCGGCGACTCCGGCATTCCCCGGCCATCGACGGCCGGGGCGACTCGCCAACCACGATGGTCGCGCGGAATCGGCTTCCTGGGATCAGTCTCCATTTGAGGCTCCGGCGGTCAGCGCTGGGCGACCGCTAGATCGGGAGCCGGTGCTGGTGTATCGGCAATCACCGGTCTCGGTGTCGGCATCCCGGTTGGAGCGCTGCCGCGGTCGTCCCACGTAACGCCGCACTGCCAGCAGGTGTCCTCCTGGCGGGCCATCGGCGCATCACAGGAACGGCACAGACGCGGGATATGTCGATTGAACCGGGCAGCCATTTGTCGATCAGCGGTTCTTCCGGCTTGCTCTCTGAGCGCGTCCGAACAGCTTGCCGATCGTCTGCTTGACCTGACCAGGTTCAGCGTCGTTCTTGAGACCGCCGGTCTCGTGCTTGAGGCCAATGTCCTTGGCGAGGTCTCCCATCGTCGCCTCGGCTCGGCGCTTGGTTTCTTCGGTTGCCTTGGTGCTCATCAGTGGAACCTCCATCGTTTGCTTTGAACTCAGTCCGGCGGCACGTCGCTCGACGCGGCTCGATGTTCGATCGCGTGCGCTCTACTGCCGCGGCCGCGGCGCCCGGGTCAGCCACTGGAATCGCACGCTTGTCAGAACTCCAAGAATCCAGCCGATGATTGCCGTCGCCAGCACCAGCCAGACGAGCGAAACGCGCGAGCTGCCGACAAGCCAGTCGACGTGGACACGCGCGGTATTGGTCGCGGCAACCGCGATCAGTACTGCGACCAAAGCCACAGTGGCAATCGCATAGCCCTGAAGCCGCCCCTGATGAACCCTGCGCCGGCGGCGGTCGCCCTGGGTCTCGGCTCCGTTGGCCTGATCCGACGCGACGCCGGCGCCCGGCGATTCGGCTGCGTTGGAACTCATGAGAGGACGTCCTTGGGTCGCGATGCGAGGGGATCAGACCGGTCCTCTCTTATTGGTGACAACAGTAGCATGAATTGGATGTCTAGAGTTGTTAGACTACTTTCCCCATGGGCCAAAACGTTGTCCCCAGATGGACGTTCCTGACCAACCACGCCCAGGTGCTGGTCTGCATTGCCAACGATCCGGGCGTGCGGCTACGCGAGATCGCCGAGGCCGTTGGGATCACCGAGCGTGCTGTGCACCGGATCGTCGTCGAGCTCGGCGACGCCGGCTACGTCACGCGCGAGCGAAACGGCCGCCGCAACCAGTACACGATCAGGTCCCACCTCCCGATCCACGACCCGGTCGCACAGAACCGCGATCAGAGCGTCGGCCAGCTGCTCCAGGTCCTGATCGCTCCAGACGAGTCGGAGCCGAGCAGCGATACCGCGAACGCGGCGGTCGAGACCCGACACTAGACGTTCCCTATGATCGGCCGCGACCCCAAGTCGAGATCGAACCCAAAGGAGTGAAGGCCATGCCAGCAAAGGCTTCAGCTGAGTGGAAGGGCGGGCTTCAGACGGGCGGCGGCAGTTTCTCCGCCGGCGAGGGCATCAGCGGCGAGGTTTCCTTCAAGTCGCGCTTCGAGGACGGTCCCGGGGCCAACCCCGAGCAGCTGATCGCGGCCGCACACGCGTCGTGCTTCTCGATGGCGCTCTCGGCAGGACTCGAGCGCGAGGGCCACACGGTTGACTCGGTCAAGACCGACGCGACGGTGACCCTGCGGATGGTCGACGGCAACCCAACGATCACCTCGATCGCGCTCACCACCGTCGGCGTCGTCCCCGGCATCGACCAGGCCGCCTTCGAGGAGGCCGCCAAGGGCGCCAAGGCCGGCTGCCCGGTCAGCCGCGCACTCTCCGGCGTACCGGAGATCACGCTCGAGGCGACATTGGCCTGAGTTCGCCGCCCGCGGGCGACGAGCGGTTGCATCGGGGCCGCCGCCTTGCTTTCGCGGCGGCCCCGCTCCGGCGTCACGGCGTGTCGCTGGAGCCGATCAGCACCGGCTTGCCGAGCTTGCGGTCGAGCTCATAGAAGATCCCGGGCGCGTTCTGGAACTCACCGCTGGTGTTGCCCATCAGCTGCGAGTCCCTGAAGGTGAGCGAGCCCCAGCCGCTGTCGACGACGTCAAACACCGCGCCGCCGCCCTCACGGGCGCCGTTGTCCTTCATCACGGTGCCGGCGATCAGCGCGTCATCATCGGTGCCGTCCATGTAGATCGCGCCGCCGCTGCCGCCTCCGGGGGTGCCCTTCGTAGCCGGGTTGGCTCCCCAGCCGACCGCCCTGTTGTCGGTGAACTCACTGTTGAACACATCCCATTGAACGCTGATGCTTGAGAGCGCCGCGCCGTTCGAGCAGCGTCCGCCGCTGAAGCTGTCGCCGGTGATGTAGATCGGGCGGTTGTGATATTGGGCAAGGGCGCGGATCGCGCCGCCACCGAGGTCGGGTCCGTGGGCATAGCAGCGGTTGTCGACGAAGCGTGAGTTGACGGCCTTGAACTGCCCGCCCTCGACGAAGATCGCACCACCGCCGTATGAACACGCCGGGCTGTTTGAGGTGCAGCCGGGATCCTGGCGGGCAGCGGCATAGCCGTGCGCAAAGCCGATGTTCTGGACGACCACCTGCGGATAGGGCTGGTCGTAGCAGTCGTCCGTCGAGGGCGTTCCGGCACAGGTGTCCGAGTAGAGAATCCGGCGCCTGCCGGCGCCGCTCAGCGTGATCAGGCCGCCACCGTCGAGCACCACGCGATGGCTCGTCTTGTTCACGTTCGCCGTGGCCCGCATCACGATCGTCAGCGGCCTCGAACCGCAGTCGAAGGTGATGATCCCGCCGGCTGCCACCGCGCGGACGACCGCGGCCGAGGTGCATCTCGCGGGCGTGCCGTTTCCGATCACGTGCGTCGGGTGCGAGCCGTTCACCGCACGACCGGCCGCGGGGACGGGCGCGCTCCCGCCGGGATTGCCGACGAACGGTGGCGTTCCCGAGGCCGCAGCAGGCGCAGCTGCAACCGTCAGCGCCAGGCCAGAGGCGCAGGAGGCGAGCAGGGCCACGGTGCCACGCGTCAGCCGCACAGCGACGAGCTTAGGTGCACCGGATGCGGGAAGCAAAACCGTCCCTGGGAGACGGTTTTGCTTCCTGCACCGGATCAGGGAAGCAAAATGTCGGCTAGGGCGACATTTTGCTTCCCGGGTCACACGTGCGCGGCGTGAATCCCGTCGTCGGGACTTAGTATCCGTGCCGTGGAGAACGACGAGCTTCTCGCTGCGGTGCTGCTCGGCGCGGCCGCCGGCCTGCGGACGTTCACTCCCGCGGCGACACTTGCGGCCCGGGGGCGGCTGAGCCTCGACGCCAACCTGCGAAACACGATCGTCATCGCGGCTGCTGGAGAGCTGATCACCGACAAGCTGCCGTGGACCCCGGCGCGAACGGCGACGCTGCCGTCTCTCGGTCGCATCGGCAGCGGCGCGTTCTGCGGCTGGACGGTGGCGGGTAGACGCGGCGCGCTCGCGGGCGCTGCAGCCGCCGCGGCCTCAACGCAGATCGGCTTCCGGGTCCGGCGGGCTGCGGCCAAGCGAACCTCGAAGCTGCGCGCCGCGCTGCTCGAGGACGCTGTTGCGATCGGCGTCGCGAACCTCGCCACGGTGGTGACACCAGCGTGACGCCGCGCTCAGTGGTGGGTGATCCCTGAGGTCTGCGCCGTGGTCTTGATCAGATCACGCAGCAGCGAGTCAAATCCTGAGAGCTCGCAGACCGCGCGCTGGCGCCCGGAGCCTCCCCCGGCGGCCACGAGCGCGGGGATCCTGGCCACGGCCTGCTCACATTGCAGCTCCTTGGCGTACGGCTGCGCCTGCGCGAGCGCCGACTCCAGCACCTTCTCGAACTCATGCAGGTCGCCACGTCCGTCTGGCAGCTGCGCGCGTACGCCGAAGCGCGTGGCGCGGAACATCCCCTCCTCCACGAGTTCCGTCGGCAGATTCCCGACCGGCTCGCGGTCAGCCGCCGCGCGCGCCAGGCAGTGGGTGAGCGCCACCAGCGCCTCGGTGTCGTGCAGCGAGCTCTGCGCGTCGAGCGTGCGGATCTCAACCGTGCCCAGCTTCGGGTGCGGGCGCAACTTCCACCAGAACCACGTGTAGTCATCAACACCGGCTGCGCGTGTCAGCAGATCGGCCATCTCGCAGAAGTCCTCGTAGTCACGCAGCGTGCGTGGAACACCGGACCGCGGCCAGCTGCTGATCGTGACGCCGCGCGCCGAGGCCAGTCCGGTGTCGAGCCCGTGACGAAACGGCGAGTTGGCGGCGAGTCCCTGCAGCAGCGGGAGGTGGATACGCATCGCGTTGAACACCTTGATCGCGGTCTCGGCGTCGGGCATGCCGACGTGGATGTGCAGCCCGGCCACGGGGGTCGCGACCGCGGCGCCGAGCAGCCGATGGACACGCTCGTAGCGCTCCTTGTCCGAGATCTGGGCCTCGTCGTCGGTGGCCGTCGGGTGCGTTCCCGAGCCGAGCAGCCCGATACCCGTGCCCAGGCAGGCCGCCCGGCGATGCGCGAGCTGTCCGATGACGTCGCCCGCGTTGGAGCAGACGTCGCTGATGAACTCGACCATGCCGGCGTGCAGCTCCCGCTCGATTCCGGCCATCGCCGAGGAGAGCCGCGCGGTAACCGCCGCCGAGCTGTTGACCATGCGGCCATTGACCGGATCGACGAGGAACAGCTCCTCCTCGGCGCCAAGTGAAAACGGCGTGCCAGTACCAAACGCGTGCTCAGAGACCCCGGTCATGTGATCTCTTCTCCCTGAAATCTGGAGATTTCAAGCCCCTTCGCCTCGACTCGGCGGGATTCGTTGCAGCAGATCCCTGGTAGAGCAGGGCCAACACCCTGGTAGAGCAGGTCCAACACATAGGTCCAAGGAGTAGATGAGTCATGAAGAAGATCCTCGAGTTGATCCTGTGCATCCTGCACCCCATTGCCGTCGTGCTGATCTGGGTAACGCTGCCGTTCAAGTCCGATCCAAAGGGACTGATCCCGAAGCTGACCTGGGGCGTCGTGTCGATCGTCCCGTTCGTGCCATTCGTCTATGTGCTGACCGGGCACGACTTCCTGTAGGTCTGAGCTCGAGGCGCGCGTATGCATGGGCAGCGGGCAGCCGCCCGCCGCTCCTCCCGGTACCTTCCCCACGCATGAGCGGCGCCTCTACATGGACGTGAGAGCGATCGGCAACGGAGGCAGCGCCGCAATCGCGCGGCAGCTGGGTCCCTTTGCGATCACGGCCCTGAGCGCCTGGGTGGCGGTTCTGTTCGGCACCCGCATGGACTGGACCGAGTACGGGATCTCGCTCGCGCTGCTGGCGGTGTCCTGGACCTACGGGGTCACGATGGGCCTGCGCGGCAACGCGCTGACCGGAACCGTGCTCGGCTCGCTCGGCTTTCTTGCCGCGCTCGGACTGCTGCGTGATGCGGCCGGCGGAAGTGTCGCCGCGGTCAGCATCGTCTCACTGCTGCCCGTCTTTCAGACCGCGCTCTATACACGCGACCGGCTCGGACTATGGATCGTGCTGGCGGGCATCGCCGTCTTCTACCTGGCGCCGCTGGTCTTCATCGGCCCGCCCCACTACCCGAACAGCGGCTACCGCAGCGCGCTGCTGGGAATCTCGGTTAGCTCGATCGTCGGGCTCGCGACCCACGAGCTGGTCGCCAACATCCGCCGGCGGGCAACCGAGGCCCGTCACCGCGAGCGCATCCTCTCGCGCGTCAATGACGCGATGCAGGACCTGTACGAGAGCACCGACCCGCGGCGTGACGCCTGTCGCGCGGTGGAGGACGTCAGCGAAGCTCTGGTCGTGGGGCTGTACGAGCCGGACCCTGCGACGCAGACGCTGCTGATGACAACCACCACGCGCACGCCGGACGCGATCGCCGCGGGCGCGCCGGCCAAGCCGGCGAGCGCCGTCGAGACGGCCTTTCACACCGGGGAGCCACAGCTGATCTGTGAGAACGTGGAGGAGCACGTCGGCAACGTTGCTCTCTGGCGGGCCGACGGAGCGCCGAGCTCGTTGCTCTACCAACCACTGCTGCGAAGCGGCCAGACGGTGGGTGTGCTGTTCGTGGGTTGGCGCGACAGAGTCGTCGCCACCAGCCCACGCGTGGTGGTGGCCTCGCTGCTCGCGCACGAGATCGCGGCTGCGATCTACCGCCAGGACATGATCGATCAGCTCACAGACGACGCCCTGACCGACCCGCTGACCGAGCTCCCCAATCGCAGAGCCTGGGATGGCCACCTCGGTTCGGCGATGGCAGACGCGGACCACCGCTCCGTTGCCGTCGCGATGTTCGACATCGACCGCTTCAAGCAGTTCAACGACTCCTACGGACACCCCGCCGGTGACCGCCTGCTACGTGATACCGCAGCGGCGTGGCGCGCGGAGATTCGCGCCGAGGACTTCCTCGCGCGGTTGGGCGGCGAGGAGTTCGCGTTGCTACTGACCGGCCGTGACACGGCCTCCGTCAAGGCCCTGGTCGAGCGCCTGCGCAACAGCATGCCGGGCCAGCAGACCGTGTCGGCGGGCATCGCACTGCGCCGCGACGGCGACACCCCGGAGCAGCTGCTCAGCCGCGCCGACCGAGCGCTGTATGAGGCCAAGGCCGCCGGCCGCAACCGCGCCGTCTTCGCTGACAGGTAAGGATTCACGACGGAGCCTCATCCTGCGACGCGGCGCGGGCCGCGTCGAGCTCGGCAAGCACCGGGCCGAGATACTCGCTGTGCAACTTTTGCGCCGGCTGCCAGAGAGGATCGTTGCTGACCTCGATGTCGACGCCGTGCTCGCCGAGCATCTGCGAGCGGATGAACAGCGGCTTGTCGGCGCCGAGCAGCATCACATGCAGAGCCGGACGCAGCGGCCGCGGCTCAAGCGGCGCCCCAGCCAGGGCGGCGATCGCCTGCGCCGCCACGTCGGCCTGATCGGCCGAGAGCCCGCCGTGCTTGACCGGGGTTTCGGTGATGTCGCCGGCGGCATACACGCAGTTGAGTCCGTGCACCGCTCCGTAGGAGTCGATCGTGACGAAGCCGCGTTCAGCGCTCGTGGGCACCCCCGGCAATGACGGCGCGTACAGCTCGGGCAGCGAGATGATCTCGTCGACGGCGATTGAGCTGCGCAGCGGGTACAGGTCGATCCGTCCTGGCTCACGGATCTGGCAGCTAGCCGAGGTGATCGTCGTGACCCCCGCCCCGCCCAGCAGGTCGGCGACCTCGGCGCTCGCATTCACCCCAAGCGCGGCCAGCGGCGAGTCCTCGGGCGTGATCAGCAGCACGCTCACGTCGTGGTCGCCGGCTCGCGCACGGTTGGCGGTCATCAGCGCCAGCTCGTAAGCGGGCAGCGACCAGATCGGCAGTGAGGGCACCACGAATGCGACGCTCTTCAACGTGCCCCGGTCGATCGCCGCGACGAACCCGGAGAGCTGCTCACGGATGCGGCTGTCATCGAGCGTCAGCACATCACGGAAACGCGGATGCGTCCGCGCTCCGATGGCCATCAGCACCGCGTCGTACTCGAGCTTTCTGCCGAGCTCGGTGTTCAGCACCCGCGCCCGGGGATCGAGCCACTTGAAGCTGTCGACGACGAGCTCCGCCCCCGCGCGCTTCGCGATCTCCTCGACGCTGTAGGTCGCGATAACCGACGGCGTGAAGGGCTCGCGCACGAGCAGCGGCCGGTACACGAACTCGGCGTTCGGTGCGACGATCGTGATCGACACGAGCTCGCTCGCAAGATCATGCAGGGCCAGTGCGGCCTCGAGCGCCGCCACCCCACCTCCGGCGATGACGACCTTGAAGCGCTCGCTGCCGGGCACTTCAGCCGGCGTGGACGCTCACCCCCGCCTGGCGCTCGTACTCCTCGAGGAAGTAGAGCCAGAGCTCGCTGCGGGTCGGGAAGGACGCGACCGCGTGCGCGAGCCGCGTCAGCGGCACCTCACCGGCGACCGCCACGCTGGCCGCCTGCAGGAAGTCGTTTACCTCGGGTCCGACGAAGGTCACGCCGACCAGCACCTGACGCGCACGGTCGACGACGAAACGCGAGGTTCCGGGGCCGCCACGGCCGACGAAGGCTCCACCGGCGGAGCCGCCCGTCGGCAGGTCGATCGCCAGCGCATCGATGCCCGCCTCGCGCGCCGCCGCCAGCGTCTTGCCAACCGCTGCGACCTCGGGATCGGTGAAGACCACGTTCGGCGAGCCGGCGAGGTCGGCAGTTGCGACGGCTCCGGCCTCCCCGAGGATGCGGTCGGCAGCGATCCGCGCCTGGTACTTGCCCATGTGCGTCAGCAGCGCGCGGCCGTTGACGTCGCCGACGGCGTAGAGCCACGGCACCCCGGGCACCTGCAGATGATCATCGACCTCGACATAGCCGCCGTCCTTGAGCCCCACCGAGGGCAGGCCGATCCCGGAGCTGAGCGGCTTGCGGCCGACGGCCACCAGCAGCCTGTCGCCGGTGACGGACCTGCCGCCCTCGAGTTCGACCGTGATCCCGGTCCCGTCCCGCCGCACCGCCACAGCTTTGGTGCCGACCAGCGGGTCGGCACCAATAGCGCTGAGCGCCTCGACGATCTCCTCACCGACGAACGGTTCGTGGGTCGCCAGCAGCGACGGACGGGCCTCGATGATCGTGACCTGCGACCCCAGTGACGCCCACGCCTGCGCCATCTCGACACCGACCACACCGCCGCCGAGGATCAGGAGCCGCTTCGGGACCTCGTGACTGGTGGTGATCTGGCGGTTGGACCACGCGCCCGCCTCGGCGAGGCCGGGGATCGGCGGCATCGCGGCGGTGCTGCCCGTCGCCAGGATCACGGCCTCACGGGCGATCAGAACGTCGTCGCCGACCAGCACCCGGCGCTCGCCGTCGAGCCGTCCATCACCGCGAAACAGCTCGATCCCGCGGTCCTTGAGCCACGGCAACTGCTCGGAGTCGTCAAGGTCATGGACGACCTCGTCGCGCCGGGCAAGGACCGCCTGGACATCGAGCGGGCCGGTTATCGCCTCGGCCGCGCCGGGCACACGCCGCGCCTCGGCGAGCACCTCCGCGGGGCGCAGCAGCGCCTTCGAGGGCATGCACGCGTAGAACGAGCATTCGCCGCCGACAAGGTCGCGTTCGACAATCGCGACAGAGCGTTTACCGCGGGTCGCCAGCCGCCCCGCTGCCACCTCACCGGCCGGTCCGGCACCGATCACGACGACATCGAATTCGCGTTCCATGATCGGGCAGAGCCTATCCGGCCGAGGGTGTGGCCGAAACCCATGGTGACGCCTGCCGCCGCGTAAAAGGCTGATAATCCGTGAGTCTTGCCACTAACTCCCCCTGACTGAAGCTCTCCTCACATGACAACCGTTGCCACTCCCCCGCGCCGCCTCGGCGCGACCATGCGGCGCGATCGCTGGTGGGTGCAGCCGGTCCTGGTC
>Ga0302314_10010641_pt1 | contig 16080 bp, 13 predicted proteins | sample III_Palsa_N2_3_FD_200533 | JGI IMG/M metagenome (GOLD analysis project Ga0302314, IMG submission 200533) | Peat permafrost microbial communities from Stordalen Mire near Abisko, Sweden - III_Palsa_N2_3 | ecosystem: Environmental > Terrestrial > Soil > Palsa > Peat permafrost | place: Sweden... | reverse complement strand
GACGGCGAGCCCCGCCGCGAGGCTCGAGAGCAGCTCCATCATCCGGTTGACGCGCTTGCGCCGCGGACTCGCGCCCAGCAGCCTTGGCGACGGGGATTCGGTGGTCGCGCTCATCTGATCAATTCATCACTTGGGCGGGGACGCCCCGGCGCACGAGTAGGCGCGCGCCGATGTTGACGATCAGGGAGATCACGAGCAGGATCGCCGCCAGGTAGAAGAGCGAGGAGATGTACACGGTGCCGCTGGCGTTCTGGAACTGGGAGGCGATGCGGCTGGCGAGCGTGTCACCGGGCTGGAAGAGCGACGCCTTGATGGCGACGGCCCCGCCGATCACCATGGTGACCGCGATCGCCTCACCGAGGGCGCGGCCGAGGCCGAGGATGGTGGCTCCCACGATCCCCGGGCGCGCGATCGGGAGGATCACCATCCGGGTCATCTCCCAGCGCGTCGCGCCAAGTGCGTAAGCGGCCTCCTTGAGGTCCCCGGGCACGGTCTCGAACACCTCGCGGGTGATCGCGCTGACGATCGGGACCGTCATGATCGTGAGCACGGCGGCGGCGGGCAGCAGCCCTAACGGCGACGGCGAGCCGCCGAACAGAGGGATCCATCCGAGCACGCTATGCAGGGCGGGCTCGATCTGGTTGACCATGAACGGGACCATGACGAGGATGCCCCAGAGGCCGACGATGACGCTGGGGATCGCCGCCAGCAGGTCGATCAGCGTGGCCACCGGACGGCGGATCCGACGTGGCGCGAGCTCGGTCAGGTAGAGGGCGATGGCGATCGACAGCGGCGCGGCGAAGAGCATTGCGATCGCCGAGGTGATGAGCGTGCCGTAGACGAACGATGCCGCGCCGAACTGGTTCGTGACCGGGTTCCAGACCTTCGCGGTGACGAATCCGAGTCCGAATCTCGAGAACGCCGAACCCGACCCGTCGAAGACCTTGTAGGCGAGCAGGAGGATGACGGCCACGGCCACGGCCGAGGCCAGCCCGGCGAGGGCTCGCAACGACGGGTCTCCGATGCGGTCGACGGTGTTGCGACGCACCGTGGCGAAGCCACCTCGCGGCGGCCGGACGGAAGGGGCAGCGGCGCTCATGAGCGTGACCTCATGGACGCGGCTCCTGGCCGTGCCCGCCGCCGAGCTCGGGGCCGCGAGCTCTGACCCGCGGACCGCCCTCCCGAAGCGGTCCGCGGGCCCAGCGAATTGCGACTGGCAGTAATCGTTCCGCTCCGCGATCAGCCGAGCTTGGCCAGCGTTGCTTTGTCGGCCGTGATGATCTTGGCCGGGAGGGGCGCGAAGTCGAGCTTCGGGCCGTCCGCCTGGCCGGTGGTGATCGCCCAGCTGATGAACGCCTTCAGTTGCTTGGCCTTTGCGCTCGTGGTCGGGACGATCGAGTAGGTGAACGTGGAGATCGGATACGCGCCCGGCGCCGAGGCAGGCGGGTTGACGATCGACACCTGGTTGTTGGGTGGCACTGACGTCAGCGCCGCGGCGGCCGCGGAGATGCTGGGAATCCCCGGCACCGGGTACTTGCCGGCCGCGTTCTGGATCAGGGCGTAGTCGAACTTGTTCTCGAGCACGTAGGCGATGGCGATGTAGGCGATGGCTCCGTTGGTCGTCGAGAGAACGGCGCCGACGCCCGAGTTGCCCTTTCCGCCGAGCCCAACCGGGAAGGCGACCTGAGTGGCGTTGCCGACCTTGGACTTGAAGGTGGGGCTGATCTGCGACAGATAGTTGGTGAACGCATACGTGTCGCCGCTGCCGTCGCTGCGATACACGGGGGTGATCTTCAACGCCGGCAGGCTCACGCCAGGGTTCAGCGCCTTGATCTGCGGCGCGTTCCACATCGTGATCTGGCCGAGATAGATGTCCGCCAGCACGGGTCCGGTGAGCTTCAGCTGGTTGGGAACGCCGGCGACGTGGTAGGTCACGACGGTGGCCGCGAGGGCCCAGGGGATCTGGACGCAGCCCTTGCATGCAGTCGCCTGCGCGGAAGTCATCGGCGCGTCGCTCGCGCCGAAGTCGACGGTCCGGGCGGTGATCTGCTCGATCCCGCCGCCGCTGCCGATCGCGCCGTAGGTCACGGCGACACCGCTCGCCGTGTCGTAGGTCGGCTGCCACTGCGACATCAGCGGAGCGATCAGCGTGCTCCCCGCGCCCACGAGCGTCTTGGAGCTGCCTGTACTCGACGAGCCGCCGCTCGAGCCGCAGGCGGCGATTACCAGTGATGATGCGGCCGCAATCGCGACCGCGCTGAAGCGCCTTCTTCTCACGCGCTTGTCTCCTCTCGCTTAGTGTTGACCGGAGTCTCTGCGGAACCGGAAGTCAGGGTGTTACTAACTTGTAAAAAGGGTGGTTAGCGTTCGGCGCTCAGGCGGTAGCCGAACCCGAAGTGCGTATGGATGAAGTGCCATTCGGGCAAGGCGTGCTCGAGCTTCACCCGCAGCTTGCGCACGTACACGTCCACCGACCTGTCGCCGGGGCGCATGTCCCGCCCCCACACGAGGCGGAACAGCTCCTCGCGGGCCATGATCCGGTCAGCGCGGCGCGCAAGCTCCGTCAACAGGCGGAACTCACGGATCGAGAGCATCAGCGTGCGCCCCGCGGCGATCGCGATGTTGTCGTCGGGGAGGATCTCGAGCGGGCCGACCGCGAGCACCTCTCGCCGGGGTTGGGCGGTGGTTGCCATGTTCCACCCATGCTCCCGGCAGGGAGCCGCGCGGGCGTTACCGAGCTGTGATCCGATTGTGAAGAACTTGTGATCGCCGCGTAGAGCGTTGCGCTCTCATCGTCCGCTGAGTCTCGTCGCCGCGGCGGTTAGGTGAAGGTCAGCTCGGGATGCGGCGTGAGATCTTCCGGGCGCTCGACGGCCGTGCCGCCACCGTCGATCTCCGGAGCGAACCGGTATCCGACGCCGAAGTGCGTATGGATGTAGCTGTACTTCGGCGAGGCCTGGCGAAGCTTCTGGCGCAGCTTACGCACGAAGACATCGACCGAGCGGTCTCCGTGGGCCATGGCATAGCCCCACACCCGCTCGTAGATCTCCTCGCGCCGGAGCACACGGTCCGACTGGGCGAGCAGGTGGAGGATCTCGAACTCGCGGGCGGTCAGCTCGAGGCTTACGCCGCTCGCGTAGGCCTGGTAGAGATCGGGCCGGATCGTGATCTCTCCGACGATGAGGGCGCCCTCGAGCTCGGGCATCTCATTGCGCCGGTGGCGGCGGATGGCCGCCTCGACGACGCAGATCAGCTCCTCGGCGTGACAGGGCTTGGACATCCATGCGTCGGCGCCGATCCGGAGCCCGCGCACGCGCTGACCCACGGACGAGGGTCCGGTGCAGATGACGACAGCGAGGCCAGGGAGGCGGGCGCACACGCGCTCGAGGTACTCCCAGCCGCCGGGGCCGAGGACGGAGAGGTCGAGCACGAGGGCGTTCAGTCGCATCGACACGAGCGCCTCGGCGGTCACCGCCGTCGACACCGCGCGATGCTCCCAACCGAGGGAATCGAGACGGTTCGCGAGCACCTGGAGGAACCCAGGGTCACGGTCGATGACGGCGAGGCGAAGGCGACTGCTCGTCCGCTGCGGAGCCGCTTGCGCGTTCGCGGTCGAGTCGCTGGCCTCGGCCTGCATGGGCGGGAATGTAATCGATAAGGGCGGACGTTGTCGCCGGGAGAGGGTCTCGGTCACAAGTTGTTTACACGCAAAGAGCGAGAATTTGGGTGCCGCCCCGCTCCGAGCCCCCCGCGAGGCTCGGAGCTGAAGAATTGGGCTCCGGGCCCGGCGGTCTCGTCAGCGAGACCGACCGCCGGGCGTACCGCACGGAGCCCGGGGGACGGTAGGGTGGCCGGGCGCTGCGCGCGTGAGCATCCGGTATCCGAGACGTGCTCATCCCGTGACTCGAGCCGCCGAGGACGACGCGGTCACGGCGGGTAACCGCCTCTTCACAGCCGGGCAGCGAGCGGCGGGTACGGTGGCCGTAACGTGCCTACGAGCTTCGCCGAGAATGGGACCCGCTGGCGCGCGCTGCGCTCCCCCAACCTCGTCATCCGCCCAGCCGAGCGCCGAGTCCTCGCCAACGGTCGCCCACTCCCGATCACGGTGCGGGAGTTCGAGACGCTGCTGGCGCTCGCCGAGCGACGCAACCGCGTCGTCCCGCGGCCCGAGCTCTACGAAATCATCTGGGGTAGGCCGATGAGCAAGCGCGATCGCTCGGTCGACGTGTCCGTCCGACGCGTACGCAAGAAGCTGCACGACGCTGCCCCCGAATGGGCGTACATCCACACCCACTCCGGGATCGGTTACCGCTTCGCCCCGCAGCGCCTGCCCGACCCCGCGCAGCGCGCCCCATCGCCGCCCGAATAGGCGCCTGCGCCCCCCGCCTGTTGATACGCTGGCGGGGTGCGGGCCACCATCCGTGGACGATGATCGCACCGCTGATCCCGTTCGCCGCCGTCCTGAACACCGTCCATTGGGGCGAGTTCCTGCCCCCGCTCGTGGCGGGAGTGGTCTACCTCACGTTATTCGGCAAGCGGATGCGAACGCTCGCGCGCGAGCGGCGGCCCGTGGAGAAGTGGCGGGTCGCTTCCTTCGTCACCGGTGTGCTGCTGCTCGTCGGCGTTCAGATCGGACCGGCCGACGATCTCGCCGACCAGGTGCTCATCGCCCACATGGTCCAGCACATCATCATCGGCGACTTCTGTTCCCTGCTCATCGTGTTCGGCCTCACCGGCCCGGTGCTCCAGCCGCTCCTGCAGATTCGCTTCACGCGCCCGGTGCGCAAGCTCGCGCATCCGGTCGTGGCGGTGCTGCTGTGGGCAGTCGACCTCTACGGGTGGCACGTGCCCTTCTTCTACCAGCTCGCCATCCGGCACGACCTCGTCCACGCGCTCGAGCATGCTTGCCTGCTCTGGTTCGGAACGCTGCTGTGGCTCGCGGTGATCGGACCGCTGCCGAAACCCGCGTGGTTCACGGGCGCCTGGCGCGTCGGTTACGTGATCGCGATCAGGTTGATCGGCGCCGTGCTGGGGAACGTGTTCATCTGGACCCAAACCGTGCTCTACCCCGTCTACAAATCGACCGACGCCCGCCAGGGCCTCAACCCGCTCGGAGACCAGAACATCGCGGGCGGCATCATGATGACCGAGCAGATCATCCTCACCATCCTGCTGCTCGGGTGGCTGTTCTACCGCTTCGCCGTCCAGGACGAGCAACGCCAGGCGCTGCTCGACCTCGCCGCCACGCGTGGGATCGAGCTGAGCGAGGAGCGCGCCCAGCGAGCGGCCCTGGCCGGGACCAGCGCCACCGAGCGCCTGCGCGAGCGTCTGCTCAGCACGCCCTCGCGGTCTGAGCTGACCGAGGACGCTCTGGACGGGCCCGCGACGCCCGAAGGCGCATGAGCGCGACCGTCTCGCCATCATCGAGGATCGACGTCCCCCCTTCGGTGGAGAGTGAGGTCTCGCTGGCCGTCGGCGGGATGACGTGTGGCGCTTGCGCTGCTCGCGTCGAGCGTGCGCTCAATGGCCTCGACGGGGTCGTGGCGCGGGTCAACTACGCGACCGAGCACGCCACCGCCGTGCTCGCGCCGGATGTGTCGGTCCAGCGGCTAATCGACGAGGTCGCCTCTGCGGGCTACACGGCGGAGCTCGTCGGTCCAGACCCGCAGGAATCGGCGGCCGGCGTGAACGAGCTCGAGCGTCGTGTCCGTTCCCTGCGCCGGCGGTTCTTCCTCGCTGCCGTGCTGTTCATGCCGCTGTGCGATACGTCGATCGTCTTCTCCGTGTATCCGTCGTTGCGCTTCGCGGGGTGGCAGTGGCTGATGGTGGTGCTGGCCGTGCCGGTGGTCACGTGGGCGGCGTCGCCGTTCTATCAGGGCGCGGTCCGCGCTGCACGTCACCGCACCACCACCATGGATACCTTGGTCTCGCTGGGAATCGTGGCTGCGACCGGCTGGTCGCTCTACTCGATGTTCTTCCTCGACACGGCGCGCCACGCGCTGCTGCACGGGCTCGCGCGCCGTTCGGGGGGCGGCATCTATCTCGACGTTCCAGCCGGGGTCACGACCTTCCTGCTCGCCGGTCGGTACTTCGAAGCGTGGTCGAGGCAACGCAGCGGCAACGCTCTGCGTGCCCTGGCCGCGGTGGGGACGCGTGACGTCGCCGTGCTCGACGCCAGTGGTCACGAGGAGCGGCACGCGATCGCCGACCTGGCAGTCGGAGAGCGCTTCGTCGTCCGGCCCGGAGAGAGGGTGGCCACCGACGGCGAAATCGTCCTCGGTTCCTCATCGATCGACCGGAGCGTGATGACCGGCGAGTCCCAGCCGGTCGCGGCGGGCCCGGGCGATTCGGTGCTCGGCGGGACGGTCGCGCTCAGTGGTCGGATCGTCGTGCAAGCGACCAGGGTGGGGCGTGAGACGCAGCTCGGGCAGATGATGCGCCTGGTCGAGCACGCTCAGAACGAGAAGGCCGCCGTCCAGCAGCTCGCCGACCGCCTCTCCGGTGTCTTCGTACCCGCCGTCCTGGTCATCGCCCTCGCCACCCTGGCCACCTGGCTGCTCACCGGCAACCCCACCACCGACGCGTTCAGCGCAGCCCTGTCGGTCCTGATCATCGCGTGTCCCTGCGCACTTGGGCTCGCGACCCCGGCCGCCCTGCTCGTAGCCACCTGGGCGGGAGCGCGCCTCGGGATCTTCTTCAAGGGCTACCAGGCGCTCGAGGCCTCCCGCCACGTCGACACCGTCGTGCTCGATAAGACGGGCACGCTGACCGAGGGGCAGATGACGCTCACCGACCTCGAGGCCGTCGGAGATGCGGACGAGCGCGAGGTGTTGCGCCTGGCGGGCGCTCTGGAACGCGCATCCGAGCACCCGGTCGCCGACGCCATCGCGAGCGCGGCCACAAGCTGGCTCGGTGAGCTGCCCGAGGTGAGCTCGTTCGTTGCCCTCCCGGGGGTCGGCGCAAGAGGCACGGTCGAGGGCCATGAGCTCTACGTCGGGCGCGCCGAAGCCGACCCCGGCCGGCTCCACGGTCTCCCGTCAACCCTCGCCGAGCGCTGCGCCGAATGGGAGAGGCGGGGACGGACCGTCGTCGTCGTTCATCGTGACGCAACGGTGATCGGCGCGCTGGCGGTCAGCGACGCGATCCGGCCGTCGGCCGCGCCCGCGGTGCGCCGGCTACAGGACCTCGGACTGCGCTGCGTGCTCTTGACCGGAGACAACGAGTCGACCGCCAGAGCCGTCGCAAGCGCGGTCGGAATCGACGAGGTCATCGCCGGGGCGCTCCCGGCGGAGAAGGTCGCCCTCATCCGCCGCCTACAGGACGAGGGCCGATCGGTAGCGATGGTGGGCGATGGAGTCAACGACGCCCCTGCCCTGGCTACCGCCAACCTCGGTCTTGCCGTCGGCTCGGGCACCGACGTCGCGATCGACGCCGCAGACTTGATCATCCTCCGCGACGACCTGAGCGTGGCGGCGACGGCGATCGGCCTCGCGCGCAAGACGCTGAGGACGATCCGCGGCAATCTCGCATGGGCCTTCCTCTACAACCTCGCCGCCATCCCGCTCGCCGCCTTGGGCCTGCTCAACCCTCTGATCGCGGCCGGCGCGATGGCTCTGTCCTCGACCTTCGTGGTCTGGAACAGCTCCCGGCTGCGCCACATGGATCCTGACCCGCTGCTCGCGGGGCCCGACTTCAGGTGACCGACTTGATCGCGGTCTGGAGTTGCGGCCAGGTCGGAACGCCCTGGATCGGCTGGGCCTGGCCTTTCGGTCCCTTGACCACGACCGAGGGCGTGTTCTGGAGACCCAGGTTGGTTGCGTTGCTGTCGTCGGACTGCACCTGGGCGGTGAGGTTCGAGTCGCTCAGATCCGAAAGCCACTTGCTGTAGTTCAGCCCGGGAACCTGCTTGGCGAGAGTGTCGAGAAAGTGCTGGTTTACGTAGGTGGTGCCCTCCGCCTGCTGCTCGTTGTAGAAGAGCTCGATGTAATACCAGGCCTTACCCTGCAGCCCGGCCGCCAGGGCGGCGGCTTGCTGGGGCGCGAACTCGTCGGGGGTGGCACCATTCGACGTGGCGGTATCGAGCGAGCGATAGACGAGCGAAGCCTTCCCGGTACGGACGTACTGGTCGATCAGGTCGTTCTCGACGCCGGATCCCGGGGTTCCCGCCGAGGTGTCGACCGTCGTCGCCAGCGCGAAATCGTCGCAGGCCGAGCATTCGAGGTCGCCGTACTCGGTCACCTGGATTGGGGCGGTGGGCTTACCGAGCGTGTTGTTCCCGGCCTCGGGAATGCCGTTGAGGAGACTATCGACGCGGTCGACCACGACCTGCGAGTCATGACTGCCGACCTTGGGCGGCGGCGGCGCGCTGTTCTTAGAGCTGATCAAGATCGCCGCGACGATGGCGATGGCCGCGATCGCGATGACGCCGGCGAGGCGCGCGAGGCGCTGCTTGCGGCGTGCCGCTTCGGCGAGCTGACGCTCGTGCTCGATCCGCTCGGCCTTCGCCTTCGCCTTCTGCTCTGCTCTACTTGCCATCGGCGCCTAGGGTAGCTGAGGCTCGTACCTTTGCTGCCGGTTCGGCCGGCGGGTTCGTTTCGGCCGGAGCGGGGACCGCCCTGGCGGTGCTCGGCTCGACTGGACCGGCGAGATAGCGGGTCGCGGCGCCCAGGAAGAGGAGGGTGAGGAGCACTGCGCTCGTCGCGCACTCCTCGCAGATGGCATGGATCGAAAAGAGCTCGCGGTAGGTCAGGTAACCGCTGAAGCCGCAGCCGATCAGGGTGAGGCCGAGCGTCGCCAGGCGGCTCTCCTCACGGTCGGGGGCGAGGAGCGAGACGAGGATGCAGACGTAGCCGATCAGGCCGATCAGCGCCACCGAGACGCCGTCGAGCATCGACCACTGCGAGGTCTGCACCTTCAGGCACGATTCGCCGGCCGTGCAGGCGGGCTTGATCCCCGCGTAGTGGACATAGGTGAGGTAGGCCGCGAGGGCGACCCCGGCCACGGTCACGCCGATCATCACACGGCGGAGCACGACCGCCTTCATGGCCGCTCTCTCGGCCCGGTCTCCATAGCGATGTTGTACACGATCACGATAAGAGTTCGGTCAGAGGGGGCGGGGACTTGAGCTTGGGGAGCGCTAGCCGGCCCAGCGCTCGAGCGTCTCGATGAACTGGTCGCGCACTTCACCGATGCGCTGATCGAGCTCATCGACGTGCCAGTCGCTGGTGGGGATGGGCGGGAGCACGGCGACGTCGATCGTCCCGGGGCGAATCAGCAGCGATCCCCGCCACATCACGTCGCCGGCGTTACGGATGACGATCGGGACGATGGGCACGCCGGCCTGCATGGCGAGGTGGAAGGCGCCCTTCTTGAACCGACCGAGCCGCTGCGTTGCGCTCCTCGTTCCCTCCGGTGCGATGGCGATCGAGATGCCCGAGCGGAGCTTGTCGACCGCCGGGGCGAGGGCGGCGCGGGCCTGGGCGCTGTCGGCGCGGTCGACGTAGGCGACGCCGACGACGTAGCCGATAAGCGCGAAGCGTGGGTCGTGGCCCAGCTCCTTCTTGGCCACGCCGGTGAGATCGCGGCGGACGAGCGAACCGAGCACGGCGACGTCGATCGAGCTCTGGTGGTTAAAGATGAAGACCGCGGGGCGGTCTGACCACAGGTGCTCGGTACCCGTGACCCTGAGCTCGACGCCGGCGAGGGCGAGCGCGAGGTCAGGGCCGATCGAGGTGGCCACGTTGGCCGCCTGGCGACGGCTCTGATTGAGCGCTCCGACGGCGAGCCCGACGCCGCCCGCAGCCCCGAGCCCAGCCAGGGCGGCGCCGGTGCGAACGATCTGGCGAATGCCGGGACGCCCACGGCTCGAGAAGCGCGACACCGGCCAGTCGTTCTCGCGGGCAAAGCGCTCGAGGCCCCCGGCTGGGTTCAGCGGCCGCGGCTTGCCGACGACCTCCAGGAAGGGGACGTCCTCGTTCCCGTTGGCGTAGCCGTAGGACCGCGCCAGGTCGATACGCGCCCGGCGGGCCAGCTTCTTCACCGCCTGCGCCTTGGCCGGACCCCAGAGGATGTCTCCCGCGAAGAACCCGCTGAAGTTACCTTGGACGACCTCGACCTCCGTGCACAGGACGTGCTCGACCGCGAGGTCCTCGGCGAGCGGCGCCGCCTGATACCGGGTCGCCGAGGTGGCCAGCGCCACGGTGTGCCCAGCCCGGTGATGGGCCTTGACGAGCTCCCGGGCCTCCGGATACACCATGCCGGCGATCCGGTCGTGGAAGAGGCGATCGAATGTCTCCGTCACCTCCGCCTCCGAGCGTCCCGCCCAGTTCGAGATGGCGACGTCCATGAGCTTGTTCACGTCGCTGCCGCGGACGGCCATCTCGGTCGCGGCGAACAGCGTCCGCGCCAGCTCGGTGGCGCCGAACTGGAGGTGCCGCGCTCGGTCCTCGTAGAACGCCGCCGCCGAGTAGCCGGAGATCAGGGTCCCGTCGAAATCGAAGAAGGCGCCGACCTTGGGTCCCTTCGGGCCGGCTTCGATCTCGGCCAGCAGCTCGTCGATGGTCACTAGATGGAGCGGATCCGCTGCAGGCGCGCGACGAGGATCCGCACTTCGTCGGCGAAGGCGGCGCGGCGCGCAGCCAGGTCAGCGTCGCCGGACTCGACGAGCCGGCGGTTCTCGGCGAGGCGCAAGGCGGTCCCGAAGAGCTCGCGCGAGATCGACTCGGTGCTCTGGATCCGGCGCTGGAGGCGGTACTGGTGGGCGACGCCGAGGCATTCGGCGAGGAATTCCTTCTCGTCGATGGTGACGGCCGGATCGTGGTCGGCCAGCCGCTCCGCCACGACGAGGTACGCCTCGAGGAACGATGAGAGCAGGTGCGGCGCCAGGCGCAGCCGCGTCTCGGTCAGGGCCCTCCACGCCGCGCCCGGCTCCGCCACCTGGAGCTCCCAGTCGGGGTCGAGGATGGCCAGCTCTGCTCTGAGCTCGTGCCGGAACTCTTCCGTCGGGGCGAAGAAGAACTCGAACTTGAGGAGGTCGCGGATACGCAGCGCCTCGCGCCAGCCCTCCACGACGGGAGCGGAGCTCGGGGCCTCGTCGACGTGGACGAGCACGAGCTCGGCGATCGCTCGGCCCAGGAAGAAATGGAGGATCGAATTGCGGTAGAAGGCCGCCTCGATGTGGCGGTCTGGGGCGATCGCCCACACCGGCTCGGTACCCCCCGTGTAGCAGCGCGCCACGCCATGGCGACAGAGGGCGTCGAGCGCTCGTCTCAGACCATCCGCGTGAGCGATCCCGAAGTCGCCGAGCATCGGCAGGCTGCGGACCCGCACGTGCTCGAGGAGGGGATCGAGGGTGGCCCTGACCTCGTCCAAGGTGAGGGCGCGGTCATCGCCACCGAGGAGCGCCAGCGCCACCAGCGCTGTCTCGGTGATCGGCGTCGCGCGATTGATGCGGTGCGAGACCTCGATCCCGATGCGCTCGACCGCGTGCTCGCGCTCCTGCTCCCCGAGCGCCTCGCGCAGCGACAGCGGCTCGCCGAAACCGACTCGGGCCTTGCCGAACCCGCGTCCTTGCGCGCGGGCGTAGCCCACGAGCCACGGGAGGCTCTCGGGCGTCTTCTGGGCGCCGTGCTCCTCGGCGGCCATGGCTCCGACCTCGTAGAGCTGGTCGTAGACGATCGAGGTGGGAATCAGGAGCACGTCCTCGATCCCGCCGGCGCGATACGCCTGCACGAGATAGTTGAGGAGCCCGTAACGCGGCGGGCGGAGCTTGCCGGTGCGGGTCCGCCCTCCTTCCATGTACCACTCGAGGTTGAAGCGCTTACGGACGAGATAGCCGATGTACTCGCGCAGGACGAGCTTGTAAACCGGGTCGTCGCGAATGCTGCGGCGGATGAAGACCACCCCGCTGCGGCGCGCCACCGGGCCGATCGGCCAGAAGGAGACGTTGAGGCCGCCGAGCACGTGATTGGGCGCGAACCCATGCTGGTGGAGCGCCGAGCGGAGCACCACCGGGTCGAGATAGGAGCGGTGGCTGGGGAGGAAGACGAGCGGCATCCGGGTGCTCAGCCGCCGTAGCTCCTCGACCGCGACCGGGTCGACCTCGACCTCGTAGGCCCGGCTCATCCACCGCCCGAACTGCTCCCAGGCGTCGATCGCCAGGCGGCTGTGGCTGGCGACCATCTCCTCCAGGTAGGCCGAGGCCTGGGCCGCCACCTCCGACTGCGGGCGGCCGAGCTCGGTGGCGAGGTCCGAGACGAGCTCGTTGAAGCGGGCGCTGGCCTCGATCTCCTCGGCCACGAGCCGCGGGACCTTGTACTGCATCCCCACCACCGAGCGCTCGGCGCGCTCGGGCGCGGGCGTCGCCTGACGGGCGTCGAAGGTCGGGAAGCTCTCTTCGTTGCGGGCGCGGTCGAAGCGGGCCCGCAGATCGCTCAGACGCGCCGGCGCTGCGACCACGACCCGGCAGCGGTCGGGCTCCTGGCGCAGGATCCTCGCCTGCAGCCGCGGCCGCGGGCGGCGCGGATCGGCGAGCGCGAGCAGGTCGGACGGCCGGGCGGCGCGAACGCCGTTGCGCTCGCGGGGCAGCCAGGCGACGCGGACGGGAACGAGCCACGGATCGTCACGGCAATCCGCCAGGGCCTGCTCGAGCCGGGCATCGGAGGTCTCGAGCACTTCGACCTGGGCGCCATCCGCCCGGGCCCGGCGCAGCCATTCGTCGAGCACGGCGCGCTCGGCGGGCGTCGAGGCGAAGGCGAGCACGAGCGCACCCGATCCGACGGGGGCGGGCCACGCCGCACCCGAGCCGTCAATGGCTCCGTCGAGCACCGCGGCGCCGGTCAATTCGCCGCCAGCTCGGTCGTCGGGCGCGTTCGGAACAGGCCGCGGAACGCCTCCTCCGGAGTGCGACCCTCGTTCACGACGGCATAGACCTCGCGCGCGATCGGCATCTCCACGCCGTGCTCCTCGGCGAGCTCCATGACCACGCGCGAGGTCTTGATCCCCTCGGCGACCATGTTCATGTCGGCCACGATCTCCTCGATCGCCCGGCCGCGCGCGATCTCCTCCCCCACCCGGCGGTTACGGCTCAGGGGGCTGATGCATGTCGCCAGCAGATCTCCCATCCCGGCCAGGCCGGCGAACGTGTGGCGCTTGCCCCCCATCGCCACGCCCAGGCGGGTCATCTCGGCCAGGCTGCGCGAGATCACGAGGGCGCGCGTGTTGTCTCCGGTGCCGAGCCCGGAGGCCATGCCGGCGGAGATGGCAAACACGTTCTTGAGCGCGCCGGCGATCTCGACGCCCAACACGTCGGTGCTGGCGTAGACGCGAAACAGGGTACGCCGGAAGATGTCCTGGAGCGCGCGGGCGACGTGGGCGTCGGGCATGGCAATCACCGCAGCCGCCGCGTAACCGGTGAGCACCTCCCGAGCCAGGTTGGGGCCGGCGAGCACGCCGGCGGGGTGACCGGGAAGGACCTCATCTATCACCTCGGTCATGCGCAGGCGGGTGTCGAGCTCGAGGCCCTTGGTCAGGCTGACGATCGGGATCCACGGGCGCACGTGCGGAGCCGCGCGCTCGAGCACGTCACGGAAGCCGTGCGAGGGCACAGCCATGACGAGCACGTCGGCCTCCGCGACCGCCTCCTGGATCGAGCTCGTGGCGCGCAAGTTCGGGTCGAGTTGCTCGTCTTCGAGATAGGCGCTGTTGAGGTGGTCGCGCTCGATCTCCTCGGCCACCTCGGCACGTCGCGTCCACAGCATCGTAGGCACGTTACGTGCGGTGATCGACGCAACCGTCGTCCCCCACGATCCCGCGCCGACGACGGCGACGCGCGGCTGTCTGGTGGGGGCCTCCATCGCTTTAATTCGTCTGCCCGCGCGAGATGGCCAGGCACGCCTCGCACCTCGGCCACGGCGGGTTCCACGGATAGCCGGTCACGTCCTGCCCGCACAGCGAGGTGTCGGGATCCTCCATGCTGACGAGGTGACACAGCTCCTCGAACCCTTGGTCGTTCGTGCGGGGCACGTTGGAGCAGCCCGGGTGAATGTTGGGCGACCTGACCGGGGCCGCGGCGCAAAGCATGGAAGCGAGGATAGCCCGAGTCCCCGCGTCGCGCCGCCGGCGGGGGGAAGTTCGCGGGAGACGGCGCCGGGGGCTAGCTCGATGTCGCCTCGCCGGCCGACTCGTGCAGCTTCACGAAGTAGTCGAGCGCCTCGGGGTTCGCGAGCGACTCGCGACTGGCCGCCTGGTCCGGTGGCGCACCCATGAGGATGCGCTTGACCGGGACCTCGAGGACCTTGCCCGACAGCGTCCGCGGCACCTCGGCAATGCGCCGAATCTCGTCGGGCACATGCCGCGGCGAGCAGTCGTCGCGGATCCGGCGCCTGATCTCGGCAATCACCTCGTCGGTCAGCTCGGCCCCGTCGCGCATGACCACGAACAGCGGCATCCAGCCGTCGGTACCCGGCCTGGCAACGTCGACGACGAGCGCGTCGAGCACCTCGGGGACGGCGAGCACGGCGCGGTAGATCTCGCTCGTCCCCATCCTCACCCCGCCCCGGTTGATCGTCGAGTCCGAGCGTCCGTAGATCACGGCCGTACCTCGGTCGGTGATCATGATCCAGTCACCGTGGCGCCAGATGCCGGGGTAGGTGTCGAAGTAGCTCTCGCGGTAGCGAGACCCGTCCTCGTCGCCCCAGAACCCGACGGGCATCGAGGGCATCGGCTCGGTGATCACCAGCTCGCCCACCTCGTTCTCGAGCGCCTCGCCCTCCGGGTCCCATGCCTCGACGGCGGCCCCGAGCGCGCGACCTTGAAGCTCCCCGAGATAGACGGGCAGCGTAGGCACCCCGCCCACGAACGCAGTGCACACGTCGGTTCCGCCGGAGGTCGAGAATAGCCAGGTCTCGGACCCGAGCTCGTCGTACACCCAGCGGAAGCCCTCGGGCGAGAGCGGGGACCCGGTCGAGCCCACGCTGCGCAGCGCGCTGAGATCCCGCCCGCGCGCCGGTCGGGTCCCCGCCTTCATGCACGCGGCAATGAACGCCGCGCTGGTGCCGAAGCAGGTCATCCGAGTGCGCTCGGCCAGGTCCCACAGGGTGCTCATGTCCGGATAGCCCGGGTTGCCGTCGAAGAGGACGACGGAGGCTTCGGTGAGCAGCACGCCGACGAGGAAGTTCCACATCATCCAGCCGGTCGTGGTGAACCAGAACACGCGGTCCCCGGGCTGCGCGTCGAGATGCAGAGCCATCTTCTTGATGTGCTCGACGAGGATCCCTCCCTGGCTGTGCACGATCGGCTTCGGTAGCCCCGTGGTGCCCGAGCTGTAGAGCACCCACAGCGGATGGTCGAAAGGGAGCGCCACGAAGCTCAGCTCGTCCTCGGCGGCGAAGCCGTCCTCCCAGCCGGACTGCTCCAGGTAGCCGAGTGTCACCACACGTTGCAGCGACGGAATCTCCGCCGCGATGTCCCTGACGATCCCGCGGCGGTCGTAGTCCTTCCCGCCGTACCGGTAGCCGTCGATCGCGAGCATCACCTTGGGCTCGACCTGGGCGAAGCGGTCGATCACGCTGCGCCGGCCGAACTCCGGCGCGGCCGAGGACCAGACGGCGCCGATGCTCGCACAGGCCAGCAGGGCGGCGATGGTCTCGGGGATGTTCGGCATGTAGGCGACCACACGGTCCCCGCGGGTCACCCCCTGCTCTCTGAGCCCGGCCGCGATCCGCGCCGTCTCCCGCCTGAGCTCGCCCCACGTCCACTCCCCCGGATCACGCACCTCGGACGCGTGCCTGAGCGCGACCTCGCGATCGTCCTTGCCCCGGAACACGTGCTCGGCGAAGCTGATCTCGGCGCCGGGAAACCACTCCGCGCCGGGCATCTCACGGCGAGCGAGCACGCGCGCCGCGGGCACCTCGAAGCGAAGCTCGAAGAACGCGCAGATCGAGGACCAGAACCCCTCGAGGTCGTTCACCGACCAGCGATGTAATTCCTCGTAGGAGTCAAAGCGCAGACCTCGCGTGTCCTCAAGCCAGCGCTGATACCGGGTCAGCGTCGCGCGCTCGATCTGCTCTGGCGAGGGCGTCC
>Ga0302314_10010640_pt1 | contig 16080 bp, 10 predicted proteins | sample III_Palsa_N2_3_FD_200533 | JGI IMG/M metagenome (GOLD analysis project Ga0302314, IMG submission 200533) | Peat permafrost microbial communities from Stordalen Mire near Abisko, Sweden - III_Palsa_N2_3 | ecosystem: Environmental > Terrestrial > Soil > Palsa > Peat permafrost | place: Sweden... | reverse complement strand
GAATCACCCGCACCCGCTCGCCAAACAGCAACAAAGCCTCCGGCAGTCGCTCATCCCAGAACGGATACTCGATCGCCAGCGGAAGCACTCCACACTCTCCCTCCGCCTCCGCCACTCGCACCGCGACCGCCGCCAGCCCTGCCTTGAACTCCAGCGGCCTCTCCCGCGCATCCGCAAACCGCCCCTGCGGCGTCACCCACACCACCCCCCCCCCCCGCACCACCGCCTCACCCGTCCGCACAAACTGCACTGCCCCACGCGGAGAGTTCATCTCCACCCCAAAGATCCCTACCCGCTTCAAAATCCCGTACCGCTCCAGCGCCGCCGCATCCATCGGTGCATAGTGCCGTCGCCCGCCCATCCGTTCGCCAAGCAGGATGCAAACCATCGGGTCCCACCACGACCCGTGGTTCGCATACACGATCAGCGGCCCACCCGAACCGGCCTCGAGAAAGCGTTCCACCCCACTCCCCCGCACGCCATGAAAGTGCCTGCGAAAGTAGCCGCGCACGATCCGTCGGAAGAACAGCAACACCGGCTTCGAGATCGCAGGAACGGCCATCGCTACAAACCTCTCAAAAGCGCCCCGCGCGGGCGGCGACCACTTCGTGGTGTGTGGAAGCTTCGCGCGGTCCGACCGATGGTCGGCACAATCTTCCGTTGCGAGCATCGCGAGCACCACGCGAAGCGATCACATGTCACGATGGGACCGCCCCGCGCGCAGCGGGCCCGTCCGACAGGACAAACTCTTATATCGCATCTAAGCCTTCGCCGCCTGATCCAGCGCATCCGCCGCAATCCATCCCGACATCATCACCATCGGCATCCCCGGCCCCGGATGGGCCGCCCCACCCGCCAGATACAGCCCCTTCAGCTCCTTACTCTCATTCGCCGGTTTGAACGCTCCCTGAAACACCCCATGGCTCGAGATCCCATAGATCGCCCCATTCAGAACCCTGTACCTGTCGTGAATATCCTGTGGCGTCAGCGCCGCCTCAAACACAATCCGCTCCTCAATATCCGCCATCCCCGCAGTTCGCTTCAGCTTATCCAGGATCACCTGCCGATACGCCGGGAGCATCTTCCCCCAATCGTGGTGCTCGCGCAGGTACGGCGTATGCACCAGCACATACAGCGCCTCGCCGCCCTCCGGCGCGCTCGTCGGATCCGTCGCCGCCGTCGCCGCAAGATAGCACGTCGGATCCGGCGCAGGCTCCCCCAGATCATAGATGTAATGAAACTCCTCATGCGCATCCCGCGAAAACACAAAATCATGATGCGCCAGATGCTCATACCGCTTATTCAGCCCGAGATACAACACCACGCCCGAACAAGCCGGTTCATACTTCCGCTTGTCATCGAAATGTCGCCCCGCCGCCCCTCCAATCAGCTCCCGATGCGTCCGCACCGCATCCGCATTCGACACCACCGCGTCAAACCTGTGCACGACCCCTTTCGTCGTCACCAACCCCGTCACCCGCTTCGCCGCCCGCTGCCCCAGGGCCGGAGCATCGGTCAAAATCTTCGCCACATCCGTCTCCACGTGGAAGACCACCCCCAGCTCCCGCGCCAGCTTCACCAGAGCCTCCGGCACAGCTCTTGTCCCGCCCACCGGATACCAGATCCCCTCCTCCATCTGCATGTGCCCGATCGCGCACAGAATCGCCGGCGAAGCATCCGGAGACGACCCCACATACTGCACAAAGTGGTCGAGCATCTGCGCCACATTCGCATCCGGAATAAACTCGCGAATCGTCCCCGCAACCGTCTTCCCCAGCCGCATCCGCATCACATCGCGCAGGACGTTCAGGTCGAACGCCCCGCCCACATCCATCGTGTCTCGCATCGACCCGATCGACCGCCAGAAGAAGAACCGGTCGCTGATCGAATGCAGTTGCTTCGACGTCTCCAGAAACTTCAGATACCCCGCGCCCATCTTCGGCCAGATCGCATCGAACTCCGCCGCCATCGTCTGCGCATCGTCTTTCAGGTCGAGCCGCGTGCCATCCTCGAAGAAGCAGCGCCACTGCGGATCGAGCCGCACCATCGGCACATACTCCTCCATCCGCTTCCCGGCCTCTTCAAAGATCTTCCGCAGAACCGATGGCTGAATCAAAATCGTCGGCCCCATATCGAAGCGAAACCCCCGCTCACATAGCTGCGCCGCCTTCCCACCCAACCACGCATTCTTCTCAAACACCTCCACGCGATGCCCCCGCGCCGCCAGCGTACAAGCCGCCGCCAACCCCGCCAACCCCGACCCGATCACCCCAACATGCTGCGTCCCGTTCCCTGCCATCTCGCTCCCGTAGTCCTGTCGCTTACCGTCTCCCGTTCAAATCCTTACCCGCCCGAACAACACGCATCAACCCCGCAAGCCTCGCCCCGAACCCACGTCCATGCGACATCCCAATCACACCCTCAAACAATCCTTCATGCCCCACAGTGGGCACTTCAAAGTGCCTCCGCGACCCCCCTCTCTTTACCGCAATCGTCCGTACCGCCGTCATCTCAAGCAGCCCCTCCGCTCCGCGCGTCACCCCAAATCCACTCATCCTCCGCCCACCAAACGGCACCCGAGGATCCGCCGTAGGCACAATCAAATCATTCACCACCACCGTCCCCACCGTCATCCGAGCACCCATCGCCCGAGCCTCACGCTCCTCCCCAAACACCGAAGCCGTCAACGCAAACGGACAAGCCTCCTGCACCCGCACAACCTCATCGGTATCCGCAACCTCAATCAAACTCACCACCGGCGCAAACATATCTGCCCGCGCAATCTCCATCTCCGCCCGAACTCCGGTCAGTAACACAGGCCGCTGCGCCTCGCTCAACACCCCATGCACCCGAGCCCCACATCCCACCGCCTCCTCGACCAACCCCCGAAGCTTCACCGCCATCGCATCCCCCAACCGAACCGCATCCACAGTCGCAAACGCCGCAACCAGCCGATCAACCAACTCCTCTCGCCGAGCATCCGAAGCCCCCACCGACACCACTCTTCGCGGAGCCATACAAGTAGCCGACCCATTCAGCCGCATCCCAAACGCAATCGCATCCACCACCCGCCCCAACTCCGCCGAATCCAGCACCACCACCGCATCGCACCCAGAAAGCTCCGCCACACACGGCGTCAACGTCTCCGCCAACTGCCGCATCAGCAGTCGCCCCGACTCCGCCGACCCGGTAAAGAAGACCTTATCCACGCCCTCCGCAATCACCGCCTGCGCCGCCTCAACCGACTCCTCGGTCACCCGTAGCAACCCATCCGGTAGCCCCGCCTCGCGCAACGCGTCAGCCACAACCCGCGCCACAGCCGCCCCACCCACACCCGGCTTCCAGATCACCGCATTTCCCGCCGCCAGCCCCTGCAGCACCTGCACCCCAGCCAGAAACAGCGGATAGTTCGCTGGCCCGATCACCAACACCTGCCCCAGCGCCACCCGCTCCACGCAACTCGAAACCCCAGCCAGCCAGAAGGGAAGCCCTCGCCGCCCCAGCCGCCTTGTCCTGAGTATTCCCGCCCCCGAACGCTCCAGAAACCTGCAAGCCGCCAGCAGTGGCAACACCTCCGCCACCAGCGTATCCGCCCGATTCCGCGCCAGCTCCCCCGAAATCGCCCCGCACACATCCTCCGTCCGCGAAGCCAGCAGATGCCGTGCCGCCCGCAGCACCCGCAGCCGCTCGGCAATCGGCCGCGCCGCCCAATTCCGCTGAGCCGTCTTCCAATCCAAATCCACAGCCGCACCCACGCACATGCCACGAACCATACCACCCGCCGCCCCAACGGCCATCACTACGACGCCACCCCCACCAACTCATCGCCGCCAAACGCATCGCTGGAACCTGCAGCCCCCGCCCACTGCGGCTCGATCTTCAAATCCTCCAGCAGCAGCCGCGAAGTAATCCGCGCCGACTCAAAGATCACCGGCAGCCCGCTCCCCGGATGCGTCCCACCACCCACCAGGTACATCCCGTCGATATCCTCAAACCGGTTATGCGGCCGCAAATGCAGCATCTGGTCCAGCGAGTGCGCCATCGAGAACGTCGCCCCCTTGTACAGATCGAACTCCGACGCCCACCCCTCCGGCGTCACAATCTTCTCTGTCACAATCCGCCGCCGTACGTCTTTTATCCCAATCTTTTCCATCTGGTCGAGAGCCAGCTCCCGAAAACGCGGCGTCTCTACCGTCCAGTCGATCATCCCCGCATCATGCGTCACCGGCACCAGCACATACAGCGTGCTCTTGCCCTCCGGCGCCAGCGACCGATCCGTCACACACGCGTTCTGCACATAGAACGAAGGGTTCTCCGACAGCCGATGCAGCTCTTCAATATCCCGCAGGTTCTGCCTGTAGTTCTCCGCCAGATAGATCGTATGGTGCGACACCTCGTCGTACCGCCCCTCGATCCCGAGATACATCATGAACGTCGAGCACGAGAACTTCTTCTTCGCCAGCCGCTCATCCGTCCACTTCTTCCGCAGATGGTTCGGCACCATCCTCCGCATCGCCCCGGCAAAGTCCGCATTCATCACCACCGCATCCGCAGGCAGCGAGTGGTTCGCGGTCTTCACCCCGATCGCCCGGCCCTTCTCCACCAGCACCCGTTCCACCGGCTCATCCAGCAGAATCTCGACGCCCATCTCTCGCGCGATCCGCGCCATCGCGCGCGTCACCGCTCCGCATCCGCCCGTCGGATGAAAAACCCCATGCTCATACTCAAGAAACGACAGAATCGAAAACAGACTCGGACACCGAAACGGACTCATCCCCAGGTACTTCGACTGAAAGCTGAAGCCCAGCCGAATCCGCTCATCCTTGAAGTGCGCCTGCAGGTCGGAATCGAGCGACCGCCACGGCGCCAGCAGCGGCAGCAGCTTCATCATCTCCGGCTTCGCCAGGTCCCGCCAGCTCTCGAACGGAGCCTGCAAAAACGGCAGAAACTTCTTGAGCTTCCCCCGGTTATGCGCCAGGAACTCGTGAAACCGCCGCGCATCCTCAGGCGAAATTGCCGCAATCGCCCGCTCCATCCGCTCGACGTTCGGTGTCGCCAGCAACTCGCCACCCGCGCCGAAGACCAGCCGGTACTGCGGATCGAGCCGCGTCATCGGAACTTCTGCGTCGAGGTCATACCCCGCCGCCGCAAAGATCTCCTTCAGCACCCGTGGATACAGAAAGAACGTCGGTCCAATATCGAACTTGAACCCATCCTGTTCGATCGTCGAAGTCCGCCCACCCACCTGGCTTCGCTTCTCAACAACCGTAACTTTCACCCCGGACCGCGCAAGCAGGAGAGCTGCTGCCAGCCCTCCAGGTCCCGCGCCCACAATCACTACCTGACGACCCAGCTTCTTCATCAATCGAAAGCGCCCTTGGAAGATCCAAAATCACGTCTCTACCCCGCCGGCAACGCGCACCAGCCGGTCAGCGTGAACCGATTATAGGCACGCCGGAACGCCGCTTTGCGCGCTCAGTCCGACCGTCCACGGGCCTTTCAAGTGAGACGAAGATTCCCGCTCAGCACTTTCATCGGACTGCAACTGATTTCAATCCCTCCAAAAAATGCCCTACAGAGGGCGACCACTGAGAGGTCTGGATTGGCGGCGCAGTCCTCCCGCTGGTCGACACAAGCGTATCGTGCGACCAACGGGAGCACCACGCGAAGCGGTATACACGTCACGATGGGACCGCCGTCCGCGCAGGACGCATTTAGTCCTTAGAGCATTTGACAAAACCCACCCCGCGAAACCACCCGTCTCACGGCCCGAAAAAACAAAGTCCCCAGCTAACTTGCATCGTTAGAAGACTTTGCACAAAACAGGTAGAGGGGGGGGACCACACTCTACCCCCTCTACCTCTTCTGAAACCTACGGTTCGATCCTCAGTTTCGACTGCTTCGCCGTCGGCAGGCTCACGCCCAGAATCCCTGCCACCGTCGGCGCGATCTGCCGCATATCAATCGTCCCTAGGTCGCGTCCCTGCGCCACGCCCGCGCCCATCACGAAGAAGGACGAGTGCATCTCCGGAAACTGTGGCAGAAACCCATGGCTCCCCTTACCCGTCGACTCCGTCACCATCGGCCCCGTCATCGCCGTCCCCATGGTGTATCCCGGCTTCATCACAATCACGTACGAGGCCCCCGTAAATCCGCCTCGCTCTTTCGCCTGCTCCGCGTCCAGAATCTGCTCAATCCCATTCTTCGGATCCCCCACCAGCTTGTCCAACAGCCCCTTCACCTGCGCCTTCACCGCCTCGTCCTTCGGATCGTGGAGCATCACTGCCGTCAGCCCACCCGCCGTCCACAACTGCGCCTTCCACCCCGTCACCACCGTCGTTTCGCCGTCATGCCCCATCTTCTTGCCGAACTGAATCATTCCCGCATCAAGAAACGGCTCATACAGATTCACCACATGCGTAATGTTCAAGAAACCATGGTCCGAGACAATCACGATCTTCGTCTCCGGATCATTCTTGAGGGCAGCTTCGATCAGTTGCCCCACCATCCCATCCACCGCTTCAAGCGTCGTATCCGCCAACGCACTGAACGGCCCCGCCTCATGCTCGGACCCATCCATTGCACTGAGGTGAATCGTCATAAAGCCTGGCTTCTTGTGCTCCAAAATATCCAGCGCGAACTTAGTCCGCACCCGGTCGCCGTTCTCCACCGACGTATCGTTGCCCATCATGTACGGCCCGATCCGCCCTTCCATCTCCTCAAGCCCACCCTCTGGTCGCGAGACCGCCGCCATCAGGTACCGGTCCTGCTCATTCTGCCCCGCCCCAACCGACGTCCCCCGCCAGTACTCCGGCAGCAGCGTATCCACGCTCCGCGCATTCACGCTCACCGGCCAACTCACGCTCGCCGTCCCAATCCCCGCCTGATGCGCCGCATCCCAAAGCGTCGGCACCTTGATGCTCTCCGCATACCAGTACCAGGCCCCGTCGAGCTTTCGCTCCGGATCAAACACCTGGTTGTTCAGAATCCCATGCTCCGCAGGCCACACCCCGGTAATCAGCGTCGTGTGATCGGGATACGTCACCGTCGGCAAAACCGCGATCACCCCATCCGCATACGTCCCCTCGTGGAGAAAGCTCCGCAACGTCGGGATCTTCAGCCCATGCTCATCGGCATGCGTCACATACTCCGGCTTCAGCCCATCGATCGAGATCATCAGGACCGGCGCGCCCCACGCGGCAGCAGTCACGGAAGTGAGAAAAACATACGCAGACAAACGAACGAAGCGGCCCACCGAGAGATTCATCATCTCTCCAGTAGACCGCAAGATATTCAACATGCGATAAACATGTCCTGCCGGACGGGCGCCCTACGCGGGCAGCGACCACTTCGTGGTGTGCGATCGCGTCGCCTGGCCCTCCCGTTGGTCGGCACAATCTTTCATTTGCGACCATCGGGAGCAACACGTGAAGCGATATACCCGTCACGAAGTGACCGCCGCCCGCGCAGGGCGCTTTAAAGCCTCTTCCGCACAAAACGCCGTATCGTCTCCGTCACCACCCCGAAGATCACATGCGTCGCCAACTCGCTCGTATGCTCCCGCACCGTCTGCTCTTCCGGCCCCGCAGACAAGCCCATCGCCGGCAGACCCGTCTCATGCGTCAACGTCGCCAGCGCCATCCCAAAGCTCGCCCCATCCTTATCCGTCGCAGAAGGGAAGAACTCCGCCACCGCTCCATACGCCGCGCCCACCGCCGCTCCAAACCCCCAGTGAATCGACTCAACCGCCGCCGTCTTCTGAACCGCAGTCAGCGTTTGCCCCGCAATCTTCTCCGCCAGCACCTCCGGCGGCTCCGGTTCTCCATGCGTTCTCGGCGGATACACCCGTTCCGCCAGCGACTTCGCCGCAGTCGCCACCACTCCACCAATCAACCCCGCCAGCAGACCCTTCGCCAGCGACCGTTCCCGAATCACAACCTCTTCCTTCATCGCATCCTCACACGTTCATCGCACTCAACACTAGGATGCGCCAAAGCCCTCACACGCCACCACCCCTACCGCAAACTCCCGCCCGGCTCCGTCCACTCATACACCACCACCCCCAGGTCGCTCAGCAGCTGCATCGCCGACTCCATATTCCGGCGCACCTGCGGCCTCGCCTTGGCTGGAGTCTCATGTGCCTCTTCCACCGCCACCACCCGCCCATACGGCCAAGCCGTCTGCGGCACCGCATTCAACGCTGCCGGTAGATCCGCCGTCCTGATCGTCAAATCCTGCCGCCGAGCCCCCACTGGCCGCGTAATCCCACCCACCCCTACCTCACTCGGGTTCGCATCCGCTACCGTCACATGCAGCGTCAACATCGTCCCCTGCACCGTCAGGTACGGGTTCTCCCAGTTCGCCAAACTATGCACCGCCAGATACCGGTTCTTCGAAGGCGGTGGAATCAGGTCCAACTGCTGCCGTATCTGGTCCACCTGCGACGTTTGCTGCGGCGCCGAAGCCTTCCCCCCCACCGTCGGCACACCCACCGGCCGTTCACACCCCGCCAGAGCCGCCAGCAGTACAGCCGCCGAGAGCCACCGCATCCCGCGAAACGAAGAAGACAACACCGTGGACGAAGAAGATACTACCGTGGGCGAGGAGACAAGGCTAAGCACCCAACCAGCATATCAAGCGATTCCGCAGCAAACCCAGCCGATTCCAGAGGAAAACAAGCCTCTTTCCATTACCAACCCCCGTTACTCGACCCCATTACCGCCCCATCCAAACCGGCGCCCGTTTCTCCAGAAACGCCCGCGTCCCCTCCGCCTTATCCTTACTCCCGCACAGCCGCCCGAAGATCTCCGCCTCAACCTCCATCCCTTCTCGCTGCCCCAGCCGCGCCGACAGCCTTCCCCCGCGCCGCACCGCCTCCATGCATCCCAGCACAGCCAGCGGCGACGCAGCCGCAATCGCCGTCGCCAGCTCCATCCCTCGCGCCATTAACCCCTCATGCGCGACCACCTCATCCACCAGGCCAATCCGCAGCGCCTCCTCGGCCCCAATCATCTCTCCTGTCAGCAGCATCTTCAGCGCTCGCGAGTCCCCCACCAGCCGTGGCAACCGCTGCGTCCCGCCATACCCCGGAATCAGCCCCAGCTTCACCTCCGGCTGTCCCAGCTTCGCCTTTTCGCTCGCAATCCGCATCGTGCATGCCATCGCCAGCTCGCATCCACCCCCCAGCGCAAACCCATTCACCAGCGCAATCACCGGCTTCCCACAGCTCTCAATCAGCGAAAGCACCTCCTGCCCCCGCCTTGCCTTCTCCGCGCCCGAGCTCTCATCCGTCTGCGCCAACTCTTTGATATCCGCCCCTGCCGCGAATGCCTTCTCGCCCGCGCCCGTCAGAAGCACCACCCGCACCGCCCGGTTCTCATCCATATCCGTGAAAATATCTTCCAGCTCATCGAACACCTTCGCATTCAACGCATGCAGCACCTGCGGCCGGTTCAGCGTCACCGTCGCGACAAAATCCTTCACCTCGTACACCAGCGTCTCGAACTGCATCCCAGCCTCCGTACAAACTTTCTCCTATCTTGTCATCCTCTCGTCACGGCCGCCACGCCCGCCCTTGCCAGCCGATACAATAAAGCCATGATCAAAGGAATCACCCTCGTCCACGCCGTCGCGCCGGGCGGGTCCGACACATTCAACGAGCTCTCGAGCCTGCTCGCCTCTCTCGGCTTCGAGCCCGGCAAAGGCTGGCAGGACGCCGAAGGCCAGGGTGCCGCCTTCCTCGCTCCCGTCGCCAACCTAGAACTGGTCCATGGCCGCGCCCCTGGCGTCCCCACGCTCCTCGTCGAGGTCACCCAGCTCGATCACATCCACTCCCTCGTCAAGCAATGGATGCTCTCTCGCAATCGCAGCGAAGGCCTTACCGAGCCCGAGCTCACCCACTGGAACTCCCGCCTCTTCTCCGCCAAGCTCACCGACGACCTCACCCTCGGCTTCTGGCAGTCCGAAGACCCGCTCCACGGCAGGCCCGTCGCCATCGAAGGCGATCTCTCCGCCCGCGACATGCGCTTCGCCGTCATCACCACCCGTTGGAACACCGTCATCACCGACCGCCTCCTCCAGGGCGCGCTCGACGCCCTCCATCGCAGCGGCTGCGCATCACGCGACATCCAGGTCGTCCGCGTCCCCGGCGCTTGGGAGATCCCCAACGCCGCCCGCTCCCTCGCCGACACCGGCGAGTACGACGCCATCGTCACCCTCGGCTGCCTCCTCCGCGGCGAAACCGCCCACTACGAGGCCATCTACAACGAAGTCGCCCGCGGCATCGGCCAGTCCCAGCAGGAGTCCGGCATCCCGCACGCCTTCGGTGTCCTCACCTGCGAGACCCTCGAACAGGCCCTCGATCGCGCCGGCCTCAAAGCCGGCAACAAGGGCTTCGAAGCGGCCATCGCCGCCATCGAGATGGTCTCCATCACCCGCAAGCTCGCTACCGAGCGCAAGCTCCCCATCGGCAAGCCCGACCAGTCGGACAGCCCCGACGAATTTGACAGTTTTTTTGAGAAAGAAGCCGAATAATGGGCACCCGCCGCAAGTCCCGCGAACTCACCATGCAAATGCTCTTCCAGGGCGATCTTGGCAAGCAGACCCCCGACGAAGTTCGCAAACTCTTCTGGCCCTCCCGCGACGACGTCGACGAAGAGACCCGTGGCTTCGCCGAGGATCTCTACCGCGTGGCCAGTGCTCGTCAGGCCGAGATCGACGCCATCATCGAGGCGCACTCGCAGAACTGGCGTCTGGAGCGCATGCCAGTCGTTGACAGAAATCTTCTCCGCGCCGCCATCGCCGAGATGCTCGCCTACCCCAACACCCCTGGCCCGATCATCATCAACGAGAGCCTTGAAGTGGCTCGTCGCTACTCCGCGCCAGAGTCGATCCAGTTCCTCAACGGCGTCCTTGACGCGGTAGCCCGCGACCTCCTCAAGCAACGCCTCGCCTGACAAACAATCTTCCCTCCCGACCAACGGGAGGACCACGCGAAGCGGTCACGCGTCACGAAGTGACATGTGACGCGCTTCGCGTATGTTTTCCTTGTCAAGCCCCGATCCAACCTAAACCGCACATTCAAAACCAAATAGAGTTGGCACAAAGGATCCCTTCAACCTGCAATAATAGAAATAGGGAAAGTCTTAGATTGTTCTACGCAAAGCAGTGGGGAGCCAGCTAACCCACCTGTTTTCTTATATCTGGACGCAAGCCTCAAGGAATCAACTAGATAGCGGTGGGTGCCGCATCTATCTCCCTCAAAATAAGACATTTATCCCCAGGCATCTGGGAAGGGGGCTACCCCCCCAGAGCACCAAAGCAAGAAAAAGGCCCACTCCCCGCAAGGGAAGTGGGCCACCCACCCAAAGGGTGAGCTGTTTTTAGGTCGTTGCCCTTGGCTTCTGCACCAGCAGATCCGGAACCGCCAGCGATCCGCTCGTCGCGTTGCTCGGCAGTGCCGGAGCAATCGTCGTCGTATCGGTCAGCGGACTCGCACCCGTAATGCTGATCACATGCACCAGCTCGTCGCCCGAGGTTCCCGCGTAGAACGTCGAGTTATCCGCACTCACCACGCCGCCTACCGGCGCAATCGCCGCTCCCGACAAGGTGATATTGGTCAGCGTTCCAGCCGTAGCGATCCCCGACTGCGAAGCCACCGGAGCGTACACCGGTAGAACGCCGCCCGTGCCCGTGTAGGTGACGAACGCATAGGTCGAGTTCGACGTCGGTAGAACACCGGTAATCGTCGTCGGCGTAACGCCCGTCAGCGGCGTCGTCGACACCGCGTGGGTGAACGTCAGCGCCGCGCCGCTCGCCGGGCAGACAATGCCGCCTGAAGGCGTCAGCGACCCATTCACCGAGTCGGTCGACGTCGCCACAGGAGCCAGGTCGACGCGCAGGTCGTTGATCGTGCCGGTGCTCGCCGAAGCGCCGATGATGTGCAGTCCGTCATTGGTCGCCGCCAGCCGGTCCGTGATTGCCGCCAGCGTGTCGGCCGAGGGATAGAAGGCCTCGGTCGTCGTCTGCGGCGTCGTCGTGCCGGTCAGGGTCGTCGTTGGGCAATAGCCACGAGCTGTGGTCGTCGTACCGGCAAAGTACGCACCTACGCTCGGCACCGTCACCGCAACGTCAAGCACGGTATTGCCCGCCGCCGTCGCCGGGGAGATCGACTGCCATCCGGTATACGCCGAGTGCACCAGCACCTGATCGCCCGCCGCAATGTACACGGTCTGGCTGTCCGGGCTCCAAGCCGCATGGGTTCCCACCGCCCCGTAGGTGCTCGAGATCGCACCTGCCGAGGTGTACAGATAGGTGAGCTGCTTGACAGGATCACTGATCACAATGGTGCTGCTGTCAGGAGACACGGCCAGCACTACCCCGGGCACCGAGGTATTCTGCGCCGACACGGTATTGCTGGTCGCACTCACCGTCATTAATTCAGTGGAACTGCCCAGGTAAATCGCCGTTCCGCTGGTCGAAATCACCATCGAATTCGGCACATACGGCAGTTGCAGCGGCGATCCCAGCTTGCCCGTCGTCGAGTCGAAGGGAACCAGGTAGCGCGAGTCGGTACTCGCAATGTAGAGGTTCGTGCCGTTCGTTCCCGGAGTCGTCACCGTGACCGGATTCGACGTAACGGGAAGTCCGTTCCCGTAAAGTCCGATCTCGCTATACGGCGAAGGATTGCAGGTTGAAGGCTGGCAGATCGCCGTGATCAACGCTTCGCCGGGATAGATCGGCGTCACTGTTCCAGCCGAAGCGGCAGGAATCGTCGTCGGCGTCGTCGACACATACTCGAGCGTCAGACCGGTCAGTGAGACACCGTTCTTGTCCGTCACCGCAGCCGTAATCGTGTCCGTGTTGTTCGGCGTGATCGTGATGCTGGTCGCGGTCGAGTCCTGGAAGGTCAATGCGATATTCGTCGGCGGGCAGGTCGAGAAGAACCCAGCCGAGCTGGCCGCTTCCGCCAGCGTCGACGTAATCACCGTCGAGCCCGGATGCTGCGCCGTTGCCACACCGTTCTCGTCGATCGTCACCACCGCGCTGGTCTGCGGCGTGTAGGTTAGATGTCCAACCTGGCAGCTGATGTTCGTCTGCGTCGTGCTGTTGCCCGCATACGCGCGTGCCGAAAGCTGTCCAGTCACGCCCTGCGACAGGCAACCTGTTGCGGTATAGGGCGTAATCGCGCTGACCGCATAGACGGTATTCGGAGGAATGGTGCAGCAGCCGGTCGATGCGATCGTCGGGTTGGTGGGATAAGTGGTCGACGTCGGGCAGCCATAGACAGCGCTGGTCGACAGTGCGGAGTTCACCGCAGCAGGGCTGCAGTTGGTCGCCGGATCAGTCGTACAGTCCGTCGATGGAGAGCCCAGCACGAGGCTGGTCACGATCGGATGGATGAAGACCGGAATCGGGTTACTCACCACGCCCTGCGCACTGGCCGTGACGAAGGCCACGCTGCTCTTCCCAGTCGAGTTGCAGGTGGTGTAGTCGGCGATGCCGCCGCCCGAGTTGCGGTTCCACGTCCCGCCGCACAACCGCCCGGTCGTCGGCGCAACGTCCGCGATGGTCATATCCGTCGTCGCGTAGGTATAGGAACTCGTGGACACCGTGGTGCCCTTGCAGTCCACCGCGCTCGGCGCCGTGATCTGACCGATCGCCGCCTGGTTCAGCGAGATGCCGTAAAGCTTAGGGGTCAGCGTGATCGTCGTCAGTTGACCAACAACCGCACCCGAGTCACCGCCGTTGCAATACACCACAGTGGTTTTCTTGCTGCAGCCGCTGATCGCGATGCCGAAAGGAAGAGTGAAAAGCAGTAACGCTACAAACGTGACGAACCGACGCATTGAACCTCCCCGTCCAACCGGAACCCGAGCTGAACGGTTCTACCGCAAACGCTGAATTACCGAGCCTTCAGTGTAAAAGTTGTGAACACCGGAAGCAAATGAGGGAAGCAGCCGGAGTCCTTCATGGTGTTCTGTGGAATCGAACAACGGCGTGCGAATCGTCCTTTGCGGGAAAGAACGAGGCAAGGATTGGACGCAGCAGCCGTCCAATCGTCCACACTTCGATCGACGATTTGCCGCGGAAGTCGAAGTTTTCTCTGCCTGATGCTGAGTCGCATGACCAGTATCAGGCAGAGAGATAAGGGTTACTTTGCAGGCATCTCGGTCGCGAACCAGTCGAGCATCCGCTCGTCGCGGTCGCGGATGTGCTCCGGATCGCGGAAGCCGTGTCCTTCGTTGGGATAGACCACAAGCTGTGTCTTCACGCCTTCTTCCCGCAGCGCGTGCCAGAACTCGAAGCTCTGCGGCGCGGGGCACTCGCCGTCGCGATCGCCCACAATCACCAGCGTCGGCGTCTTCACGTTCTTGATGTACTCGATCGCCGAGCTCTTCGCATACACCGCAGAATCGTCATAAACGGTCTTGCCGAAGAAGGGCAGCATCCACTGGTCGATCGAGTTCTCCCCGTAGTAGCTCTTCCAGTCGCTGATGCCTGCGCCTGCAACCGCTGCGTGGAAGCGCGTCGTCTGGGTTACGCCGAACATGGTCATGAACCCACCGTAGCTCCAGCCAGTCAGGCCCTCGCGGTTCTTGTCGATGGGGAACCGCTTTTCGAGCACGTCCATTCCGGCCAGGATGTCCTGCAGGTCGCCATAGCCAAAGTCCTTGACATTCGCCTGGGTAAACTTCTCGCCCTGCCCATAACTTCCCCGCGGATTCGGCGAGAAGACGAAGTAGCCCATCGCTGAGTACAACGCTCCACCCCCTCCCCAGCTTGAGCCGACCGCAGCCGAAGGCCCTCCATGCACGCTAACGATCAGCGGATACTTCTTCGCCGGATCGTAGTTTGCCGGATAGAGCAGCCAGCCCTGCACGTTGTAGCCATCGTTGGTCCACTCGATTGACTCATCCTTACCCCAGACAGGTTTCAATCCGTCATTGAAGTGCGTGATCTGCTTGACGTCGCCAATCGCTCCTGCCCAGATCTCAGGCGCCTCTCTGAACGAGCTGCGAATGAAAGCCAGACTCCTCGAGTCGGCCGAAAGCGAGATTCGTCCGGCTAAGCCGCCGGCTCGTACCGTTCCAGGCACCGTCATCGTGTATCGCTCAGACGCAGTCTCCGAGCCGAGATCGTAGGCGAAGAGATGAGCCTGCCCCTTGGCGATCTCATCTACGGCGAGCGTCTCCCCGTTGACCCAGCTCAACCACTGCGGCGTTGCTGCCCGGTTCGGTGTAACGTCCTTTGGCTCTCCACCCTTCGACGGCATCACATAGATGTCGCCGCCGGTCGAGCCCTGATCGCTCATCAGGCCGCCGATAAACGCGATTTGTGACCCATTCGGTGACCAGCGCGGCACTGCGATCTGCAGCCCATGCAGTTGCCCTGCGATGGTTGCCGTATCGAGGATCATCTTGGCGGGTTCTGCTCCCGTAGCGGAAGTCTTGTTCACGCTCTCCGTATACAGATCTGCAACCCACCAGTTGTTTTCGCCCGGAGCGTTCGCTGCTACATAGGCGAGCTTGCTCGAGTCGGGTGACCAATCAAACTCATAGACGTGCTTGTTAGGCGGCGTGACCTGGTTGAAGCTCTGCGATGCGACCTGCACCACACCCACGCGTTGGATCTCGACACCATCCTCGCCGATCACACCGCTCCACGGCTTCATCGCCGCGAGCGCGCCTGCGCTACGTGTAGCGTTCTCGACGAACAGGAAGCCAATCGTCTTGCCGTCCGGCGACCACGCCAGCGACGTCATGATTCCCGTCAGGTGGGTCAACTGCTTGCTCGCGCCCGTAGCTTTAGACCAAACGAATACCTGCTGCTGCTCCGGCTTATCCGTGCACTCGGAGAGAAACGCAAGCCTCGCTCCGTCGGGTGACCAGACCGGAGCCTCGCTTCCACACCCTTCAGCGCCTGCGACCTTCAGCACCGCATCTTCAGCGGGAGATCCCACCTTGGTCAGGTGGATCTGTCCACCCTGTTTGCCCCGCAACGTCCATGCCACCGTCCCTCCATCTGGCGACAGCGCAACCCAGGTCGGCGACTTTGACGCATGCATGGCTTCCGTGACTT
>Ga0302314_10010638_pt1 | contig 16081 bp, 18 predicted proteins | sample III_Palsa_N2_3_FD_200533 | JGI IMG/M metagenome (GOLD analysis project Ga0302314, IMG submission 200533) | Peat permafrost microbial communities from Stordalen Mire near Abisko, Sweden - III_Palsa_N2_3 | ecosystem: Environmental > Terrestrial > Soil > Palsa > Peat permafrost | place: Sweden... | reverse complement strand
GCCCGCACCCGCCGGGTGCGCCGCTCCGGCACCCACCGCACCACGCGAACCTGCAAAACCCCAGCCCACAGCGATGCCAAAATCCGCTAGCAGCCAATCCGCGATTCGCGCTGAATACCGGAGGTCAACCTGCTGACCTGGGGCCCGTACCTCGTGCTCGGCCCGGTGCTGGCCCGCGACTACCTCGGCGGCGCCCGCGCCTGGGGCGCGATCCTGGCCTGCTACGGCGGCGGCGCCGTCATCGGCGGCCTGCTCGCGCTCGGCCGCCGCCCCCGGCGTCCGCGGCTGGTCAGCACGGTGACCGCCCTCGGCTTCCCGCTCCCGCCGCTCGCCCTCGCCCTGCACCTCGCGGTGGCCGCCGTGGCCGCGGGAGCGGTGCTGGCCGGGGCGGGCTCCGCCTTCGGCGGCGCGATCGCGACGACCGTGACCCAGCAGCGGCGGCCGGCGGACGTGCTGTCCCGCGTCGGCGCGTTCAACATGGTCGGCGCGTTCGCGCTCGGCCCGCTCGCGTTCATCGCGGCCGGCCCGGCGGCCGCGGTCTTCGGCGCCCGGGCGGTGCTCGGCTTCGGGGCCGCGTGGGCGGTCTTCGGCACGCTGGCGGTCCTCGCCGCCCCCTCCATCCGCACCCTCACCTGGCAGGACGGTCCGCCAGCGTCCCCGGCCACCGCAGGCGAGCGGCACGCATCGGCTCTGCCGCTGGGCAAGCATCCTGGCAGCCTACGTCGCGCCGGAACACGAAGGTGAGGTCGCGGCGGGCGGGGTCGGCCGCTTGACTTTACGATGACGGAATGTCGGAAACCGTGCTGCCGGCCGACGTGGTCGCCGCCGCGCACTCAGCCGAGGCCGCGCTGCGCCCGGTCATCGGCCGCGACTGGTCGGTGCGGGCGGGCCCGCTGGAGTGGGACGTCGGGCAGACGATCACGCACATGATCGGCGCCACCGCTAAGTACACGCTGTACCTGGCCGGCCGGTGCGAGCGCTTCATCGCCCTGTCGGTCGGCCGCTGGCCGGACGCGACCAACGAAGAGGTCATCGACTCCCTCGTCCCGGTCGCGACCGGGCTGGCGAACGTCGCGGCGGTCACCCCGCGCGACGTCCGGGCCTACCACGTCACCGGCCCGTCGAGCGCGGCCGACTACCTCGGCCGCGCCTGCGTTGAACTCCTCGTGCACACCGACGACGCCCTCACCGGATTCGGCGTCGCCTTCGCACCGCCCCCGGAGCTCTGCCGGCGGGTGCTGACCCAGCAGTTCCCCGACGCGGTCGCCGCGGGTGAACACGACGACCCCTGGCGCGCCCTGCTGGCCGGCACCGGCCGGCCACCGCACTGACGGCCGGCCCAGGGACTGGTCAAAACAGACCCAACAGCAGCCTTACCGCACCCCGCACAGCACCCGGCTGGAGCCGCGCTGCCACAGCGTGCCCACCTCTGCGAACCCCGCCGCGCTGAGCGCGCTGGTGTGGGCGGCGAGCTGCGCGCCTTCGTTGCTGTGATGGACCAGGCCCTGCGAGCGCTCGGCCGCCGCTCCGGCCAGGGCCGGGTCCGCCGCCACCGCCTGCCACCACTCGTCCCAGCTCTCCGCGCCGTCGGCCTGCCCGTCCGGGGAGCGGCGTCGGCCTTCGCGCTCTTCGAGCGCCCGGCCGAGCCGCCCAAGCACCGGGCTCGAGGTCTCGTCCTCGCGCAGGTGGTCGCCGTCGAGGAACAGCCCGCCCGGCCGCAGCAGGCCGGCCAGCGTCACGTACAGGTGCCGGAGTTCCGCCCCGGACAGCCAGTGCAGCGCGGTCGTGGACACCACCGCGTCCGCCTCCCGGCCGGCCGGGAGGCCGAGCCCCGGCACCCAGCCGGGCTCCCGCAGGTCCACGTCGACGAAACGGAGCCCGGAGACCGCCCCGTAGCCGGCCCGGCCGAGCGAGAGCGTGACCGGGTCCGCGTCGACCGCGACCACGGTCGCCTCCGGCAGCCGCGCGAGCAGCCGCACCGCCAGCGACCCGGGGCCGCAGCCGAGGTCGAGGACGAGCGGGTCCGGCCGCCCGGCGCCCGCCTCCACCGCGTCGATGAGCGCGGTGAACCGCTCCTCGCGGTCCGGCATGTAGACCTCCTGCTGGCGGTCCCAGCGCTCGATCCAGTCGCGGGCGGCGGCGGCGTCGAGGGCTGGCAGATCCGTCAGTTCTGGCATGACAAGCTCCCTGTCACTGGTTAAGATGACTTTGACAGTGATAACCATAAAGCGGCAGGAAGTAACTGGTCAAGTGAATTTTAACAGTCACACAGATCTCGTCGTCGGGGTGGCGGTCGGGCTGGTGAACCTGCTGACCGCGGGCGAGGACCGCAGCCGGAAGTACCTGCCGCCCGACGGCGACGAGCGGGCCGAGCGGATCACCGCCCTGTTCAAGTCAGGCGGCGGCCGTCGCATGGTCACCGTCGCGGAAGCGGAGGCGTTCGGCCGCGTCGCCGCCGAGCTGCGAGAAGTCTTCGAGTCCGTCGCCGCAAGCGACCTCGACGCCGCCGCCATCCGGGTGAACGCGATGCTGGACGACACCGGCGCGCGGCCCGCCCTCGAGCGGCACGACGGCGAGCCCTGGCATCTGCACTTCCACTCCGCCGACGAGACCTCGATGGTCAAGGGCTGGCAGGCGGGCTGCGCGACCGGGCTCGCGATCGTGCTCGGCGGCGAGCTCTACGACCGGCTCGGCGTCTGCACCGCGCCGCACTGCGACCGGGTCTACGTCGACACCACGCGCAACGGCAGCAGGCGATTCTGCTCGACCGCCTGCCAGAACCGGGTGAAGGCGGCGGCGTTCCGCGAGCGTCGCGCGTGAGCATCGCCGAGCCCGCCGACAACGCAAAGCACGAGGCCGCGCCCGGCCGGATCGTGGTGCTGAACGGCCCGCCGCCGACGGCGTTCCGCCAGCTCGCGGAGCAGGCATGAGCGGCGACATCATCGGACGAGCGGTCAACGCCGTCCTGGTCCCCCCGCAGGCAGAGCGGTTCGCGTCGCTGGTCGGGACTGACACCAGCCGGCTGGCGCTGAACGTATCCGGGTGGAACAAGCTGGTCCTGATGGACACCGACCGGGTCTTCCTGTTCCCCCGGTCGGCCACCGGGGTGGAGTGGTTCGAGCGGGAGCTGACCGCCTACCGGGCGCTGGCAGAGGCGGGGCTGAGCGTGGTGCCGCGCCTGCTGGGCCGCTGGGAGGACCCGGAGATCTACCCGTTTCCGTTCGCGGCCGTCACCCGGCTGCGCGGTGCGGCGCCGGCCACCCCGGAGGATCTCCTCGACCAGCTCGGCCGGGCCATCGCCCGCTGGCATGAACTGGAGCCGTCGGCGCTGGCGGGCGCGCGGCCCCCGCGTCACCTCGACGCCCCCCATCATCGCTGGCTGCGGCGGGCGCTTGACCCAGCCACCAGCGCGACCGCGGCGGCCGAGGCGGCCGGCCGCCTCGGCCGCCCGGACCGCGCCGCAGCCTGGGCGGATCTGCTCGCCAGGGCCGCCCAGCTCACGCCGGTCCTGGTGCACGGCGATATCCACGAGGGCCAGCTGCTCGCCGACGGCGGCCAGCTGACCGGCGTCCTCGACTGGGAAACGGCCCGGGTCGACCATCCGTTCTGGGACTTCGACCTCGGCGAGTGGGGAACCGGGCTGTGGCGGCGCCGCCGCCGCGACTTCAGCGCCCTCTGGGCGCGGGAATGGCTCGCGTACGCGCAGCGGCGCGGGCTGGACACCGACCCCCGACCGCTGGAGACCGCGTTCCGCCTCAGGCACGCGCTGCGCCTGCTCGCCGATCCCGGCGATCGCGCCGTCGTCGGCACCGTCGAGGAGCACCTCGCGGCGCTGTAGCGGCCGGCCGGATGGTCACGGCGCGGTGAGGGCCGCGGTCAGTGCCGGGCCGTGCTGGTCCAGCCAGGCTTCGCGGCGCTTGATCACGTCGCCGACGCCCTCGTCCCACATCCGCTGCCAGCCGCCGCCCTCGGTCTCCGCCCGCTGCTTCATCAGATGCCAGGACCGCCGGGTGCGCACAACGGCGACCTCGATGACCCGCTCGCGGTCGGCGCCGGACAGGTCATACGCGTCAGCGAGGATTCGGGCCCGCCGGGGCACGTCGGCGCGCCGCAGCAGCGGGTCGACGTCGCGCGGATCGGCGAGCGGCGCCCACCACATCATCGTGTTGAACATCTCGTCCGCCCGGGTGGCGGGCCTGGCCAGGTCAAAGTCGATCAGCGCGTAGGCGCGGCGGTCGCGGAAGACGACGTTCTCTGGCGTGATGTCAACGTGCCCGATCAACTCGGGCGGATACGAAGGGGCGGGCGGGGCTCCGGGCGGCCCGGCTGGCTGCGTGCCCGGCAGCGCGCCCGGCGGCGGAATGAACGAGGCGGCCGCGTCGTCGTAGGCACGGACCAGCCGGCCCACTGATGCCAGCCGGCCGGTGTCGGCGATCCAGGGCGGGCGCGGGCGCCCGGCGACCTCGCCCTCGACGTAGCTGAGCACCTCGCGTCCGGCCCGGTCGATACCGAGGAACCTCGGCGCGCCCTCGAAGCCGACCGATTCCAGATGCGTCAGCAGCGCGTGCACCAGCGGCGAGTGCGGCCCGACCGGACGCCGCACCGTGTCACCGACCCTGACCACGCCCTCGGTCACGTCGCCGCCGGCTAGCGGGATCTCGGCCTGCCCCGCCTCGTCCGCCCATTTCTCGCCCACCGGGCAATGGTAGGGGCCGACGGGATGGTGTTACGAGCGCCTCTAGTAGGCGCGGCCGAAGATGACCCGCGTGCCGTAGGCCGAAGGCAGCCCGCACCGAATGCACGGCCCGGACTCCGGCGGCCCGTCGAGCGGCACGCAGCGGGCGGTGGCCCCGGTCACGGCCTTGATCTCCTCCTCGCACTCGCGGGTGCCGCAGTGCAGCGCCAGGGCCCAGCCGACCGCGACCGCCTGGACGAAGTCGTCCCACTCGTCGGTCACGATCGTGTGCGAGTCCCGGAACGCGGTGGCCCGCTCGAGCAGCAGATCCTGGAACGCCGCCAGCTCGTCCGCCAGCCGCGCGGGCGCGCCGTCGAGCGCGATCGGCTCCTTGCCGTCGCCGAGCCGCCGCACCATCACCGCCGTGCCCGCGGCCAGGTCGCGCGGCCCGAGCTCAAGCCGGATGGGCGCCCCGCGCAGCTCCCACTCGTTGAACTTGAAGCCAGGCGACACGTGGGTCCGGCTGTCCACGTGCGTCCGGATCCCCGCGTCGGCCAGCCGCAAGGCCAGCGCCTCGGCCGCCGCGATGACCTCGCCGACGGCGTCGCCGCGCCCGATCGGCACGATAACCACCTGGTACGGCGCGAGCCGGGGCGGCAGCACCAGGCCCTTGTCGTCGCCGTGGGTCATGATCACGCCGCCGATCATCCGGGTGGTCATGCCAAAGGACGTGGTGTGCGCGTAGGCGAGCTGGCTGTCCTCGCCGGTGTACTGGATGTTGAACGCCCGGGCGAAGTTCGTGCCCAGGTAATGCGACGTGCCCGCCTGCAGCGCCCGGCCGTCCCGCATCATCGCCTCGATGCTGAACGTGCGGGCCGCGCCGGCGAACCGCTCGCCCGGCGTCTTCTCTCCCTCCACGACCGGCATCGCGGCCAGCTCGCGGGCGGTGCGCAGGTAGATCGTCTTCAGCGAGAGCATGGTCTCCCGCATCGCGTCGGCCTCGTCGGCGTGCGCGGTGTGCCCCTCCTGCCACAGAAACTCGGTCGTGCGCAGGAACATCCGCGGCCGCATCTCCCACCGGACCACGTTCGCCCACTGGTTGAGCAGCATCGGCAGGTCACGGTGGGAGCTGATCCACTTGGCCATGAACTCGCCGATGACCGTCTCCGAGGTCGGCCGGATCACCAGCGGCTCCTCGAGCTGCTTGCCGCCCGCGTGGGTCACCACCGCGAGCTCCGGCGCGAACCCCTCCACGTGCTCCGCCTCGCGCTCCAGGTAGCTCTGCGGGATCAGCAGCGGGAAATAGGCGTTCTGGTGCCCGGTCTCCTTGATCCGCCGGTCCAGATCGGCCTGCAGCAGCTCCCAGATCCGGTACCCGTACGGTCGGATGACCATCGTGCCCCGGACCGGGCCGCGGTCCACCAGCTCCGCCTTGATGACCAGTTCGTTGTACCAGGCGGAGAAGTCTTCGCTCTGCGGCGTCACTCCGCGTCCGTCTGCGCTCACCCCAACGAGGTTATTCCAGCCTGCAGCAGATCAAAATCAAATTCTTAGTCTTCCGAACGGACCCTGGGCTCCCCCCAACCATCCGGGGCTCCTCAAAGCCTGTCGGCCACGGCTTCGCTCGAGGAGGTTTGCCGGGGCGCCGCGCTGGGACATGATTCGCATGGGTGAGATCCGGGTGGGCACGGCGGGGTGGACCGACAGGTCGCTGATCGACTCGGGCTGGTACCCGCCCGGCGCAAGCGATCCGGAGCGGCGGCTGCGGTACTACGCCAGCCGGTTCCCGCTGGTCGAGGTGGACTCGACCTACTACGCGCTGCCGGCCGAGCGGACCGCCGAGGCGTGGGCGGCGCGGACCCCGGACGGGTTCACCTTCGACGTCAAGGCCTTCAGCCTGTTCACCCGGCACCCCACCCCGGTGCGGATGCTCCCGGCCGACCTGCGAGAGGCCGCGGCCAAGGCGGGCAAGGACCGCGTCTACCTCAAGGACGTCGACCCGGAGGTGACCGGCGAGGCGTGGGACCGGTTCCTGTCGGCTCTCGAGCCGCTGCGCCGGGCGGGCAAACTCGGCGCGATCCTGCTCCAGTTCCCGCCCTGGTTCCCGATCTCACGCTCGAACAAGGAGTACATCCTCGCCTGCGCGGAGCGGGCCGCCCCGCGCCGGGTCTGCGTGGAGTTCCGCAACCGCACCTGGATGACCGACGAGAACCAGAAGGAGACGCTGGGGTTCCTGTCCGCGCACCGGCTGCCGTACGTGTGCGTGGACGAGCCGCAGGGCTACTCGAACTCCATCCCGCCGGTGCTGGCCGCCACCAGCGACCTGGCCGTGATCCGGCTGCACGGGCACTCCGACCAGTGGGAGAGCCACGACATCCAGGAGCGGTTCCGCTACCGCTACGACGGCGGCGAGCTGGCGACGTGGGCCGGCAACGCCAAACGGCTGGCCGCCGACGCCGACGAGACCCACGTCGTGTTCAACAACTGCTACCGCGACTACGCGCACGTCAACGCCGGGCAACTGGCCGGGCTGATCAGCTAGCGGACACTGGTGCCGCGTCTGTCCGCGAGCAGGAACTCCGCGGTCACCGCACCGGCTTGCGCCAGCGGAGTTCGTAGCGCGGCAGGACCAGGCGCGTCACCGTGGCGTCGGGAAGCGCGCGCTGCGCCTGCTGGCGAACCTGCCTGATGGTCAGCTCCGGATCCATAAACGGTATCGCGGGCCCTGCGCCGAGCCGCCGGTACATGTCGCGCCGGTAGCGGCGGCCCTCCGGCAGGAGCAGCAGCGCCGCCCGCCGTGCGTTGCTTGCGACCGCCACGAAGGCTTCGAAGGGCAGGTCGCGCGGGCGGTCGGCCCGGTAGAGCGCGATCGCGATGAGGATGCCGCCTGGCCGCAGCGCCAGGGCGAGGCGGGGCAGGACCGTCAGGAGCGACAGGTGATGCAGCGCGCTGATGCTGGTGATCGCGTCATAGGCCCCGGCGGGCAGCGTCATCTCGGCGATGTCCCCTTGCTGGCAGCTGACGTTGGCAGGAACGACGCGCCGGGCCGCCTCGATCATCTCCGCCGACCGGTCCACCGCGTCCACCCGCCCGGCCTGCTCCGCCAGCCGGATCGCGAACGCCCCCTGGCCGCACCCGACGTCGAGTACCCGCTCGCACGAGGCAGGCAGCGCCCGCAGTAGTCGAGGCTGGTAGTACGTGTTGTTGTCCCAGGCCGGGTTGATCACATCGCGAATCCTGACATAACAGACCCGGGGGCCGGACAGTGAACTCCCGGGTCCGTCGAGGCCGACCGAGCGCAAGGATGGTGCCCGGACACAACCCAGGGAGGTGGTCGTCATCCCGGTCGCGGACGTCGACCGGGCCAAGGAGTTCTACGCGGGCCTCGGCTGGCGGCTCGACATCGACCGCACTGGTGAGAACTTCCGCATCGTCCAATTCTCACCGCACGGCTCCGGCTGCGCGATCCAATTCGGCGCCAACATCACGACGGCCGAGCCCCGGGGCGACGACGTTCGCGTCGGCGACCGAGCTGGCGGCCGCGTTCCGGCGCGCGTCCGCCGCCCACGGCGAGCACGAGAAGCGCATCGGCCGGGCCGACCCGGACTGGCCCGACTGGTGCGCCCAATAGGTGATCGCGGAGCAGGCAGGCGCCGAGCTGCCCACCTGAGCGGCTCGGCCCGCAGGTGGCCTCGGGCACATCTGGAAAAAGGCCACTGCAGTGCCCGTTACCTTGGGTTCGGTGTACCCCGACTGGAAGCCAGAGCCTTTGCCATCGCCGTGGGCGCTGGTGCCCGGGGAGGCGCGAGCCGCACTCGAGGCTGAGCTGACCGCGGAAGTGGGCGAGGGCCATCCGCTGTTCGGTAACCGGGTGATTGCCATTGCCCGCTGCGAGGGCTGTGACGAGGTGGTATTCAGTGTCGAGACTGATCCGGCCCGGTTCGTCAGCGTCCACCTGACCTGGCGCGGCGCCCGGGAGCGGCCGCCGTGGCCCGCGACCGAGTACCTGAGCATGCCGCTGTCGCGCAACCTGGCCGCGCATGATCACTCATAGATCTCCGGCGCTATCCTCCTAGGCTTGGAGGTGCACGATGGGGATCACCGCGCTGGACCAGCTGAGGCTGACCTGCGCTGCCTGCGGGCGCGATTACGGGCTGGACGAGCTCGCCTGGCGCTGCGCGGACTGCGGGGGCGTGCTTGACCTGGCCGGGTTCGCTCCGGCCCTGCCGTCGCTGTCGGTCATCGCGCAGCGGCGGCCGACGCTGTGGCGCTACGCCGAGGCGCTGCCGATCGACGAGCCGGCCGACATCAGCCTCGGCGAGGGCCTGACCCCGCTGGTGACCGCGCCCGACCTGCCCGGCGTCCTGCTCAAGGTCGACTACCTGATGCCGAGCGGGTCGTTCAAGGACCGTGGCGCGGTGCTGCTGGCGGCGCTCGCCCGGCGCCTCGGCGTGCCCCGGATGGTGGCGGACAGCAGCGGGAACGCGGGGACCGCGGTCGCCGCCTACGCCGCCCGGGCGGGGATTGCCTGCGAGGTGTACGTCCCGGCCGCCACCTCGACGGGCAAGGTCGCGCAGCTGCGCGCGTACGGCGCCGCCGTCCGCCAGATTCCCGGCTCAAGGGAGGACACGGCCGACGCGGCCGCGGCCGCCGCCGACCAGCCCGGGACCTTCTACGCCAGCCACGTCTACCATCCGTTCTTCCTGCAGGGCATGAAGACCTACGCTTTCGAGCTGTGGGAGCAGCTGGGCGGGCGGCTGCCCGCGACCCTGGTGCTGCCGGTCGGCAACGGGACCCTCGTACTCGGCGCCTACCTCGGCTGTCGCGACCTTCTCGACCAGGGCCTGATCGGCCGCATGCCGCAGATCGTCGCGGTGCAGGCGGCCGGATGCGCGCCGCTGGCCCAGGCCTTCCGGGACGGTCAGGCCGCCCCGGCCGAGATCATCGGCGAGCCGACCATCGCCGAGGGCATCGCCATCGCCCGCCCCGCTCGCGGCGCGCAGATCCTCGCCGCCGTCCGCGACAGCGGCGGCGTGATCACGACCGTCACCGACGACCAGGTCAACGCCGCCCACGGCGCCCTCGCCCGGGCGGGCCTCTACGTCGAGCCGACCGCCGCGGCGTGCTGGGCGGCACTGCAAGCGGGCCTGATCGACACCAGCCGGCCGGACGCGGGACCGAGCGCGATCGCGCCGCTCTGCGGCAGCGGCCTGAAAGCCAAGCCCCCGGGCGTCCCGGCCGGCTGAAGCGCCATTCGTATCGATACGTGCGCGGCCATTCGAATACGCGGCCATGGCGGCCGGCCTGTTTCATCCGCGCACGCGTTCGGCCACCGGGTCAGGCCGGCCGCCAGATCCGCAGGATGTTATCGGGGAGCCGAACCGAGAACCGTCCCGCGGGCGAGGCCTGGGCGAGGATCTTCCGCACGTCGGCCTCGTAGTCGCCGCGCCGGCCGCCGAACAGGTGCGGCGCGGTCGAGGAGGACGAGAACACCCGGGCCACGAGGTCATCGGCGGTCTGCTCGACGGCTCGCCGATCCGGCACCGTCACTGTTTCCGCGGGCAGGAATCCGGCCTGCCGGAATACCGCGTCCTCATCGTCGGGCGAGGTGTTGCGGATGCCGCGTCCGGCCCGCCGGTCGCGGCCCAAGTACCGGCGGCGTAGCTGGTCGAGGGCGCCGTCGGGCGGCGGCGGGAACGCAAGCGTGCCTCGCGGGCTCTCCGCCGCCAGCTCGTCGGCCCGGTAAGCGGGCGCGTCCACCTGCACCACCGCCCCGCCCGGGTCGAGCATCGTCGCGACCGCCGCGGCGACCCGGGGCCGGTCCATCCAGTGGAACGACGCGGCGAAGGTCACCGCCCGGAAGGCGCCAAGGCCGGCCGGCAGCTCCTCGGCCCGGCTGCGCACCCAGGTGGCGTTGCCGGCGCCCCGGCTGGCCGCGGCCAGGGACGCCTGCGACAGCATCTCCGCATCGGGGTCGAGGCCGACGACCGCCTCGAACAACGACGCCAGCGCCAGGGTGACGGTTCCCGGCCCGCAGCCGACGTCGAGCAGCCTCCCCTGCCCGTCCAGGCCGAGACTGCGGCCGAAGACGTCGGCCAGACCAGGCGCGTAAGGCAGCCGGCCCTGCTCGTAGTACCGGGCGGCCCCGGCGAACAGGGACGCATCCCAACTCCAGGACTCCCACCCGCCCACTGCCGGCACCCGCGCCATGCTGGTTCTCCTAAGGCCGGGCTCGCCTGTTAGCGGTAAAGCAAGCTCTGGTTGTCACTTCCTCATCCATGCCATGACAACCATACCCGTAATAGCGCCGAGCATAAATGCTAGCCAGAATCCTGGGAAAGTGATATCGCCACCCGTGGACGCTAGCGCCATAGCCGTAGTCATTGGATATCCTTAACCGTTTCCGCTGCTTCATGCGGGCGGCATACCGCGGTCGCCTGCCTGATCTTACTGGCCGCTTCTCTGGGCAGCCCGTCGCTCATATTCCCTCGTGGCGATTCGGTTAACCCCACCCTGGTGACTGCTGCCCGCGAAAGTACTTCTTCGACCGCGACGGCCCATTAATCCCAACCGGTGCGGTTTTGCGGATTCTGACCGGCCTGGTAGCCCGCCCGGCGGGGCCGGGGCGAATCGTATTTATTGGGCGTACTTACCGGCGCTATTTGCCGCTAAGTACGCCCAATCGTGCGGGCAAAGCCGATTGGGTCGGCCGTGATCGCAAAAATAAACAGAAAGCAGCAATTATGACCGGGGCGGGTGGCGCGGGCGCGTGGCAGCGGGCTGGTCGTCGCCTTACGGGTTGACGACTATCCCGGCGGCGGGGGCGGTGGCGTGCTGGTAGCGGCCGGGGGTGACGCCGTAGTAGCGGACGAACCAGCGGGACAGGTGGCTCTGGTCGGCGAACCCGGCCAGGGCGGCGGCCTCGCTGATCGGCGTTCCCGCCGCGATCAGCGCGCGGGCCTCGCGCAGCCGCAGCTGGCGCTGGTAGTCGCTCGGCGGCATGCCGTAGACGTGGGTGAACGCGCGGTGCACCGCGAACCGGCTGCGGCCGGTGGCGGTGGCCAGGTCGTCGGCGGTGAGGTCGTCCCGGTAGCGGCCGGCGATCAGGTCGCGGGCGCGCCGAGCGACCCGACGGGCGTCGGCCGGACCCCTGTCGGCACGCCCCGGCTCGGCCCGTCGCGGGCGGGCTGACCCCGCGCGGGGCGGCCCGGCCTCCGCCGGGAGCTGGTCCAGGCGGGACGCCGTTGATGCCGTCGCCCCCCGCGACAGCCGGGCCGCGGCCAGCACCACCCCGGCCAGCAGCTCGTCGCGGCGCAGCGTGGTCGCGGGGCCGAGCAGCGCGGCGTGCAGGCGGCGGAGCCGGGCGGCCAGCACCGGGTCGCTGACCACCGGCTCGGCGAACAGCGGCAGCCCGACCGGGCGGCCGGCCGCGTCGGCCAGCGCGGTCGAGACCAGCTCGGGGCCGATGTGGATCATCCGGTAGGTGAAGCCGTGCCCGTCGGTGGCCTGGCCGTCGTGCGGGTCGTCGGGGTTGAACGCCATCACCATCCCGGCCGCGCTCGTGTAGGCGGCGCCGCGGCAGGTGAACGACTGCGCTCCGGCGTCGGTGACGCCGAGCGAGTAGGTGTCGTGGCTGTGCCGGTGGTACACGTGCCGCTCGAAGTGCGCGTGCATCGCCTCCAGGGGCGAGTCGGGGGCGCGCCAGTAACGCGCCCAGTCCCCGGTCGCCGTGTCCGCCGTCACCGTTCCATTGTGGCCGGCGGCCCGCACCAGCGTTCAAGACCGCCCGGCGACCGGGGGGCGAGGATGATCGAGTGAAATTCGACACCAAGATCGCCATCGCGGTCCAGGAGAACCTGGCCGCCTGGCAGAAGCTGAACGTCACCGCGTTCCTGGCCAGCGCCGTGGCCGGCGGCGCCCCCGAGACCATCGGCGAGCCCTACGGGGACGGCTCCGGCAACGCCTACCTGCCGATGTTTCGCCAGCCGGTCCTCGTCTACGCCGCCGACGCGGCCGCCCTGGCCCGGGTGCGCGGCCTGGCCGTCGGCCGCGGCCTGGCGGTCGCCGTCTACATCGAGGAGATGTTCAAGACCGGCCACGACGAGGCCAACCGGGCCGCGGTCAGCGCCGTCCCGGCCGATGACCTGCCGCTGGTCGGGCTGGCGGTCTACGGGCCGAGGAACGCCGTCGACAAGGTCATGAAGGGGCTGCCGCTGCACCCGTGACGCGGGCTAAGGCGGGTGACGCCGGTCGTCCGGCCGATCATGAAATGAGTCGCCTGGACCCCAGTGAAATGATGGGCGCTATGACTGCGACGATGATCGATGTGGACGGCGGCACGGTGTGGGCGGACGACACCGGCGGTGACGGCCCCCCGCTGGTGCTGCTGCACCCGGGGGTGGGCGACTCGCGGATCTGGGAGCCGGTGCTGCCCGCGCTGGCGAAGAAGTACCGGGTGATCAGGTACGACGCCCGGGGCTTCGGCCAGTCCCCCGCCCCGACGGTGAAGCACTCACTGCTGCGCGACCTGGTGGCGGTGCTCGGCCACTACGACATCGAGCGGGCGGCGATCGTCGGCTGCAGCCAGGGCGGCGCCAGCGCGCTCGGGCTCGCCCTGGACCAGCCCGAGCGGGTGCCGGCGCTGGTGCTGCTCTGCCCCGGCATCCCCGGGTTCCCGTTCGGGGAGGACGACCCGGAGGAAGACGACGCCTTGTTCCAGGAGTATCAGCGCGCCGAGGCCGCCCGCGACGTCGAGGCGATGGCCAGCGTTACTCAGCGCATCTGGGGCCGGGCCGGGGCCACCCCGGACGCGATGGAGCAGTTCCGTTCCGCCGCCCGGGCCGCCCTGCGCATCGGTGACCTGGAGGAGGAGGACCCGGCCGTCTTCGACCGGCTCGGCCAGATCTCGGTGCCGTCCTCGCTGCTGGTCGGCGACGCCGACTTCCCGCCGTTTGTGCTGGCGGACAAGGCCGCGGCCGACCGGATCATCGACTGCGAGCTGGTTCTGGTCCACGGCATGGACCATCTGCCGCCGCTGCGCGACCCGGGCCTGGTGCTGCAGACGATCGCCGACACGCTCGCCCGCGCTTCCTGGTAGATCCCGATCCCGTTCCCGTTCATCCGCTCCGGCTGCCCGCGACCGGGGTGACGTCGACGGTGGGGGCGGAGCGCACGGACCGTTCGGGCAACTGGTGTTGATGGTTTTGATCCCTGCCACCGGTGGTCGGGCGCCTGATGATGCCCTGGGTGGCGAGCACGCCGACGACCAGCAGCGCCGCGCCGGCCAGCTCGGCCGGGCCGGGGGCCTCCCCGAGCAGCGCCCACGAGCTGGCCAGCGCCACCACCGGGGCCAGCAGCACCCACGGCACGACGTGCCCCGAGGGGTACCGGGACAGCAGCCGGTTGAAGACCGCGTAGCCGACCAGCGAGCACAGCCCGGCCGTGTAGAGGGTGGACAGGACGCCGTTCCAGCCCAGCTGGGCGAGGCCGTGGCCGACGGCGGCGGGACCGTCGATGAGCAGGCTGAGCGCGAGCAGCGGGACCGGGGCGACGGTGGCCGACCAGACGGTGAGCGCGAGCCCGCCCGGCGCGTGCGAGGCGCGCGACACGACGTTGCCCGCGCCCCACGACAGCCCGGCCAGCAGGCAGAGGCCGAGCGCCGCGAGCGGCGCGTGCCCGCCCATGCCGAACGCGACCACGAACAGCCCGAGCACGCCGAGCCCGATCCCCGTCACCTGCGCCCGCGACGGCCGCTCGCGCAGCGCCAGGCTGGCGATCACGAGCGTGAACACCGCCTGCGAATTGAGCACCAGCGAGGCCAGCCCCGGCCCCATGCCCAGGTGCAGCGCCAGGTACAGGAAGCCGAACTGGCCGAGGCTCATGAACGCGCCGACCGCCGCCACAGTTCGGAACGGCACCGGCGGGCGCTTGACGAACAGGCAGGCGAGCGAGACGACCGAGAAGCGGATCGCCGCGAACAGCAGCGGCGGGACGGTGCCCATGCCCCAGTCGATGACGACGAAGTTGAAGCCCCACAAGGCGGCGACGAGGGCCATCAGCGCGGTGTCACGACGGTTCACGCGACCCACGCTAGGGTCGCCGACGATGAAGCACCAGCGAATATTCCTACCGCTGACTGTGTAGCATTCCTTCATGATTGACCTGGTGGCGTTGGACGCGCTCCGCGCCGTCGACTCCCGTGGCTCGGTGGTGGCGGCCGCCGACGCCCTCGGCTTCACCCCGAGCGCGGTGTCGCAGCAGATCAAGCGGCTGGAGCGGCAGACCGGGGTGCCGCTGCTCGAGCGGGTCGGCCGGGGGGTGATGCTGACCAGGCACGGCCGGCACCTGGTCGAGCAGGGCACCCGGCTGCTGTCGGACCTCGAGGAGCTCCAGTCCGGCCTGCACCAGCAGGCGGGAACGGTGGCCGGGCACGTGCGCCTGACGGCCTTCTCCACCGCGATGCGGGGGCTGATCGCGCCCGCGCTGCCGCCGGTGCTGGCCGCCCACCCGGGGCTGCGGGTGAGCCTGACCGAACGCGAGCCGTGGGACGCCGTCGACCTGGTCGCCAGCGGGCAGGCCGACCTGGGGGTGGCGCACAGCTGGGGCGGCGTCCCGCTGGCGGTCCCCGGCCACGTCGCCCGGGTGGCGGTCGCGAGCGACCTGGCCGACGTGATCGTGCGGCGCGACCACCCGTTGGCGGGCCGGGCGGTGGTCACCCCCCGCGACCTGGCGGGCGAGAGCTGGATCGGCACCCCCGAGGGGACGATCTGCCGGCAGTGGCTGCTGCGGATGTACGACGGGAGCGGCGCGCTGCCGCGGATCGCGCACGTCTCGCTGGAGTTCGACAGCCATCTGGCGCTGGTCCGGGCCGGGCTCGGCATCGCGCTGATCCCCCGGCTCGGGCGGGCGCCGCTCGGCCCCGACCTGGTCGCGGTGCTGGTCGACGACCCGGTGCCGCGCCGCGAGATCGTGGCCCTGCACCGGGCCTCGATGAGCGACTCGCCGGCGATCGCGGCGCTGCTGGCGGCGCTGACCCGGGAAGGCTCGCTTCCGCTGCCGGCCGCGTCGTTGGAAAACATGGTGCGCAATGGCCAGACTTGTCGTCATGAGCGATGAGGTCATCCCGTTCCGCGTTGACGTGCCCGAGGCCTCACTGGCCGACCTGCGCGAGCGGCTCCGCCGGACCCGGTGGCCGGAACCGGAGACCGTCGACGACTGGTCGCAGGGGACCCCGCTCGCCTACGTGCGCGAGCTGTGCCAGTACTGGCTTCAGGAGTACGAGTGGCCGGCCGCGCAGGCCCGGCTCAACGCCTTCCCGCAGTTCCTGACCCGCATCGACGACCTCGACCTGCACTTCCTGCACGTCCGGTCGCCCCACCCGGACGCCACCGCGCTGGTCATGACCCA
>Ga0302314_10010635_pt1 | contig 16085 bp, 17 predicted proteins | sample III_Palsa_N2_3_FD_200533 | JGI IMG/M metagenome (GOLD analysis project Ga0302314, IMG submission 200533) | Peat permafrost microbial communities from Stordalen Mire near Abisko, Sweden - III_Palsa_N2_3 | ecosystem: Environmental > Terrestrial > Soil > Palsa > Peat permafrost | place: Sweden... | reverse complement strand
GGCAGCAGCCAGATTGACCGCCAGGATCGCCGCCGCCGCGCGCCCGCGTTTGCCGGCAGCGGCGCCGAGATTGACGTCGATGGCGGTGAAGGCGAGCGTGTCCTCGATGGTGATATCGCCGCCGCCCTCGAGCACCAGGCGCTGGGCGAGCGCCTGCTCGAAGGCTTCAGTCACGCCGTGGCGCTCGGCAAACCCCGGCTCCGGGTCGAACTCGACCCGCTCGGGCTCGGCGCAGCCGCGCCGCAGCCGTGTCACACTCACCCGATCGTCGATCAGGATGCGGTCGATGCCGGCCGCGAGGCTGCCGGCGATGCGGGCGATGGCGTCCTCGGCCGCGTCGAGCCGGCGCGGCGACGTCGACGCCGCAGCACTCTGCAGCAATGCCGCATGCTCCCGGCGCAAGCGGTCGAGATCGGCGGCGATGTCCTCGGCCCGGGCGTGGGCGGCGTGGCTGCGCAGCACGACCCCTTCACCCGGCTGGAGCAGCGTCGCCAGGATCTCCGAAAGCCGCGCCCGCTCGGCCGGAGCGACCTGGCGCGACACCGCGATACCGGGCCGGAACGGCGTCCAGACGGCAAATCTGCCCTGAAAATCCGGCGCCGCCGTGACCTCCGGCGCCTTGTCGGCATAGAGATCCTTGGTGACCTGAACCAGCAGCCCGGCGCCCTCGACCAAGGCGGCACCGCCCGGCAGCGTCTCGCCGGGCAGAAACGCCGGCCGGCCGTGGCCAAGCTCGACGAAGGCGCCGGGCAGGCTCGGCACGACCCGCGCGATGCGGCCGAAGAAGGTGGCACCGACCAGGCTGGCGGTCGCGTCGCGCTCCAGGCGCAGTTCGACGGCGCGCCCGTCTTCGAGCAGTACGCCGCGCACTTCACCCGGGGCGACGGAAAGGGCGAGCACGCGGTTCACGCCGCGGCCCTAACCCCGCGCCCGCCCAGCAGCTGCGCCGTCTCGAACAGCGGCAGCCCGACGATATTGGAATAGGAGCCGCCGATCTCGCGCACAAACCGCGCCGCCAGGCCCTGGATGGCATAGCCGCCGGCCTTGCCGTGCCATTCGCCGCCGCTGAGATACCACGCGATCTCCAGCTCGGTCAGGCGCTTGAAGGCGACCATCGATTGCACGCAGCGCGTCGCGACCGCGCCATCGGGTGCGACCAGGGCGACACCGCCATGAACCCGGTGGCGCCGGCCGGACAGCAGCGCCAGGCAGCGTCGCGCCGTGGCCTCGTCCTCGGCCTTGGGCAGGATGCGGCGGCCACAGGCGACCACCGTATCGGCGCCCAGCACCCAGGCGCCCGGATGGCGCACCGCGACCGCCCGGGCCTTCTCGACCGCCAGCCTTTCGGCATGGCGCGGCGGCGTCTCGTCGGCCCCGGGTGTCTCGTCCAGCTCGGCCGGATCGACCGCATCCGGCGCGTAATCGATCTGCCGCAACAGATCGAGCCGCCGCGGCGACGCCGAAGCCAGAATGAACCGGCTGGCCGGAATGCTCATGATCTCTCACCTTCTTAAAATCGGGCCGCACCGTGCAGAAGCGACGACGCCGCGTCAATGGCGGGCTAAATCGGCGGCAGGGTGAATTTCCCTTGATGGATGGAGCGCGACAAAAAGGGGTCAGAGTGAATTTCCTCGACGGGCGTTTCCTTTACAGGACAGATCGAGGCCGGAAATTCACTCTGACCCCTTTTTGTCGAGGGCTCGGGCAGAGCGGGAAATTCACCCTGCCGCCGTATTACGCCCCGACTCTCTACACCTCGGCGGCCGGCCCCATCGGGAAGCGGGCGTTGATGCGCTGCATCAGGGAGTCGCGCACGTCGCGATAGGCGTCGAGGATGGCGTCCCGGCTGCCCTCGACGGCCGTTGAGTCGAGCGTCGGCCAGAACTCGACGTCGCAGGCCATGGTCCGCGTCATTTCCAGCGCACCGTGATGCGCCTCGGGCGAGAGCGTCACGATCAGGTCGAAATAATCATCCTCGAGTTCGTCGAAGCTCTTGGCATGATGGCGCGTCAGGTCGATACCGATCTCGTCCATCACCGCGACCATGAACGGGTCGAGCGGCCCGGCGCGGACACCAGCGGACTCGACATAGATATGCTGGCCATGAAAGTGCTTCATGATCGCCGCCGCCATGGGCGAACGCACGGAATTCATCGAGCAGGCGAAGAGGACGGCGGAGGGCAGGCCGGGCATGAAAGCCTAGCCTCGGATATGCAGGACGCAGATCAGCGTGAACAGGCGGCGCGCCGTGTTGTGATCGAGCTCTATCTTGTCGGCCAGACGCTCGCGCAGCATTTCCGAACCTTCATTATGGAGACCGCGGCGACCCATATCGATCGCCTCGATCTGCGACGGGCTCGATTTGCGGATCGCCTGGAAATAGCTTTCGCAGACCATGAAATAGTCGCGGATGAGCTTGCGGAACCCGGAGAGCGGCAGGGTGATCCGGTCGAGCGACACGCGCGCCTCCGACTGGATATCGAGGATCAGCCGATTATCCTCGATCGACAGCTGCAGATGAAATGGTCCCTCGATGCCGCCCAGATGGCGGAACAAATTCTCTTCGAGAATGTCGAAGATGGCGATCGCGCGCTCATGCTCGATATCGGCGTTGCGCCGGACCACCGTCCGCTCGTCGAGTGACAACCCGATGATCCGGGCCGCCGGATCGGCCGGTGCCGCCGCGTCGTTCACACGCGCCCCGGCAGCCGAATGGCGACGGAACGGGCATGGGCATGCAGCCCCTCGGCCTCGGCCAGCGTGATCGCCGCCGGCCCGATCAGCGCGAGGCTGGCCGGGTCGCATTGCAACAGGGTCGTGCGCTTGACGAAATCATTGACGCCCAAGCCGGAGGCAAACCGCGCCGCGCGCGCGGTCGGCAGCACATGGTTCGGGCCGGCGACATAATCGCCCACGGCCTCGGGCGTATGGCGGCCGAGGAACAAGGCCCCGGCATTGCGGATGCGTGCCGCCAGTGCGTCCGGATCGGCAACCGCCAGCTCGACATGCTCGGGGGCCATGCGATCGACCAGGGCCGGCGCCTCGTCGAGCGATCCCACGCGGATGATCGCGCCGAAGCGGCGCCAGCTCGCCTCGGCGATGGCGCGGCGCGGGAGTTCCGCCAATTGGCTCTCGACTGCGACCGCCACGGCATCGGCGAAGGCGCCGTCATCGGTGATCAGGATCGATTGCGCGACCGGATCGTGCTCGGCCTGCGACAGCAAATCGGCGGCGATCCAGGCCGGATCGTTCTGGCCGTCGGCCACGACCAGGATTTCCGACGGGCCGGCAATGATGTCGATGCCGACAATGCCGAAGACCTGGCGCTTGGCACTGGCGACATAGGCGTTGCCGGGCCCGACGATCTTGTCGACCGGGTGGATGGTGGCCGTGCCATAGGCCAGCGCCGCCACGGCCTGAGCCCCGCCGATGCGGTAGATCTCGTCGACCCCGGCCAGCCGCGCCGCGGCCAGCACCAGCGGGTTGATCTTCCCGTCCGGCGTCGGCGTCACCATGACCAGCCGGCTCACGCCGGCAACCTTGGCCGGGATCGCGTTCATCAGCACCGAACTCGGATAGGATGCCGTGCCGCCCGGGACATAGAGCCCGACCGCCTCGATCGGGTGCCAGCGCGCGCCGAGCCGCACGCCGCTAGCATCAATCCAGTCGAGATCCTGCGGCTTCTGGCTGTCGTGATAGGCGCGGATACGCTTGGCTGCGAAATCGAGCGCCGCCAGCGTCTCCGGTGCGCAGGCCGCGACCGCCGCATCGACCTCCTCGGCCCCGATGGCCAGGCCAGCCGGATCGTGGCGATCGAAGCGGCGGGTATATTCATAGAGCGCCCAATCGCCGCGCGCGTGGACATCGGCCAGGATAGCCGCGACCACCTCGGCGACCTCGGCCGCAGCCTCGCGGGTCTCTTCGGCCAGCGCTGCGAAGCGCCGGGCGAAGCCGGGATCGCTGGTGTCGAGCCGACGCGGCCCCTCAGGCGGCATGATCGACCGCCTCGCGGAAGCGCTCCAGCCAGTCGCCCAGCTCGACCGGCCGGGTCTTGAGTGCCGCCCGGTTGACCACCAGCCGCGATGTCACGTCGGTGATATGCTCGATCTCGATCAAGCCATTGGCCTTCAGCGTCGCCCCGGTCTGGACCAGATCGACGATGCGCCGGCACAGCCCCAGGATCGGCGCCAGTTCCATGGCGCCATTGAGCTTGATGCACTCGGCCTGGACGCCGCGTGCCGCGAAGTAGCGGCGCGAGATTTCCGGGTATTTGGTGGCGACTCGGACATGGCTCCAGCGCGTCGGTTCGTCCTTGGCGACGAGATCGGCCGGGCCGGCCACCGCCAGCCGGCACTGCCCGACCTTGAGATCGAGCGGCGCATAGATTTCCGGGTAGTTGAACTCCATCAGCACGTCGTTGCCGGCGATGCCGAGATGGGCGGCGCCAAATGCCACGAAGGTCGCGACATCGAAATTGCGCACGCGAATGACGTCGAGCCCGGGCAGATTCGTCTTGAAGCGCAGCTGGCGCGACTCCTCGTCATCGAATTCCGGCTCGATGACGATGCCGGTCCGCGCCAGCAACGGCACGACCGATTTCAGGATCCGCCCCTTGGGGAGCGCCAGGACCAGCGTCTCGTTGCCGCGCACGGAACCTCTCCTTGGGGTCTGCCGAGCCAGGGATTTAGAGGGTGCCGGCAACGGAGTCCAGCGTGGCAGGGGAGCTATGTGGCAGAGCGATGGGGCGCGAGCCGGTTCGATCGGATGGATTATCCAATTCCGGACAATCGGGTGAATGAAAGATTGAGCAGTGGGGCGGGCGAGGGTTCTTCTGGATCCCCGCCCTATTCGTTGCAGACGGTCTCGTCGTCGCCGGTGCCACCGGGCTGGCCATGGGCGCCATAGGAGCACAGATCGTATTCATGACCGGTCCGGCTGGATGGATAGCGATAGATGAAGGGCCGTCCCCAGGGGTCGGTCGGTATCTTGACGCCCTTGATATAAGGGCCGCTCCAATTATCCGCACCGCCGGGTTTGGCGATCAACGCCTGCAGCCCGTCCTCGCTGGACGGGTAGCTGCCGACATCGAGCTTGTACATCTCCATCGGCTCCGATATCCGGGCAATATCCTGGCCCGCGAGCTTATGCTTGGTATTGCCGAGGATCTTGATCGCCGCCGGCGCCACCAGGGCGATCAGCAGCCCCAGAATCGCCACCACGACCATGAGTTCGATCAGAGTGAAACCGCGCTCGCGGCGGCGCTCGCAAAGGGGAACAGATGCTTGAAGCGGCATGGCGTTGCGTCTTGGCGGTTGAGAGGAAGGGCCGGAGTGTGGCCGCAATCGCCGCGCGATACAACAGCCGGAGTGTCACAGCCGCCTCACCCCGGCGCAGCGCTGGCACCCGCGGCCCATTGTTAAGGGAAGTTGCAGAGATTTGGGCTTTTCTTGCGGCCGAAGCACGTTTTCGCCTGAACTCTCGCTGGTCCGGCGGTTGGCAAGAACCTTTCCCTTGTCAATTCCTGCACGCTCGAAGTCGCGATGGGCGAAAGCCGTCGCGATCGACGCGCGCGGGGTTGGCGCAAAGCCTGGTAATTGACTAGCCTCTGCAGCTGCCCGCGCTCGACGCGGGCCAACATTGCCGGCCGGGCAGAATCGCTGCCCGGACTCCCGATTGGGTAGGCCGACCTGTGCGGGTCGGCTTGGGCGCAGTAAGCAGGGAGAAGAGGATGGCCGAGGCCGGTTACGGCACAGCGCCGTTCAAGCCGCCGCCCTTGGCCGAATTGCCGCCGCTCGAAGTGCTGGGCCCGGAATGCCTGGCCATGCTCGAGAATGAACTGTCCTGGATAGCACTGCCCGGCGGCCAGGTCCTGTTTCAGGAAGGCGAGCCCGCGGAGGCGCTCTATCTGCTGACGACCGGCGTGCTCGGCGTCATCGCGACAACCGCCGACCAGGGCCAGTTGCTGGTCGCCGAAGTTCATGCCGGCGAAACCGTCGGCGAGATGTCGCTGATCACCGGCGACGCGCATTCGGCCACGGTCGTGGCGCTGCGTCATTCCGAATTCTATCGGATGCCGAAAGCCGTGTTCGACCGGCTGGTGGTCGAGGAACCGAAATTCCTCGCCTGGATCACCCGGCTGGTGGTGCAGCGGCTGCATCGCACGACCAAGCGCACCAAACTGGCGCAGCGCGCCGCGGTGGCGTTGATTCCGCTCGACGATTCGGTGCCGATCGAGACGGTCGCCGCCGGCATCATCGCCGCCCTCAAGCGTGAAGGATTGAGCGCGTTCCGCTTCGAACCGAATGCCACCGATCAATCGATCGAGTGGTTCGACGAACTCGAATCCGCCCATAATGTCGTGATCTATCAGGCCGAACCGATCCATACCGGGACCACGCCCTGGTGCCGGTTCTGCCTGCGCCAGACCGATCGCGTCGTGCTGGTCGGCATGCCGGGCAGCGCTATTCCCGACCCGCTGCCGCTGCCGGCCAATGGCAAGGCGGGGCAGCAGCCGAGCGTCGACCTGGTCGTCGTCGAAGCAATGGAACGCGGACGCACCGGCACCGTGCCCGAGGCGCCGCAGCGCTTCGGCACCATCCATCACTTGCGCCTGCATGCGCCGGGCGATTCGGCGCGGCTGGCGCGCCACCTGGCCGGACGCGCCGTCGGGCTGGTGCTGTCCGGCGGGGCGGCGCGCGGCTTCGCCCATATCGGTGCCATCCGGGCCTGGCGCGAGGCCGGGCTGGCGATCGACCGGATCGGCGGCGCCAGCATGGGCGCCATCATCGCGGCCGGAGTCGCGTCCGGCTGGGACGATCGCGAGCTGCGCGACCGGATCCACCAGGCCTTCGTCAAGACCAACCCGCTCAACGATTATACCCTGCCCTGGGTAGCCCTTTTCCGCGGCGAGACGGTCAACCGGCTGCTGCGCGAGCATTTCGGCCAGACCGTGATTTCCGCGCTGTGGCGGCCCTTCTTCGCGGTCTCGACCAACCTGACCCGTGGCGGCATCCATGTCCATCGCAACGGCGTGCTGTGGCGGGCGCTGCGGGCCAGCATCGCCATTCCCGGCGTGCTGCCGCCCCTGCTCGACAATGGCGAGGTGCTGGTCGATGGCGGCGTCGTCGACAATTTCCCGGTCGACATCATGGCCGGAAACGGCCGCGGCCCGATCGTCGGCGTCGATGTCGGTGGCGCCATGGCGCTGATGCCGGGCACCGAGGTGCCGCTCAACCGGCGCGGCTTGATGGGATTCCTGCGCCCGGATCCCGGGCCGCTGCCCGGCATCGTCAGCGTGCTGAGCCGGGTCGGTACGGTCAGCTCGACCCTGCAGACCTCGCTGGCCCAGGCCCAGCTGTCCCTGCTGATCTCGCCGCCGCTGGCCGATGTGCCGCTGCTCGATTGGCACAGTTTCGACCGCGCCGTCGAGGCCGGCTACCGCGCCACCCAGCAGGTGCTCGCGACGGCGGATCTGAAGACACTGCAGATTGCTGGGGTTTCATGATCGGGGGCTAGCGGCGGTCGCTATGAGTGCCAGAACGGCAGGGCCGCGAAGCCGAAAAAGCCATTGAGCGAGATGGCCGCGCCGAAGGCGGCGAAAGCGGCCGAGATCCAGACCAGCGGGCGCGAGGCGTGCAGGATGCTGCTCGAGGCCAGCACCACGGCGATCTGCAGCAGGGCGGCGGCGAGTTCGAAATTGCCGTCGCGCTCCTGCGCCTCGCCGCGACGGGCCTCGGCCGCCTTGGCCTTCGCTTCCAGCTCCTTCTTGCCGTCATCGGTCTTGGGGTCGCTCTCCCAGCGATCGGCCGTCTTGCGATACTCCGCGGCCTTGTCGCGCAGGGCCGCGATGCTCGCTTCCGGCAAATCCGGCCGGGACATCGCCAGCATGTCGAGCTGATCGGCGGCCAGCCTGGTATCGGTCTGCCGGATATTGCGCGCCTGGTAGAAGGCGTAATTATTGGAGGCCTCGATATTGGAGTTGATCGTCTCCTTCATCGCTGCATTGCCGGCGGTTTCGGTGATCGCCAGCATCACGGCGAGCACGCCGATCAGGATGCCGACCCGCTTGCGAAAGGATTCGTCGCCCATCCGGCCGTGACCATGCTCGTGTTCGTGTTCGCTGGCCTCGGTCAAGGTGTCGCCGATCTCGGAAGCTTCCATCGTCCTCTCCTGGAGCCCATGGGTTGGGGCGGACAAGTAACCCGATCCCGTCGAATTCCGCCATGCTTGTGTCTAAAGTGAGGTGATACCGGCGTTGAACCGGGAGATCGGGAGGAATTCGATGCGCCTTGCCCAAGCCGCGCTGATCATCCTGCTGGCGGTTCAATCCGCCCAGGCGCAAGCCCCCGTCGCCGGCTCACCGGATGAACGGGCCGTAGCCGCGGCCGATGAGGCGTTCTACCAGGCCTCGCTCGCCCGCAAAGGGCAGGCCTGGAAGGAGTTCGCCGATGCGGACGCCACCCTGCCCGCCGGCAAGGGCAAGGATGCGATCGGCGCCTATTACGACAAGGTCTATGCCAAGCCCGGCTTCAGCCTCAGCTGGCATCCCGATTACGCCAAGGTCGTGGGCGATATCGGCGTCACCAGCGGCCCCTACGAGTCGCATGTCCAGGATGCGGATGGCCGCGACAAGCCGGGCCACGGCAAGTACGTCACCGTCTGGCAGCGTCAGAAGGAGGGCGGCTGGCGCTTCGTCTGGGATGGCGGCACCGAGGCTCAGTGATTGCCGCGGGCTGCCTCCTCGGCATCGAAGCAGGCCTTGAGACTGAGAAACGCCATCCCGACCGAACCCAAGGCCAGCCCGAGGCCGGCATAATACCCGCCCGTACTTTCAGCGCCGGATGCCAGGAACAGCCCGGCCACGCCAAGAAGCAGCAGCGCCGGCAATCCGACCGCCAGGGTGACCGGATCCTCGATCACCAGATCATGGATGGTCGGCGGCGGGGCACCGTCGAAATACCGCTTGGTCTCCCAGAACAGGAACAGGATGACCGCTAGGAACACGCCCAGCCCACAGGCCGAGACGACCGGATCCTCGGTCTCGGAACCCGCGAGCAGTCCGAGCAGGCCGCCGCCGATAAGCAGGACCCAACGCAAGCCGCGCCGAACCTCGTCAAAGAATTCCCGGTCCTGTGCCGGGTCCGCGCCAAGCTGCGCCATGCTACTCTCCGTGACTGTCACCCGATCTGCCGCCAGCATAGCGCAATCCGCCGGCAGTTGCTTGGTCGAGGCGGCCGGTGCCGGAGCGGTTATCGAGGAGGGTGTCGGCCATGAGCCGCCTGTTGCTGCTGTCGCTATTGATCCCGGGTCTCGCCTCGGCCCAAATCCTCGACGCGGCCGATACACGCTTGCGCGACCGGGCCTATCTCCAGGCCTGGTCGGCGCCGCTCGGCCAGGCGACGCGCTGGCGCAACCCGGCCACGGGCGATGATGGCCGCATCACCGCAATCCGGGAGCACAGAGCAGCGGAATCCGGCGAGCTTTGTCGGGACATGGACGAGATCCTGACGGTGGCAGGCACGGTCAGGCACGGCACCGCAGCGGGGTGTCGGGGTACGGACGCAATCTGGCATGTGGTGACCGCGACGCCGGGCGATGCAGCATCCGCCCCGGCAGACGTGGCGCCCTATCAACCGCCAGCGGATATCTCAGCCGATCCGCCGCATCCGGGTCAAGCCGTGCAGCCGGGCCTGGAAATCAGAATCCGGCCGCAGGCGCGCAACAAAGCTGCGCCGTCCTCGCCGCCTGAACTCCGCCTGCTTGTCCCGCCGCCGCCCGGCGAGGCGCAGAACTAGGTAACGATATTGACGGTGGTACCCAGCGGGCCGGCGGTATTGAGCGGTTGCGCCACCGTCGCAGTCACGGTCGCCGCCAACGTAGGCGCCGGGGTCACTGCCGCGGCCGCGGACACTTGAGCGGTTGCTGCAGTCGCCGGCGACGTCACCGAGCTTCCGATTGCAGCCGGGGATGGGACGAAAGTATCGACACCGATGGCAGCCATGGCCGTCCTGCCTCCATCTTAGATGTGACAGATCCCGGCAGCCTTCCTGGTGCCGGCAGGAATTATTCCTGGGCGGACTGTAACCGAGTTTCTAAAATTTGGCGAGTCCGCATCGGGACTATTCGCCAATTTCACAAGCGACGGCCGCTCGCCCGATCGAACAGATGCACGGCGCCAGCGGAAAAACCGATCGGCAATGCCGTGCCGGTCGCCAGCGGCGAGACGCCGGGCAGCCGAACCAGCAGTGGCGCCCCATTGGGCAGGCGGCCATGGACGATGCTGTCGGCGCCGAGCAATTCGACCAACTCGACCCGCACCGTGATCTGAGCCTCGCCGACCGGCACCGTCGCAATATGCTCCGGGCGAATACCCAGTGTAACCGCGGCGCCGGCCGCCACGGGCCGGCCGACCGGGACCGAAACGCCACCCTCGAGCACAATCGCGTCGCCGCCCTGCCCGGTCGCCTCCAGGAAATTCATCGCGGGCGAGCCGATGAAGCCGGCGACGAATTTCGTGGCAGGGCGCTCATAGAGTTCGATCGGTGCGCCGATCTGCTCGGCGACGCCACCGTTCAGCACGATCAGGCGGTCGGCCAGCGTCATCGCCTCGACCTGGTCATGGGTGACATAGATCGAGGTCGTGCCCAGGCGTTGCTGCAGCTGCTTGATCTCGACCCGCATCTGCACGCGCAGCTGGGCGTCGAGATTGGACAGCGGCTCGTCGAACAGGAAGACCTGCGGATCGCGCACGATGGCACGGCCCATCGCGACACGCTGGCGCTGGCCACCAGAGAGCTGACGCGGCTTGCGCTCGAGCAGTGCGCCCAGTTGCAGGATCGCGGCCGCCTTGTCGACCCGCGCCTGGATCTCCTCGGGCTTCAGCCCGCGGATGCGCAAACCATAGGCCATATTGGCGAACACGCTCATATGCGGATAGAGCGCGTAATTCTGGAACACCATGGCGATGTCACGGTCCTTGGGCTCGACCTTGTTGACCACGCGTTCGCCGATCCGGATTTCGCCCGACGTCACCTCTTCGAGCCCGGCGATCATGCGCAGCAGGGTGGATTTGCCGCAGCCCGACGGGCCGACGATGACGATGAACTCGCCATCGGCAATGGCACAGTCGACGCCATGGATGACGGCATGACCGGCATAGGCCTTGCGCAGCGAAGTCAGGGTTACCGATGCCATGTGCTATTTCTCGCTATCGACCAGGCCTTTGACGAACCAACGCTGCATCAGCACGACCACGGCGAGCGGCGGCAGCATCGCCAGCACCGTGGTCGCCATCACCAGGTTCCATGGAGTCGGCGCGTCGCCGCCGCCGATCATGGTCCGGATGCCGATGACGATGGTGGTCATCGAGGCGGAGTTGGTGACCAGCAGCGGCCACAGATACTGATTCCAGCCATAGACGAAGAGGATGACGAAGAGGGCCGCGATATTCGTCGAGGACAGCGGCAGCACGACATCCTTGAAGAAGCGCAAGGGGCCGGCGCCATCGAGCCGGGCCGCCTCGATCAACTCGTCGGGCAGGGTCAGGAAGAATTGCCGGAACAGCAGCGTCGCCGTGGCCGACGCGATCAGCGGCACGGTCAGCCCGACATAGCTGTCGATCAGGCCCAGGTTGGCGACGACCTCGAAGGTCGGCATGATCCGCACCTCGACCGGCAGCATCAGTGTCACGAAGATCAGCCAGAAGCAGATCATGCGGCCGGGAAAGCGGAAGAACACGATGGCATAGGCCGATATCAGCGAGATCGCGATCTTGCCGACCGCGATGACCAGCGCCATGATCAGGCTGTTCAGCAGGAAGCGCGCGACCGGCACGCCGGTGGTGAGCGCCGTGCCCTTGGTCAGCGCCTCGCCGTAATTCTCGAAGAAATGCCCGCCCGGCAACAGCGACATCGGTGCTGCCAGGATCTCGGTCGTGGTCTGGGTCGAGGCGATGAAGCAGACATAGATCGGAAACGCGGTGATCGCGATGCCGATCAGCAGGGCCAGATGCGGGACCCAGGCGAGGCGTCCGGAGCGGTCCATCAGTAATGCACCTTGCGCTCGACATAGCGGAACTGGATGGCGGTCAGCGCCACCACGATCACCATCAGGATGACCGATTGCGCCGAGGAGCCACCCAGATCAAGGCCGACCACGCCGTCATCATAGACCTTGTAGACCAGGATCTCGGTCGCCTTGGCCGGGCCGCCGCCGGTGACGGCGTGGATGACACCGAAGGTATCGAAGAAGGCGTAGACGATATTGACCACGATCAGGAAGAAGGTGGTCGGCGACAGCAGCGGCAGGATGATCGTCCAGAACCGCCGGGTCGCCCCGGCGCCATCGATCGCGGCCGCCTCGATCAGGGATTTCGGGATGGATTGCAGCCCGGCCAGGAAGAACAGGAAATTGTAGCTGACCTGCTTCCAGCTGGCCGCGAGCACGACCAGCAGCATGGCCTGATCGCCGTTCAGCATGTAGTTCCAGTCGACGCCGAGGCGCTTCAGCAGCAGTGCCACCAGCCCGATCCCGGGGGCGAACAGGAAGAGCCAAAGCACGCCGGCAATCGCGGGCGCCACGGCATAGGGCATCATCAGCAGTGTCTTGTAGAGCGAAGCCCCGCGCACGACGCGATCGGCCAAGACCGCCAGCAGCAGTGCCGGCACCAGGGCGAGGGCCGCCACCGCCACGCTGAAACCGGCCGTCACCCACAGGCTGTGCAGATAATTCGGGTCGGACAGCACATCGGCGAAATTATCCAGGCCCACGAACACCGTGGAGATGCCGAAGGCGTCCTGGCGCTCGAGCGAGAAATACACCGCCTCGCCCGCCGGCCAGAAAAAGAAGACGATCGTGATCACCAGCTGCGGTGCCACCAGCAGATAGGGCAGGATCTTATTGTCGAAAACGACGCGGCGCTGCATCAGGCAAGGCTCGTATCGCAAGAGGAACGATATCCCGCCGGTGCGGCGGAGCGGATCCGGGTCAAGAGCGGAACCGGCTCAGCCCGAGGTCTTTTCGAAATTTCGCAGGATCGCGTCGCCACGTACCTTGGCCTTGTCGAGCGCCTCCTTGGCAGTTTCCTTGCCGGCCAGCGCCGATTCGATCTCTTCGGCGATGCTGTTGCGGATCTGCGGCAGATTGCCGAGGCGCAGCCCGCGGGTATTCGCCGTCGGCGGCTTGTCGAGCAATTCGTGGATGGCGATCTCCAGGCCGGGATTCTTCTCGTAGAAGCCTTCGGCCTTGGCCGCCGCGTAGGCCGCCTTGGTGATCGGCAGATAGCCGGTCACCTCGTGCCAATTCTTCTGCACCTCGGTCTGGCCCATGAAGGTGAAGAATTTGGCGACACCCTTGTATTCCTCGGCCGTCTTGCCGCCCATCACCCAGAGGCTGGCGCCGCCGATGATGGAATTCTGCGGTGCGTCCTTGACGTCCGGGTAATAGGGCAGCGGCGCCAGGCCGAACTCGAATTTGGCATTGGCCTTGGCGGTGCCGTAGAGGCCGGACGAGGTCTGGATCATGGCACAATTGCCTGAGATGAATTTGGCATCGGGCTCGTCCTGCCGGCCGGCATAATCGAAGCTGTGATCCGCGGCGGCCTTGACCAGATCCTCGATATGGCGAACCTGCAGCGGCCCGTTCATCTCCAGCACGGCATCCTTGCCGTCGAGGCCGTTGCCTTCCGAGGCGAAGGGCACATTGTGCCAGGCGCTGAACACTTCGAGCTGGGTCCAGCTCATCCAGCCCAGGGTGAAGCCGCAATCGCTGCCGCCGGCCTTGAGTTTCCTTGCATCCTCGAAGAATTCCGGCCAGGTCTTGGGCGGGTTGTTCGGATCGAGCCCGGCCTTCTGGAAGGCATCCTTGTTGTAGTAGAGCACCGGTGTCGAGCTGTTGAACGGCAGCGACACCAGATGACCATCGGCGGTCGAATAATACCCAGCGACCGCCGGCAGGAAATCGCCGCTGTCGAGCTTCTCGCCGGCTTCCGCCATCAGTTCATAGACCGGCTTGATGGCACCCTTGGCCGCCATCATGGTCGCCGTGCCGACCTCGAAGACCTGCAGGATGGCCGGCGCCTGGTGCGCTCGGAAGGCGGCGATGCCGGCATTCAGCGTGTCGGGGTAGGTGCCCTTGTAGACCGGGACGATCTTGTAGTCCGGCTGGCTGTTGTTGAAATCCTCGGCGATCTTGTTGAGCACGGTACTGTTGGTGTCCGTCATCGAGTGCCACCATTGGATCTCGATCGGGGCCGCCTCGGCCTCGGACACCAGGCCGGCCGCGAGCGCCGCGGCGAGCGTCAGCCCGCGAAAAATCGTCGCCATTCTTCCCCCCAAGGCCCGTGCTGGCCAACACCGGTTATAGCGCGTTGAAAATAGCGGGTCTGCTACAGAATTGTGACGGCTTCCCCGGCGTCGTGCCGGTGCAACAAACGCGACGGCACCGGGTCGCATCGGTTATACCGGGAGCATGAGGTTTCTCTTCCGCTCGCCGCCCGCCCCAGCAGCGGCGGCGATTCCGCCGCTCGAATTGCCGGACGGTACGCGCCTGCCGGTCATCCTGCGGCACAGCGCGCGCGCACATCGCATTGCGCTCAGGCTGCGGGCCTCGCAGCCTGGCATCGAGTTGGTCGTGCCCACCGGCGTTTCGCTGGCGCGCGCGCTGGCGTTTCTCGAGTCGCGCCGGGGCTGGATCGCCGCCCAGGCGCAGAAGCTGCCGCCGCATATCCCGTTCGTCGATGGCGCCGCGATTCCGGTGCTGGGTGTCGAGCACCGGCTGACCGCGCTCGGCCTGCGTCGCGGCGTGCCGCCCTTTCGCATCGGCGGTGGCGCCATAGAAGTGACCGGCCTCGCCGATCATCTGGCACGCCGCACCGAGGCGGGATTGCGCGATCACGCCCGGCAGTTGCTCGCCGACAAGACCGCACACCTCGCCGCGCGACTCGGCCAGCCGGCCGGCCGGGTCACGGTCGGCGATGCGGCGTCGCGCTGGGGCAGCTGCAGTGCTGCCGGCAATATCAAATATTCCTGGCGGCTGGTGCTGGCCCCGGAGCCGGTGCTGGACTATGTCGTGGCCCATGAAACCGCCCATCTGGCCGAGATGAACCATTCCCGGCGCTTCTGGACCCTGGTCGAATCGCTGCACGGCCCTTACGACGCCGAGCGCAACTGGCTCAAGCGCAACGGCGCCCGGTTGCTGCGTTACGGCTGAACCGTTTCGACCGAGCCGTCCGGATGCGCCACGCGCTGCAGCAATTGCTGGAACGGATCATCCGAATCGGCAATTGCCGCCGGCGCTTCGGGCTCGACCTGAGGCAAGGGCCGGGCCGGCTTGCCCTTCAGCGCCGCCATCATGAAATCATGCCAGGTGCGGGCCGGCAGCGTGCCGCCGGTGACATGGTTCATCGGCGAGTCGTCATCATTGCCGAACCACACCCCGGCCACCAGATCGCCGGCATAGCCCACGAACAGTGCGTCGCGGAAATCCGAGGTCGTCCCGGTCTTGCCCGCCGCTGGCCGGCCGATCTGGGCCGCCCGACCGGTACCGCCGCTGATCACGCCGGCGAGCATAGTATTGAGCTCGTTGACGTATTCCGGCTCGATGACGCGCCCCGGCCCGCCACCCTGGCGCCGGAACAGCAGCTTGCCGCTGCTGTCATGAATCTCCGCGATGCCGTAGGGCCACGCCCCATTGCCGCCGCTGGCAAAGGCGCAATAGGCGCTGGTCAACTCCAGCAGCGTCACCTCGCCGCTGCCGAGTGCCAGGCTGGGATCGGGGTTGAGATCGCTGGCGATGCCGAGGCGATGGGCGACGGCAACCACATTCTTCATGCCGGCGCGCTGGCCGATCTGCACTGCCACGGTGTTGATCGACTGGGCCAGCGCCTCGGCCATGGTGACCTCGCCGCGATAGGAATTCTCGAAATTATGCGGCTGCCAGGTGCCGATATGCAGCGGTCCGTCGACGAAGCGGTCATCCGGATGCAGCCCGTGCTCGAGTCCGGCCAAATAGACGAAGGGCTTGAAGGCGGAGCCCGGCTGCCGGGCCGCCTGGGTCACGCGGTTGAACTGGCTCTCTCCATAGTCGCG
>Ga0302314_10010628_pt1 | contig 16090 bp, 12 predicted proteins | sample III_Palsa_N2_3_FD_200533 | JGI IMG/M metagenome (GOLD analysis project Ga0302314, IMG submission 200533) | Peat permafrost microbial communities from Stordalen Mire near Abisko, Sweden - III_Palsa_N2_3 | ecosystem: Environmental > Terrestrial > Soil > Palsa > Peat permafrost | place: Sweden... | reverse complement strand
GCGACGAATACGCCGCCATGAGCCACCAGCGCGCCGCCGCGGCCTGGGCCGCCGGCAAGTTCGACGACGAGGTGGTGCCGATCTCGGTGGCGCAGAAGCGCGGCGATCCGATCGTGTTCGACAAGGACGAGGGCGTGCGTGCCGACGCGACCGCCGAGAGCCTCGGCAAGCTGCGGCCGCTGGAGAAGGACGGCGTGGTCACAGCCGGCAACGCCAGCCAGCAGAACGACGCCGCCGCAGCCTGCCTGGTGGTCGCCGAGGACAAGCTGGCCGAGCTGAACCTCGATCCGATGGGCTGGTTCGTCAGCTGGGCCGCCGCCGGCTGCGATCCGTCGCGCATGGGCATCGGTCCGGTGCCGGCGGTGAAGCGCCTGTTCGGCCGCACCGGCCTGGGCTGGGACGACATCGACCTGGTGGAGCTGAACGAGGCGTTCGCGCCGCAGGTGCTGGCGGTGCTGAAGGGCTGGGGCTGGGACGAGCGCGACCGGCTCAACGTCAACGGTTCCGGCATCAGCCTGGGCCACCCGATCGGCGCCACCGGCGGCCGCATCCTCGCCAACCTGCTGCGCGAGCTGAAGCGCCAGGGCGGCAAATACGGCCTGGAGACCATGTGCATCGGCGGCGGCCAGGGCATCGCCGCGGTGTTCGAGGCGGCCTGAGCTCAACGACGGCCGCCCGCCAAGGTCCGGGACATGGCGCAGAACGTCTACGACCAGCCGGCGTTCTTTGACGCCTACAGCGGTATGCGCCGATCTAACCAAGGGCTGGATGGGGCGTCCGAATGGCCTGCGATGCGGGCGCTGCTGCCCGATCTGCAAGGCCTTTCCGTCCTCGACCTCGGCTGCGGCTACGGCTGGTTCAGCCGTTGGGCGCGCGAACACGGGGCGGCGCGGGTTCTGGGTCTTGAGGTGTCCGAGCTGATGCTTGACCGAGCCAGGACCACGACCAGCGACCCGGCGATCTCATACGAGACGGCCGACCTGGAGACGATCGAGCTGCCGCCCGGCGGCTTCGACCTCGTCCACAGCTCGCTCGCGTTCCACTACGTCGAGGACGCCGCGCGGTTGTTCGCGCAGATCAGGCGTGGCCTGGTCGGAGGCGGACATCTGGTCTTCTCGACCGAGCATCCGATCTACATGGCGCCCAGCGAACCGGGTTGGCGCCTTGATGGCGACCGCAAGACTTGGCCGCTCGACGGCTATCTGCTGGAGGGTCCGCGGACGACCGACTGGCTCGGCGCTCGCGTGGTCAAGCACCACCGGACGATCGGAACCACGCTCAACCTGCTCATCGCGGCCGGCTTCACCCTCGAACACGTCGAGGAGTTTGGTCCGTCGCCCGACCAGATTGCGGCGAGGCCCGAACTCGCCGACGAACGGCAGCGGCCGATGTTCCTGATCGTGCGAGCGCGGGCCTAGACTGCCCCCACTCCCCCACCTCCGGTCATCGCCGGGCGTCAGTCCCGGCGACCCAAGACCACCGTCCGGTGGGTGGCCGTCCCGGCACGGCCACGGCGGGGTCAGCGTGCATGGATGGCCGGGACTTACGCCCGGCCACGACCGATGGAGGGAGGCTTGACCCTACCCTCCGGCCGGCCCAATCTCCGGCCCATCGTTCACCGCGCCTTGCGGTGGGCCGCGGGAAATGAGTACCGCGGTGGAATGAACGCCCTCGCGATAGCGCCGGGGCGGGATTCCGCCGCGGGGCGCCGTCAAAGGAGACGGAGCCATGGCCCCCAACGCCCTTACCCTCGAACAAAACGATGAGTTCGCCCGCAGCGGTGTGCTGCGCATCGAGGGACTTTTGTCCGCCGCCGGCGTGCGCCGGGCGCGTGAGTTCGTGCTGCAACGCATGGAGCAGCTAGGCCTCTGGAAGGACGGCGCATGGCGCCTTGAGGGTCGACCCAGGCCAGACTGGCCTGACAGCGGTTTGAAAACCTCCAAGGTCATCGGCAACAAGCATCCGGCGCTGGAGGCGCTCGCGGAGGAACCGGCCCTGCGCGCCGCGGTCGATGCATTGCTCGGCGGGCGCCCGTTCGACCGCAAGATACACCCGCGGCCGCAGCTGCTATTCACGCTGCCGAACGCCGACCGCTGGATGCTTCCGACAGGCTGGCACATCGACGCGCCGCGGCTCGCCAGCGGCGAACACCCCGGCGTGCAGCTGTTCGGCTGTCTCGACCATGTTGGGCGGCGCGGCGGCGCCACGCTGGCGATCGCCGGCTCGCATCTGCTGCTCAACGACGGGCGGACGGTCCGAGCCAGAGACCTGCACCGGGAGCTGTGCCACGAGGCTTTCTTCCGCCAGATCTGGGGCAAGTCGCCGCTGAGTTGGGCGGACGACGAACCCCTGCCGGTCGGCACGGTCGGCGACGTGGCGCTGGAGGTGACGGAGCTGACCGGCGCGCCGGGCGATGGGTATCTGGTCGACCTGCGCGTGCTGCATTCGAGCGCGCCCAACGCTGCCGAGCGACCGCGCATGACGGTCACCGACCGCTTCATCCGCGCGGACCTCGCCCCAGAGATCGCGGAGGCCTATGGCTGGCGCTGATCTCTTGCGCGACGGCCGCCGAGGGATGAGTAAGCCGCCATGGCTGAAGCGGCTCCGGCGATCGCGGCGCATCCCGACGCGCAACTGTGGCGGATCACGCTGGCCCTGTTCATCGCGGGGTTCGCGACCTTCTCGCTGATCTATTGCGTGCAGCCGCTGCTGGGCGAGTTCGCCCGCGAGTTCCGGCTGGATGCGGCGGCGAGCTCGCTGGCGCTGTCATCGACCACCGGCGCGTTGGCGATTTCGATCCTGGCGATGGGCGCGTTCTCGGAAGCGTTCGGTCGGCGGGGACTGATGTTCGCTTCGATGTGCGCCGCCGCGTTGCTCAACCTCGCCTGCGCATTCGCTCCATCATGGCCGCTGCTGCTGCTCGGGCGCGGGCTCGAAGGCTTGGTGCTGGGCGGGATTCCGGCGACGGCGATGGCCTATCTGGGCGAAGAGAGCCCGCCGGGCCGCCTCGGCTTCGCGATGGGGCTCTATGTCAGCGGCACGGCGTTCGGCGGGATGACCGGCCGCGTCGCCATGGGCGTGATGACCCAGCTCTGGTCCTGGCGCATCGCGGTGGGCGTAGTCTCCGTCGTCGACCTCGTCGCGGCGGTGGCGTTTGCGCTGCTGCTGCCGCGCTCGCGCCGTTTCGTGCGGCGGACGGGTCTCGCCCTGCGCGATCACCTGGACGCCTGGCGCCGCCATCTCGCCGCGCCGGAACTGGCGATGCTGTTCCTCGTCGCCTTCCTGGCGATGGGCGCGTTCGTCACGGTCTACAACTACATCGGCTTTCGTCTGGCCGCGCCGCCCTACCACCTCGGTCAAGCGCAGATCGGGCTGATCTTCCTGATCTATTTGCTCGGCATGGCCGCCTCGTCGTGGGCGGGCGCGCTCGCCGATCGCTTCGGCCGCGCGCCGATCCTGGTGCTGGGCGCCATGGTGGCGCTGGCCGGACTTGCCCTGAGCCTCGCCCGGCCGCTCGCCTTCGTCATCCTCGGGATCGCGGGTCTGACTGTCGGCTTCTTCATGGCGCATTCGGTCGCCAGCGGCTGGGTCGGACGGCTCGCCACCCGGGATCGCAGCCACGCCTCATCTCTTTACCTGCTGGCCTACTACATTGGCGCCAGCGTGCTGGGCTCGGCCGGAGGCGCATTCTGGCGCTGGGGAGGTTGGGTCGCGGTGGCCGGATATTGCGCCGTCGCCATGCTCGGCGTGCTCGCGCTTGGAAGCCTTCTCGGACGTTCGGCGTTCCAAACGCTCAGGGTGTCCCCGGACCGGGCGGAGGCTGCTATCGGTCCGGCGGCTCCGGGGGTAGAGCCCGCGAGGTCCCGTGCGGGGCTTGGACGACACGAGGACAGCTGAAGCATGACCGGTCAGATTCTTTCAGGGGCGATGCACTACTTCCGCATTCGGCCCGAGCAGTGGCGCGACCGCTTGATCAAGCTGCAGGCGATGGGGCTCGACACGGTCGAGACCTACCTCGCCTGGAATCTGCACGAGCCGGAGCCCAGGAAGTTCGATTTCGCGGGCCCCCTCGACGTCGCCGCCTTTGTGCGGCTGGCCGGTTCGATCGGCCTGCGGGTGATCGTGCGGCCGGGGCCTTACATCTGCGCGGAATGGGAGATGGGCGGGCTGCCGGCGTGGCTGCTGGCCGATCCCGACATGGCGGTCCGCTGCTGCTACGAGCCGTACCTGGCCGCCGTCGCCCGGTATCTCGACGCGGTGCAAGCCCAGCTCGCCCCGCTACAGGACACGCGCGGCGGACCCATCATCGCCGTGCAGATCGAAAACGAATACGGCGCCTTCGGCACGGACAAGGCCTATCTCGAATGGCTGCGGCGCGCGCTGATCGACCGCGGCTTCGACACCCTGCTGTTCACCGCCGACCAGGCCAACGACGAGGCGCTGTTTCACGGCGGGCTAGACGGCGTCTGGCGCACCGTCACCTTCGCCCGTGACAGCTGGCAGGCGTTCGAGAAGGCCGCGAAGTATCAGCCCGACGCGGCCCGATTCTGCTCCGAACTCTGGGTCGGATGGTTCGACCACTGGGGCGGCAAGCATCACACGCGTAGCGACGCCGACCGCCCGCTGAAAAACAGCCTCGCCTCCGACTCATCGGCCAACCTCTACATGTTCCACGGCGGCACCAATTTCGGCTTCATGAACGGAGCCAATATCGACGCCGGCAACGGCGCGTTTCAGCCCTTGGTGACCAGCTACGACTATGACGCGCCGCTCGACGAGGCCGGAGAGCCGACCCGGAAGTTCCACGCCCTGCGCGACGTCATCGCCGCGAACTTCCCGCTCCCGCCGCTGGACCTGCCGCCGCCCGCGAACCGCCTCGAATTGGCCCCCTTCGATTTCACCCACCAGGTCAGACTGCTGGCGTCGCTCCCGGCGCTCTCGCGGCCCGTCGCCGACATCGTGCCGAGGCCGATGGAGAGCTTGGGCCAAAGCCACGGCTTCATCCTGTATCGGACCCGCGTGACTCATCCGCCGGGCAAGGCCACGCTCAGGGCGCAAGCCGTGCGCGACCGGGCTCAGGTGTTCGTGGACGGCGTCGAAGCGGGACTGCTCGAGCGCGATGGTCCGACCGCCCTCGAAATCGAGGCCCCCGAGGGCGAGTTCGTGATCGACATCCTGGTCGAGAACCTCGGGCGGGTGAACTACGGCCCGCAGGTGCTCGATCGCAAGGGCCTGCTGGGCTGGGTCAGCCTCGCCGGCCTGCAGCTGTTCCATTGGGAGATGCGCCCGCTGCCGCTGAGCGACCTGTCCGCGCTCGATTTCGTGGGCCAAGGGACGCCCGCCGGCCCGACCTTCTTTCGAACCGCCATCGAAGTGCCCGAGCCGGCGGACACCTTCCTGGAGATCGAGGGTGGTCGCAAAGGCGTCGCCTGGATCAACGGCTTCAACCTCGGCCGTTATTGGGACATCGGGCCTCAGACATCGCTCTACCTGCCGGCGCCGCTGCTACGCGCCGGCGCCAACGAGCTGATCATTCTTGAGCTGCACCCGTCGTCACGGCGCCCTCCCCGCGCCAGTTTCCGACCCCAGCGCTGACCTGGGGCTCAGCGCAGCAAAGCGCGGTCGATGTTGGCGATCGTCGGCCGTCCGCTGAGCGCCATCGCGAGCGCCAGTTCGCGGCTTGGCCAGCGCCTCGTAGTCGTGGAGGTTGAGCGGTGGCGCGTCGGCCATGGCGCGGGGGCTCGCTTGACGCCCGAGGGGCCGCCGCGCACAAGGCCGGCGGTTTTCAGGCTTGAGGAGCAAGGCCATGGCGGACATCCGTTTCGACGGCAAAGTGGCGATCGTGACGGGGTCGGGGGGCGGGCTCGGACGCCAGCACGCGCTGGAACTGGCGCGGCGCGGGGCCAAGGTGGTGGTCAACGACCTCGGCGGCGCGGTCGACGGCTCGGGTGGCTCGTCGGAGGCGGCGGCCAAGGTGGTCGAGGAGATCAAGGCGTTCGGCGGCGAGGCCATCGCCAACGGCTCTTCGGTGACCGACGACGCCGGCGTCGCGCTGATGATCAAGCATGCCATCGACGCCTGGGGCCGGGTCGACATCCTGGTCGCCAACGCCGGGGTGCTGCGCGACAAGTCGTTCGCCAAGATGGAGATCGCCGACTTCGAGTTCGTGATGAACGTGCACCTGATGGGCACGGTGAAGCCGGTGAAGGCGCTCTGGGAGATCATGCGCGAGCAAAACTACGGGCGGATCGTCGTGACCACCTCGTCCACCGGGCTCTACGGCAACTTCGGCCAGACCAATTACGGCGCGGCCAAGCTGGCGCTGGTCGGCTTCATGAACAGCCTCAAGCTCGAGGGGCAGAAGAACAACATACACGTCAACGCGATCTCGCCGGTCGCCGCGACGCGGATGACCGAGAACATCATGCCGCCGCAGATCGCCGAGCGGCTGAAGCCCGATTATGTGACCCCGGGCGTGGTCTACCTCTGCTCCGAGGAGGCGCCGACCGGCGCGATCCTCACCGCCGGCGCCGGCGCCTTCGCCCTGGCCCGCATCTACGAGACCGAGGGAGTCTACCTCGGCGAGGGCGGGCTGTCGGTCGAGGAAGTGCGCGACAACTGGGCCAGGATCACCGACGCGGCCGGCCAGCGGGCCTACGGCAACGGCGGGGAACAGACCCAGAAGTTCTTCCGCAAGATGAACGAGACGGCTTGAGGCGTGGCACGTCAAAAAACGCCGCGTTAGGCGATGTTTTCTGGTGATGGGCGCTTGGAGCTACTTCGGTGGCAATTCGAGCTGAATGGCCGCCAGCGGCCGCGCCAGGCGCTTGGCGAGCATGTTAGTTAGGGGGACGTGGCGCAGCGGCGGCTTGCGCGGCTCGCAATACATTTCGACCGTCGCCGTGCTCGCCCGCATACCTGAACGCCCCTCACGAATCCGCTTGCGCCGTCAGCCCGAGCAAGCTTCCCTAGGCGGCAAGCGTCCGCAAGTGGCGCGCCTTGTCAGTTCGCGCCCGAGGAACCGTCAGCTTGACTTCGCCCGCCAGTCCCGCGCCGTCCGGCCATTCCATCAGCTTGCCGCGGCTCGTTGCGTTCGCCCTGCCCGGCCTGCCGATCGGCGCACTGGCGGCGGCGCTCTCGGTCTACCTGCCGAAATACTACGCCAGCCATCTCGGCCTCAGCTTGGCGGCGGTCGGCATCGCGTTCATGGCCGTGCGGCTGGGCGACATGCTGTTCGACCCCTTCATCGGCGTGCTGATGGACCGCACCCGCACGGCGCTCGGTCGCTATCGGGTCTGGTTGCTGTGCGGGGCGCCGCTGCTGACCCTGCCGGTCTACATGCTGTTCCTGGCGCCGGCCGGCGTGCCGCTGGTCTACCTGATCGGCTGGCTGTTCGTTTACTACATCGGCACCTCGGTGATCGCGCTGTCGCACGCCTCCTGGGCGTCGGTGATCGCCTCAAAATATCATGACCGCTCGCGGGTGTTCGGCGCGATCCAGATCGTCAGCACCGTCGCGGCGACCGCGGTGCTGTTCGTCCCTGCGTTGGTCGGCAGCAAAAACCCGGAGACCGATGTCCAGGACATGGGCTGGTTCATCGTCATCATCACGCCACTCGGCATCCTGCTCGCCAGCCTCTTCACACCTGAAAGGATCATCGAACAGCATTCGACGGAGAAGGCCACGCTGCGCGACTACTGGGAGATGGTCTCCTGGCCGGAGATGCGCCGCATCGTGGCCGGCGCCTTCTGCCTGACACTCGGGCCTGGCTGGATGTCGGCGATGTACCTGTTCTATTTCCAGGACTCGCGCGGCTTCGATTTCCGCACTTCGACCTACCTGCTCGCGCTCTATATCGCCGCCGGAGTGCTCGGCGCGGCCGGCCTTTCCTGGCTGGCGACGCGGCTGGGCAAGCACCGCACCTTGCTGATCGCCAGCACCGGCTACTCCCTCGGCCTGATGATCCTCAACTTCCTGCCGAAGGGCTCGCTGATCCCGGCGGCGATCATCATGTTCTCCCTCGGCTTCCTGGCGGCCGGGTTCGTGCTGCTGGGCAGGTCGATGTGCGCAGACGCAGGGGATGCGATCCGCCTCGCCAAGGGCAAGCATCAGCAGGGCCTGCTCTACGCGATGATGACCAGCGTCGAGAAGATCGCCAGCGCGCTCTCCATCGGCCTGACCTTCACCATCCTCTCCTTCGTCGGCTACAACGCCAAGGAAGGCGCGCACAATACCCCCGCCGCGATCCACAACCTTGAGCTGGTCTACCTGCTTGGACCGATCTTCTTCGTCATGCTCGGCGGCGCCTGCTACATCGGTTACAAGCTCGACCACAAACGACACGCCGAGATTCGCGCCGCCCTGGACGAACGTGACGCCCAGGCCTCGCAGGGCTTGGTGCTCGATCGCCTGCCGCTGACTTCGGAGACACCCGCCGCATTACCTGAGGCGACCTGAGATTAGGCTTCGGCCGAAATTGCATTTGCGAACCCGCATCGGGCGGGGTCTGATTGAGAGCGCGACAAGGGTCCGGCAGAGACCCGCCCGCGGTGAGGAGACATAAGCGTGAGTACCCCGTCAGCGGCCAGGGCCGCGCCGGCAGATCATCTGTCATTGCCATTGGTGCTGTCGTTTGTCAGCGCGACCATTCCCGCGGCGATCCTGCTCGGAATGCTGGGTGTCTTCCTGCCTCGCTATTTCGCCACCCTTGGCCTTTCGCTGTTCGCGGTCGGCGGCACCATCTCGCTGGTCCGCCTGTTCGACACCTTCGCCGTCGACCTTCCGCTCGGCTGGATGATGGACAAGACCGCGACACCGATCGGCCGCTACAAGCCGTGGTACATCGCCGGTGCGCCGATCCTGATGCTCGGCGTCTACATGCTGTTCAACCCGCCCAAGCCGATGTCGGCGAGCTATCTGTTCGTCTGGTACGTGGTGCTGTGGGTCGGCCTGTCGATGATGACCATCGCCCACAGCGCCTGGGCCGCCAATCTCGCGACCAGCTACAACCAGCGCTCTCGCTTGTTCGGCTGGATGATCCCGGTTGGGGTGCTGGGCGGCATCGGTCTCAACCTGTTGCCGCTGTTCACGCACGGCAAGATCGGTCCCGGCAAGTTCGCCAGCATACCGCTGATCGGTTGGGGGATCATCGGTATCGGAATCGTCACTACCGCGATCGTCGCCCTCGCCGTGCGCGAGCCGGTGTCGGCCAACATCCAGCGCGGCAAGATCGTCTGGGCGGATTACTGGTCGCTGGTGACCAAGCCGACCGCGCTGCGGCTCATTCTGGGTGACCTGTTCCTGGTGCTGGGGCCGGGGCTCACCGGGCCGATCTACATCTTCTTCTTCAATCAGGCCAAAGGCTTCAGCGTTGGCGGCGCGACGGTGCTGCTGACGTTCTACACCGGCGCCGGCCTGGTCTGGGCGCCGCTGTGGTCCATCATCGCCCGGCGCATCGGCAAGCATCGCACGCTGCAGATCGCCTGCGTGTTCTACGCCATCTGCCAGACCTCGCTGATGGCGCTGCCGAGGGGGTCCTTCATTCCCACCGCGATCGGCATGTTCATGGTCGGCGGCTGCGCCAGCGCGTTCCTGTTCCTGGTGCGCGCCATGCTGGCCGACTTCGGCGACGAACTGAGGCTTGAGCAGGGCGTGACCCGGGTCAGCCTGCTCTATTCGTTCGTCGGCATGACCCAGAAGGTCGGCTCCTCGCTCAACACGACGATCAGCTTCGCCGTGCTGCAGATGGTCGGCTTCAAGGCCGCGGAGGGCGCCGTGAATACGCCGCACGCGATCTTCGGACTGGAGATGGTCTATCTGTTCGCCCCGATCGCCTTCGTCGTTATCGGCGGCTCGTTCTTCTTCGGCTACAAACTCGACGCCGCCCGCCACGCCGAGATCCGCGCCGCGCTCGATGAGCGGGACGCCGCGCTCGAAGCGGAGAGCCTGGCCGACGGCCTGACCGGCGAGCCCGCCCTGACTCCGGCGGCGGAATGACCCCAGTCCCCCAACAACCGATCGTCGCGCCTTGGGCGCTCCAGGAAAGGCGCGCCTGATGTCCGTGAGTTCATCCACAGTCCCCGAGAAGCCGTATCCGCTGCCCGGCTTGATCGCCTTCGGCACGGTCGGCATCCCGCTGGCCGGCATGCTGCTGATCTTCGGGCTGTGGGCGCCGCGGTTTTACGTCACCCGCGGCCTGCCGCTGGTCGTGGTCGGCGGCGCGATCTTGCTGGTGCGCCTGCTCGACATCTGCCTCGACCCGCTAGTTGCGATCGCCATGGACCGCACCAAGACGCCGATCGGACGCTACCGGCCGTGGATGATCCTGGGCGTACCGTTCCTGGTCTATGGCATCTCCAAGGTGCTGCTGCCCGGCCCGCACCCGACCGCCGGCTACCTGATCCTCTGGATGGTGTTCACCTACATCGGCTACTCGATGCTGACGCTCGGACAGACGGCCTGGTCGGCGACGCTGGCGCCGACCTACCAGGAGCGTTCGCGCCTGTTCGGCTGGACTCAGGGCCTGGCGGTGATCGGTTCGGTCGCATTGCTGGTGCTGCCGGCGGTGACCCACGGCGCCGTCGTGCCGGGCCGAGCCAAGGACATGCCGACGATGTCGCTTTACGCGATGATCGCCTTCCCGCTGGCCGTCGCCATAGCCTCCATCTTCACCCGAGAACGCCCGGCGTCGCCGACGTCCAAACAGAAGTTCTCGCTGCGGGACTACCTGTTCGTCGGCAAGCGCATGTGGCGCGTGGTGCTGGCCGATCTGGTGCTGACGCTCGGTCCTGGCACCACGGGGCCGATCTACGTCTACTTCTTCCACGACGCCAAAGGCTTCGTCGATGCGGACGTCGGCTTCCTGCTGATCTTCTATATCGGCGCCGGCATCCTCGGCGCGCCGTTCTGGGGCCGGCTGGCGCGGCGCTTCGGCAAGCACCGCACCGTGCAGATCGCCTGCGTCTGCTACGGCATAACCCAAACCATCCTGATGGCGCTGCCCAAGGTGCATCCGGGCTACCATCTGCTCACCGACGGCTTGCCCACCGCGCTGGGAATGTTCAGCGTCGGTTTCTGCGCCAGCGCCTTCATCCTGCTGATCCGGGCGATGGTGGCCGACGTGGTCGATGAGGTGAAGCTTGAGACCCGGCGCGACCTTACTAGTCTGATCTTCTCGATGGTCACCACCACCACCAAGATCGGCCAGGCGGTGACGGTGTCGATCGTGTTCCCGATCCTCGCCATGGTCCACTACGACGGTAAGGAAGGCGCGGTGAACACCCCGCAAGCGATCTTCGGCCTGGAGATGTGCTATTTGTTCGCGCCGATTATTCTGGTGTTCTTCGGCGGGGCGATGCTGTTCGGCTACAACCTCGACGCCAAGCGCCACGCTGAAATCCGCCAGGCGCTGGACGCGATCGACTTTGCAGCGGCCGAGGAATCCCTGATCGGCCCCACCACCGAGCCGCCGGGGGCGACGGCGTCCGCCGCCGCGGAGTAGAGATCACCTGTTTGCGAACGTGCGCGTTGGCTGAAGCCGTGTTCTAATCCTCCCAAACTGGAGCGCCAAAGGCGTCCAAAGTCGATCTGGGAGGATCGCCATGTCTTCGACGCCCACGCCGGCCGCGGTCGCACGCGTACCCCTGGCCAACGTGTTCGCGTTCGGCACGATCGGCATGCCGGTCGCCGTGCTGCTGCTGCTCTACGGCGTCTACCTGCCCCGGCACTATGTCAGCCTCGGCATCGGGCCCTACAAGCCCGGCGCGGCCGAAGCGTTCCTGCTGGTCGGCTTCTCCATCACCGTGGTGCGGGTGATAGACGTGTTCTTCGATCCGCTGCTGGCGCTGATCATGGACCGCACCAAGACGCCGATCGGCCGCTACCGGCCGTGGCTGGTGCTGGGCGTGCCGATCGTGATGCTGGGCGTCTACAAGGTGCTGCTGCCGAGCGAGCACGTCACCCAATTCTACCTGATCTTCTGGCTGGTGGTCAGCTACGCCGGACTCTCGATGATCACGCTCGGGCAGGCGGCCTGGTCGGCGGTGCTCGCGCGCAGCTACGACGACCGCGCCCGCGTCTACGCCTGGACCACCGGCATGTCCGTCGCAGGCACCATGATCATCCTGGCGCTGCCCAAGCTGACCGGCGGTCATATCTCGGCCGGGCTGAAGGCGAGCATGCCGATCATCGGCCTCGGGCTGGTGATCGCCTTCCCGATCGCCCTCTTCATCTGCGCGATTTTCACCCCGGAGAAGATCGCCGCCGGCGCTGTCCGCCGGCCGACCTTCGCGCTGAAGGACTACCGCAAGGCGATCGCGCGACCGGCGATGCTGCGGCTGATGCTGGCCGACCTACTGCTGACACTGGGGCCGGGCACCACCGGGCCGCTCTACGTCTACTACTTCCACGACGCCAAAGGCTTCACGATCCAGGACGTCAGCTTCCTGCTGATCTTCTACGCCGGCGCGGGCATCGCCGGCGCGCTGTTCTGGGCCCGCATCGTGTCGGTGCGGTTCGGCAAGCACCGTACGGTCCAGATCGCCTGCGTGGTCTATTCGATCACCCAGACTATCCTGATGGCGATCCCGCGCGTCTGGCCGGGCTACAAATGGACCGACGACATCCCCACCATCGCCGGCATGATGGCGGTCGGTTTCTGCGCCAGCGCCTTCCTGCCGCTGGTGCGCGCCATGATGGGCGACGTGGTTGACGAGGTGCGGCTCGAGCAAGGTCAGGACCTGACCAGCCTGCTCTATTCGATGGTCACGACCACTACCAAGATCGGCCAGAGCGTCACCGTGCTGATCGTGTTCCCGGTGCTGGCCTTCGTCGGCTACAACGGCGCCGAGGGGGCGGTGAACACGCCCCACGCCATTTTCGGCCTGGAGATGTGCTACCTGTTCGCCCCGGTGATCCTGGTCTGGTTCGGCGGCGCGATGCTCTTCGGCTACAAGCTCGACTCTAAGCGCCACGCCGAAATCCGCGAGGCTCTGGCCCAGATCGACCTGGCGGCCGGCGAGGAGTCGCTGACAGGGCAACTGTCGGAAGCGCCGCTCCCTGCGGAGTAGGGCTTGATCGGAACAGCTATTTTAACGAGTTGGAAGGTCAAGCCGATAGTGGTGCGACCTTGGACGCGCGAACAACTGTACGAGCGCGAGTAATCTCCACGGTTGCTCTCGCGGACTAAGCGAGCGCCCGCGCAGCCTCCGCGAACGCCTGTCCAACAGCGCCATTCGGATCGCTCACCACCACCGGCATCCCCTCGTCGCCGCCCTGGCGCAGCGCGATGTCGATCGGAATCTCGGCCAGCAGCGGCACGCCGAGCCGGCCAGCCTCGGTTCGCGCTCCGCCTTGGCCGAAGATCGGGATCGGCGCGCCGGTGGTGGGATCGGGGAAGTAGGCCATGTTCTCGATCACGCCCAGGATCGGCGTGCCCAGCTTCTCCAGCATGGCCGCGGCGCGGCGGGCGTCAATCAGGGCGATTTCCTGTGGGGTCGAGACAATCACCGCGCCATCGATCTTGAAGTCGTGGAACAGGGTCAGTTGGATGTCGCCGGTGCCGGGCGGCATGTCGACCACCAGCACGTCGAGTTCGTCGCCGGGCCCGCCCCAGCGCACGTCCTTGATCATCTGTCGCACCGCCGAGGTCACCATCGGCCCGCGCCAGATCATCGCCCGGCCCTCGTCGACGATGAAGCCGATCGACATCAGCTTCAGGCCATGGGCGACAAGCGGCGTCAGCTTGCCGTCCTCGAACACAGGCTCGTCCTGGATGCCCATCATGCGCGGCACCGAGGGGCCGTAGACGTCGCAGTCGAGCAGGCCGGCGCGCAGCCCCATCGCCGCGAACGCGCAGGCGAGATTGACCGCGACGGTCGACTTGCCGACCCCGCCCTTGCCGCTCACCACGGCGATCACCCGCTTCACGTGCTCGAACGGCGTCGGCGGCGCCCGGCCGGCCGGATCGGTGCGCGGGTCGTCCTTGACCGATGCGCCCTTGCGGACGCGAGTGACGCCGGGACCCGCGGCGCGCGCGGCGGCGGTCATCACCACCTGGGCCTTCTGTACGTCCGGCACCGCCTTCAGCGCCCGTTCGGCCGCGTCGCGGATTGGGGCATAGACTGCGGCCGCCTCGGCCGGCACTTCGAGCATGAAGCCAGCCCGCCCCTCGCCGATCATCAGCCCTTGCACAAGGCCGGCGGCGTGGAGCCCCTGGCCGGTCCGAGGATCGATCACGCGATCGAGGGCGGCGATAACCTGTTCGCGGTTTGGGGTGGCGGTCATGGATCCTGCACTGAAGCGACGCGCGCCTCATATCCGCAACCGAAGGCGCCTTTACAAGCCGGCGCCGGCCCGCGCTTCCATCATCTCGCGCACATGATGCAGGGTCTCGGCGATGGCGTGGGTCTTCTCGCGCATCTCGTCGGTTGGCTCGAGCAGGTCGGGAACCATCACCGTCATCATCCCGGCGGCGTGGGCGGCGCGCACGCCGTTGTGGGAATCTTCCAGCGCCAGGCAGTCCTCCGGCGCCACGCCCAGCCGCGCCGCGGCGGTCAGGAACGGGTCGGGGCTGGGCTTGCCGCGCGGATAGTCGCCCGCCGCCACGATGGCGTCGAAGCGTGGCAGGATGCCGTTTGGGCCAAGCGTGCGCTCGACCGCGCCATGGCTCGACGAGGTGGCGATGGCGCGCGGGATGCTCGCCACGTCCAGGTAGTCGAGCAGTTCGCGCACGCCGGCCTTCAGCGCCACCCCGATCTCGCAGGCCGCCCGCGCGCCGACCGACACCTCTTCGGAGAATTCCTCCAGCGGGAAATCCGGGCCGAAGTGCGCCCGCGCAACGGCGTCGCTGGCATCGTTCGGCAGACCGACCATGCGCATGAACACCTCGTACGGAAGGTGGGTCCCGCGCGCCAAAGCCGCCTTGACCATGAGGTCGCGGATCAGCACCTCGGTGTCGACCAGCAGGCCGTCCATGTCGAACACGACAGCGCGAATCGGGCGAGGAAAAGCCATGGCGCCGGTTACCGGGCCTGGCGTCCGGCGCGAAGTAAACTTGCGTCTCAGCCGGTAACGAACCGGTCTGCGCCGTAGCCCTGGAAATAAAGCAGCGTGGTCAGGTCGGTCTTGTCCAGGCGGGCGTCGGCCTGGCTAGCCAGCACCGGCTTGGCGCGATAGGCGACACCAAGGCTGGCGGCCATGATCATGTCGATGTCGTTGGCGCCGTCGCCGATCGCCAGGGTGTCGGCCATGGTCGCGCCGAAGCCGGCGGCCTCGGCGCGCAGGGTGTTGAGCTTGGCGCCCCGGCCCAGGATCGGGTCGGCGACGCGGCCGGTCAGCGCCTCGCCGTCATCGATTAGCCTGTTGCCCCAGTGCGCCTGAAAGCCGGCGGCCCGGGCCACACGGGCAGTGAAAAACTCAAACCCGCCCGAGACCAGCACGCAGCGTGCGCCGGCCGCGGTCATGGTGGCGACCAGTGCGCGCGCACCAGGGTTCAGCTTCACCCGCTCGTCATAGCAGCGCTGCAGGTCCTCCAGCGGCAGGCCGGCGATCATCGCCACCCGCTCGCGAAGCGCGTCCTCGAAATTCAATTCGCCGCGCATGGCCCGCTCGGTGATCGCCGCGACCTCGCGCTTGACCCCGGCGAAATCCGCCAGTTCGTCGAGGCATTCGCAGCCGATGATGGTGGAATCCATGTCGGCGATCAGCAGCCGCTTCTTGCGGTGCTCCGCGAGCTGGACGCAGATATCGACCTGCGCGTACTGGAGCGCGTCCTCGGCCTTCGCGCGGACGATGGTGGGGTCGTCGTGATCGAAGAAGATGTCGGCGGCGCCCGCGCCCAGGATGTCGGTGTCCTGAATGGTCGAGCCCGAGCCAGCCACCGCTTCGAGCGCAAGTGGCAGGCTCTCCTGCAGGACATCGAAGTCGGAGGCGACGACGGTAAGCACAGTGCGCATGGCAGCTCCCGGCTCTGAGCCCCGCATCTGGCTGATCGCCGGCCCCACGGCAAGCGGCAAGTCGGCGCTGGCGCTCAGGCTGGCCCAATCGGTCGGCGCCGACATCGTCGGCGCCGACACGATGCCGCGCCACGCCC
>Ga0302314_10010627_pt1 | contig 16091 bp, 14 predicted proteins | sample III_Palsa_N2_3_FD_200533 | JGI IMG/M metagenome (GOLD analysis project Ga0302314, IMG submission 200533) | Peat permafrost microbial communities from Stordalen Mire near Abisko, Sweden - III_Palsa_N2_3 | ecosystem: Environmental > Terrestrial > Soil > Palsa > Peat permafrost | place: Sweden... | reverse complement strand
TTCAGCCTGAACGGGAAAGGGACGCTGAACGGCAATGCGTTCGTCGCGCAGATTCAGGGCGGACCGCTGATCAATGTCGATCCCGACAAGCCCTATCCGTTTACGAGCGACGTCCGCGCCGGCGCCACCCACATCACGGCGCAAGGGACCATCCCGCGCCCGTTCGATCTCGGGGTGTTCCAGGCCACCGGGCGCATTACCGGCGACGATCTCGCCGACCTCTACGACATCACCGGCCTTGCGACGCCCAATTCCCCGCCCTACGACCTCGCCGGCCATCTGAGCCGCAATGGCGACCGGGTCGACATCACCGGCATCCACGGCCGGCTGGGGTCGAGCGATCTCGCCGGACATCTGACCGTGTTGAGCAAGGACCATCGCCGGGCCGTGAACGGCGACCTCTCGTCCCGCAATCTGAAACTGGCCGACCTCACGCCGGTGATCGGCGGCGCGCCGCGCGGGGCGCTGAAGGGGGCGATCACCTCGGCAAAACAACAGGCCGTCGCAAACCAGCTGACCGCCGAGCGGCGGATTCTTCCGGACGCCCGCCTCGACGTCAGCCGAATTCGCGACACCGACGCCGACATCCGCTACCGCGCCGACAGCGTCGACGCCGGGCCCCTGCCTATCCGCGCGCTATCGATGCACGCCAAGCTGGACCACGGGTTGTTGGTAGTCGATCCGCTCGCCCTGTCGCTCCCCCAGGGGACGATTTCGGGGCATGTTCGGCTCGATGCGCGCACCGCCGCGCCGGCGACGACCGTCGATCTGGCGGTCGCCAACGCCCAGATCCAAGAGCTTATGCCCAAGGGCAAGGGCGGAGGCGCGCCGCCGCTGCAGGGTTCGTTGGAAGCGCGCGCCCGGCTCACAGGCGTCGGTGATTCGGTGCGGGCCGCCGCCGGCAGCGCCAACGGGGTGGTCGCGGTGGCGATTCCGCAGGGTCAGATGCGACAATTGTTCGCCGAGCTGCTCGGCATCGACGTCGGCCGCAGCCTGTTCCTCTACCTGTCGAAGGATCAGAGCCCGACGCCGGTGCGCTGCGCCGTGGCCGAATTCCAGGCTAAGGACGGCATCCTTACCGCCCAGCGCCTGCTGATCGACACCGGCGCGGTGCGCGCCGAAGGCGGCGGCACGGTCAACCTCAAGGACGAGACACTGAACCTCGAAATCAGCGGGAAACCCAAGCATTTCCGCCTGTTGCGCATCGCCGCGCCGATCACGATGAAGGGCCGGCTGGACGATCCGAAGCTGGGCGTCGATATCGGCAAGGCATTGCCGCAGCTGGGCATCTCGGCGGCGCTGGGCGCCTTCGTCTCGCCGCTGGCGGTGGCGCTGCCGTTCATCACCGGCGGCCAGGCCAAGGACGCCGACTGCCGCGCCCTGCTGGACGAGGCCGCGACGCACGGCGCGCCAATCTCACGCACGGTCTTCGTTGCCCCCAGGCATTGAACCGCCGTATTCGGGCGCGCCTTATCAGTTTCTAAGGTCCTGCCGTTCACCATGTCCGACGCGTGACACTTCCGCCGAACTCAGCTTCGCTCGTCCAGCCGCCGGCGCGCCGTAAGCGCGTCGGCCTGCGCATCGCGCTGATCTCCGCCAGCGTTCTGATCGCGATCATCGGCGCGGTCGCGGTGGTCGCGTCGGTGGTGATCGGCGGCTACATCAACGATGCGCCGCCAATGCCGTCGCGCGAGGCGCTCTGGACCGTGCGCCGCTCGCCAGGGATGACCTTCCTAGACCGCAATGGTCACGTGATCGCGACGCGGGGCGCCAAATACGGCCAGCCGGTCAAACTCGCGCAGCTGCCGGCTTACGTGCCGAAGGCGTTCCTGGCCGCTGAGGACCGGCGCTTCTATCAGCACGGGCCGGTGGACATTCAGGCGATCGGCCGCGCCATCGAAACCAATCTGCGCAAACAGCGCTCGGCCGAGGGCGCCTCGACCCTGACCCAGCAACTGGCGCGCACCCTGTTCCTCAAGCGCGAGCAGTCGCTGAAGCGCAAGGTGCAGGAAGCCTACCTCGCCTGGGAGCTCGAGCAGAGCATGTCCAAGGACGAGGTGCTGGAGCTCTATCTGAACCGCACCTATTTCGGCGACGGCGCCTATGGGCTCGACGCCGCCTCGCAGGCGTATTTCGGCAAGCCCGCCAGCCAACTGAACCTGATCGAGGCCGCGACCCTGGCCGGCCTGCCAAACGCGCCCAGTCGACTCGCCTTGACCAACGACATGCAAGGCGCGGTCGCCCGCGGCCATCACGTCCTCGAAACCATGCGCGGCGAAGGCTGGATTACCGACGCCCAGCTGACCGCCGCCCTGGCCACGACCCCGACGTTGGCAGTCGTCAGCCACACCGGCGAAGGCGACGAAGCCTATGTGCTCGACCAGGCGGCGGCCGAGGCCGCGCAACTCTCGGGCGGGGCGACGCCGGACATGGTGGTGAAGACCACCATCGACCCGGCCTTGCAGACGCTGGGCACGAACACCCTGCGCGACGTGATCGCCAAGCAGGGCGCCCACCGCTCGGTCTCGCAAGGCGCACTGGTTTCCCTGGCCAACGATGGCGCGATCCTGGCGATGGTCGGCGGGCTCGATCACGACAAGAGCCCGTTCAACCGCGTCGTCCAGGCGCACCGCCAGCCCGGTTCGTCGTTCAAGGCGTTCGTCTACGGCGCGGCGGTCGAGCGCGGCGCGAAGCCGACCGACATCCGCCAGGACGCGCCCATCAGCTACGCCGGCTGGACCCCGGAGAACTACGGCCACGGCTACGCCGGCGCGGTGACGCTGGCCTCGGCCCTGGCGCGCTCGCTGAATACGGTGGCCGTGCGGCTGACGCTCGAAGTCGGACCCGCCTCGGTGGCGGAATTCGCCCGCCGGCTCGGCCTCTCCGACATTCCCGCCAATCCGGGACCCTCGATTGCGCTCGGCGCCTACGAAGTGACGCCGCTGGAGATGGCCGCAGGCTATTCGGTGTTCCAGAACGGTGGCGGCCGCAATCAGCCCTATCTGGTCAGCGAGATTCACTCGACCCGCGGCGATCTGATCTACGCTCACACCACGTCAGCGCCGACGCCGGTGCTGGACCCGCTCTACGCAACGCGCATGATCACCATGCTGAAGGGCGTGATCGCCGGCGGCACCGGCACCGCGGCCAACATCGGCCGCCCCGCCGCGGGCAAGACCGGCACCAGCCAGGACTGGCGCGACGCCTGGTTCGTCGGCTTCACCCCCGACATCCTCACCGCGGTCTGGGTCGGTAACGACAACGGCGCGCCGATGGCCAAGGTCACCGGCGGCGAGCTACCGGCGGAGATCTGGCATCGCTTCATGCTGGTCGCCGAGAAGGACCTGCCTAGTCGCGACTTCCCGTGGCTGGTGGCCGAACCGGCCAGCTCGCCGCTGACCAACGTCTCCGATCAGACCACCGCCTACCAGGATGAGCCGCCGATGACCGGCGACCGTGACGAACAGGCCGACGACGGCGACAACCAGGGTCCCGCGACCGACGATCCGCCGCCGCGCGAAGACGATCGCGCCGAGATCGACAGCGGCGACGGCCGCCCACCGGTCGTCATCCGTGGCGGCCGCTACTCGAACGGTGGCGGCGACGGCTACCCGCAAGCCTACCCCGACGACGAGAACGGGCCGCCGCAAGGCGACGGCCGCCCAAAGCCGGCGCGAATCTGGCGGGATACGCCGTCCTATCCAGAGCAGGATGAGGAGTCGCCACCGCCCCCCCGGCCGACCCGCGCGCCGCCGCCCGATTCATCGGCTGACGACGACGCCCACTACCGCTATTAAGGGGCTCGTTCGCGTCGCGCCGAGAGTACGTTCATGGCCTGGATCGAAAACGGCCCGGTTTCCGTCCCCACCACGCCGGTCGTGGTCACCGTCGGCGTCGTGCTCGCCTTCGCGGCGGCGCTCAGCGTTGGCTTCGGGGTGAAGGCGAGCTGGCGCGAGGCCAATCGTCCCGCCCGTGGAGACCTGGACAGTCAGGCTGCCGGCCAGGCGGTGATCGCTCAGCCGATCGTCGAACTGCCCCAGCCTCAGGCCGCGCCTGCCGCCAACACCCTCGCCGCCGCCACCAATTCGGCAAAGGAAGCCGACGACTCTGACGACATCGCCGCCAAGACGGCCGCGGCCCAGGCCGTGCAGTCGAAGCCGGCTCAGAACCAGGGCGATATCGATGACATCCTGACCTCGGCCAGCGAACGGCCCCAGGCCCCCGCCAAGCCCTCGACCGACGAAGCGCCGCCGAGCGGCCCGGCCAAGAGCGACGTTCCGTTCTAAGTTTTGAGGTCGAGCAGCGTCTGCTGCTCCTTGTCGGCGGCTTTCAGCACCTTGACCGAGAAGGCGAACGCCCGGCCGGCGGCCAGGGTATTGCTGACCTCGCTGATCGGATCGATCTCAGGCGCGTCGACATAGCCGCGGGCGTTGGCCAGCGGCGAGGTCGGGTCGTACGCGACGATCGGGGGCGTGTTGAGGGTCACCGCCCGCGCCGCCACACCGCCATCCGGGGTCGTGCTGTTGTCGACCGCGATCGGCTGGTAGCCGCCGGCCCCGATCGCCGAGGTGTCGCCGGCATTGGCGAGGTTTGCGGCCGAAGCGCCCAGCTTCAGCGTGGCGGCGGCGATGCCGCTTTGGGCTATGGCGGCGATAGGCGTCACCCGCCCAGCTTATCGCCGCCACGCTTAAGGCGTTGAAAAGAAGCGTGGTTTCCGACGATTAAGCCTGTGCGGTCAGGCTTGGCCGGGTGTGATGCTGAGGGTGCGGGTCGTGCCGCGCTTCACCGCGATGGCGCGGGGAAGCTTGAAGGTGACGGTTTCCTGCCGCGTCGCGATCTCTTCGATCTCGATGTCGAACCGCGCGTTCACCTCGGCCAGCACGCCCTGTACCAGCAGCTCCGGCGCCGACGCGCCGGCGGTGAGGCCCAGCGTCTTCACGCCCTCAAACCAAGTCCAGTCGATATGGGCGGCTTCGTCGATCAGCTTGGCGTTGCGGGCGCCCGCCTTCAGCCCCACCTCGACAAGCCGGACCGAGTTGGACGAATTGCGCGCGCCAACCACCAGCAGCAGATCGCAGCGCGACGCCATCGCCTTGACCGCGTCCTGGCGGTTGGTGGTGGCGTAGCAGATGTCTTCCTTGTGCGGCGCGGCGATCTCCGGGAAGCGCCGGCGCAGCGCTTCGACCATCTCGGCGGTGTCTTCGAGCGAGAGCGTGGTTTGGGTGACGAAGGCCAGGTTGCCGGGATCGCGCGGCACGAACGCCTCGGCCTCCTCCACCGTCTGGATCAGCGCCACGGCGCCGGCCGGCAGCTGGCCCATGGTGCCGACCACCTCCGGGTGGCCGCTGTGGCCGATCAGCACGATCTCGCGGCCCGCGGCGAAATGGCGCTCCGCCTCGACGTGCACCTTGGAGACCAGCGGGCAGGTGGCGTCGAGATAGATCATCTGGCGCTGCACCGCCTCGCGCGGCACCGACTTCGGCACGCCGTGGGCCGAGAACACCACCGGCCGGTCGTCCGGGCACTCTTCCAGCTCTTCGACGAACACGGCGCCGACCGCGCGCAGGCGATCGACCACGTGACGGTTGTGCACGATCTCGTGGCGCACATAGACCGGCGCGCCGTATTTCTCGATCGCACGTTCGACGATCTGGATCGCACGGTCCACCCCGGCGCAGAATCCGCGGGGGCTGGCGAGCAGGACATTGATGGTTCGGCGCATGATTTGAGTAGTTAGGCGTTTCCGCGGGCTGCGGCTAGCGGCCACCCCCGCGTTGCGGCGCCGCGCATATGCCTTTATCAGACGACACATGCGGCCCGCCGCACCTGACGTAGAGCTCACAGTCCCCATGCGCCGCTTCGCCGAACTCGCCTTCATCGCCTGCGCCGGCCTCCTTTGGCTGAGCCCATCGCCGAGCCACGCCCAGGGTCCTGGTGGTGGTGGTGGTCGTCCCGGCGGCGGCGGTCCGGGCGGTGGCGGCGGGCAGGATGACGACGACGCCAAAACCAAGAAGCGCAACGACGAATGGGGCACGGCCGACAAGAACCTCTCCCTGCCGCAGCTGCGCAACGCCGGCCCGTGCCCCTACGTTAAGGTGCTCTATGACGCGGCGCGCTACGTCGAAATGTCGGGCGATCCGCCCGCCGCGTCGGGCGTCGGCTTCACCGGCGAGATTCAAAACCTGAGCTCGGCCTGCGAATACAAGTCCGACCAGCCGATCAAGGTGCAGGCGCGACTGCTGTTCGAGCTTGGCCGCGGCCCGCGCGCCGAAGCCTCGCGCAAGACCTACCGCTACTGGGTCGCCGTGACCGATCGCGACCGCGGCGTGTTGCAGAAGGAATATTTCGACCTGCCGGTGGATTTCCCGGCGGGCGCCGACCGCGTCCAGAAGGTCGAAGAGCTCGATGGCATCACCATCCCGCGTGCCGACATCAAGGTCAGCGGCGCGAACTTCGAGGTGCTGATCGGCTTCGACGTGACCCAGCAGATGGCCGACTTCAACCGAAACGGCGAACGCTTCCGCGTCAACGCCGGCGAAACCGCCCAGGCGAGCGGCCCCAGCGTCAGATGAGCGATCTCAGGACCGACCTTGGGGAGGCGGTCGGGTCCGCCTTCGCCGAGGTGGGCCTGGCGGCGAGCTACGGGCGGGTGACCCCGTCCGATCGGCCGGACTTGGCCGACTTCCAGTGCAACGGCGCCTTGGCCGCGGCGAAATCCGCCGGCCGCAAGCCGCGCGACATCGCCGAGGAGGTCGCTGCTAAGCTTGAGGGCGATAGCCGGCTGCAGACTGTCAGCCTGGCTGGCCCGGGCTTCATCAATTTGATTGTGGGCGCTGACGCCTTGTCCGCCCGGGCCAACGAGATCGCGGCCGATCCCCGGCTCGGCGCCCGCGCCGTGACCGACAGGCGCCGGGTGCTGGTCGACTACGGCGGTCCCAACGTGGCCAAGGAAATGCACGTCGGCCACCTGCGCGCCTCGATCATCGGCGAGGCGATCAAGCGGCTCTACCGCTTCCGCGGCGACGAGGTGCTGGGCGACGCCCACTTCGGCGACTGGGGCTTCCAAATGGGGCTGCTGATCAGCGCCGTGCTCGACGCCGATCCTTCCCTCGCCGACCTGATGGCCCGTTACGAGGCCGATCCTGGCGAGACGACGGAAGGGCCGCTGCTTGCGCGCGTCTCCGAGACCGTCTCGCTGGAAGACCTCGACCGCATCTATCCCGCCGCGTCGGAGCGCTCGAAGACCGATCCGACTTATCGGGACCGGGCGCGCAAGGCGACGGCCGAACTGCAGAGCGGCCGGACCGGCTACCGGCTGCTGTGGCGCCACTTCGCCACCGTCACCCGCGCGGCGCTTCAACGCGACTTCCATGCGCTCGGCGTCGATTTCGACGTTTGGAAGGGCGAGAGCGACGTCAACGATCTGATCGAGCCAATGGTCGCCGAGCTGCGCGCCGCGGGCCTGATGTTCCCCGACCAGGGCGCCGAGATCATCCGCGTCGCCCGCAACGACGATAAGCGCGAGCTGCCGCCACTGCTGGTGGTCTCGTCCGAAGGCTCGGCCATGTACGGCACCACCGACCTCGCCACCATCCTCGACCGCAAGCGCTACTTCGGTCCCGACGCGGTGCTCTATGCGGTCGACCAGCGGCAGGCGGACCACTTCGAGGTGGTGTTCCGCGCTGCCTACCTCGCCGGCTATGCGGCGGAAGGCTCGCTCGAGCACATCGGCTTCGGCACCATGAACGGCGCCGACGGCAAGCCGTTCAAAACCCGAGCGGGTGGCGTGCTGAAGCTGCGCGACCTGATCGAGATGACCACCGCCAAGGCCCGCGAGCGGCTGCACGAAGCTGCACTTGGCGCCGAGCTGACGCCCGAGGCGTTCGAGGATACGGCGCTGAAGGTGGCGGTGGCGGCGCTGAAATTCGCCGACCTATCCAACTTCCGCGGCACCTCCTACGTGTTCGACCTCGAACGCTTCTCCAGCTTCGAGGGCAAGACCGGGCCCTACCTGCTGTACCAAGCGGTCCGGGTGAAATCGCTGCTGCGTCGAGCGGCCGAAGACGGCGTTTTACCCGGCCCGATCGCCGTCGCCGAGCCGGCCGAGCGCGACCTGGTGCTGGCGCTCGACGCCTTCGACCACGCCCTGGCCGAGGCCTACGACAAGAAGGCGCCGCACTTCGTCGCCGAACACGCCTACCGCCTCGCCGGCTCGTTCTCCAAGTTCTACGCCGCCTGCCCGATCCTGTCGGCGGCGCCCGATGTCCGCGCCTCGCGCTTGGCGCTGGCGACCACCAGTCTTGCCCAGCTCGAACTGGCGCTCGACCTGCTTGGCATCGCCACCCCGGACCGAATGTGATCGGGCTGCGCCGGAACGCGTGCTAGCCTGCTCACGGGCGGCGTCGGCACGGCGGCGGTCAGAGGGATAATTCGTGAGTTCGAGCCGCTTCGCATGGCCATAGCGAAGTTCTGGTCGCCGTTTGGCTTCCTCGCCTTGATCCCGCTCGGCTACTGGCTGGGCGGCGCCTGGACCTATCTGCTCCTCGGCGTGCTGCCGGCCGCGCTGGCCGGCGGCGACTGGCTGCTGGGCGCCGAGCCGCCGCTGGCGAGCGACACGGCGCCGATCGGCCACCGCCTGTTGCCCTGGCTCTACATCCCGCTGCAGCTGGTCGAGATCGTCTGGGCTGGATGGGTGATCGCGCAACCCTCGACCGATCTCGTCACCGCCATCGGCCTGACCCTCAGCACTGGCCTCGCCGCCGGCGTGTTCGGCTTCCTCGCCGCGCACGAGATGATCCACAGCCGTCATCCGGCCGAGCGCCTCTATGGCCTCGCGATGCTGACCGGGGTGCTCTACCTGCCCTTCGCCATCGCCCACGTGCACGGCCATCATCGCCGGCCGGCGACCCACGACGACCCGGCCACCGCCCGGCGCGGCGAGAGCCTTTACGCCTTCTGGGTTCGGTCGGTGATTGGCCAGGCGCGCGAAGCTTGGGCGTTCGAGACCCAGCGCCTAACACGGGCTGGCCGATCGGGCTTCGGCAATCGGATGCTAGCTTATTTCGCCGTCGAAGCGGCCTGCGTGATCCTGGTCGGCGCGATCAGCGGTCGGGCGCTGGCGTTCTTCCTCGCCGAGTCGGCGCTGTCGATCTTGCTGCTGGAGAGCTTCAACTACGTCGCCCATTACGGCCTCGTGCGCCGCCGACAGGCGAACGGCCGGCTGGAACCGCTGGGGCCGAAGCACTCGTGGAACTCGGTGCGGCGGATGAACAACGCTTCGCTGTTCAACATGGGCCGCCACGCCGACCACCACCGCTTCTCCGCCCGCCCCTACAACGAACTTGAGGTCTTGGACGGCGGCGCGCAGCTGCCTTGTGGCTACGCCGGCGTGATCCTGATGGCGCTGATCCCGCCGCTCTGGCGCCGGGTGATGGACCCGAGGGTCGATGCGGTGATGGCTGACGCACCCGCTGGCGGCGCGTTGGGCGATCCGCGGGCAATTGGCCGCGCTGACGCCGCCGCGGCTTGACTTGCCCGGCCGGCTTGCCCAGGTTCGGCCAACTCTCGCGGGAGAGGCCGGGCGGCTAGAGCCCGGCGCCGAAGGCGCAACCGCCCCGGAAACGCTCAGGCAAAAGGACCGCGCGAGCTGATGAACGCTGGAAAGAACCGCCGGGCCTGAGGTCCGGACGGCGCGCCGAAGGAGCAAGGGCCGCTTCCGTCAGGAAGGATCGCCCGAAATCTCTCAGGCACAGGGACAGCGGGGGCGATCGCAGGCGGGCCTGATCGCGGGACCGACTTCAATCGTCAGCCGGAGTCCCGTTTGTCCGACACCCCCCTGAAGACGACGCCCCTCACCGACGCTCACCGCGCCGCCGGCGCCCGCATGGTCGAGTTCGGCGGCTACGACATGCCGGTGCAGTACGCCGACGGCGTGCTGAAGGAGCACCTGTGGACCCGCAGCCATTGCGGCCTGTTCGACGTCTCGCACATGGGCCCGTCGTTCCTGCGGCTGAAGACGCTGAGCGGCGACGCCAAGGCCGACCACGCCGCCATCTGCGCCCTGCTCGAGTCGATCGTCTGCGGCGACCTCAGGGGCCTCAAGCGCGGCCAGCTGCGCTACACCCTGCTGCTGAACCAGCAAGGCGGCATCATTGACGACCTGATGGTCGGCCGGCCGGTCGGCGACAGCCGCCAGGGCACACTGCAGATCATCGTCAACGCCGGGACCAAGGAGGGCGACTTCGCCCGCATCGCCGCGGCGGCCGGCGACGCGGCCGAGTTGGTTCGCGCCGATGATCGCGGCCTGATCGCCGTGCAAGGTCCCGAAGCCGCCGCGGTGACCGCCGCGATCATCCCCGAGGCGGCCGACCTGTCGTTCATGACGCTGACGCCGGCCGAGTATGAGGGAGAGCGCGTCATCATCTCGCGCTCGGGCTACACCGGCGAGGACGGCTACGAGATCCTCGTGCGCCCTGGCAGCGCCCGCAAGCTGTGGGACCGGCTGCTGCAGGACGAACGCGCCAGGCCGATCGGCCTCGGCGCCCGCGACTCGCTGCGGCTCGAAGCCGGCTTGCCGCTCTACGGCCACGACCTCGACGAGACGATTTCGCCGGTGGAGGCGAACCTCGAGTTCGCGATTTCGAAGCGCCGGCGCGAGGTGGAAGACTTTCCGGGCGCCGCGCGGGCGCTGGGCGAACTCGCCGGCAAGCTGGGGCGCCGACGCGTCGGCCTGCGCGTGCTCGAAGGCGCGCCGGCCCGCGAAGGAGCCGAGATCGTCGACCGCGACGGCGCGGTCGTCGGCAAGGTCACCAGCGGCGGCTTCTCGCCCAGTCTCGGCGCGCCGATCGCCATGGGCTACGTGCCGCCCGCGCTGGCCGAGCCCGGCGCGGCGCTCGGCGTGATCGTGCGCGGCAAGCGTCAGGCCGCCGAGGTCACGGCCATGCCCTTCGTCCCCCATCGCTACCACCGCAAGCCCGCTTAAGGAGCTGAGCCGATGCGCTTCACCAAGGATCACGAATGGGTCGAGGCCGACGGCGACGTCGCCACCCTCGGCATCACCGCCTACGCCGCCGAGCAGCTCGGCGACGTGGTGTTCATCGAGCTGCCGAGCGTCGGCAAGTCGCTGAAGGCCGGCGACGCCTTCGCCGTGGTCGAGAGCGTAAAGGCCGCGTCCGACGTCTACGCGCCGATCTCGGGCGACGTGGTCGAGGTCAACGCCGAGCTGCCCGACGCGCCGGAAACGGTGAACGCCATGCCGGAGAAGGATGGCTGGTTCGCCAAGGTCAAACTCTCCAATCCCGCCGAACTCGACGCCCTGATGGACCGCGCCGCCTACGAACAGTTCCTGAGTACGCTTTAGAGATGCGTTATCTTCCCCTCACCGCCGCCGACCGTTCCGAGATGCTTGGCGTCATCGGCGCGCCGTCGATCGACGCCCTGTTCGCGGACGTGCCCGCCTCCGCCCGGCTCGCCGGTCCGGTGGACCTGCCACCGCACCAGGGTGAACTGGAAGTCGAGCGCGCGATGGGTCGGCTGGCGGCGCGCAACCGGCCGGCAGGCGCTGGACCGTTCTTCTGCGGCGCCGGCGCCTATCGCCACCATGTGCCGGCGAGCGTCGACCATTTGATCCAGCGCTCCGAGTTCCTCACCAGCTACACGCCCTACCAGCCCGAGATCGCTCAGGGCACGCTTCAGGTGCTGTTCGAGTTCCAGTCGCAGGTCGCGGCGCTGACCGGCCTGCCGGTCGCCAACGCCTCGCTCTACGACGGCTCGACCGCCTGCGCGGAGGCCGTGATGATGGCGGCGCGGGTGACGCGCCGTTCCAAGGCCGTGCTCTCCGGCGGCCTGCACCCGCACTACGCCGAGGCCTGTTGGACCCTCGCCCACACCGCCGGCGTCACCACCCAGCGTCTGCCGGCCGCGATCGACGCAGAAGCCGCGGTGATCGACGCCATCGACGCCGACACCGCCTGCGTGATCGTGCAAACGCCCAACGTGTTCGGCACGGTGACCGACGTCTCGGCCATCGCCGAGGCCGCGCATGCCGCAGGCGCCTTGCTGGTGGTGGTCACCACCGAGGCGGTGTCCTACGGCCTGCTCAAGTCGCCTGGCGAGATGGGCGCCGACATCGCGGTCGCCGAGGGCCAATCGATCGGCAACCCGCTGACCTTCGGCGGGCCTTACGTCGGCTTGTTCGCGGCCCGCGAGAATCTGCTGCGGCAAATGCCGGGCCGGCTCTGCGGCGAGACCGTCGATGCCGAGGGCAAGCGCGGCTTCGTGCTGACGCTCTCGACCCGCGAGCAGCACATCCGCCGCGACAAGGCGACCTCGAACATCTGCACCAACTCCGGCCTCTGCGCGTTGGCCTTCACCATCCACATGTCGCTGCTGGGCGAGACAGGCCTGCGCCAACTGGCCAAGATCAACCACGCGCGGGCCCGCTCCCTGCGCGACGCGCTGGCCGCCATCCCTGGGGTCGAGGTGCTGACGCCGCGGTTCTTCAACGAGTTCGCGGTGCGGCTGCCGAAGTCCGCCGTGGGCGTCGTCAACGCCCTGGCCGCCGACGGCATCATCGCCGGCGTGCCGGTCTCACGGCTCGATCCCAGCGCCGGGATGGACGACGTGTTGTTGGTCTGCGCCACCGAGACCACGGCCCTCGTCGATATCGCCGACTTCGCCGAAGCCCTGACCCAGGAGCTCGCCCAGTGACCATGCTAGCCGTCGGCCGTCCCACCCGGCCCGAAACTGACATCGCCAACGATCCCGAGCTGGAAGGTCGCGGCAACGGCCTGTTGCAGGACGAGCCGCTGATCTTCGAACTGGGCAACTGGGATAAGACCGGCGTCGACCTGCCGGAGGCCGAGTTCGACGCTTCCGATCTAGCCGGTCTCACCCGCGACGCGCCGATCGGCCTACCCGGTCTCTCCGAGCCGGAGACGCTGCGCCACTACGTGCGTCTCAGCCAGAAGAACCACGCCATCGACCTGGCGATGTACCCGCTGGGTTCGTGCACGATGAAGCACAACCCGCGCCTCAACGAGAAGATGGCGCGCCTGCCCGGCTTCGCCGACATCCACCCGCTGCAGCCGCAATCCACGGTCCAGGGCGCGCTGGCGTTGATGGACGAGCTGGCGCACTGGCTGAAGACCCTGACCGGCATGCCGGCGGTGGCGCTCTCGCCCAAGGCCGGCGCGCACGGCGAACTCTGCGGCCTGCTGACCATCCGCGCGGCGCTCGAAGCGCGCGGCGATGCGCGCCGCACGGTGCTGGCGCCGGTCTCCGCCCACGGCACCAATCCCGCCACCGCCGCGATGGCCGGCTATCAGGTGGTCGAGATCGCCCAGACCGACGACGGCCGGGTCGATATCGCCGACCTCGCCGCCAAGCTCGGGCCGGACGTCGCCGCGGTGATGGTGACCAATCCCAACACCTGCGGCCTGTTCGAGCGCGAGGTGATCGAGATCGCCCGGCTGACCCACGCGGCGGGCGCGTTCTTCTACTGCGACGGCGCTAACTTCAACGCCATCGTCGGCCGCGTGCGGCCGGGCGACCTCGGCGTCGACGCCATGCACATCAACCTGCACAAGACCTTCTCCACCCCGCACGGCGGCGGCGGACCGGGCGCTGGCCCCGTCGTGCTGAGCGCGGCGCTGGCGCCGTTCGCGCCCGCGCCCTGGATCGTCAGCGGCGAGGACGGCCTGCACCTGATCGAACGCAACGAGGGCGAGGCGGCGCAGGCGTTCGGCCGGCTTTGCGCCTTTCACGGCCAGATGGGCATGTATGTGCGGGCGCTGACGTACATGATGAGCCACGGCTCGGACGGCCTGCGCCAGGTCGCCGAGGACGCGGTTCTGGCGGCCAACTACGTCAAGGCTCGGCTCTCGACCGCCCTGACCGCCGCCTTCCCCGATGGCCCGTGCATGCATGAGGCGCTGTTCGACGATCATTGGCTGGAGGACACTGGGATCACCACCCTCGATGTCGCCAAGGCGCTGATCGATGAGGGCTTCCATCCGATGACCATGTACTTCCCGCTGGTGGTGCATGGCGCGATGCTGATCGAGCCCACCGAGACCGAGCCGAAGCACGAGATCGACCGCTTCTGCGACGCGGTGCTGCGGCTCGCCGTGGCCGTCAAGGCCGGCGATATGGCTCGCTTCAAGGGCGCGCCATTCAAGGCCCCGCTGCGGCGACTGGACGAGACGGCGGCGGCGCGGAAGCCTCGCCTGCGTTGGACGGCATAGGTTTGGCGACAATTTTCGCTGAACCATCAGCGATATAGCCTTGCCATCGCGGAGAGCCGCGTAGCGGACTCGTCCGGCTTCACTGCCTTCGCAAGTAGGTCCCGGACAGCCCGCTGCGCGGTCTTCCGGGACGACAAGGTTGGGATTGGCTGCCAGAGCGCCACACCTCTGCGGCGCCGGCGCCACAGCGGTCTCGTTTCAAGCGCTGCTGACGGAATTCGGGCCGGGCTGGCCTACTTCGGAAACCAAACCGAGCCATATACGGGCTCGGGGCGGCGCGAGTTTTCGGCGCGCCTTTCGTCATCCGTTGGTAGCCATGTCCGTCGCGAGCCTGCTCACGTCCGATCCTTTGCGCGCCGGCCTGGCGCTGTCGCGCCGGCTTGTCCGTTGGCTGACGCTAGGGTTGGGCTATGCGCTGATGCTGGTGGGCGCGGTGGGCGCTGTGCTGCCGGGCCACCTCGGCGCGCCGGTCCTGGTGCTGGGCCTGGTGATCACCCTTCGCGCGTCCTTCCGCGCCCGGCGCCAGTTCATCGGCCTGCAGCGCCAGCACCCGAAGCTGCTGTTCCCCGTGCGCCGCCTGCTGCGCCGCGAACCGGAAGTGGTCCCGGTGAGCTGGCAGACATTGCTCCGGGTCGAGCGAATGATGCTGCCGCAGCGGATCAGGTTCGCCGGACGGACACGGCGCAGGTTCCGGCGGCGCTGAGCGGCCGCCCAGGCGCTACTGAAGCTTGGTCGCGACCGCGGCGACCGCGGCGTCGATCAACGGATCGGACGTGGCGGCGGCGAGGCGGGCGCTGAGCACGGCTTCGGCGGCTTGGGCGGCGAGGTCGGCGGCGGCGGCCTTCACTTCGGCGGCGGCCTGAGCTTCGGCCAGCGCGATCCGGCGCTCGGCCATCTCACCGCGGCGCTTGATCTGCTCTTCGAGCTTGACCTTGGCTTCGGCGCCGAGCCGGGCGGCTTCTTCCGTGGCCATCGCCACGATCGACTCAGCCTGATGCTCGGACGCCTCACGCTGGGTCTTGATCTCGGCCAACAGCCGCTCGGCCTCTTCGCGCAGCTTGGTGGCTTCGTCGAGCTGGGCCTGAATCTTGGTCGCGCGTGAGTCGAGGGCGGCCGTGGCCATGCCCGGAACCTTCAGATAGATCAGCGCGGCCACCAGGATGAGGAGGCCGACGGCTTCCCAGAAGTGAGCGTCCTGCAGGAATTCCATCGGACCCTTCTCCGTCAGCTCACGCTCGCCAGCGCCCGCTCGACCTCGGCGGCTTCCGCCCCCTGGCCAGTCAGACGCGCGACGATCGCGCTTGCCGCTTCCGCCGCGATGCCGCGCACCTGGCCCATGGCCTCGGTGCGGGCGGCATTGATGCGGCCTTCGGCTTCAGCCAACACCTCGGCGAGGCGCGCTTCTTCTTCGGCCTGGCGCTTCTCGGTTTCCGCCGTGGCCGAGGCCTTGGCGTCGGCGGCGAGCCGTTGCGCGCGCGCCCTGGCTTGCGCCAGTTCGTCGGCGGCCGCCTTCGCCTGAGCCTCGGCCTCGTCGCGAAGACGGCGCGCCTGGCCGATATCCCCGCCGATCTTGTCTTCCCGCGCCGCGATCGTGCCGCCGATCTTGGGCACGAACACATATCGGAACAGGACGAACAGGACCGCGAAGATCACCAGCATCCAGACCATCTGGCCTGGCCACTGGGCGAGGTCGAACTGCGGCAGCCCGCCGGAGCTCTGCTCCGCCGCGGCTTGAGCGGCGGCCATCGCTAGACGAACAGGATGATGAAGGCCATCACGAGCGCGAAGATGCCCATGGCCTCGGTCACGGCGAAGCCAAGGAACAGCATGCCGCGTTCGCTGGCCGCC
>Ga0302314_10010626_pt1 | contig 16093 bp, 16 predicted proteins | sample III_Palsa_N2_3_FD_200533 | JGI IMG/M metagenome (GOLD analysis project Ga0302314, IMG submission 200533) | Peat permafrost microbial communities from Stordalen Mire near Abisko, Sweden - III_Palsa_N2_3 | ecosystem: Environmental > Terrestrial > Soil > Palsa > Peat permafrost | place: Sweden... | reverse complement strand
CGCCGCGCCCGCGACCGCTGACGTGGCGGCTCCGGCGGCTGACGTGGCGGCCCCGGTTGCCGACGCGCCTGCTCCGGCGGCTGACGTCGCGCCGACGCCTGCCTCGTCAGCCGATGCGGCAGCACCGTCAGCCGATGCGGCAGCACCGGCGCCCGAAGCGCCGATTGCGGAGGCGCCCGCCCCGTGGACTGACGACGCGCCGGCGGCCGCTGAGGCCGGCCAGCCAGCCGAGGACGCGTCCGCGGCTCCGGCCGAGCCCAGCGCCGCGGACACCCCGGCCGACGCGGCCGGCGAGACCGGCAGCGGACCCGCCTGGGGGTAACGACGTGGCTCCTGGAGGGCCCGGGAGATGGCCAAGCACGCCGGCCGGACCTGGTATGCTCTCCAGGAGCGATAAACATGACGACCGCGTTAGCCTGCCGCAAAGCAGCCTGCCGAAAGGCACGGTGAAGCAGGACGCCAGGCAAGCTCGGTCGTGGGTCGCAATCATGCACGTAAGATGGCATGTCAGGTTCATGGCGAGCCCGCTACCGGCATCAAGGCCAATGACAGTGGGGCACGCTCTCAAGGGAGAGGCAGTTCTCGGGTGTACGCGATTGTGCGCTGCGGTGGCAGGCAGGAGAAGGTCGCCCTCGACGACGTGCTCACCGTCGACAAGCTTGCGGACGAGGAGGCCGGGTCGAGCGTCTCGCTCCCCGCGCTGCTCGTGGTGGACGGTGACACGGTCATCAGTGACCCGGCGGAGCTCAGCCGGTACCAGGTGACGGCCGAGGTCGTCGGCCCGGCCAAGGGGCCGAAGATCAACATGATCCACTACCGGAACAAGACGGGGTACAAGCGCCGCCAGGGTCACCGGCAGCAGTACACCCAGGTCCGGATCACCGGCATTGAGAAGCCAGCGAAGGCCAGGGCCGCGAAGGCCAAGGTCGACGCCGACAAGGCCTAACAGGGCGCTAGGACAAGAGGGCAAGCAGAGATGGCACACAAGAAGGGCGCGTCGTCCAGCCGTAACGGCCGGGACAGCAACGCGCAGCGGCTTGGCGTAAAGCGCTTCGGCGGTCAGCTGGTGAACGCGGGCGAGATCATCGTCCGGCAGCGCGGCACTCACTTCCACCCTGGTCTCGGCGTTGGCCGGGGCGACGACGACACACTGTTCGCGCTGGTGACAGGCAAGGTCACGTTCGGCCGCGTCCGCGGACGCCGTGCGGTGAGCATCACTCCGCCGGCCGAGCGGGAGCAGGTCTCGGCTTAGCCGATACTTCCGCCCAGCGGAAGACACGACGAAACGCGGATGGCGGGCCGGGGACACCCCGGCCCGCCATCCGCATGTAACGAGGGGATCGAATTATGGCGGAGTTCGCCGACCACGCCGTGCTCCGGGTGCAGGCTGGCCACGGCGGGCACGGCTGCGCTTCGGTCCACCGGGAGAAGTTCAAGCCCCTCGGCGGACCGGACGGCGGCAACGGCGGTCGCGGCGGCAGCGTCATCCTCGAGGTGGACCCGTCCACCTCGACGCTGCTCGACTTCCACCGGCGGCCCGTCCGCAAGGCGGCCAACGGCCACCAGGGCGAGGGATCGAACCGGAACGGCGCCGCCGGCGACGACCAGGTCGTCCGGGTCCCGAACGGCACGGTGGTGCTCGACGCCGACGGCCAGGTGGTCGCCGACCTGATGGGCACGGGCACCCGGTTCATCGCCGCCCAGGGCGGACGCGGCGGCCTCGGCAACGCGGCCCTCGCGTCTACCAGGCGCAAGGCGCCGGGTTTCGCGCTGAAGGGCGAACTGGGGGAGGAGCGCGAGTTCACCCTCGAGCTGAAGACCGTCGCGGACATCGGTCTCATCGGCTTCCCCAACGCGGGCAAGTCCTCGCTGATCGCCGACATGTCCGCGGCCCGGCCGAAGATCGCCAACTACCCGTTCACCACCCTCATCCCCAACCTCGGCGTCGCCGAGGCGGGCGACGTCCAGTTCGTCGTCGCCGACGTGCCCGGCCTGATCCCCGGTGCGAGCGAGGGCAAGGGCCTCGGCCACAACTTCCTGCGCCACGTCGAGCGCTGCTCCGCCCTGGTGCACGTGCTCGACTGCGCGACCAGCGAGCCCGGCCGCGACCCGATCAGCGACCTGGACACGATCGAGGCGGAACTGGCCGCCTACGAGGAGACCGTCGGCGCCGCGCTGGCCGGCGCTGGCCTCGGCGGCGCCAGGCTGACCGAGCGGCCGCGGATCGTCGCGCTCAACAAGGTGGACGTCCCGGAGGCCCGCGAACTGGCTGACCTGGTCAAGCCCGAACTCGAGGCGCGCGGGCTCGCGGTCTACGAGGTGTCCGCCGCCACCACGGAAGGGCTGCGCGAGCTGAAGTTCGCGATGGCCGAACTCGTCTCCCAGGCCCGCGCGAGCGCGCCGGCGCCGGAGCCGACCCGCGTGGTGATCCGCCCGCCGGCGGCCAAGGACACCGGGTTCGAGATCGTCCGCACCGCTGAAGGCGCGTACCTGATCCGCGGAGACAAGCCCCTGCGGTGGGTGAACCAGACCGACTTCGCCAACGACGAGGCAGTCGGCTACCTCGCGGACCGGCTGGCCAAGCTCGGCGTCGAGCAAGCCCTGGCCAAGGCGGGCGCCGAGGCAGGCGACACGATACTGATCGGCGACTTCGACGACGCGGTCGTCTTCGACTGGGATCCGGAACTCGCCGCCGGCGGCGGCCACGTCCCGGGCCCGCGCGGCTCCGACCACCGCCTGGACCGATGACGACAGCTGGACCGATGACGACAGGCGGACCAGCGACCACAGGCGCCCCATGACGACAGACGGACCGGCGACCACAGGCGGCGCCATGACGGCCGACGGTGCGAGCCCGGCTGCCGTCGGCGGATCGACGGCCATCCGGTCCGACGTCGCCCTGTCGCCGCGGACCGTGGTCAAGATCGGCTCTTCCTCGCTCACCCGCCGCGACGGCTCGGTCGACGACACCCGTATCGAGTCGCTGGCCGCCGCGATCGCCGACCGGGTCAGGGCCGGCCACCAGGTGCTGCTGGTCTCCTCCGGCGCGATCGCCACTGGCATGGCCCCGCTCGGCCTGCGCAAGCGCCCGCGCGACCTGGCCACCCAGCAGGCGGCGGCCAGCGTCGGCCAGGGCCTCCTGATCGCCCGTTACACCGAAGCCTTCCGGGCTCACGGCCTGGGCGTCGGCCAGGTACTGCTGACCGCCGACGACCTGATGCGCCGTGCCCACTACCGCAACGCCCAGCGCACCCTGGACCGGCTGCTCGAGCTGGGGATGGTCCCGGTCATCAACGAGAACGACACGGTGGCCACCGACGAGATCCGCTTCGGTGACAACGACCGGCTCGCCGCCCTGGTCGCCCACGTGAGCCGGGCCAACGCCCTCATCCTGCTCTCCGACGTTGACGGCCTCTACGACGGCGACCCCAGAAAGGGCGGCGCCCGCAAGATCGACACGGTCACCGGGCCAGCCGACCTCGAGCACGTGAAGGCGGGCAAGACCGGCGCGAGCGGTGTCGGCCGGGGCGGTATGTCGACCAAGGTTGACTCCGCGCTGATCGCCACGGCGGCCGGCATCCCCACGGTAGTAACGTCGGCCACCGACGCCGCCCGCGCCCTGGCGGGACAGGCGACCGGCACCTACTTCGCCCCCGGGGGCACCCGCCCGCGCACCAGGCTGCTGTGGCTGGCCCATGCGGCCGCGGCCCGGGGTACCCTCCGGCTGGACGACGGCGCGGTCGAGGCGGTCACCGTCCGCCGCGCCTCCCTGCTGCCCGCCGGCATCACCGCCGCCTCCGGCGCCTTCGAGGCCGGCGACCCGGTCGACCTCACCGACGAGGCGGGCCACCCGGTCGCGCGCGGCCTGGTCAACTACGACGCGAGCGAACTCCCCGCCATCATGGGCCGCTCCACCCGCTGGCTGTCCTCCAAGCTCGGCCCGGAATACGAGCGCGAGGTCATCCACCGCGACGACCTGGTCATTCTCTAACCCGCTACGTCGTCTTCCAGCCTCGCGCGGACAGCAGCACGTGGCCGATACGGGTCGGCCGCGCGGCACCTGCGGGTGCCGTGGCGGCGGATCTCAGCGATCGCGTCCTCAGTGCGCCACCTCGGCGCAACCTGGCCCCGCTATGTCCGGCGACGCGTCATTACTTGACGAGGCGGCGGTGGCATAGTAGCTTCTATTTCACGGCTTACACGTGTTATACGTGCAAGCCTGACAGGTGAAGGGGAACGGCATGGCGAAGCCTGGGACCACCGGGGTCGAGGAGCACCTGCGGTCGGTCTTTCCCGACGGGGCGATCAGCCGGGTCCAGGTCCTTCAGTACGGGGACGACCCGGCGGTAGAGCCGGGAGACGTCGCGGTCCGGGTTTTCCTCCTCCGGCCGGACCGGCCGGAGGGCGGGGAAGCCGATGAGGACGTCGTCGGTTCTTTCGAGAAAGCCAACCGCGAGCGCCTCGGGAAGCTGAACGACGAACTGCCCCGCGCCGTGGCGTGGGTGGAGTTCCAGACGGACAGCCCGGAGGGGACGGACGGGGCGGAGCAGCACCGCCGTCATGTCCTGAAGATCGGCCGCAGGGGCCGGGCCCGCAAGCCACTGGATGACGCGGCAGAGGACCTCACCTCCGTCATGACGCGGCTCGGGCCGGCCGACCTGGCCACCGTGGACACGCTGATCACCGCGGGCATCGCGGGCAGCCGCGCGGAGGTGCTGCGCTGGGCCGTGGGCCGCATCCGGGACAACCCGGCCTACGCGCAGATTCAAGACCGGGTGCGTGAGATCAACGAACTCAAAGCCCGCTTCTGACGGCCGTACCGCCGCGACCACCCGAACGAGACCTGGTTCATGCAGCAGATGCTGGGTGAGATCCGTGCTATTCGGGCCGGGCTTAACCCGGCCGACCCCGCGGACTCCGGGGACTGAGCGGGCCCGCCGCCCGCAGCCAGCGCCCCCGGCGGGGAGGCGCGGGCGTAACCCCGCTGTCCGCATCCAGGTCCGCAGCCGGGCCAGCGCTGCGCGCAGCCGGCTCTTGACCGTGCCGACCGGAATGTCCAGGACGACGGCGATCTCGGCATGCGAGTAGCCGGCGTAGAAGGAGAGCATGACGACCTCCCGCTGGGCGCCGTTCAGCGTCACCAGGGCCTCACGGAGCTGCTCGCGGTCCGACGCTTCGTCGGCCGTTTCGCTCACCTCGTCCCAGGGCACGGCCTCGAATGCGGTCTGCCGCTCCCGCCGGGCGCCGGCGGTGACCGACCGGACCCGGTCGATCGCCCGGCCGCGGGTGATCATCATGACCCACCCCACCACGCTGCTCTTGGCCGGATCGTAACGGTAGGCGTGCTGCCATATTTCGGTGAAAACATCCTGCGCGATCTCCTCCGCCTGTGACGGATCGCGGATCAGCGCCAGGGCCGCGCGGTAGACACGGAAAGACAGAGTCGTGAAGACGAGCTCGAACGCTGAATAGTCGCCGTCAGCCACCGCGGGCATCAGCTTGTCCAGGTACCCGGCATCAAGACGCTCCGGGCCGGAAGTCGCGCCGTCGCTTACCCCCATGCCCGTCATTCGCAGCCGTGCGCGTTTCGGCTTGGAAATCAGATTGGGGCAAGATCAATCCACCGCCCCCGGGGCTCCGAATACAAGAGGTCAGCATGGTCATCCCAGGAGGGGACGCTTGTGTTCGGAAAAAGTTATGTCAAGACACTGATCGACCGGAGCGCTGAGACGCCCGGCGACCGGCGCAGGTTCATGAAAGTCGCGGGCGCGACCGGTCTCGGCATCGTCGGGGCCGGCGCGCTGGCCGGAGCGGCTGCTACTTCGGCTTCGGCGTCGACGTTGTCGGACGACGCGAACTCCATCTCAGATGCCACGGTGCTGAACTTCGCGCTGAACCTGGAGTACCTCGAGGCGGAGTTCTACTCCTACGCCGCCCACGGGTACGGGCTGCCGGGCAGCCTGACCTCGGGCACGGGCAAGAGCGGCCCGGTCGAGGGCGGTAAGAAGGTGTGGTTCAAGTCCAAGGCGGTCGGCCAGCTGGCCAAGGAGATCGCCCGGGACGAGTACGAGCACGTGGCGTTCCTGCGGGCGGCGCTGGGCAAGTACGCCGTGGGCCGTCCGGAAATCAACATCTCCTCCAGCTTCACCGCGGCCGCGACCGCGGCGGGGCTGATCAAGCCGGGCGAGACGTTCGATGTCTACGCCAACGAAGACAACTTCCTGCTCGGCGCGTTCATCTTCGAGGACGTCGGCGTCACCGCCTACAAGGGCGCCGCACCGCTGATCGTCAACAAGACCTACCTCGGCGCGGCGGCCGGCATCCTCGCGGTCGAGGCCTACCACGCCTCCACCATTCGCACCAGGCTCTACGACGGAGGCTTCTCGGCCCAGGCGGACGCGATCTCCGCGGCCCGCAACTCGCTCGACGGGTCCGGCTCGGACCAGGGCATCACGGTCGGCGGCTGGGAGAACATCGTGCCCACCGACAGCAACGGGCTGGCCTTCGGCCGCACCCCGGGCGAGGTGCTGAACATCGTTTACCTCACCCCGAAGGCGGCCAAGAAGGGCGGCTTCTTCCCCGAGGGTGTTAACGGCACGCTGAACACCAGCGGCACAGCGTAACCTGCGGGCCGGTCCGCACGGACAGAACCCAAGTCCCCGGTTCTCCCTAGGCTGACTGACCGCACCCTAACCGCCTGCCCGGCCCTGACGGACCCCTCAAATCTGTCTGGACCGGGCAGGCTTGCGTCATCGATGACCTCTTTTCATGCTGCCCCTGGCCCTTCAGGTTCAACGGGCCGGCCGGATAAGATGAAAAGGGTTCACACTGCCTCGGACTGAGCACGCGGCCGCCCGGCCATGGAGGTTAAGTGGTGAACATGTCTGCAGCGGCGCCCCCACTGACACCGGAGGACGCGGCGCGGTCACGGGACCGGGGACGCGTGCACCGCGCCCGGCTCGGCGGCCGCCGCTGGCACCTGCTGTGGCTGCTGGCCGGCCCGGGAATCCTCGCCATGCTGGGCGAGAACGACGGGCCGAGCATGGTGTCCTACGCCGCCACCGGGGCGACCTACGGCGTGGGATTCTTCCTGCCGTTCATCGTCGTCACCTTCGCGATGGCGGCCGTGTGCCAGGAGCTGTGCATGCGCGTGGGGGCGGTAACCCACCGCGGCTACGGCCAGCTCGTGCTTGAGCGGTACGGGCCGGTGTGGGGCTGGTTCGCGGCCGGCGACCTGCTGCTCACCAACCTGGTCACGCTGATCGCCGAGTTCGTCGTCATCCGCATCGGCCTGGCCTACTTCGGCCTGGGCGCGCCGGTGGCCGCGGCGGCCGGGGCCGGACTGGTGATCTGCACGCTCAGCGGGGGCCGGTACTGGCGGTGGGAGCGGATCGTGCTCGGGCTGGCCGTGTTCAACGGGCTGTTCCTGGTGGCGGCGGTCATGACGCACCCGCACTGGGCGTCGGCCGGGCGCGCGCTGGTCACGCTCACGCCGTTTCCCGGCGGCAGCCGGACCACCCTGCTGCTGCTTGTCGCCTCGACCATCGGCGCGACGGTCACGCCGTGGATGGTGTTCTTCCAGCAGAGCGCGTCGGCGGACAAGGGACTCACCACCGCCGATCTCCGCTACGGCCGCCTCGACACCGTCATCGGCGCCGCCCTGGCCGCCGTCTTCGGCTGCGGCGCGTTCCTGGTCGGCGCGGTGCTCCAGGCCCGGGGCGGCGCGGGCCTGCTGGGGCTGGCCGGCGCCGGGTTCCCCGACGCGCTGGCCCGCGTATCGGGTCATGCGGTGGCCACGGTGTTCGCGCTCGGGCTGGTGGAAGCCGGGGTGGTGGCGGTCCTGACCATCTCCGCCAGCACTGCCTACGCGGTCGGCGAGTGCGTCGGCGTGGCGCACAGCCTCAACAGCCCGCCGCGCCGGGCGGCGCTTTTCTACGGGGCCAACATCACCGTCGCGCTGATCGCCGCCGGGGTCATCCTGATCCCCGGCGCGCCGCTGCTGGCCATCGCGCTGAACGCGAACGTGCTGGCCACCGTGCTGCTGCCGGTCACCCTGGTGTTCATCATCATGCTCGCCAACGACCGGCAGCTGATGGGCCGGTGGGTCAGTTCGCGGGCGACCAACTGGGTGGCGATCGTCATCGTGGCCTTTGTCGCCCTGTGCGGCGCCGCCTACGGGATCGATTCGTTTCTGCAGGCGACGCACCTCATATCGGGAGCCTAGATGACCCCTGAAGCCGAGTATCCGGCCCTCGAGCCGGGCCAGTTCGATGCCGACACCGCCCAGCCCGTTCCCCGGGCCCAGCTCAGCCGCCGGGCGCGGGCGGGGCTGTGGCTGCTGCGCATCTTCGCCGTCATCGTCAGCGCGATGGTCGTCTACACCTTCGTCAGCCAGCTGCACGGCTGACGGGCGGCCGCGGCCGGGCACCCGCGGCGGCCGCGCGAGAACCCGGAGACGGCACGCACCCGCGCTGACCGCCCGGAGACGGCGCGCACCCCGCACTGACTGCCGGGGGAGCCCGAATCCGGCATCCCGGAAACACGGCAGGCCCCGGCGGGCCAGCCAAACGCCCGCGGGGACCTGCTGTCAGTGAGCTAGCCCAGTGCTAGCCCAGTGCCTAGTTGTCGCCCGAATCCGAGCCCGAGCCTGAACCGCGGTTGTTCCCGCCGAACCGGTCGAACAGCCCCGACGCCGCCCGGGACCCGGTCTCGGCCACCCCGCGGAGGATCCCGGCCAGCGGGTCCTCGGACCGCGCCCAGGAGTCCCGGTAGGAGTTGGCCGCGTTGCGCACCTCGTCGGTGACGCTGGCGTCGCGGTCGGTGTCCCGCCGCGGGTAGTCCCCGGCCAGGATCGACTCGTACGACCCGTCGGTGGCCCAGCGGTCGAGCTCGGCGAACCGCACCACGGCGAACGGGTGCGTGTTGCCCTGCAGCTGGAGGATCTTCAGGATCGAGTCCCGCAGGTCAGGCACCGCGTCGTACTCGCGCGCCTGCTCGCGGAACGCGTCCGGGTTGAGCTCCGACAGCTGCGGGCCGCCGGCCAGCTTCATCAGTGACCGCCGCGCCGCGTCGACGTCCTGGCCGGCCAGCAGGCCCGCCCGGTCGCAGGACATCTCCGACTTGCGGAACCACTCCTCCAGGCCCCAGATGATGCCCCGCAGCCCGAGGTAGCCCAGCGGCATCCAGGCGATCCGCTGCGCGAGCTGGATGAGGATGAGCATCATCGTCCGGTAGACCGCGTGCCCGGACAGGATGTGCCCGAGCTCGTGGCCGACGACGAAGCGGAGCTCCTCCTCGTCGTGCAGGTTCACCAGGCCGGTGGTGAGCACGACGAACGGCCGGTCGCGCCCGATGGCCATCGCGTTGACGATCGGCGACTGCATGACGAAGCAGTCGGGAACGTCGGGCAGGTCGAGGATGTAGGCGCCGTCCCGCACCAGCGCGTGGATGTGCGGGAACTGCCGCTCGGACACCTTCACCGCCCCGGCCAGGAAGGTCAGCCGGAGGGCACGTTCGTTAATGAGGCCGAAGAGCTTGCTCAGCAGCACGTCGAAGCCGCTCAGCTTGCGCAGCGCGACAAGCGCGGAGCGGTCGGCCGGGTGCTCGTAGGCGCGTGACGAGATGCCGGTGAGCCGGACTCTGGCACGATCAGGCACTGAAGTCATATCTCGAATAGTAGCCCCACGCCGGACCGGAACGCATCGCCCGCGAGGCGTACTCCGGCGAGATCACGGAACATTTTCGAGCGCGCCAACCCTATACCATCGCGAGATCAGGCAGTGAAGAAGGAGACGACGGTGATCAACGGGCGCAGACGGGTCGGCGTGATGGGCGGTACCTTCGACCCGGTCCACCACGGCCACCTGGTGGCCGGGAGCGAGGTGGCGCACATCTTCGCCCTGGACGAGGTCGTGTTCGTCCCCACCGGGCAGCCGTACCAGAAAAGCGACCGGTTCATATCGAGCGCCGAGGACCGCTACCTGATGACGGTGATCGCCACCGCGTCCAACCCCCGGTTCTCCGTCAGCCGCGTCGACATCGACCGCCCGGGTCCCACGTACACCATCGACACGCTGAAGGACCTGAAGAAGGCGAACGGCCCGGACACCGACCTGTACTTCATCACCGGCGCGGATGCCCTGGCGAACATCCTGACCTGGCACGATGTCGACTCGCTGTTCGGCCTGGCGCATTTCGTCGGCTGCACGCGGCCGGGTCACCGGCTGACCGGCCAGGGCCTGCCCGACGGGAAGGTGTCCCTGGTGGAGATCCCCGCCCTGGCGATCTCCAGCAGCGAATGCCGTCACCGCGTCACCGCGGGCGAGCCGGTCTGTTACCTGGTCCCGGACGGCGTCGTCCAGTACATCGCCAAGCGCGGCCTCTACGCGAGATCGGCCGGCTGATACGCGAGATCGGCCGGCTGACCGTCCGGCGGAGCCGGCACCGTGCGCAACTGCGCGCGGTTCCGGCCGCGTCACATTCGTGTGAAACCTGGTCGCACCCCCTTGACCAAAATATGTAAGTAGGGTCAACTAACAAAAACCTCCACTGGGCTGCCGCAGTCAGACGGCTCAGCTCGTTGCACAGAGAAGAGACCCCGATGGACAAGAAGTTCGCGAGGCGCATCTCCGGCGCCGCGCTCGCGGCCGCTGCCGCGCTGGCCCTGGCCGCGTGCAGCAGCGGCGGCTCGTCCGGTGGCAGCAGCGGTTCCACCACCCTCAAGCTCGTGGTCGCCGACTACGGCACCGGCCCGAGCAATGCCAGCGCCAAGTACTGGGGCGGCATCGTCACCGCCTTCGAGAAGGTTCACCCGAACATCAAGGTCAACGTCACCTCGATCGCCTGGACCAACTTCGACTCCGAAGTCCAGACGATGATCCAGAACAAGCAGTACCCGGACATCACCGAGGGCGACTACTTCTCCAACTACGCCACCGACGGCCTGCTCTACCCGGCCTCGGACGTGCTGTCGGACCCGGGCAACCTGCTGCAGACGTTCAAGGCGTCGGACAGCGTCGGCGGCGTCCAGTACGGCATGCCGTTCACCACCTCGAGCCGCACGCTCTTCTACAACAAGAAGCTGTTCGCGCAGGCGGGCATCGCCTCCGCCCCGCAGACCTGGGCCGAGGTCGAGACCGACGCCGCCAAGATCACCAAGCTCGGCGACATCGGCTTCGGCCTGCCCCTCGGCTCCGAGGAGGCCCAGGCCGAGTCGCTGCTGTGGATGCTCGGCGACGGCGGCGGTTACCAGACCGCCGGCAAGTACACCATCGACAGCGCGCCCAACGTCTCGGCCTTCACCTTCCTCAAGGGCCTGGTCGCCGCGGGCGACACCGAGCCCAACCCGGGCACGGTCGACCGCACCCCCCTGTGGGAGGAATTCGCGCAGGGCAAGATCGGCATGATCAACGGCTCGCCGGCGCTCATCCCGATCATCCAGTCGGGCGGCGTCCTGCAGGCTTCCGACTGGACCTCGGTGCCGATCGCGGGCAAGAGCGGCCCGCTGACCACCACCCTCGGCGTCTGCGACAATGTCTCGGCGTTCAAGGCGAACGGCCACGAGGCGCAGATCAAGGAGTTCCTCGACTTCGCCTACCAGGACAAGTACCAGATCGCCTTCGACAAGGAGTACGACCTGCTCCCCGCGACGACCACCGCGGCGAAGGCACTGTCCACCGACCCGGTCTTCGGGCCGTTCCTCACCGCGCTGCCCAACTCGGTGCAGTACCCGAGCGACACCGCCTGGGCGAACGTGAAGGCCAAGGTCCAGCAGACGATCGGCCTCGCGGTCAGCGGCAGCCCGGCGACGGAACTGTCGCAGCTGCAGCAGATCGCCACCACGTCGGCCAGCTGACATAGTTCAGCTGACCGATGCCGCGCGGGACCCGGTATCCCCTGGGATGCGCGCCCGATGGCACAAACCGCCATCTTATCGGGCGCGCATCCCAGCCCTCCCGGGGAGGACGCCCCCCCGTACCCCCCCCCGCCGGGTCCCGCGCGGTCCTAGCACAAGAGGATGGAACGCCCAAGAGGATGGATGACTGAGATGCTCGCCCTCCGCCGGCTGACGCCGCTGCTGTGGCTCAGCCCCGCAATCGCGCTCATCGGCGTGGTCGTGCTCTGGCCGGTCCTGGTCATGGTGCAGTCGTCGTTCCAGCAGATCGGCGGCGAAGGCTTCGTCGCCGGCTACAACGGCACCACCAACTACACCAACCTCTTCCACGAGCCCGACTTGGTCGCGGTCCTGCTCCGCACCCTGATCTGGGTCGTCGGCGTGGTCGGCGTGACCATGCTCATCTCGCTCGGCCTGGCCCAGCTCTTCCACCAGCGATTCCCCGGCCGCCGGGTGACCCGGTGGGCGCTCATCATTCCGTGGGCCGCCTCGGTGATGATGACCGCGCTGATCTTCAAGTGGGCGCTCGACCCGAACGTCGGCGTCATCAACGTGATCCTGAACCACATCGGCGTGATCAAGCGTCTTGGCTCCAACCAGGCCGACTGGCTCGGCAACCCGACCAGCGCGCTGATCTGGATGATGGCCGTCGCGGTGTTCGTCTCCCTGCCCTTTACCACCTACGCCCTCCTGTCGGGCCTGCAGGGCATCCCCGGCGACGTGTACGAGGCGGCATCGATTGACGGCGCGACCTCGTGGCGGTCCTACCTCGGGGTCACGCTGCCGCTGCTGCGGCCGGCCATCCTGGTGGCGACGCTGATCAACGTCATCAACGTCTTCAACTCCTTCCCGATCATCTGGGAGATGACCGGCGGCGGGCCCGGCTACGAGACATCGACCTCCACCATCTACATGATCGACCTCAAGCAGGGCGACGTCGGTCAGGCGGCGTCCCTCTCGGTCTTCAACTTCCTGCTGGTCATCGTCATCGTCCTCGTCTACCTCAGCACCACCCGCTGGAAGGAGCAGGTCGGCCGATGATCACCACGACCAAGCCCGCACCGCGGCTGCGCGCCCTGCGCCGCACCACTGGCCGGTCCGCGCCGCGGGCCCGGCGGCCGCTGCGCACCTGGGTCATCGCCATCGCGGCCTACGTCATCGCGGTCCTCTTCCTGCTGCCGTACCTCGAGATGCTCGTGATGGCCCTGCGGCCGAACAGCGAGCTCGGCCTGGCCACGATCCTCCCGAAGCACTGGACCTTCTCGAATTTCACCACCCTGTGGTCGACCGGCCTGGGCGGCAGCATCGGCACCAGCCTGGAGATCGCCGCCGGGGCCACCGTCATCGTGCTGCTCGTCGCCCTGCCCGCCGCCTACTGCACCGCGCGCCGCCGGTTCCGCGGCCGCGGCTTCTTCCTGCTGCTCGTGCTGGCGACCCAGATGTTCCAGCCGGCCGCCATGCTGGTCGGCATCCAGCGCGAGTTCACCAACTTCGGCCTGCCCCCGACGCTCTCGCTGATCATCGTCAACGCCGGCTTCAACCTCGCCTTCGCGGTCTGGATCCTCAACGCCTTCTTCTCCTCGATCCCGGTCGAGCTCGAGGAGGCGGCCATGGTCGACGGCCTCGGGCGGGTCGGCGCCCTGACCCGGATCACGCTGCCGCTGGCCGCGCCGGGCATCGTGACCGCCCTGATCTTCACCTTCATCGCCGCCTGGAACGAGTTCCTGGTCGCCCTCACCCTCAGCCTGGGGGAGGGGACCTCGCAGCAGCCGCTGACCGTGGCGATCAACGGCTACATCGGGGAGTACTCCGTCGACTGGGGGCACCTCTTCGCGGCTGGCCTGGTCGCCACCGTGCCGGTTATCATCCTGTTTGCCTTCATCGAGCGGCGTGTCGTGAGCGGTCTGACAGCGGGGGCGGTTAAGTGAACACAGGCGGAGTCCGTCCCCGCCCGCTGCGCCCCATCGGCAAGCTGCTGGCCGAGGACACCAGGCGCCACCATCGTTCGCTGATCCTCCAGCACCTGTTCGCGGAAGGTCCCGCTTCCCGGGCCGACCTGGCCCGGGCCACCGACCTTACCCGGGTGACGGTCTCCGACCTGGTCGGCGGGCTCATCACCGACGGCCTGCTGGGCGAGCTCGGCGCGCCGGCCGAGAGCAAGGTCGGCAAGCCGCCGACGCTGGTCGGCCTGCTGCCCGACGCCGCCCATATCGTGGCCCTCGACCTCTCGCCCGCCGACCGGATGGCCGGGGCCGTCGTCAACCTGGCCGGGCAGGTCAAGGCCCGCGTCGAGGTGCCGCTGGACGGCGACTACGGCCAGGAGGCGGTCGGTCTCGCCGTCGACCTGGCCGAGCAGCTGCGCGCCGCCGTCGACGGGCCGGTGCTCGGCGTCGGCGTCGGCACCCCCGGCGTGGTCGACGGGCGCGGCGTGGTGCTCGACGCGCACAACCTGCACTGGGCCGGGGTCGACCTGACCGGCATCCTCCGGCGGCAGCTCGACCTGCCCGTCTACGTCGCCAACGACGCCAACACCGCGGTCCTGGCCGAGTACACCTTCGGCGGCACCACCGCGGCGGACCTGATGCTGCTGCGCATCGAGACCGGTGTCGGCGCTGGGCTGGTCGTCGGCGGCGCGCTCGTCCAGGGGTACGCCTGGGCGGCGGGCGAGATCGGTCACGTCGTCGTCGAGCCCGCGGGCGCGCCCTGCGCCTGCGGCCGGACCGGCTGCCTGGAAACCATCCTGGCCGCGTCGCAGCTGCGGCGCGGCCAGCGACCGCTGGCGTCCGTCGGTACCCTGCTCGGCGAGGTGCTGTCACCCGTGGTCGCCGCCCTCAACCTGCAGGAGGTGGTCCTCGCGGGACCGCTCGACCTGCTCGACGGCGAACTGCGCGCGGCGCTCGACGCGACGATCAGGCAGCGGGTGATGGCCGACTCGGCGGCCGACCTGGTGGTGCGCATGTCACCCCTGGGCGACGACGTGGTGCTGGTCGGCGCCGCGGTGCTGGTGCTGTCGGGTGAGCTGGGTATCTCGTGAGCGAGCTAGCGAGCGAACCAGTAAGCACGGTGCACCCGCGAACGCGGCCGACAAGCGCCAGCGAAGAGGTCTCGTGAGCAGCCTGCGGGTCGGTCTGGACATCGGGGCGACGAAGATCCTCGGCGCGGTCATCGACGCCGACGGCACCGTCATCGCCCAGACCCGGCAGGACAGCCTGCCCGGCCCGGACGGGGTCCTCGACACCGCCGCCGTCGTGCTCGACCGGCTCGCCACCGCGCTCGACGGCGCCCTGCCGTCGCACCTCGGCATCGGGATCCCGGGGATCGTCGACCGCGGCCGCGGCACGGTGGCCCACGCGGTCAACCTCGGCCTCGGCGGCGACTGGTTCCCGCTCGCCGACCGGCTGGCCGACCGCACCGGCGCCACCGTCGTCGTCGAGAACGACCTGAACGCGGCCACCTGGGGCGCCCACGTGCTCAGCGGCGCCGACGACCTGGCCTACCTCAGCCTCGGTACCGGCCTCGCGGCCGGCTTCGTGCTGTCCGGAGTGCTGCGCCGCGGCGTCCATGGCGCGGCCGGCGAGATCGGGCACGTGCCGGTGGACCCGGGCGGCCCGCTCTGCTCCTGCGGGCAGCGCGGCTGCCTGGAGCTGCGCGCCTCCGGCTCCGCCCTGTCGGCCGCCTGGCCGGCTCAGGGGGAGGTGCCCCCGGCGGCGGCCCTGTTCGCCGCGGCGACGGCGGGCAACCCGGAAGCGGTCGCGGCCCGTGACCGCTTCGCCGCCGGGGTGGCCGACGCGATCAGGATGCTGGGCCTGGCGGTCGACCCGGCGGCGATCATCATCGGCGGCGGCGTCGCGCACGTGGGCGAGCCCCTGCTCGCCGCGGTCACCGCGGCGCTGCGGTCCCAGGCGGCCGCGTCGCCGTTCCTCGCCGCCCTCGGCCTCGCCGACCGGCTCCGGCTGCTGCCCGGCCACCTGCCCGTCGGCGCTATCGGCGCCGCCTTGATCGGGAACGCCGGGTGAGCCCCCGGCAGGCGCACAGTGCCGCCAGGTAAACAGTGCCGCCAGGTAAACAGTGCCACCAGGTAAAGGGTGCGAGCTGGAGGGAGGGTCCTGATGGAGGTCGTGCCGCTCGGATCGGCCGGCGAAATCGCCGTGCTGGCGGCGGACACCGTTGAGGCGGTCGTCCGGCGCCAGCCCGCCGCGG
>Ga0302314_10010625_pt1 | contig 16094 bp, 16 predicted proteins | sample III_Palsa_N2_3_FD_200533 | JGI IMG/M metagenome (GOLD analysis project Ga0302314, IMG submission 200533) | Peat permafrost microbial communities from Stordalen Mire near Abisko, Sweden - III_Palsa_N2_3 | ecosystem: Environmental > Terrestrial > Soil > Palsa > Peat permafrost | place: Sweden... | reverse complement strand
ATCTACGACGTGAACCAGCAGCCGAAGGCCGCGTACTACACCCTCCAGTCCGACCTCGCGCTCGCCGCCTACGGCGCCCCGCAGCGCGTGCGCACCTACACGCCGCGTCCCTGACCGGCGAGGGCCGGGACGCGCACCGGCAGCGCGTCCCGGCCTGCGGCGATTGGATCCCCGCCGCCGGTTTGGCCCGGGTCCTCAGTCCCCGGTGTGCCCGGGCACTTCGCTCCCCGGCCCCTCCTGCGGGCCGGGAACTTCCCGGATGTCCAGCCGTACCCGCCTGCCGGTCAGGTCTTCCAACTCGCCGCGGAGCCGATCGGCCTCTGCGCCGCGATGACCGGCCACCAAGATCGGCCGGGCGGCGCGGATATCGACCCGCAGCCGGTCCGCAGCCCGTCCGACATCCACCGCCGACACCCCGACGGCCCGTTCGATGGCCCGCTGCACCGCGCTGCGGATCGCGGCGTCCTCCGCAGCCTCCGCCTCGGCCCGCAGTTCCTGGTCCGTCACGATCTTCGAGCCAGCGGCGACTCCTGCTTCCCCGGGCCCGGCTTCGTCGATCTGGTCCGCCAGCAGCCGACCCGCCATCTCCCGGCGCCCCTGCTCACCGGCCGCAGCGTACGCCCGGCCCGCCTCGGCGGTCAGCTCCACATCCACATGCGGATTCAGGTACACCCGCAACACCACCGGCGGCTGGCCGGGGTCACGCCCGGCGATGACCGTGCGGCGGGCGGTGGTGTAGTTCTCCCCGGTCTCGGCCATCCGGGCCCGGACCTGCTTCTTAAACGCGCTGTCGTCAGTCACGCCATGTCCTTCGCGGCGATGCTGCCCGCGCCCTGATCGCCTGGCTCAGCAGTGACCGGTTGTACCGACAGCGCGAACCAGCGGCCCTTGTCCTCACCGCTGCCGCGGGCGCGGGCCGCGGACAGCTCGGAGTGGGGCAGGCGCTCCTGCCGACACTCAGGCTACCCAGCCTCCCCGGCATCTCAAACCGGGACGCCTTAAACTTCCTTATCTGATTCTCAGAGTGTTCAATAGGGATGTTTAGAGTATGATCAGGTCGTGGCCAGGACGATGTATTCCACCGAGGAAGTCGCGGACATCCTCGGCCTGCACGTGCGCACCGTCCGCGGCTACGTGCGGGACGGCCGGCTTCCGGCCACCCGGATCGGCAAGCAGTACCGGATAGCCCGCGATGAACTGGACAAGTTCACCGGCGTCAGTCCGGGCCTTCCGGCTGGCGTTACGAGCGAGCCGCCGCGAGCCGAGGTGTCCGCCGTCGTCCAGGTCGCGCCGCTTGGCCCGGATGCCATGAGCCGACTCAGCGGGCTGGTCACGGGCGCGGCGGGCGCCCGCCGGGACGACGAGAACCCGCTGCACGTCCATACCGTCTACAACCCGCAGCGGGCCAGCTTGAAGGTCATCATCGTCGGCACGGTCGGCGACACCGCAACAGTGCTGTCACTCATCAGCACGCTTACCCGGGAGCAGGCATGACAGGCATCTGGGACTCGCCCGCCGGCCAGCTAGTCGGCCAGACCCAGCGCATCGGCGAGTTCCTCAGCGCAGGGAACGCGCGGCAGTGACACCTGAACCCGCACCCGGCCAGGCAGACGACGCGCAAGCACTGCGCGCCGCGTTGCGCCATGGCCTCATCACCGCGCTGAAGGCACGCGACACCGACGCCGTGGCCGCGCTCCGCACCACCATCGCCGCGATCGACAACGCACAGGCCGTCCCCGCCTCCGCCCCGACCCCGACCCCGACCGTAGCCAGCGCACACGTCGCCGGGGCGCGCAGCGGAGCCGGGTCCACCGAAGCCGCCCGGCGGCAGCTCGGCCGCAGCGAGCTGCGCGACATCTTGCGCGGCCAGGTCACCGAGCACGCCCGCGAAGCCGACCGCTACGACGCGCTCGGCCAGAGCGAAGCCGCCGCACGGCTGCGCCGCCGGGCACGCGCCCTCGCGGCGTATCTGCACTAGCCCCCGCAAGCCCGGCCAGGCGGAGCCCGTGCGGGTGACCGTCCCGGCGGGCAGGGCTTCCCTTGCACGGCGGGCCCGCTTATCGTGGTGGCAGCGGCGGTCGCGCCCGCCCGCTCCGAGCCAGGGTTCCGCCCGCGCTGGTCCTGGTGACGAGGACAAGGGTCACTGACTCGCGCTTCCCCGGAAGCAGGTACATGCCGTCCTGGCGGGGTGCGCGGGGCCTTGCCGGAAGGATATCCAGTGACCAGGGACCGTGCCCGCAAGAAGTCAGTCCGTGCACAGATGGCCGCCAGCGGAGAGCCCTACAGCGTCGCCGCCCGCAAGCTCGGCCAGACCGGAGCCGCGGGCGAGGCGGCCCGGGATGAGGTCATCACCCGGGTGGAGGCCACGCTCGCGGCGGCCAGCGCCCGGGTCGAGGTGCGCAAGGGGATCACGACCGCCCCGACCCAGGACCGACATGGCCCGCTCAGGAGGCTGGCAGGCGCCGCGGCCAGGGCCGCCTGGGACCATGCTGTTCCCGAGCAGGCGCGCACGCGGCTGCGCACCGTGTCCTCCGGGACCGCCACCGGCATCATCGAACCATCCAACCGGCGGTTCCTGTACACCCGGGTCAAGGAGGATCTCAGCGGGCCTGGCCTGGTCGTGGCCTTCGGATTGTTGGATCTGGACCCCGCGCCGAACGCGTACGGTGCCTGCGGAGAGGACCCGCTGGAACTGCTCATGCGCCTGCGGTCGATGACCTCAGCCCGGTACGAGGGAGAGGAGACGATACGCGGGGCACGCTGCCGTAAGGCCGCCGTCACCGTCGACGGCACCACGGCCCTGCTCACGGTCTGGGCAGACGACGAGCATGTCAGGCAGATCCAGGCGGTGACACCGAAGAGGGCGGAACGGCTCGTCATCACCTTGGTGGCGACGACCACAGTGACAGCCCAGCTGTGGGACTTCGGCGTTCCGGCCGATTCAATAAACTGGTCGCTTCTCCCTCCGCCCGGCGGCTAGCCGGGACACTATCCGGCGCCGCCCTGAGGTTCAGGCGCTCATAGCGCTGCCGCGCTGCCTGCGCGCTCCCAAGACCGAGCCAGAACGCCAGCTCCTGCCAGGTCATTCCCTGGCCGCGGGCGATCAGCAGCAGGGAGGCTTCGAGCTGGTCGATCTCCGCGCGGACTAGAGGCATCAGCGTCAGCGCGGCACTCAGATCGGCCGCGTCCACGGCCTCCTCGCCGTCCTCCGCCACTGCCGAGCCCGCCGCCAGGCCCACCAGCAGCCGGACCGCCTCGCCAGGTCCGATCATCGTCGGATGCCGGCCGCGGTCGCGGCGGGCAGGGGTATCCGCGTGCCGCTGCTGGATGCGGAAGAGCGCGGAGTATTCACGTTCGGCGCGCGCCCTGGGCGCATCCGGCGGAGTCCAGGCGTCAGTCACGCCTGCGAGTATTGCGCTAGAACTAACGGTTGTCAACTTTTTGTTTTCAACATCTTGTTTCAGGCGATGCCCGCGACCGGTCGGCCGGCCAGGAACGCGGTGACCGCCGCGCGGAATTCGGCGGGTGCCTCGACCTCGGGAAAGTGGCCGATCCCGGCCAGCTCGAGGAAGTGGCCGTTCGGCAGCGCCGTCGCGATCAGGTGCATGGCGGCGGCCGGCACGGTGACATCGAATTCGCAGCCGATCGCGAGCGTCGGGGCGACGACCGCTTGCGCGCCCGCCAGCAGGTCGAGCCCGGCGACGAACTCCTTGGACATCTCAAACACCGGCTCCCAGTTCATCGGGGCGGCGCAGAGGCGGTCGAGGTAGCCGACCTCGGCCGGCCCGAGCTCGGCGACGTAGCCAGCCATCAGCGTGCGGTACTGGCGCCGCCGCTCCGCCTCGTCGAGCTCGCCGGCGAGCGCGCCGTCGGCATCGGCGGCCGCCGCCAGGCGGTCGGCGCCGTCGGCGAACGTCTCGGCGAAGCGGGTGCGTGCCCGCCTGGCCGCGGCGATGAAGGCATCGTCAATCCGGGCCGGGCCGTTCGTCAGCACCAGCCGCTCGACCCGGTCCGGGTGTGCGCCGGCGTAGGCGAGCGCGACGCAGGCGCCGTGGCTGTTGCCGTACAGCGTCAGCTTTTGCTGGCCGAGATGCTCCCGCAGCGCCTCGACGTCGTCGGCGTAGCCGACGATGCCGTACCCGCCCGAGGTCGGGGGCGCGCTCGACTCGCCGGTCCCCCGCGGCGCGAACACCAGCAGCTCGTGGCCCGGCAGTTCGAGCTCGGCGAAGTACGCCTCGGGATCCATGCCGGGACCGCCGGGGACGCAGACGACGAGCGAACCGGTGCCGCGGCGCTGGTAGGAGAGCCTGCGACCGCCTTCAGGCTGGAATGTCAGGTACGTCAACTCAACTCCCCGTATGAGACCGCTTTGGTACTTAAACGTATAGACCAGACAGGCGATGGCCCGGGTCGCCCCCGCACGGCCAGCCCGATGTCATCCGATGGATAGCAGGCTGCGGTCAGGGCTTCGCCAGACCCCGCCGACCTCGACCTGCAGCAGCCCTTCAGGCCGCTCCTTGGTGGGATCAGCCACGTAGTCTCAAACGCGGACCTCCTGCACCAAATCTGTGCATTTCGGCTTTGATTTTATGACCCTTGACCATATCTGGTGATTGGCGTAGGCCAAGGAAGTGGAGCAGGTCGATCGCCACCAGCAAGGCGGATGCGCGCGGGAGGACGAGAATGAAGAGATTGGTCCGATGCGTCGCTGCCGGGCTGGCTGTCATACCGCTAGTGGTATTCGCCGTAACGCAGAGCACGTCAACCGCGAACGCGGAGGACAACAGCGTCGGCCTGACTCCCGCGATGGGCTGGAGCAGCTGGAGCTTCATCCGCGACGACCCGACCGAGGCCGGCATTGAGGCTCAGGCGAAGGCCATGAAGGACAGCGGGCTGGCCAGCGTCGGCTACCAGTACGTGAACATCGATGACTTCTGGTACGAGTGCCCCGGCAGCCAGGGCCCCAACGTCGATCAGTACGGCCGCTGGGTCATCGACCCGACGAAGTTCCCGTCCAGCGGATCGCTCAACGGCATCCAGGTCGTCGCCAGCTACGTGCACAGCCTCGGCCTCAAGTTCGGCCTGTACGTGACACCCGGCATCTCGGCGCAGGCGGTGGCGGAGAACACGCCGATCGAGGGCACTTCGTATACGGCCGACGAAATAGCCGAGCCCTCAGCGCCGGAGAACAACTACAACTGCGGCGGCATGGTCGGCATCGACTACAGCAAGCCGGGCGCGCAGGCATTCATCAACTCCTGGGCCGATGAGCTCGCCTCCTGGGGAGTGGACTACGTCAAGCTCGACGGGGTCGGCTCGTTCGACATCCCCGACGTCGAGGCATGGTCGAACGCGCTGCGCCAGACCGGCCGCCCGATCCACCTGGAGTTGTCCAACAGCCTCAGCATCGCCGACGCGTCCACCTGGCAGCAGTACGCCAACGGCTGGCGGACCGGCGGTGACATCGAGGACTACGGCGGCGAGCCGAGCGGCAGCAGCTATCCGCTCACCGACTGGGCGAACGTCGAGTCCCGGTTCAGCCAGGTCGCGCAGTGGCAGCCCTACGGGGAGCCCGGCGCGTTCAACGACTACGACTCGATCGAGGTAGGCAACGGCGGCAACGATGGGCTTACCTACGCTGAGCGGCAGACGCAGCTGAGCCTATGGTCGCTGGCCTCCTCCCCGCTCATCCTCGGCACCGACCTGACCAGCCTCAGCCGGGCCGACTTGGGCCTACTGCTTGACCGCAGCGTGATCGCCGTGGACCAGGACGGCATCGACGCCTCCCAACTGGTCAACACCGCCGCCGTGCAGGTATTCGCGAAGACCGAGAAGAACGGCGACGTGGTGGCCGGGCTTTTCAACACCAGCGGCGCCCCCGAGGTCATCTCGACGACCGCATCCGCGCTCGGCCTCGGGTCCAGCCCCGGTTACCTGCTGAACAACCTGTGGACGCATCAGTCGACAGAGAGCACTTCCGCGATAAGCGCCGACGTGCCATCGCACGGCGTGGCGCTGCTGCGCATCATCCCGGTGCGGAATCCCGCCGCCGCACCGCCAGCCGCCGCGCTGAACCTCACCGGGCTCAGCGCGCTGTCCGGCCGCCAGCCGGTCATCGCCACCGAGTCGTTCACCAACAACGGCCCGCTGCCCGCTCTCGGCGTGCGACTCGGCCTCCAGGTGCCGTCCGGGTGGTCCCGGACCGCGACCACGCCTGGCTCGTTCGCCGCGGTCGGCAGCGGCCAGACCGTCCAGGCCACGTTCACGGTGACCGCGCGGGGACCTACGCCGTGACGATCATCTACTGCGACGGCTCGGCCACCGGCCGGCAGGCCACCGTCAGCGTCGACGGCGGAGCCGCGCAGACCGTCTCGTTCACGCCGACCGGCAGCTTCACCACCGTCGGGGCAATGACCATCGGATAATCAGGACACGAGAACTGGTCGCCGACTCGCCAGAATGATGACGCGAAATAAAGACGCGTGAAGGTGGCGCCGGGCTCGGCGACGTGCGTCGCGCGGGCCCTGTGCGATCTTCTGCAGAAGCGGAGACTGAGGTGATGGACAGCGTGATCCGGGCGGGCAGCCGGCCGATGGTGCTGTGGCTGCTGCGGGAGCCGCTGAGCAGACGGACCAGGGTCGAGCTCAGGTATGTGATCGTCAGCCTGCCGGTGGCCATCGGCGGCTTTGTATTCACGGTCGTTACCTCTGTGGTCGGCGTCGTGAGCTTCGGCGTCCTGGTCGGGCCGCCGCTGCTCGCGCTGTCCTCGCTCGGCGCCCGCGGCTTCGCGGCAGTCACCCGCGGCCTGGCGGGCGGGCTGCTGGGAACGCAGGTCGCGCCGCCATCGCCGTTCCGCCCCCGGCCCGGCCTGGTGGGCTGGATCCGGTCCGGCATAACGGACGCGGCCGGCTGGCGGGCGCGCGCGTACCTGGTGCTCAAGCTGCCGGTCGCGGTGGCCGGCTGCCTGGTCGCGGGCTGGACCTGGCTGGGCGGCCTCAGCGGCCTGACTTACCCGCTGAGGTGGGAGATCCTGGACCAGTTGCACGTGCGCGACGGGGTGAATCCTTTCCCTGGCAGCCTGACGACCCTGGAGGGAAACCTGCTAGTCGTCCCCCTCGGGTTGGCGCTGCTGCTCGCAGCACCGTGGTTGACGCGGGCCGTCGTCGACCTGGACCGGGTACTCATCACGCGGCTGATCGGCCCGGTGTCCCTGACGGAGCGGGTACGTGAACTGGAGCAGACCCGGGCGCACGCGGTGGACGACTCGGCCGCGCGGCTGCGCCGCATTGAACGGGATCTGCACGACGGCGCGCAGGCGCAGATGGTCGCCGTGGCCATGAAGCTGGGCCTGGCCAGGGAGGACCTCGGTGGCATGGCCGCCGACGCGACGGCCGATGCTGAGGCCGTCCAGCGTGCATTCGAGCTGGTCGACGCCGCCCATGGCATTGCCAAGGAGGCCATCACCGAGCTGCGCGACCTGGCTCACGGCATCCACCCCCCGGTCCTGGACCGCGGCCTCAGTGCAGCGCTAGCCACCCTTGCCGCGCGCAGCGCGGTGCCGGTGGAGCTGGTCGCCGACCTGCCCGAGCGACCGTCGGCCGCGATCGAGACCATCGCCTACTTCTGCGCCGCCGAGTTGCTCGCCAACGTCGCCAAGCACAGCAGGGCCCGCCACGCTACCCTGGAGGCCGTCCACGTGCCCAGCCTGCTGCGGCTCCGAGTTAGCGACGACGGCGTCGGCGGCGCCCGCGTCGACCGGGGCAGCGGCCTGGCCGGGCTCATCGAGCGGCTCCGCACCGTGGACGGCAGGATGGGGATCAGCAGTCCGCCTGGCGGCCCTACCGTGGTCACCATCGAGCTTCCGTCACACGCCTGAGAGGAACCGGAGCGCGATGCGGATCGTGATCGCCGAGGACTCCGCCATGGTCAGGGCCGGCCTCGTGGAGGTCCTGACCAGGTACGGGCACGACATCGTGGCCGCCGTCGGGGACGCCGAGACCCTGCGCGCCGCGATCGCGCAGCACCGCCCGGACGTCACCGTCGTGGACGTGCGCATGCCGCCCGGCTACACCGACGAGGGCCTGCGCGCCGCGATCGCGCTGCGCCGCGACTATCCCGGCCTCGGGGTGCTGGTGTTCTCCCAGTACATCGAAACCCGGTACGCGGCCGACCTGCTCGGCGCGTCGTCCGGCCGGGAGGCCGCGGGTGTCGGGTACCTGCTCAAGGACCGGGTCGCCGACGTCAGCGAGTTCGTCGACGCGCTGAGCCGGATCGCGGCGGGCGGCACTGCCCTGGACCCCAAGGTCGTCACCCAGCTGCTCGGCGCGAGCCGGCGCGCCGACGGTCTGCGCACCCTGACCACCAGGGAACGCGACGTGCTCGGACTGATGGCCGAGGGCCGCTCCAACAGCGCTATCGCCGGAAGCCTCGTGATTTCCGAGCGAGCCGTCGAAAAGCACGTGGGCAACATCTTCACCAAGCTCAGCCTGCCGCCGTCGGACGCCGACCACCGGCGGGTGCTCGCCGTCCTGCGCTACCTGCAATCCTGACCGCTCCCCCTCGTCGTGCAGCCCGAGCTAAGCCCGGTCGTGCTGGCCGTACCTGAGTTCCGGGTGGCTGCGCCATCGCCGCGGTGGCCGCACGCCGCGAGCATCGAGACATGACCAAAGCACGCAGTCTCAGCAAGTCCTACGGCAGCAAGCTCGCCGTAGAGACCGCCCAGGAAACGAAGCTCGGAAGCAAAAAGCGCAGGAGCAAGGCACGCATCGTCGCGCTAACGGCTGGCGTCGGAGCGCTCGCCGCCGCCGTGCTCGCGACGACGGCGCCGAACGCCCCGGGCGCGTCCGCCGCGTCCGGCCCAGCCGCGAGCGCGCAGCCGCGCGTGGTCGTCAATCCGGGGATCATCCAGCTGGCCTACCCGGTCCGCGCCACGCCGGCGAGCACCGCCCAGTGCGAGCAGCTCTACCGGATCGCCTGCTACCAGCCGGGTCAGATCCGGGTCGCGTACAGCCTTCCGGCGCTATACCGGAGGAAAATCACCGGCAAGGGCGCGACGATCGCGATCGTGGACCCGTTCGGCTCGCCGACGATCAGGAACGACCTGGCCGTGTTCGACAAGCAGTTCGGCTACCCGGCGCCGCCGTCATTCAAGATCATCGCGCCAGCCGGGAAGATCCCTGCCTACAACGCGAACGACCCGGCGATGATCGGGGATGCGGGCGAGACCACCCTGGACGTTGAGTACGCGCACGCTCTAGCACCGGGGGCGAGCATCCTGCTCGTCGAGACTCCGGTCGACGAGACCGAGGGCACCACCGGCTTCCCGCAGATCGTCGCCGCCGAGAAGTACGTGATCGACCACGGCCTCGCCGACGTGATCAGCCAGACCGCCAGCGCCACCGAGGAGACGTTCACGAGCTATCGGCAACTCGAGCCGCTGCGCGCGGCCTACCTGGACGCGTACGCCCACCACGTGACCGTGCTCGACGACTCCGGCGACGCCGGCGCGACGGGCCCCACCCCCAACGGGAGCTACTACACGTCGCCGGTAACGCAATGGCCGGCCAGCGACCCGCTGGTGACTGCGGTGGGCGGAACGCAGCTCAAGCTGAGCGGCGGCAAGTACACCTCGGTGGCCTGGAACGACACGTATAACACGGCCGTGAACCAGTACTTCGGCGGGGACACGGGCCCGAACCCTGCGGCCAGCGGCGGCGGGAAGTCGGAGTTCTTCGCCCGCCCGCAGTACCAGGACGGCGTCAAGTCCGTGGTGGGCGCCCAGCGCGGCGTGCCTGACATCTCGATGAGCGGGGCCTGCAATGGGGCGGTGGAGGGTTACCACACGTTCGGCGGGCTACCGCCCGGCTGGTCACTGGCCTGCGGCACCAGCGAGGCGACACCGGAGTTCTCCGCGATCGTGGCACTGGCCGACCAAGTGGCCGGGCACCGGCTCGGGCTGCTCAACCCGAGGCTCTACGCACTATCGGCCGCGAACGCCCCCGGCATCGTGGATGTGACCTCGGGCAACAACACGGTCTCGTTCCGCCAGGGCGCGGCGGACAAGCTCTACACCGTCCGGGGATATCCGGCCAGGAAAGGCTACGACCTGGTCACCGGCGTGGGCACGGTCAACGCGCTGTACCTCGTCTACGAGTTGGCGGGCCGCTAGCCAGGCAGCCGCCAGACCAGCTCCGCGAATCCCTGCGGGTAGACCGGAAGCGAGAACGGGCCGTCCGACTCGATTGTCGGACGGCCCGTTGGCAACAAGACGGATCCGAGAAACGCCAGGTCAGCGACCCACTACCAGCCCTTGAGCACCTGCCGCGCCATCACCATCCGCTGGATCTGGTTGGTGCCCTCGTAGATCTGCGTGATCTTGGCGTCGCGCATCATCCGCTCGACCGGGTAGTCGTTCACGTACCCGTAGCCGCCCAGTAGCTGGACCGCGTCGGTCGTCACCGACATAGCGACGTCGGAGGCCAGGCACTTGCAGGCCGAGGAGAAGAACGTCAGGTCGTCCACCTTCTCCCCCTGCATCGCGCGCTCGGAGCGGGACGCGGCGGCGTAGGTGAGCTGCCTGGCGCCCTCGAGCTTCATGGCCATGTCGGCCAGCATGAACTGAAGGCCCTGGAAGTCGGCGATCGCGCGGCCGAACTGCTTGCGCTCCTTCACGTAGCCCACCGCGTAGTCGAGCGCGCCCTGGGCGATGCCCAGGGCCTGCGCGGCGATGGTGACGCGGGTGTGGTCCAGGGTGCGCAGCGCGATCTTGAATCCCTGGCCTTCGTCGCCGATCAGCCTCATCGCCGGGATCTCGCAGTTGTCGAAGTAGAGTTCGCGGGTGGGCGAACCCTTGATCCCCAGCTTGTGCTCGGGCGCACCGAAGGTGAAGCCGGGGTCCCCGTCCTCGACCACGAAGGCGGAGATCCCGTTCGCGCCCTTGTCCGGGTCGGTCACCGCCATCACCGTGTAGTACTTCGACACGCCCGCGTTGGTGATCCACCGCTTCGCCCCGTTGAGCACGTACCCGCCGTCCGTTCGCACCGCCCGGGTCCGCATCGCGGCCGCGTCCGAGCCCGCCTCGGGTTCCGAGAGCCCGTAGGAGAACATCGCCTCACCTCGGGCCACCGGCGGCAGGTAATGCTGCTTGACCTCCTCCGACGCGCCCAGCAGTAGCGGCATGGTGCCGAGCTTGTTCACCGCCGGGATCAGCGACGAGGTCGCGCACGCACGCGCGACCTCCTCGATGACGAGCGCCGCCGCCAGCGCGTCGCCGCCCGCGCCGCCGTAGGACTCCGGGATGTGGACCGCGTGGAAGTCCGCCTTGACCAGCGACTCGTACACGTCCCAGGGGAACTCGGCGGTCCGGTCTACCTCCGCCGCACGGGGCGCGATCTTGTCATCCGCGAGCGCGCGGACGGCTTCGCGCAGCGCCCGGTGCTCTTCGGAGAGTTCGAAGGTGCTCATCTCACGATGCTAACGCCCCGACATCCAGACGCCCGCCCGACATGACGTGCATGCCGGGCGGGCGTCTGTCTGCCTGCAAGTGGTTGCGCCGTGTCAGGCGGCCTGCTGCTCGGCGGTGGCCCCGGGCTCCGCGTGCGGGCCGGTCAGGCGGGGCATTGTCGCCGCGTGCGCCGGGTGGTGACCTACGTCCTCAACCGACGGGCGCGACGCGGGCACCGTTCCCTTGGGAGCAGCGTGCTTGCCGCTTGACTTGTAGAGACCTAGTGAACGGAATGGACGGCTCATAGACATAGAAAAAGCCATAGTTGCTACCCCCTTGACCCCGACACGCAGCGCGCCCAACCCCGACCCCCACCGGACACTTGCAACCAGTCCCGTCCCAGTTGCCTGCGCTGGAAATAAGAATGCCCTCCGGTGTACGCGTGAAACACCCGCAGCCGCGCACTGTTCCCAAAACGATACCAACAGACAACTGAGCGTTACTATCGCCTGCCCGGCCTACGGGAGGCCGGGCGCGCGCGGCAGCAGCCGACGGTCAGAGCTTGGCCCGGAGGGCAGCGCCCTTGGCCTGCGCTTGCGCGGTCAGGCGGCCCTGAAACTCGACCATCCGCGCGCGCAGCGCCCCGTCGGCGACGGCGAGAATGCGCACCGCGAGCAGCCCGGCGTTGCGCGCGCCGCCGACGGCCACCGTCGCCACCGGGATGCCGGCCGGCATCTGCACGATCGACAGCAGCGAGTCGAGACCCTCCAGGTGCTTGAGCGGCACCGGAACGCCGATCACCGGCAGCGGGGTGACCGACGCCAACATCCCCGGCAGGTGCGCGGCCCCGCCCGCGCCGGCGATGATCACCCGGATCCCGCGATCCGCGGCCTGCTCGCCGTAGGCGATCATCTCGCGCGGCATACGGTGCGCTGACACCACATCCGCCTCGTAAGGGACCTGGAATTCGTCAAGCGCCTCGGCTGCCGCCTGCATCACCGGCCAGTCCGAGTCGGAGCCCATCACCACGCCGACCAGCGGCGAATCACTCTGCACGGCCCATAGCGTAACCGCTCCGGCCGCGTTTACCCGCTAACGCCGGCCGTTCACCAGGACGTGGTAGATGCTCTCCTGGTACTGGCCGTCTCCGTTCGGGGGGAGCTGGGTGAACCAGATCAGCAGGTAGCGGGCGGACGCCGGGTGCCGGAGGGTCAGCCGGACGGTGCCGCCGGTGTTGTCGGCCGAGGCCGCCACCTTGAAGTCCTGCGGCTCCATGCCCTCGCCGACCTGCAGTTGCAGGTCCACGCCCCGGTACTGAGTCAGGTCGATGAGGACGCTGGTGATCGTGTCCTTATGGCCGAGGCTGAGCAGCAGGCCGGTCCCGTGCTTGAGCAGCCCGAACTGCGGGGTGGCGTACCAGTTGGTGGACCACGGCAGCGGTGGGTTGCGGGCGATCGTGTACTCGGCGCCGGACGGGTTGTCGCCGTCGCCCACGCCGCCCGGGCCGTATGCGTAGGCGGCCGCGACCGACAGCAGCGTGACCGGCTGGCTCGCGTGCGGTCGCGGCGCCGGGGCGGGCTTAGTCGGCTTAGCAACGGGCTTGGGCGCTGCGGCATGCTTGGCCTTAGCCGCGGCGGACTTGACCGCAGCGGCGGACTTGGCGGCGGCGGACTTGGCCGCAGCGGCGGACGAGGCAGCGGCGCGGGCCGACGACGAGTCGGCCACGTTTTTGCTCGACGTGGTGCCGGACGCGAGGTGGACGCCCACGACGGCGACAATGACCAGCAGCGCCACCGCCGCAACGCCGATCAGCAGGCGGCGGCGGTCGCGCCGGTTGCGGGAGGTGCGGGAGGTGCGGGAGGTGCGGGGGCTCGCGGCGGGGACCTCCGCCCGGGCAACCGGGGTAGCCCAGCCGTCCGGCGGCGCCGACGTCGCGGCGGTGGCCGCGCCCGGCTGCAGTTCGTACCCGGCCGCCATCATGTCCTCAGTGTGATCCGCGCGCACCGGCGGCAGATCGAACCTGGTCGCCGTGGGATCCTCGGGCACCGCAGGCAGGTCGAATCGCGTCTCGTCGGGGTCCTGGCCGCCGCCCGCGGCGGGCGCTGGCGACAGGTCCAGCGACGTGGCGTGCGCGCGCTCCTGGTCGAACTCCTGGATCAGCGGCTGGGCGTCGATGCCGACCGCACCCGCGATGGCGCGCACGTAGCCGCGCACGAACAGGTCTCCGCCGCACGCCTCGTAGTCATCCCGCTCAATGCTGCGAATGACCGAGTCCCGGATCCTGGTGCGCTCACTGAGCTCATCGACCGACAGGCCCGCCTGGTAGCGCGCCTCGGTCAGTGATTCACCGACGGTCACGAACCCTCCACTCACCGACCTGCTCAGCGTTAATCATCCTGTGACAGATTAGTTGTCCAAGATCACTAAACAAGCACGATCACGCTTTTTTGAAAGCGCTTCGGCGAGGGCAAATCCGCCAATCCGGGGCCAGTCGCAGTCGGTCGCAGTCAGTCCGCATTCAGTCGCCGTCCTCGGTGCCCCAGCGGAGGTAACTCGCGGCCCGGCGGGCGCGGTCGCGCAGCTCCTCGACGTCGTCGCCGGGTGCGCCGACGATCGTGACATGACCTATTTTCCGCCCGACCCGGACTTCCTTGCCGTAGAAGTGCACCTTGACCGCCGGGTCGGCCGCCATTACGTGGAGGTACCGGTCGAACACGTCCGGGTCGGTGCCGCCGAGCAGGTTCGCCATCACGGTGAACTGGCCTGATGGCGCGGTAGCGACGCAAGACCCGAGCGGCAGGTCGAGCACCGCGCGCAGATGCTGCTCGAACTGCGAGGTCCGCGCCCCCTCGATCGTCCAGTGGCCGCTGTTGTGCGGTCGCATCGCCAGCTCGTTGACCAGCAGCCTGCCGTCCCGCGCCTCGAACAGCTCCACCGCCAGCAGCCCGGTCACGCCGAGCTCGGCGGCGATCCGCAGCGCCAGCGCCTCGGCCTCCACCGCCGTGTCCGGGTCAAGGCCAGGGGCGGGCGCGATCACCTCCCGGCAGATGCCGTCCAGTTGCACGGTCTGCACCACCGGGTACGCGGCCCCCTGCCCCGACGGCGACCGCGCGACGAGCGCGGCCAGCTCCCGCCGGAACGGCACAAACTCCTCGGCCAGCAGCGCGACCCCGTGCGCGACGACATCCTCGACCTCCGCCTCGGATTCGCAGACCCAGACCCCCCGGCCGTCGTAGCCGCCGCTGACCGCCTTGAGGACGACCGGCCAGGAACCGCCGGCGAACTCGACCACGTCCGCGGTCGAGGAGACCGGCGCGTACCGGGGGCAACCCGCGCCGAGCGCGCTGAGCCGGTCCCGCATCGCCAGCTTGTCCTGGGTGTACCTGAGCGCGGCCGATCCGGGTCTGACCAGGACCCCGGCCGACTCCAAGTCGGCCAGGATGGCGCCTGGCACGTGCTCATGGTCGAAGGTGATAACGTCGCATTCCGCCGCAAATGCGGCGATATCAGGCAGGGAGAGATGTGACCCGAGTGCCACGTGACGTGTGACGAGCGCCGCGCTCTCGGTCGGCGACTCGGCGAGAACCCGGAACGTCGCGCCCAGGCCCACCGCCGCCGCCGCCGTCATCCGGGCCAGTTGCCCGCCGCCGACCATGCCGACCACCGGCATTCCGGTCACGGACTTGCGCGCGATCGGCCCGGCCGGTCCCGCGAGCCGAACGTCTCCTTCAGAACCCGCAGGTGGCAACGGTGAATACACGCGGTGTAGCCTACGCGGAACCACCCGATACTGGGTACAACTAACGTGACGACAAAAGGCGCAGCGTCGCGGCACGCGTCACCCCACCCCCGGCTACTGCTAATCAAAGAGCCGAGCCAGCTAACACCAGTCTCGTACTGGCCACGCCAGCCTGCAGGGAGCACAGATGACCGCGCTAGACGACGTTGAAGTAAGAGAGGGCACGTACGGCGATAAGGTCATCGCCGTCGAGCCCGGCGGAGCGGAGTTCATACCGCTCAGCGAGCGGCACGGCCGACCGCTCCAGCTTTTCTGGACCTGGACCTCGCCGAACATGGAGTTCGCAACCATCTTCGTCGGCCTGCTCGGCGTCTGGGGGCTCGGTCTGAGCTTCTGGTCCACCGTCCTCGCCATCGTGATCGGCACCGGGCTCGGCTCCATCACCCAGGGCCTGCTGTCCGCCCCCGGGCCGCGCTACGGCGTCCCGCAGATGGTGCTGAGCCGCCTCGGCTTCGGGTACTGGGGGAACGCTCTGCCCGCCGGCATCAACTCCGTGGTCGCCGGGATCGGGTGGTTCGCGGTGAACAGCGTGAGCGGCACGCTGGCGCTCAACTCGCTCACCCACATGCCCGAGGTGCTGTGCCTGCTGATCATCGTCGTGGTCCAGATCATCGTGGCGTTCCTCGGCCACAACCTGATCCACGTGTTTGAGCGGTACGCCTTCCCGGTGCTGGTGATCATCTTCCTGATCGCGTCCGTGTGGATGCTCTCCAAGGGGCACCCGGGCGCCAAGCACTCGACGATTCCCGGCGCCTTCCTGATCGAGCTCGGCGCGACGTTCGGCTACGCGGTGGGCTGGAACCCGTACGCGTCGGACTACACGCGCTACCTCAAGCCCGACACCAGCAAGCG
>Ga0302314_10010623_pt1 | contig 16094 bp, 12 predicted proteins | sample III_Palsa_N2_3_FD_200533 | JGI IMG/M metagenome (GOLD analysis project Ga0302314, IMG submission 200533) | Peat permafrost microbial communities from Stordalen Mire near Abisko, Sweden - III_Palsa_N2_3 | ecosystem: Environmental > Terrestrial > Soil > Palsa > Peat permafrost | place: Sweden... | reverse complement strand
TCTGCGCCGCGCGCGGGCGCATGCCCACCCACACCCCGATGGGCACCCAGACGATGCTGGCCAGAGCGATCAAAATGAATACTCGCAACATGGTGAGCGTCGCCAGTCCGCACACCTGCAAAGCCTCCCGCAGCGGAGTGTTCTTGATCAGCACCCAGACGATATGCCAAAGCCCGAGCACGACGGCTGCGATCAAGACCAGCACCCATACCAGATCGGAACGCCGCTTGAGCGGCACCGCCTCGAGCACCGGCTCGTCCTCGCCACGCTTCACGGCCCGGCTGGTCCACAGCACGGCGGCATGGAACGCCATGGTGGCTGCCAGAATCAACCGCGAGCGGCGCATCATGGTCAGCGCCCAGGAGTTGGGAACCCGGACTCCCGGCTCCTGCTCGACCCGGAAGCGATCCACCCACGCCACCAGCGGCCGAAACAACAATTGGTCGTACAGCAGGATCACGATCAACATGGTGGCTATCGCCCAGCCGATCGCCGTGAGGTTTTTCTGCGCTATGGCGAGCGCAATATAGGAACCCACTCCCGGCAATGCGACGGTGGTATGTCCCACGCTGATCGACTCCGAGGCGACCACGAAGAACCAGCCTCCCGACATGGACATCATCATGTTCCAAATGAGCGCCGGCATGCCGAAGGGAACCTCCAGCTGCCAGAAGCGCATCCACGGCGAGAGCCGGAAAGATTCGGCCGCTTCCATGAGTTCGGTCGGGATCGTGCGCAGCGACTGATAGAAGCTGAAGGCCATGTTCCAGGCCTGGCTGGTGAAAATGGCGAAGATGGCCGCAAACTCGGCGCCGAGCACCCGTCCCGGCGCCAGGGACATGAAGAACACCACTGTCACGGAAATGAAACCCAGTATGGGCACCGACTGCAGGATGTCCAGGATGGGCACCAGCAGCTTGCCGGCTCGCTCGCTCTTGGCCGCCCAGGTCGCGTATGTCAGGGTGAATACCAGCGACAGGAACAACCCGGCCAGCATGCGAAACGTGGTCCTTGCCGCATACTCCGGCAAATGGACCGGATTGAGGGACAGCGGCGTCACCTCGAGCTGCGACAGCGGCGCGAACAGGCCCCGCGAAGTTTCGCCCAGGAAAGCGATCAACCCGATCACGACGATGAACGCCAGTACGTCCCAGCGGGACGCGAGATCGCGGAGAAAAACATAGGGCGCGAAGCGAGTCATGCGCGCATTCTCTCAGGACATGCAACGAAGTAGCTAGTAGGGTAGCTGCCTATGGAAAAGAGTTTCAGCATCGGCTGGCAACGCGAATTCCTGTGACGCACCAGCTCATCCAAAGTCTCGGCCAGTATGGCCTGACGATCGTGGTGCTGAATGTGCTCCTCGATCAACTCGGGCTTCCCGTGCCTGCGGTTCCCACGCTCATCGTCGCCGGCGCGGTGGCCTCGCACGGACAGATGTCACTGTGGGCGCTGTTTGCCGGGTCGATGGGCGCCTGCCTGATCGCCGACTGCGGCTGGTACCTGGTCGGAGAGAAGTACGGCATCAGCGTATTGAAGACTCTGTGCAAAATTTCTTTGGAGCCCGATTCCTGCGTCAGTCAAACGCAAAGCCGCTTCGAACGCTGGGGCATCAACTCGCTGGTGATCGCAAAATTCGTCCCCGGCCTCGCCATCATCGCGCCGCCGATGGCCGGCGCCCTGCGCATCGGTTGGCTGCGATTCATATTCTTGAGCATCTGCGCCGCCGCTCTGTGGGCGGGATCGGGCCTGCTCGTCGGCGTATTGTTCAAGTCGCAGATTGGGCGGGTGCTGGAGCACTTGAGCGCCGTCGGCAGTGTTGCGGGCACCATCGTCACAGTCCTGTTGGCCCTCTATATCGCATACAAGTGGTGGGAGCGAAACCGCTTCTTCCGGATGCTGCGCATGGCGCGGATCAACGTCGCCGAACTCTACGAGCTGATCCAGACGGGCGCATCGCCCGTGATCGTCGACGTGCGCTCGATCACCGCGCGCGCGCTCGAACCGCGCTGGATTCCCGGCGCACTGCACGTTCCGCTGCCAGAGGTCGCGCTCCGGCTCAAGGAACTGCCGCGGGATCGCGAGATAATCCTGTATTGCACCTGCCCGAGCGAAGCGTCCGCGGCGGGGGTCGCCAGAATTCTGATGAACCATGGATTCAAACGGGTGCGTCCCCTGTATGGCGGGCTCGATGCCTGGGTCGCCGCGGGATACTCCGTGGAGAAAAGCCCATGACACATCACGTCGTAATCGTCGGCGCCGGCTTCGGCGGGCTGGCCGCGGCACATGGCTTGGCCGGCGCCGCAGTCGAAATCACCATCATCGATCAGCGCAATCATCACTTGTTCCAACCGTTGCTGTACCAAGTCGGGACCGCATCGCTGGCAACTTCGGAAATAGCGTGGCCCATCCGTCACTTGGTCCGCAATCGTAAGGAGATCACGACGCTGCTCGGCGAGGTGACGGGTGTCGACACCCGCAACCGCACGGTAGCGCTCGAAGACGGCGGCACCGTGCACTACGACACCCTGGTGCTGGCCACGGGCGCGCGGCATGCCTACTTCGGTCACGACGAATGGGAACCGTACGCACCGGGCCTCAAGACATTGGAGGATGCCACCTCGATCCGCCGGCGAATTCTGCTGTCCTTCGAACGCGCCGAACGCGAGACTGACCCCGAGCGCCGCGCCGCACTGCTGACCTTCGTGATCGTCGGCGGCGGACCCACGGGAGTGGAGTTGGCCGGCGCCATCGCCGAACTGGCGTATCACAATCTGCCGCCGGAATACCGGCATATCGACACGCGCAAGGCGCGCGTGGTGCTCATCGAGGCGGGTCCGCGGATCTTGCCGAGCTTCACCGAGAATCTGTCCGCCTACGCCCGTGCGGCGCTCGAGCGCCTCGGAGTCGAAATTCATCTCGGTTCGGCCGTGAGCGAATGCAGCGGCCAGGGCGTCGTCTATGCCAATCGGACGCTCGCCGCCAAAGTCATTCTATGGGCAGCCGGTGTCCGCGCATCGCCCGCCGCCGCATGGGCCGGGCTGCCGGCCGACAATGCGGGCCGCGTGAAGGTGGAGCCGGATCTCACCGCGCCCGGGCATCCGGAAATCTTCGTGATCGGCGATACGGCGACCATCGACGCTTGGCGGGGCAAGCCCGTGCCAGGAATCGCACCGGCGGCGAAGCAGCAAGGCATGCATGTCGCTCGCACCATCCGAACCCGCCTCGGCGGCGACACCGCACAACGAGTGTTCCGCTACAAGCATTCGGGCAATCTGGCCACCATCGGCAAACGCGCGGCCGTCATCGATTTCGGCACGATCAAGCTGCGTGGCTGGCTCGCGTGGTGGATTTGGGGACTCGCCCACATTTACTTCTTGATCGGCGTGCGCAACCGTCTGGCCGTCGCCCTGAGTTGGCTGTGGATTTATGCCACAGGCAGCCGCAGCGCGTGCTTGATCACTCAGGGCGAAAGCCGGCAAAGGTCGCTATAGCGCGAATCGCACCGACGCGGGTGCACTCATCGTTCAGTGTTCAGCCGTTGAGCAGGTGCATTACACCGGGGTGGTAACGTTGCCCTACGGCGACGCCGCGAGGCGCCACCGCTTCGATGCGCTGCAGATCGCTTGGAGTCAGGGTGATTTTCTGCGCCGCCAGGTTTTCTTCCAAGCGCTTCAGGTGCGTGGTTCCTGGAATGGGCACGATGCTCGGGTGTTGCGCCAGCAGCCAGGCCAGCGCCAGTTGCGAGGGCGTGCAGCCCTTCTCCTTGGCGATGAGATTGATCTGCTCCAAAACCGCCAGATTCTTCGCGAAATTCTCGCCCTGGAATCGAGGCGACTGACGCCGCCAATCATCGGCCGCGAGGTCCTCCAGCTTGCGGAAACGGCCCGCAAGAAAGCCGCGCCCGAGCGGGCTGTAGGCGACGAAGCCGACGCCCAGTTCGCGGGTGGTCGCCAGGATTTCATCCTCCGGATCGCGGCTCCACAGTGAATATTCGGTCTGCAGCGCGCTGATGGGATACACCTTGTGCGCACGCCGCAAAGTGGCCGGAGCGGCTTCCGACAGTCCGATGTAGCGCACTTTGCCTTGCTCGACCAATTGAGCCATGGCGCCCACCGTCTCCTCGATCGGCACCCGGGGATCGACGCGATGCTGGTAGTACAGATCGATGTACTCGACCCCGAGTCTCTTCAGCGATGCCTCGCAGGACGCGCGCACATAGTCCGGATTGCCGTTGACCCCGCGGTTGGCGCTGCCGGGTTCGCGCACGATGCCGAACTTGGTGGCGAGCACGACGGAGTCGCGCCTGCCTTGCAATGCCTTGCCCACGGTGACTTCGTTGGTATGGGGGCCGTAGACATCGGCAGTGTCCAAAAAGGTTACGCCGAGTGCGAGTGCGCGATGGATCAACGCAATCCCCTCCGCCTCGGTGACTCCGCTGCTCGAGTAAAAATCGGACAGGCCCATGCAGCCCAGACCAAGTTCGGACACCGTCAAACCCTGTTTGCCCAATTGACGCATTTTCATTGCCCGATCAGCTGAACGCTTGAATGCCGGTCTGCGCTCGGCCGAGGATCAGAGCGTGAATATCGTGAGTGCCCTCGTAAGTATTCACCACTTCGAGATTCACGAGGTGGCGGATCACGCCGTACTCATCCGAAATCCCGTTGCCGCCCAGCATGTCGCGCGCGGCGCGTGCCACATCGAGCGCCTTGCCGCAGGAATTACGCTTGAGCATCGAGGTGATCTCGACGGATGCGGTCCCCTCATCCTTCATGCGCCCGAGACGCAGACACCCCTGCAGCGCCAGGGCGATCTCGGTTTGCATGTCGGCCAATTTCTTTTGAATGAGCTGATTGGCCGCGAGCGGGCGGCCGAATTGCTTGCGATCCAGCACGTATTGGCGCGCCGTGTGCCAGCAGCTCTCGGCAGCGCCCAGGGCGCCCCAGGCTATGCCGTAGCGCGCCGAATCGAGACAGGTGAACGGGCCCTTCAGCCCCGTCACGCCGGGCAACAGGTTCTCTTCCGGCACGAACACCTCATCCATGAGTATTTGCCCCGTGGTGGAGGCGCGCAATCCCACCTTGCCGTGGATGACCGGCGCCGCCAATCCCTTCCAGCCCTTTTCCAGAATGAAGCCGCGGATGATGTCATCGTCGGTCTTCGCCCACACCACGAACACATCGGCGATCGGACTATTGGAAATCCATGTCTTGGCGCCCGACAAGCGGTAGCCGCCGGCGGCGGCGCGTGCCCGGGTGATCATGCTGCCGGGATCCGACCCATGATTGGGCTCGGTCAAACCGAAGCAGCCGATCGTTTCGCCGCGCGCCAACGCCGGCAAGTATTTACGCTTCTGAACCTCCGTGCCGAAACGGTCGATCGGCAGCATTACCAGCGACGACTGCACGCTCATCATCGATCGATATCCCGAATCGACGCGCTCGACCTCGCGTGCGATGACCCCGTAGCTCACGTAGTTGAGGCCGCCGCCGCCGTATTCCGGGGGAATGGTGGCGCCCAGCAATCCCAGTTCCCCCATTTCCTTGAAAATGGCGGGGTCCGTGAACTCGCGGCGGAATGCCTCCGTGACGCGCGGCGCCAGGCTCCCCTGCGCGTAGTCCCGCGCAGCGTCCCGCACCATCTTTTCCTCTTCCGTCAACTGCTCGTCCAGCAACAACGGATCGTCCCAATGAAAGCTGCCACGCACCATAATTCAGCCTATTTTTGCCCTCGCAGGAGCGAAGCATCGCATAAACTCGGGAGCCGGGGGAATTTGATCGCGCAACGAACTGCCGCGGCGCTATTCGTGCACCAGCACCCTTTCAATGCGCCGGTCGGGCACCAACCACAACAACGCCGCGAGCAGATAGAGCACCTGGGCCATCCACGCAGCGCGGAATGCGGCGATGATCCCAAGCAAATAAAGCACTTGGGATACCTTACCCTTCCAATCGCCGCGCACCGCCTTTTTGAGGAGCGAGTCCGGACCTTGCGAACCGATGATGGCCGCTTGCAGCATCCAGTACGCAACGGCGGCCATCAGGAGTACCGCTCCGTAGAGTGCCGACGGCTGCGCGGCAAGGTGGTTCTCGCCGATCCAGGCCGTGGTGATGGGAAACAGGGAGAGCCAAAACAATAGATGCAGATTGGCCCACAGAATCGCGCCGTTGACCCGCTCGCAAGTGTGCAGCAGATGGTGGTGATTGTTCCAATAGATGCCCACGTAGATGAAGCTCAACACATAACTCAGGAACGCAGGGATCAGCGGCAACAGCGCATCCGCAGTGGCGCCGCGCGGCACTTTGAGTTCCAGCACCATGATGGTGATGATGATGGCGATGACGCCGTCGCTGAATGCCTCGAGCCTACCGCTGTTCATTATGGGTTTATCCCCTGCATCCGCTATGCTTGCCAGTCAACCGTATGCATGGGGAGTTTGCAATGAGGGGATGGGCATTTTTCATCGGGCTTGCCGTTGCAGCAACCGTCGGGGCGTCTCCGGCATCCAATGTTCCGCCCGCCGCGGATCAGGAGCTGGCGCGCGACATGCTGAAGACCCTGGTGGAAATCAACACCACTCATGAGCACGGCTCCACTGCCGCCGCGACGGCCATCCAGGGCTGGCTGTCGAGCGCGGGTTTCGCGGCCGGCGATGTGGTCTTCGTGGCGCCGCCCGATCATCCGACCAAGGGCAATATCGTGGTTCGCTATCGTGGCAAGCACCCCGGCGATGCCGTTTTGTTCCTCGGCCACCTGGACGTCGTGGAAGCCAAGCCTGAGGACTGGTCCGTCGATCCGTTCAAATTGACCGAACAGGACGGATGGTTCTACGGCCGCGGCACCATCGACATGAAGGACGGAGACGCGGCTCTCGTCGAATCCCTGATCCGGCTGAAGCGGGAGAAATTCGTCCCCGATCACGACGTGATCGTCGCGTTCACGGCCGACGAAGAAGCGGGCGGCGACTCCAATGGCCCCGCTTTTCTCCTCAAGGAGCATCGCGATTTGATCGACGCGGCGCTGGTGGTCAACCTCGACGGCGGCGGCGGCAACACGAAGAACGGCCAACGTCTGTTTTTCGAGGTGGGAACCAGCGAGAAGACCTACGTGACCTTCACCGTGGAGACCACCAGTCCCGGAGGACACGGGTCTCTTCCCGGTCCCGACAACGCGATTTATCGGCTGGCGGCCGGTCTGGTCCGCCTGCAAGCCTTTAAATTTCCCGTCACGCTCACCGCGACGACGCGGGCAAGCTTCGACAAGCTCGCGGCACTGGAAAGCGGATCCGTTGCGGCGGACATGCACGCGGTCGCGCAGTCCCCTCCCGACCTCGAGGCGGCGGAGCGCCTGAGCCAGAATGTCCGGCTCAACGCGGAGCTGCGCACCACCTGCGTCGCGACGCTGATCTCCGGCGGCCACGCGGAAAATGCACTGCCGCAACGCGCCAACGCCACCATTCAATGCCGCATGCTGCCCGGCGATTCGGCCGCCAACGTGCAACAGCTTCTGGTGGGCGCACTTGCCGATCCGGCCATCCACATCGCTCTCGATGCGCCGCCCATCGTGAGCCCGGAGTCGCCTCCCACGGCGCAAATCATGAAGAAGGCAACCCTCCTCGCGCACTCGATGTGGCCCGATGTGCCGGTCATCCCCACCATGGCGACCGGCTTCAGCGACGACCGGCAAACCCGCGGCGCGGGCATGGTCAGCTACGACATCAGCGGTGTGTGGGCGGACGTCGATGAGAATCGCGCTCATGGGAAGGATGAGCGCGTCGGGGTCCGGGCCTACGATGAAAGTGTGGAATTCACCTACCGGCTGATCAAGGCCATGAGCAGCGCGAAGTGAGCCGGCACATGCCGCAGCCCGGCTATAGCGGGTGATCCTGTATCGCGAATCGTCCGGTTATTGGGTCGATTTCGAACGCCCCCGAGGCTATTTTCTGCATCCAGCGCGCCGTCTCCAAAGCACCGCCGAATGCGAAAAAATGCGGCGCGACGATTTGCGCGGAGACAGGCGTTCCCAGAAGACCCAGCAGGTGCCGATCCGGGGTCATTGCCAGATCGGAGGAATGGGCGGCGCTGCTGAGATTGCGCTTCAAGGCGCGCATCGATGCGCCGACGCCGCACTGGAACGCGAAATGCAGCAGTTTGGCCACGGGTGCGGGACCGGCGATCCCGATGCGCACCGGCAGAACGATCCGGCGGTGCGTTAGTTCGCGTTCCCAGAGCCTGAAGGCTGCACCGTCGAGTCCGAACTGCGTGACGATGTGCGCGCTCACTCCGGCCCGCGCGGCAAACGCCTGCTTGGACTCGAGTGCTCCCCAGAGCAGCGGCGTTGCCACGGCATTGTGGCCCTCCGGATGTCCGGCGATGCCCATGCGGGCGATACCGGATTCCTCGATGATCCGCGATTCGAGAACATCCAGCGTGGCGGAGAATTCACCGACGGGCCGCGGCGCGTCTCCGGCGATCAGCAAGATGTCCTCCACACCCCCGGCGTGCAACTCGGCGAGAGCCGCACGCAGCGTCCCGGAATCCGGGACACGCCGCACCGCAATGTGCGGCGTGGCCAGAAACCCGGCGCGGCGCACCGCGAGAGCGGCATGAATTACCTGTGCAAAGGTCGCGTGCGGCGTATGCGCGACGTAAACGGCGGTGCCGGGCGGGAGCACGCCGGCAAGCTCGGATAGTCGGCCCTCTTCCGACGGCGTAATTTCGGTGGATGCGCCGCGCATGAAAGTCATGATCCGGCTTTTCAGGTCGCTGATCGCCGGAGCCGCACGGTTCGATTGATTGATGGTGAGCATTGTCTCCCGTTCGCGGCTGGGGTCTCGCAATGATACCGGTGCGCCCCCGGTCTGACAGAATTATCAGCGTTTTTCCTACACCGCGGGAACGCGGACGAGACGCAAACTTGCCTTTTTTGGCCGCTACGTCAGTCAGGAGTCCCCATGACTAGCCTCATTGCCGTCTGTCTGCTGTTGGCGTTCTGCCTGGCGCTGTTGCTGGGCATGCTGAGCGTGCTTCGAGATCTGGTGCAGCACAACCCGCGCGAGACCCCGGTCTTTCACGATTCCGGTCCAACGTTTCCTGGCCCGATCTTTCACGACCAGGTTGCGGAATACCGAGAGGCTAGATCTCAATTTGCCTGGCAATCTCGATCACATTCTCGGGCGCCAGACTGAACCGGTCGACCACCTTCACCGAGTTGCGATAGAGAAACGCAAACAAGGCCAGACGCCAGGCTGTCAAGATGGAGCCTTTCCGCTTTCGCACGACCAGGTCCCGCGTGCCGACGAACATCGCCTGATCGAAATTCACCGCCGCCTCGAGGTCGGGAGCCTGCTTCAGCGCCCGACGCAAATCCGGGATTTCAAAGAATCCAAAACGAGCCACCACCTGCCATAGACCGTCGCCCAGTTTGTCCACCACGGTACAAGCCGGGCCGGTAATTCGCGGCGTGTTTTCGAACACAACGCTCAGAGCAACGGCGTTGCGCGGCAGAACCCCCACGAAATGGGCGTGCGCCATGATGAGCCCCGACACTCTTTGATTGCTTCTCGTCAGAAAGACCGTGGTTCCGTCCACCCTGGGAATCGCGCCGTTCTTGAGAGCGGACAAAAAAAGCGCCGCCGCCTCCGGAGTCTGCGTGAGCGTGGCGCGAACGGCATCGACACCTTTGCGCCAGGTGATCATGATCACGAACAAGATCGCGGCGAAACTCAAGGGCAGCCAGCCTCCCTGCAGGATCTTCAGAAGATTCGCGAGAAAGAAGCTGCCGTCGACAATGAGGAACAGGCCGCCGACGGCAACCGCGCCGGCCAGGGGCCAGCGCCATACATCGCGCATGGCTCGATACAGCAACACCGTGGTCAGCAGCATGGTGGTCGACACCGCCGTGCCGTAGGCGCCGGCAAGCCTATCTGAGCTGCCGAACGCCACGGTGGTCGCGATCGTCGCAATCATCAGCAGCCAATTCACCACGGGAACATAGATCTGGCCGTAAACCCGGTCCGATGTCTGACGAATCGCGACGCCCGGCAGCCAGCCGAGTTGCATTGCCTGCCGGGTCATGGAGAACGAGCCTGTGATGATGGCCTGGCTGGCGATGATGGTGGCGAGTGTGGCAAGCACCACCAGAGGATAGATCGACCAAGACGGCGCGATTTGAAAGAAAGGATTGCCCGTGACCGTTCCCTTGTCCATTAGAAATGCCGTCTGTCCGGCATAGCTGAGGAGCAGCGAAGGCAGCACGATTCCGTACCAGGAGACTCGGATCGGTCCCTTGCCGAAATGCCCCATGTCGGCATACAGCGCCTCGCCGCCCGTGATGCACAGAAACACTCCGCCGAGCACCAGAAAGCCTGCGCTCCCCGCGTGGACCATGAACCGGACGGCGTACCGCGGATCGAGCGCCGCGACCACTCCCGGATGGTGTGCGATCGACAGCACGCCCAGCAGCGCAATGACGGTGAACCAGAGCATCATGACCGGCCCGAATGCGCGGCCGATTTTCTCGGTTCCAAAGCGCTGCCCGGCGAACAAGACCAGCAGAATGACGACCGCCATCGGCATGACGAAGGGTTTGAATGTATCGGTCACCACGTTGACGCCCTCGAGCGCGCTCAGCACCGAAATGGCCGGCGTAATGACGCCGTCGCCATAGATCAGCGCCGCGCCGAGCAACCCCATCCCGGTCAGGAGTTTGAATCCGGGCTGAAACCCGTTTGCGCCGATGAGCGACATCAGGGCGAGAATTCCACCCTCGCCATGATTGTCGGCGCGCATGACGAACAGGCAGTACTTGATCGAAACCGTGATGATCAAAGTCCAAACGATGAGCGAGAGGATGCCGATCGCGCTGTGCGGCGTGAATTGGCCGCCGGTGGCTTGGACCACGGTTTGCAGCGTGTACAAAGGACTGGTGCCAAGATCGCCGAATACGACGCCCAGTGCGCTGAAGACAGCCCACTGGCCCGGCCGGGCTTTGGAAATCGAATCGTGTGCCGCCATAACACCGCCATGTTGCTGGTCCGCACAATGACGGTATCAGGAAAACACGACAAAAGTCCTACGAAAGCCAGTAGGCAAGCTCCGACAGGGGAATTCGCCCTCAGCCGCTGCCGCGATGCACCCGCCCGCGTAGGCTAAACAGTGGCGAATATGCCGCCTCGACGGATTTTTCCGGAAGGAGCGAAAGATGAGTAGTCGTACCGGCGCGCTGTTGATTTCGAGCTGCCTGCCCCTGCTCTTGGCGAGCGCGGCGCTTGGCGGCGAAGGCGTCGATGTCAAGATCACCAACGACGGCACCGAGGACATCGTGGTCACTGTTTACGATACGAGCACCAGCCCCGAACGGGTCGTCCTCAGCAATACCCGAATCTACGGCTTCACGTCGGTGCCAATCTCGCTGGTCGCGGATGCCACAGGCAGGGGCAGCCTGTCGTGGACCGCCACCAGCACCGACTCAGTGTTTCGGAAATGCGGTCACGCCGATACCGTGGTCGGTGATGCCGGCTCGGTGAATGTACACGTGGATTCCAGCTGCGGCGTTTAGCGGCCGGGCGCCGTGCGCCGCGCCGCTACCGGGTGTCGCCAGTCGCGGGCCCTGACGCCCCTGTGGATGTCTGTACAGGCGGGGGTGCCGCAGTCTTCGGCGCCGCAGGTTGAGGGGTGGGTGCCCCTGCCGGGGACGATGCGGGTGCCCCGGCGGGTGAAGGAGTAGATCCGGAGGTGGACTCTGGTGCTGGTGCCGGAGCGGGCTCGGGCGCGTTGGGATCATTGGCCTCGAGCGCCACCGTGGCGATCACGCCATCCGCCTTCTGCAGCACCTCGCGCGCATAATCCCAGTGAATCGCAACCGTAGTATCCCCCACGGCCCCGCGCAGCATTTCCGCGAACTGATCGACGTTGGGCTCGAAGCTCTGGCCCTGCGCATCGACCGGCGGATGCGCTTCGAGCAGCAGCTCGCCGTCCACCCAGGCCACCTTGACGGGCTGGTTGATGAGGCGCACCTGCGTGCCCACTGCGATCAGCGGGAACAGAGCCTCGACATCGTCGGGGTACATGCGGATGCATCCATGGGTCACCGCCAGCCCCACGGCGATGGGATTATTCGTGCCGTGAATCAAATAAGTGCCGTTCCCGGCAGCCAAGCGCATGGCGAACAGGCCGAGTGGATTATCCGGGCCCGACGGCACCATGCTGGGCAAGGGATCGCCGGCCTCGGCGTGTTCCTTGCGGACCGACTCCGGCGGGTACCAGATCGGATTCTTCTGCTTCTGGATTACGTGAGTCACGCCCAGCGGCGTGCGCCAGTCCATCTTGCCGATGCTGACCGGATAGGTGATGACCTGGATCGGGCCGCCGCGTTTCGGCTTCGGATAGTAGTAAAGCCGATGCTCGGGAAGATTGACGACTATTCCCTCGCGGGGCCCCGGCGGCAAAATATGACGGTCCGGCACGATGAGCGTCTTGCCGGCGCCAGGCAGCCAGGGGTCTACTCCGGGATTGACTCGAATCAGCTCCTCGGACCCTAGACTGAATTTTCGCGCGAGATCGTAGAGGGTGTCCTCATAAACGGTCACTACGGTCTTGTCCTGCCCGACGACGTCATCGTTGGGACTCGACAGCGTGTACGTCGTCGCCAGCGCGGGCTTCGCGCCGGCCAGCGCGAGAACACAAATCAAGGCTCCCGCGGCGCCTCTATAACCGCCCCATCGCTGCGATTTCTTTCGAACTGCTATGCATTCCACGCCGCTAGGTTAACACGCGCAGCCGCAAACGATAAAACCGCGCGGCACCGATGCCGGCGAGACCCAGCAGTACCCAGATATCGAGGCCGCCGCCCCCGCCCCCGCCCCCGGAACTGGGCGCAGCGGTAACGGTCAATTTAACCGAGGTCGCCGGCGATGCCCCGCCATCGTTTACACACGTCAATGTGTAGGTATCGGCGCCCGCAGCGGTGGGTTGCAGGGTCTGCGAACCACTGGTCCCCACCGACCCACTCCAACTGCCTGAAGCTGTACAGTCCAACGCATCGACCGAGGACCAAGTGATCGTCGTCGAGTTGCCGACGGTAATGGAATTTGCAGCCAACTTCAGGCTGGGTGCCGCCGGCGGCGGGGGGACGGTAACGGCCAAGCTCGCACTACCCGCGGCCGATGAACCGATTACGTTGGCACAGGTGAGCGAATAGGTGGCTGTTCCACCGGCGGTCGGGACCACGGCTTGGCTTCCGCTCGCCGGCAGCGAGCCGCTCCAATTTCCCGACGCGGTGCAGCCCGCGGCATTTGCGGATGACCAAGTGAGCATGGACGACTGGCCAAGATCAATAGCGTTATTGCTCAACGTCAACACGGGCGCCGCGGGCACTACGTCGGTCAAACTCACCGAACTTGTACCGGAAATCGTGCCGGATGCGTCCGTGCAATTGAGCGTGTAGGTATTGGTCCCGACAGTGGATATCGTAACAGTCTGGCTGCCGCTGGGGGCCTGTACTCCGCTCCAGTCTGTGGTCCCGGCCGACCCGAAGGCCGTGCAGCTGCTTGCACCGATGGATGTCCATGTGAGCGTGGTCGTACCGCCAAGGGGGACAGCGCTGGCGGCGAGAGTCATCGTGGGCACGACGAACGCCGTGTCGGCCTGTATGAATCCGTAGCCGGACTCAAAGCTCGGCGACGGGGAATTCATAGGTAGCGCGCCGCTGCGCAAGGCCTGGTAAATTTGTGTCGGAGTTGCCGCCGAATTCGCCTGCAGCATCAGCGCCGCGATACCTGCAGCGTGGGGAGTCGCCGCCGACGTGCCGAAGAAATTCGGGTAGTTGGGATTGTTCTGACAGGACGCGTTTGTGGTGTTGAGCATTCCGCCCTGGTACCCATCGTTCGCCAAAGTGAAACCCAGGAACGTGTTGTTGACTCCATCGGGCCCGACGAAGTCCGGTTTCTGGCGGACGATCGGCGCCGTGAGGCGTGTGCCTGTGCTATCGAACAATATCGGTGCACCGCCTTCGGCAGAGAAATACTCGAGCTGCGCAGGCGTCGTGCCGCATGCCGGCGTGTTGAAGAAGAACGCCGCACCCACCGCGGCCACGCCCGCGGCGCCGGGATGCCCTTGAATGGTCGGGGTGTTGGTCTGGAAGGCATTGATGGTGCTGCCCGCGCCGTCATCCTCCACCACCACCTTGATACGCCCGGGAGCCTTCGTACCGCCCGCGAGCCCGACTTGAATAGTCAGGTTTTCCGCCGCGGTGTTGCCGCTGGCGCTGGCCGGATTGCCGACAATCATTACCTGGTAGGAATCCGACCCGATGGCATTCGGGCCGGAGCAGGTCGCCGTCTTGTTATCGTAATCCGTGATCTCATCGGGACCACTGCCGATGAGGCATACATCGATTTGGCTGGTGGCCCCACCGCTATTGGGCGCTCCGGTGACATAGGGTTGATCCCACTCCACGACGATGGATACGAACTCTCCCGGCACCAGCGCAGCGATGGTCACCGGCAGGGATACGGTCGTCGTGGCCCCCGATGCATCGAAGTTCAGCAGAAGTTCGCCGGCATTGGGCGCGCCGCTCGGCGCCGATGTAGCGAAGCTCGGTGCGATATTGTCGTACGCCAGAGTCCCATTGTTTCCCGCCGCCGAAAAATATGCGACGCCGTTGGCTTCGACCGCGTCGGCGGCCTGCGCGACGATGCCGTCCTGAAAGAAGGGCTCATCGAAGTAGCCTAGATCGTCGGCAATGACCTTGGCGCCCGCGCCCCCCGCCGAGACCGGTGCGGCCAGCTGGCCGATACCGTTGGCGAAATCCGCCTCGCTGTTGTCCCCCGTGTAGAAGGCCAGACTGGCGCCGGGCGCCACATCGTGCACGATCTGCAGCATGGCCCGGCCCTCGTCGGTGAAGGGCAGCTGCGACGGAGCTCCATAGTTCAGGCAGCCCCCATTTCCCGCCTCCGCCTCTTCGAGCACATTGACGTTCGACGGCAAATCGCCGGTCGATTCGTCCGTGGCGGCCGTCGCGAGAAAACCGTTGCTGGCATAACCCGCCGTACCGGAAGCAGCGACATTATTCGCCGCGTATACCGTATAGCAATCGAAGCTGTCGGACAGAACACCGACGGTCACTCCCGCGCCCGTGAGTGAACTCGGCAACGAACGCAGCACCGCACTATGCTGCACGTAATCGCCCTGGGACGTCACCGCACCGGCGCGCGTGCGCGCCATCGCGGCGCGAATGGAATGAACCTCGGCCCGGGCGGTCGCGGCACCGAGCTGCGACACCGGCAGCCAGCCGCCGACGTCATTCGAGTACACCGACGGCCGCTGCAGACCCAGTGCAACGAGCGCCGCCTTCAGCTGCTGCGGATCACCGACGGTGACCGCATCGATGAGCACCAATGGCGCCGCGCCCGCTGCGGTCTGAACGAATTTCACGCCCGGCGCCAGCGATTGCAGATCCTCCACGGCATGATCCGGGCGCGCGAGACGGGCGTGCCGGGACAGATCCGCGAGCGCTCCATCGAACTTGGCGGCTGAACTGCCGCGCTGCTGCGCGCCCCTGACGCCGAACATGCGCAAAGGCGAGCTGCCGGGCGCCACGCTCGGCCGTAGATGTGTATGTCTCGAAGTGGAGACGTCCGAGGCGGCGGCGAGCGCCGTGACGGCAACCAAGGTGCCGATTGTGAAGAAACGTAAAGCCATCCGTGGTCTCCCTTTAGCCACGACGAGTCCCGTGGGTGAGACTAACCTGGTTCAAAAAAGTTTGACACTGATTTGAAAAGATCTGCAGGGCAATCGCCGCAGGACATATCGGTACCTCGGCACCATGATGTTGAACGGTTGACGGTATTCGCCCGAGAGGCGGAGCCATTGGCCGGCAACGAGGCAACAGTTGCCGGCCAGTGCGCACGGTCAACATCACCGTGCAGAGGTCTAGCCCCGCGAACGAACGCTCGCGTTCACCTGCGTCTGGCTGCCGTTCGAATCGACGCCGCGACGGCTCTGCGCCAGGTTGGGATAGTCGGTGTACCCGATCACGCCGCCGGCATAAAACTCCGCCACCTTCGGTTCATTGAGCGGTGCGCCCAGCGCGAA
>Ga0302314_10010621_pt1 | contig 16096 bp, 15 predicted proteins | sample III_Palsa_N2_3_FD_200533 | JGI IMG/M metagenome (GOLD analysis project Ga0302314, IMG submission 200533) | Peat permafrost microbial communities from Stordalen Mire near Abisko, Sweden - III_Palsa_N2_3 | ecosystem: Environmental > Terrestrial > Soil > Palsa > Peat permafrost | place: Sweden... | reverse complement strand
CCGTTGCTCGGGAACGCTCGGCGCCGGGGATTCCGCATGGGCGGAGGCTAACCCCATTGCAACAGATCTGCAGGACCGTATCGAGGCCTGGGTAAACGAAGGGGGCGCCGGGGATGACCTGGACCGGTGAGAAGCGCTGCAAATTTTCAAAGCGGAGTTGACATGCTAGCCATGGTGTTTGACGGTACTTCACGCGTGTTGCGGGAGACGCAAGTTGCCGATCCAGTCGCAGGAGCCGGCGAGTTGCTGATCGACGTTCACGCCTGTGGCGTATGCCGCACCGACCTGCACGTTGTCGATCGCGATCTGACCGAACCGAAAATCCCGCTAATCCCCGGCCACGAAATAGTGGGTGTGGTCGTCGCAGTGGGCGACGATGTTCACGATTTCAAGCCTGGAGATCGGGTGGGTGTGCCATGGCTCGGACATACCTGCGGCCATTGCAGCTACTGCCTCAGGTATCGGGAGAACCTGTGCGACCACCCGGGCTTCACGGGCTACACGATCGACGGCGGTTATGCGGAGCAGACCGTTGCCGATAGCCGCTACTGCTTACATTTGCCGCCTGACTACGCGGACGCAGAGGCGGCACCGCTGCTCTGTGCCGGTGTCATCGGCTTCCGCACGCTGGAGATGGCCGGCGACGCCGCGCGCATAGGTATCTACGGGTTTGGCGCGGCGGCGCATATCGTCGCTCAGGTCGCTCGTCACCAGGGACGCACGATCTACGCGTTCACGCGCCCGGGCGATACCGCGGCACAACAGCTCGCACTTCGATCCGGCGCACGATGGGCCGGGAGTAGTGATGAAGTGCCGCCAGAAAAGCTTGACGCCGCGCTCATCTTCGCCCCGGTGGGCGCTCTGGTTCCGATCGCGCTCAAAGCGCTCGTCAAAGGCGGGATCGTCGTCTGCGGCGGAATTCATATGAGCGAGATCCCGGCTTTCTCCTACGATCTCCTGTGGGAGGAGCGACGGATCTGTTCGGTCGCCAATCTCACGAGAGAAGATGGCGCGGCGTTTATGCGCCTCGCTGGCGAGCTTAAGCTCGAGATCCAGGTGACGCGCTACCCGATGAAGGACGCAAACAGGGCGCTTTCAGATCTGCGGGAAGGTCGTCTCACCGGTGCTGCGGTGCTTGTGACGCGGAACGAGTCTCACAACCGGCATTAGCCAGACGCCGGCACTTTTACCCGTTGGCCCATGAAGGGGAACAGCATGAACCCGTACGACATTGTGATCGCAACATTCGATGATCACCTCAAGGCAAATTCGGCCGTGCGCAAGCTTATCGACGGCGGCTTCAACATGAAGAATTTCAGTGTGGTCGGCAAGGGCTACCACACCGAAGAGAAAATCATCGGTTTCTACAATGTCGGTGATCGCATGAAGCTGTGGGGTAAATATGGAGCGTTCTGGGGGGCCATCTGGGGCCTGATGTTCGGCGGGGTCTTCCTGGCGCTTCCCGTCATTGGTCCTGTCATCGTGTTGGGCCATCTGGCCGTGCTGGTAGTCGCCGCTATCGAAGGTGTGGTGGAAGGCGCAGTGGTGGTAGGCGCGCTTTCCGCACTCGGTGCTGCGCTCTTCAACTATGGTGTGCCCAAGGATAGCGTGATCAAGTACGAAGCGGCGGTGAAAGCCGATGGCTTTCTTGTTGTGGGTCACGGGCCAGCCGATGAGATGGTTCGGGCCCGTGCCGTACTCCAGGGCTCAGATGCGAGGAGTCTGGACATGCATCAGGGCGTAAGCCCGGCGGACGTGACAGACCATGTTGCGCCTGCTGCAACCTGAAAGACAGACCCGCGGCGGGTAGCGTTGCAGGATGCGATGTCACGTCAGGCACAGGCGGAACGCGAAAAGCAGGCGCGTGTGATTCTCGGCTCTGCGGAAGCGGCAATTGCATCCAGCTTCGTCGAGGCAGCACGGGTCTACGAGCAACGGCCGGGAGCACTGCAACTGCAGGCGATGAATATCATCTACGAAACAACCAAGGAACGTCGGGCCACGATTCACATGCGTACGTCGATGGTGGATAGCCTTAACCCTGCTTTGGCGCTTGCCATTGCGGGGAGTTATGTCACCGGCACGCCCATAAGACCGCTTCCTGAAAGTCAACGCAATACAGCGCTCAGAAGGAATGCACGGCTCGCTGCGGGTGAATAGCGTTCAGCGTGCCCGACGGCGCCCTCTGACTAAATACCAAGGATGGCGTCGGACGTTGCTGCTTGTTCATGCTCACCATGCCGCTCCACTACCTCCGCACCCTGACGGCTCGCAAGCGCACCGACGATGCGAACCGTCGGCTTGGCCAGGCGCTTGCCTTCGTTGCCGGCGCTGCCAACGCAGGTGGATTCCTGGCGGTCGGGCAATACACCTCGCATATGACGGGGATCGTCTCGGCGATGGCCGACAACCTCGCACTTGGTAACGTCACGTTGGTGGTCGCTGGACTGAGTTCGCTTCTGGCGTTCACGACCGGCGCTGCGACCTCGGCGATGCTGATCAACTGGGGCCGGCGACGGCAGGCGCAGAGCGAATTTGCGATGCCCCTGATGCTCGAAGCGCTGCTTCTGTTGTGCTTCGGGTTGCTGGGGTCGAACCTAGAGCAGCACCGATGGCTGTTCGTGCCGGCCACCGTCGGTCTGCTGTGTTTCGTGATGGGCCTGCAGAACGCGATGATCACAAAGATTTCGAAGGCGGAGATCCGCACCACCCATGTGACCGGCCTGGTTACTGACATTGGGATAGAGCTAGGCAAGCTGTTCTACTGGAATTTCGGAGCGGTGACAGACAGGGAAAATAGGGTCCGGGCGGACCGCGGACGGCTCCGGTTGCTTGCGTCGCTGCTCGGGATGTTTTTTGCCGGCGGGCTGGCTGGCGCCTTCGGCTTCAAGAAGATTGGCTTCGTCGTCACGGTACCACTCGCGGTGATCCTTGTCGTGCTGGCCGCGGTACCTGTGCTCGATGATCTGATCGGGCAGCGCCGCCGATCCTGAGCGGGCTACAAGCCCGATTCACAACGTTGCCGCGCGCAATAGGCCACGAAGGCGTGCAGATAAGACGCTTTTGTGCCGTAGCGAAGCCGGACACTAACCTTCCGGATAGATGCGACACGGATTACTTCCGCCAAACGTCGGCCATCGATCAAGATGCGTCTCGTTGGCGGTCCATACAAGGCATCATCTTTTGACTCGTTCGCTAATGCGACATCAGCACCGGCAGCGTCATCGACTTCAGAATTTCCCGGGTCGCGCCCCCCATTACCAGTTCCTGCCAGCGTGCATGCCCGTACGCGCCCATCACGATCAAGTTAGCGCCGAGATCAGGAGCGTGACAGAGCAGCGTATCGCCGATTGACGCACCGCCCGTCGCGTCGATATTGATCACTTCGACCTTGACACCGTGCCGCGCAATCACGGCCGCGATATCGGCTCCGGCCGGTTCGTCTTTCCTCCCGTTCACCGTGACGACCGTCGTCTTCTTCGCGTGCTGCATGAACGGCAGTGCGTCGTGAACGGCCCGGGTGGCTTCGCGACTGCCGTCCCACGCGACCATTACTTCGCTACCGAGCGAGGGAAAGGCGCCGACGTAGGGGACCATCAGCACCGGGCGGCCAGTAGACATGAGGAGATTTTCCGGGAAGTGATCGCCGACGTAGGCTTCGGGATCGTCCGGATCGTCCTGACTCGCTATGATCAGGTCTGCGGTGCGCCCACGGCGTGGGATGGCGAGGTTCGCGCATTCGTTGGTGGTGACCCAGTCCCCCTCAACCTTCGCGCGGCCTAGCTCGGCGTGGAAGAGACGCTCGATCGCCGCACGTCGCTCGGTGCGCACCTTCTCCTGCGAGCTGTAGTACTCCGCAGAACCTGCCATCACGTAGAAAGACCGCCGGTCGGGGACGAAGACCGAGAACATGCCGGTGAGATGCGCGCCAAACTGCTTTGCCACCCGCAGGGCAAGTTCAAGTCGCGGATGCGCGCGTTCGCCGGTGTCGAGGTGTACGACGATGCTCCTGTAGCTCATAGCGGTAGCTCCGAAAAGATTGCGAACGCGATTGCAGGTATTGGCGCTGATGTACCCCATATGAATGTTCGTCCAGGCGCGAGCCACTCCAGGGTATTCGTCAATGCTTCTGACATTACGCCGTATCGTATGCGGATGTGGTACGACAGCGTACAAATGACGTGTCCGGTTTCGAAGGTGCATTTGCTCTCGTGCTGCGATGCGTGCTCATCGCACGGCTATGGCAGTTGCAGCGCGCCGCGACGTGCCGCCTTGCACTCGCCAACTCTTATCTAAACGGGGTTTAGTCAAGTTCGATATCCTCGCCCGTTCGTCTGTCCATTCATTTAACTGCCGTTGATTCCAGAGATTGTTTAAGAACAATTCTGCGAATACAGTGCAGTTTCTGGACGGCAAGCTACAGATGGAAATCGAGCATCATCCCAGCGAAATCATCTACTTTCAGTTCTGCCCGAAGCAGAGCGGGCGCGTGTGACTCCGCATCTTGTGGCGGTCGAAATGCCACTGGCAGCGACCGTTGCTGCGCTATTCCCAGGCATTGATCACCCAGATGGTCCAGACAGCGGTCTGCAACCGGCATCATTTGATCGACCAGCAATTATGCCGCTGGCTGCTGCTCAGCATGGACCGCCAGCCGTCAAACGAGCTGAAAATGACGCAGGAACTGATCGCCAACATGCTTGGCGCGCGGAGATCGGGCGTGACGGAGGCGGCGCTGAAACTGCAGGACGCGTGGTTGATCCGATACAGCCATGGCCATATCGAGGTACTGGATCGACCGGGGCTCGAACAGCGCGTGTGCGAGTGCTATCGCGTGGTGAAACAGGAGTTTGACCGGCTGTTGCCTGATTTGAAGATGTTATGAAGAGCGCGTTATTCTTGCGTGAATGCGAACTGCGAACGGTCTGTGCGAGACCGATGCTTGCGGATACGACGGTGGCTTCGTCGCGCAGGGAAGCAGCGAAGGACCACCGGCGGTAGCGCTGCGGCCACTCCTTGGAGAAATCCAGCTCGGACACCGGAATCGACCGCCCGCAGTCAAGGTCGAACAGCGCTCGATCAGCTAAACGGGATAGAGCCTCATCCGTCATCTGCCTGAAGTCTGCGTCGTCCCATTCGCCGCTATGTACTCTGCGGAGCACGGCCTCGCCGACGAGCATCGCCTTGCGATGCCGGTCGGCCTTGCTTTGCCTGTGCTGGTGCCGGCGCCGTTTGTCCGATGCCCTGCCTGCTTCCTTCAGTTCCTTGAACCGTCGATCGGCCGCGGCCAAGCGCGCCTTCAGGCGATCCCTCATTTGGGCCATGGCGCAATCTCCTGTGCGGTACGCGGTTATTCTATGCGCACCACGTGCTCGCGCCAGAAATGAAAAGTACCGGATGGGCGTCGCTTTGGCTGAGTGCATCGCCTAAAATGTAAGCATGGTCGAGACTTGGCAAGGAGGCCGCCATGGCAGAGTTAATCACGGGCGTGTTGTCTGCGGTGATCGTGCTGATCATGGCTGCAATATTGGTAGCTGAGCATTACAGACGCCAACGCCGTAGGAATCAGCAACTCCGCTGGCTGGATACGCATTTCATACGGGACTGGCTGCACCATAGACCTTGATGGTCACATCAGAAATGAAAGGCCCTGCATCGTGCGGAGTCCATAACTGTCCGTCAATTCGTCGCTATCGCTCAGCTACGGGACGTGCGTCTCTGCCAACTCCGTAGCTGCGGCTATCAGCCTCATTACGGTGCGCGCGAACGCAAGCGCCAGGTCAGACTCGAAGTTGAGACGTTCCTCGCGCGGGAGCTTCTTGGCGAGGCATTCAAAAGCGGCAAAACGGTGCGCCTGGCCTTTGACGCCGCAGTCAGTCAGGTGAGCATCACCCCCGTCGATTCGCCGCCGCCAACGAAGCAAAAACCCAGAAAAATTAGTAAGGATGAGCATGCGGAGGACGTCGCCTGATCTGATCGGGTAGCTTCATTGGCTCTGGCTGCCGTCGCGCGATAGCCGTCTAAGCCCGATCGTCCGCGCTTCTGCCTTTGGGTGACGCGGTTGTGGCGACCGGGGCGCCAGACGCTGCAGACGGCTCGGTGTCGTATGAGGCCGCAGCTAGTGCCAGACGGGCTAGAGCCGGCAGGGAGCCGGCGCCCGTTTTCGTCATGATTGCGGCACGGTGGTTTTCCACTGTCCGTTGGCTAATGCAGAGATCTGACGCAATGATCTTGCTGGGTTGACCGGCTAGCACCCGTTCCATGATCTGGTGTTGGCGCGGCGTCAGAGTGGCAACCTGGCTTGCCGCCGTCTCACGCCATGCGAACAGTTTGTTCGAGTCGCGCGATTGTTCAAACGCGCGCCTGATGCCGTCGAGCAGGTCGGTCCGCCCGATCGGCTTTTCGATGAAATCAGCAGCGCCCGCCTTCATGGCGCGGACCACCATTGAAACATCGCTGTGACCCGTGATCATGATCGCCGTAAGTGGCCGCTTCGTTTCCCGGATATGTTCCAGCAATTCAAGTCCACTCATGCCCGGTAAGTAGGCGTCTACCAACAGACAGGCCTCACGCCCCGAATGGTAGCTCGAGAGGAAGGCTTCGCATGTCGGATAGGTTTCGACCGTCTGGCCGTCTTCCTCGAGCACTGCTCTTATCGCGTCTCGTACGCCGGTATCGTCGTCCACCACAAAAATAACCGGTTCTAACCCGCCTTCGCCAGGCATATCGGCGTGATGCGGCAGCGACGCTGGCGCAACTGGAGGCAACTCCGGTAAGAGACTCTGGATCATCTGCGAGAGCGTGTTCACCTGCACCGGCTTGTTAAGTTGCGCACACTGCTGAAGCGCGATCGCCCTTAGCGTCTCCGTCGATATGTCGCCTGTCAGGATAATGGTCGGGATTTGCCGGCGCAGTGTTTCCCGTAACTTCGTTGCAGCCTGCAGACCGTTCATCCCGTTGGGCAGGTTGTAGTCCGCAAGGATCAGATCTGGGCGGAACGTATCGCGAGTCACCCACTCAAGCGCTGCGGTTCCATCCCGTGCGGCTGCTGCGCGATGGCCTTCTTCGGTCAGAACAAGTTCCAGTAAGCTGCGCACTTCAGGATCATCCTCGATGACCAGAATGGCGCCGGTCCGATGGACGCCGTCGACGATATGGTCGTTGACCACTGCCGGCTGCTGCGTAGACGTGTTCGTGGATTCATCAACAGCAGGCCCAATTTCGATGGAAAATACCGAACCCTTGCCTTGCTCGGAGCGCACCCGAATCCGATGCTTCAACAAGCGCGCCAGGCGTTGTGAGATGGACAGCCCGAGTCCAAGGCCTAGCCGGCGCTCGCGCGCAGCATTGTTGATCTGATGGTATTCGTCGAAGATCGATTTTATCTCTGTATCAGGAATGCCAATTCCAGTGTCCCATATCTCTATGCTAACCACGCCGTTCCGTCGCCGGCAGCCTAGCAACACCTTACCGCGTTGCGTATATTTCAGTGCGTTCGAAAGCAGGTTGCGGATGATCTGATCAAGCAGGCGCGGGTCGCTTCGTATCGATAGATGGCAAGGCACCACATGCAAGGAAAGTCCTTGCGCGTGCGCGTGGTAGGCAAACTCGTCTCTAAGTCGGTCAAACAGCGCATTGACACGGAAACAGGAGATTTCAGAATGGACTGTTCCAGCCTCAATCTGATTGATGTCGAGCAACGTGTTCAGCATGCCGGACATCGCGTCCAGCGTCTGCTCAAAGCGGGTGACAATTTTCCCGGCCGTATCGCCCTCCACGTACTTCACGAGCAACGAATGAAGTAGTGTCAGTGTCTGCAGCGGTTGCCGCAGATCGTGACTTGCAGCCGCCAGAAACCGGGACTTGGCAACGTTGGCGAAGTCGGCTTGCTGGCGTGCTGCTTCGAGCGCTTTCGCAGTGTGCTTTCTATCCGTGATGTCGGTGAACGTGATGACAACGCCCTCGATGCCATTGCCGTTGGTGCGGTAGGGCAGGATACGGCGGATGAACCACACGCCGCTGCGCGCTTCGATTTCCCGTTCGATTGGGGCACCGGCCTGTAATACGGTCTGTGCATCCGTGAGCAAATCACCGTCAGTCGCGAGCGAGCGCAGATCCGCAAGGGGACGGCCGACGTCGCCGGGAATTACGCTGAAAACCAGTTTTGTGGCTGGCGTGAAGAACCGGATGTTCAGGTCAGTGTCGAGAAAGAGCGTTGCAACATCAGTGCTGTACAGGACGTTCTGCAGATCGTTATAGGTTGTTCGCTGACGCTCCAGCGTTTCCTGCAGCTGACTGTTTAGTGCGGTGAGCTCCTCGTTAAGCGACTGCAGTTCTTCCTTCGAGGTGACCAACTCCTCATTGGTCGACTGGTATTCCTCATTGACCGAAAGCGCTTCCTCATTGACCGTTTTCTGTTCTTCACCAGCGAGTTCAAGACTACGGATGGCGCGCTGCAACTCGTCGCGGGTTGTTTCAAGCTCGCGTCCAAGTTCCGCAAGTCGGGAAACGTCTGCTGGAGGAGCCGGATCGGTGCGCGACTGCGCGTGTTCAGGCAGGTCGATAAAACAGATAAGCAACAGCGTCTCGCCTTCGTTCAATACGGGCAGGACGTCGATATTGAAAGAAACCGGCTTGCCATCGCGCGATATGCTGCCGCCGCTGACGACGACGCGCGCACCCTCCTGGCTAGCCTGTTCTATAGCAAGTCTTAACCTCGTGCGTATGCCGTTGGGCACCAGGGAGAGCACGTCGTGCGTAGGCGCGCCGCGTGGCACATGTAGATAGCGATCCGTAGCTCCAAGGAAGAAGAGGCAATCATGATTGCGGTCGGTCAGCACCGCGGCCGGTGCATAGGCCTCAAGTACGAGCTGCCGGCACAGATCAGCTATCCCGGTCTGGCGCTGGCGAACAAGCGCCACTTGCCCTTCGCGAAGTGGTGCGCGGGAAAGTTCGCCGTTGCCGACCAGAAATCCAAGGTCTCCCGGCCGGGAACGGCCGATATGCCTATACACACGCTCTGCTTTCGAAACAAGCTCGAAACGCCCCGCAGTGTTGCCGGCCGTCTCGGCGCTGCCCAGAAGCAGGATGCCGCCTTCGCGCAATGCGAAATGAAACAGCGATATGACCTTCGCCTGCGCCTCGGGCATAAGATATATCAGCAGATTGCGGCATGAAACAAGATCGAGACGCGAAAAAGGCGGATCGGCCAGCACGTCCTGGACCGTAAATACCACGACTGACCGGAGTTCAGGCAAGACCCGGTACTGATGTTCCTCTTTGGCAAAGAACCGCGCCAGTCGCGCCGGAGACACGTCGGCGTCAATGGTCTTCGGGTAGAGTCCCTCGCGCGCCTTGGAAACAGCATCGGGGTCAATGTCGGATGCAAACACCTGCAGCTTGATATCGATTCCGGCCAAAGCGATCTGCTCGCGAAACACTATCGCCAACGAATAGGCTTCTTCGCCGCTGCTGCAACCGGCTATCCAGATGCGCAGAGCCTGACCGGCCGCGCGGTTTCGAACCAGTTCCGGAACGACGGTTTTCTCGAGAAACTCGAACACCGAAGGATCCCGAAAGAAACGTGTGACATTGATGACCAGGTCCGCCGCCAGCCGGTCCAATTCCTCGCTGTCGCGCTGCAGAACCTCGAGATATTGGCCGATTTCACCAGTGTCAAGCGCTACCAGCGCCATGCGCCGCCGGACCCTGCGCAGCAGGGTGCCGGGCTTGTAAAACGTGAAGTCGTGGGTGGTTTTGACGCGCAGCAATTCAACGATCTTCGATAATCCCTCCGGCTTTGCCTCTTCCCCGCCAGCCAAGGAGTTTTTATCAGGTAACGCCATGCGCCGCTGGAATTCAGCCAGCGCGGCAGGTATCGCATTTGCAGAGAGGACAAGGTCCACTCCACCCGTGGCGATCGCACTTCGCGGCATGGAATCGTAGGCCGCCTCGTCCGGGTCTTGGGCGATCACGAGACCACCTGCTTCCCTCATGGCTGTCAAGCCGACGCTGCCGTCGGCACCCATGCCGGAGAGAATGACGCAGACGGCGCGCGCTCCGTACTCGTCAGCCATCGAGTGCAACAAAAAATCGAACGGCAGGCGCGCGCCGTGGCGAGCCAGCGGCTTCGACAGGCGGAGCGTCCCGTTCCGGACCGAAAGCGAAACTCCGGGCGGAATAACGTACAAATGTTCGCGCTCGATCTGCATCCCATCTTCCGCCTGCTGCACGCTTACAGACGCGTGGCCTCCCAGCAGGTCGACCATCATGCTTTTATGATTCGGATCGAGATGCTGAACCAGAACAAACGCCATGCCGGCATTGACGGGGAGTGCACCGAGCAACTTCCTGCAGGCGTCGAGACCGCCTGCAGATGCGCCTATTCCGACGACGGGAAAGTCCTCGGATTTCAGCTTCGCAACGTTGCTGGGAAGGCGCCGCGCACTGGTGTGGGCGGGGAGCTTTTCAGCGCGATGGGAAAGACTTTCAGGCATGGGAGATTGCCTTGAGGGGTTGCCTTCCAGGGGAAGACATCAGTTTGATGGTACACGAGTTTCCTTTCGTGTACTGGTCGCATCAAATGCTCCCGCCCCGTGGTGAGTATGCCGATCTGAGTAGTTTCCGACTCTGCCTCTGCATTCAACCCGGCATTATGATGAAGGCAAATGAGGTTCGGAGGGATGCCATGAGCACCGTCATCACGAAGCTACACACTGAGCACGTCAGGCTTGGGCGATTGGTGCGCTTGTTGAACCATCAGTCATGCCTTCGTACGGACGCGAGCGCCCCCGATATCGCGCTATTGGTGGATGCGTTGTGTTACCTGACACGCTTTCCTGACGTGGATCACCACGTGATTGAAGACCGAATGGTCGACGTGCTTTTGGCAAAAAAAGCGTTATCGGTTGACGTCGGTCGAGAGATCGAATCACAGCATGCGACTTTGATCCGAGACGGTCGCGACCTGTTGCGCGACCTGGAGTCGGCGGTTCGGGGAGAAAACATGTCGCAGGAGTTAGTAGATATCCGAATTCGACTCTATGCAGAGCGGCTACGGCACAACATGGTCGTTGAGGAGTTGACGTTATTTCCGGCAGCGGAGAAGAGCCTTAGCGAGGAAGATTGGCGCACCGTTGAGGGAGCGAATTCGCAAGCGCGGCCCGATCCGCTTTTCGATAGAGAGCCGGACAAGCAGTTCACTGAGCTATTTAGGGTCATTAAGGCGGAAGCGGCCACGGCGTCCGCTGAAACTCCCTTTTTGACCGATTTTTAATCCACGTTCGCATCCAGCGGTCGTTCGCCTGTCCGGAGTCCCATCATGTCGAAGAAAGTCCTTAGCCGCGAACAGATCCGGCAGGAAGTTCAGCAACGGCTGCAGCCAGGCGCGTCCGCGCTGACGGGTTTGGCCGCGATCGCCATTCCGATGCCCAAATCTCATTCGCTTGATGTGCATGCGCGCAATTGGGATATGGAGGAATTTGGCGGCACAGGGTATGGCGTATACGTCCGGAAGGTCGTTGACGAGGCGAGAAGGGAGTTCTTTCTATCGGATGCGGCTGATCGGGACGACATACTCGGAGACTCGTTTGCGCATAGCTGATACCCGTGCAGTGCACCAGCCGGTTTGGTTGAGTTTCGATCCCATAGATAGAGACTTCCGTGGAAGCTGCAGCGATCGTTACCGATTCCCCCACCATTCGATCGATCGGCAACTGTACGTTGGTCATTGCTGAGCATGGATCGCCTGCCGTCAAACGAACTGAAAATAACTCAGGAACTGATTGCCAATATGCTCGATGTGAGGCGAGCAGGAGTCACGGAGGCGGCGATGAAACTTCAGGATGCAGGGCGGATTCGCTACAGGCATGGCTATATCGAAGTACTCGACCGGCCGGAGTCGGAGTAGCGGGTGTGCGAATGTTATGCCGTCGTCACGCGCAAGTTCGGCCGGCTGTTGCCGGATCTGAAGGTGCTGTGACTTGCTCGATTCGATATTGGCAAGAGCAGTCCAGCGAGGTGGGCATGTTGTTCACCACTTCCACGCGCCCCATGTGATCCGTCCCGGCTAACCGGCAGAGCGACAAACCTATGAGGTGCACTTCATGAATCTTTCCGGAAAGGTCACTGATGAGAAAGGGAATTGGGCGGTGGCCGCTGAGACACATTGGTCGGCTAGTGGCATTACGTGCGAAATTCATATGGCGATTCACAGCGAAGAGGGTGAATTCTCCCACGAATATAAGGGTGAGAGAACGTTCGACACTGAGCAGGACGCCGTTCTTTATGGACTGCGTGAAGGTATGACTTGGGTAGATCTCAAGATGTCGCGGTCGATAAGGATGTAGTTTTCGTCAAGCATGGGTGAACCGTGCGCGGCTTCGTCGGCGTACGTCGTCTGTGTTTGCATGCCCACGACAACTCACCTTTCGTACCGATCTGAGATAGCGCTTTTTCGCAGTGCGATTCGTGGTCGACCATCCAGGAGCTTAAGTATGAAAAAGTCTTATCAGACACGCTCGGTTCGAGCTCTATTCGAACCCACGCGCGCTGGTGCCTTCGAACTCGCCAATCGTATCGTCATGGCCCCGCTAACCCGAAATCGCGCCGGGCCGGGCTTGGTGCCGGGGCCGTTTGCTCTCGAGTATTACGTCCAACGCGCCACGGCCGGTCTGATCATCGCAGAAGCCACACAGATATCCGATCAGGCGCAAGGCTATGCAGGTACGCCGGGTTGCTTCACAGATGATCAGGTCCGAGGTTGGAGAAAGATTACTGACGCCGTGCACGCCGCGGGCGGAACCATGGTGGTTCAGTTGTGGCATACCGGCCGAGTATCACATACAAGCTTCCAGAAAGACGGCCAGGCCCCCGTTGCCCCTTCCGCAATCCGCGCCAACACGAACACCTTCCTGGCTGGGCAGGGCTTCGTCGACGTATCGCTGCCGCGGGCGCTAAGCGTAGACGAGATCCCTGGTATTATCGAGGACTTCCGCTACGCCTCCACCCGCGCCATCGAGGCCGGTTTCGATGGCGTCGAACTACATGGTGCCCACGGCTACCTGCTCGATGCCTTTCTACGCGACGGATCCAATCATCGTACTGACGCATATGGCGGCTCCATAGAGAACCGCTCAAGACTGCTCCTCGATGTTACCAAGGCTTGCGCGGATGCCATCGGCGCCGATCGACTGGGCGTTCGACTATCCCCGGTCTCGACTGCCGGTGATTCACGGGACAGCCATCCGCAGAGGCTCTTCAATCAAGTCGTCGCAGCCCTCAATCACTTTGGTTTGGCCTATATGCATATCGTGGAAGGCGAGACCGGCGGGGCGAGGGACAGTATTGCTTTCGACTACGCCGCCTTGCATGACTGTTTCGACGGCGTCTGGATGGTCAACAACGGCTATGACCGGAAGATGGCGATGGAAGCAGTGGCCAGCGGCCGCGCGGACCTGGTCTCTTTTGGACGACTGTTCATGGCCAATCCGGACCTGGTTGAGCGCCTGGAGTTGAACGCACCGCTCAACAGCCTCATGGGGCAGGAGACGTTCTATGGAGGCAGCGCCCACGGCTACAGCGATTACCCCACCCTCGAACAGAGCTGTGCCGCGATAGAACCACCATGAGAAGCCCAGACTTAGCGCCGACGCAACGATAACAACAACCGCCACCGGTCGCGGCGCTGTACCTTGCTTCGGAAAGGTCTGGCCGGTTGAAGTAGATTCCGAGTCATGCTCTCGCATGGGCGAAAAACCCTCTGAGTGAGAGCGTTTAAGTTGCACATCAAACCAGGGAAATTGCCATGTCTGACGATAAACAGTTGCAACAAGCCGTCCTTGACGAACTGCAGTGGGAGCCGAGTGTCAATGCCGCGCATATCGGCGTAACCGCAAAATCTGGCGTCGTGACGCTCCTGGGTCATGTCGGGACCTTTTCGGAAAAGTTTGCGGCGGAGAAGGCTACTCGGCGGGTTAAGGACGTCAAGGCGGTCGCCGAGGAGCTTGAGGTTCAGTTGCCCTTTAGCGTAAGGCACGGCGACGAAGAAATCGCTTCGGCGGCGCTCAACCGTCTGAAATGGGACTCGGCTGTTCCAGTCGACGCCGTCAAGGCGAAAGTCGAAAAAGGGTGGGTCACCCTCACCGGAGAAGTCGATTGGCATTACCAGCAACAAGCTGCGGCGGATGATGTTCGCGGAATTCTGGGTGTCGTCGGCGTGGCCAACGACATTAGCATCAAACCGAGGCCCAACACCGCAGAGATTAGAAACAACATCATGGTTGCATTGGACCGGTCGTGGTTCGATCCTGCGTCAATCAACGTGACTGCGCACGATGGCAAAGTGAAGCTTACCGGTAGCGTCAAATCGTGGTACGAGAGGGAGGAGGCAAGCGCCGCCGCTTGGGCCGCGCCTGGCACCACTTCCGTCAATAACGACATTACCGTCGGCTGAAGAAGCCAGTGGTCGCCAACTTACTGGACCGAGTTGGCGCGTCTTGTCTCAAGGCGGCAGAGGAGAGCCTTCGCGACTTCGACGGGCGCAAGATAGGTGACGGTCATGGAGATGCCGTAGGTGAAAGCCATCGGCGGGGGTGATACAAAATGGCTCTGCCAAGTTGAGGTCCGTAGACCACATTTTCGACAAAATAGTAGTTATCCTGAGTGGATAAATTTGCCGTGTGTCAATAACAGTCCAATCAGGCCATGTCGCGAAGCGTTCTTGGAGGGGCGAAAGCCGGACATCTGGCGCTCGCGCCCGAGCCGGCTAGTGGCCGTTTTCCGTACGGTCATTCACGCGTGCGCCGCTTTTACGAAAACGTGCTTCACACGAGCGAGCACTGTTCCGCTTCCGCTGAGCCGAACGACGACATGCCGCGTTCATCTTATGCCTAGGCAACGCGAAGTGCTGCCGGATCGGGTCGAAGCGCGGGAGAAGCGACTCCGAGCGAGGGTTATGTCGAGGAATTCGGCTTGGTGAGCACCCACGACCCACGTTCCATGATGGAGATCTGAAGAAAAGCGCGAAGCCAGGTATCCGGCCGCTGAGTAGTTTCCGACGCTATCCATATGAACACCACATCTCTACTATCAGGTTATTGGAAGCCGTAGTGTATTCACCTCGACGCCACGGCAAATCGGCTAACCCCAAGGAACGCGAAATGAAAAAAGCCAGACTGGCGATCGCATTCGCAGCATCCGTCCGCTTCGGATTGCCGGGGATTCGAGCCCGTCTTCAATTGAGGAAAGGCTTGAGTTGAAGCAGAGCAGGGAGTATCGACTATGTTGCGAAGCATTGAGAACCTTTACAGAAACCCGGTAATCGCGCGTGACGGCGAAATCGGCCGCGTCGCCGATGTCTATTTTGACGACGAGGCGTGGGGAGTCCGTTATCTTATTGTCGAAACAGGGAAATGGTTCGGCAGAAAGCCGGTCCTGATCTCCCCCTACTCATTTGAGCCGGCCAGCCCGGATTCAGGGACGATCAAGCTCGGTCTTACACGTAAGCAGGTCAAAGACAGTCCGGGCATTGATACGCATAAGCCCGTGTCGCGCCAACATGAAATCGACTACCTCGGCTACTACGGCTATCCGGCGTATTGGGGTGGCGCCTACGCGTGGGGCATGGGTGCCTTTCCGACGTTCGGGTCAATGGACGCGGCGCCCGACGTCGAACGCGATGAGAGTATGCGAGGACTGGAGGATGAAGAGGAGTATGAAGAGTGCGCCGGAGACACCCATTTGCGCAGCGCCCGCGCAATCAAGGGCTATGGCATCGAGGCGGCGGACGGCGGCATTGGCCATGTTCACGGCTTTGTTTTCGACGACGCTGCCTGGGTAATCCGGTACCTGATCGTGGATACGAGAAACTGGTGGCCGGGCGGCAGGGAAGTGCTGATCGCCACGCGCTGGCTGAACCATATCGATTGGATAGGATCGACGGTGTCGACAGCGTTGACGCGCGATGAAGTCAGAACCAGCCCGCCGTTCAGCGGCACGCTTCCGATCGATAGATCGTTCGAGGAGCGACTACACAAGCACTACGGTCAACATGAGTATTGGTTGCCGGACGGTAGCGAAGATAGCGCTGTGATCGAGC
>Ga0302314_10010616_pt1 | contig 16100 bp, 10 predicted proteins | sample III_Palsa_N2_3_FD_200533 | JGI IMG/M metagenome (GOLD analysis project Ga0302314, IMG submission 200533) | Peat permafrost microbial communities from Stordalen Mire near Abisko, Sweden - III_Palsa_N2_3 | ecosystem: Environmental > Terrestrial > Soil > Palsa > Peat permafrost | place: Sweden... | reverse complement strand
AGCAGTAGGTCCGCCACTGCCCGTCGACCTTGTCCATGACCATGTCCTCGCGCACCAGGCACGGGACCATGCAGGTCCAGCACCGGTGCGGGTACACGTAGTCGACGTCCTCGGCGACGATCGGGTGATGCCCGTTCGGCTTAGAGAGCCGGTTGTAGTTCTCCCACCAGGCGCCGTACTTGTCGTACCAGCCCGGGTACTTGTACTCGAACCACTCGAAGTCCTTGTCGGTCATCGGGTCGATCCGCCAGTAGTTGGCGAGCCAGCCGGTGGCGAAGAACTGCGCGACCTCGTGCACGTAGCCCTTGTTCCAGATCTGGTCCCAGGCCTGCTCGATCAGGTCGTGCGGGATGACCAGGCCGTACTTCTCGAGCGGCACGAGGTAGGAACGGTAGTAGTCGTCGTAGATCCAGCGGCGCCACATCTCGGCGTAGGACTCGCGGTCCTTGCGCCGGTCCTTGGTGCCGTACTCGATGAACGTGCCGATCGCCGCGTCCACCACCCGGTGGTTGTTCCACCAGGCGTAGCGGAGGTCGCGCTCGAGCAGCTGGTGGTTGCCCTCGTCCGCCAGCGCCATCAGCAGCGTCGCGTAGCCGTTGCTGATGTGCCGCGACTCGTCCGACTGGACCGAGTGGAAGACCGTCGGCAGCAGGTAGTCGCCGTTGGCGGCGGCCTCGGCCGGCATGGCCACGAACAGCGTGTTGGTGAACGCGGTCTCGGCCACGATCGTGAGGTAGATGCTCGCCGCGGTGATCGCGTCACCGGTGATGAAGCCCTCGGCGAACTGGCGGCCGATCGTGCCGCAGTAGTCGTTCTGGAAGTTCCGCAGGCTCGAGTTGAAGCCGGCCGGGTCGATGTAGTTGTTCATGTAGAGGCGCTTGAGGTTCTGCTGGATCGTCGAGTGCCGGACCTCGTCGATCATCTGGATCGCCTGGCCGTTGTGCAGCTCCGGGTTGGGGACGGTCCTGAACAGCAGCGGCATCGCCCGCGCGGCGGAGATCTCCGGCAGCGGGATGATCGACAGGAACAGCTTCTGCCACTCCAGCCAGCGCTCCTGCACCTGGCGGAACATGTTGCCGCGGATCGCGCCGTCCTGCGCGCCGTAGACCCGGTGGTCCTTCTCCTCCTGCATCGGGAAGTAGGAGCGGAGCACCTGCTTGAGCGGGTCCTTCTTCTGCGCCTTCTGGAACGTGTAGTCCGTTCCGTACTGCGAGACCGGCTGGTGGTATTGGGGTTCCCAGGACAGTTCCTGGATCTTCTGATGGGCCTTCGCCACGCTTTGGCGGCTCATGGGCATCCTCCCTTGGCGGGAAAGTCCTGTTTGTGTGAAAAGCCTGTGTGCTGGATAACATCCCGGATTCGACCTGTCTGTGCTCTCAACCTGAGACAGCCGTCTCCCGGGCGGTCAGCGGCGGTTCTCGGCTTCGAAGGCCTCGCGGAGGCGGGCGAGCTCGGCGCTGACGCCGGTGACCACGTGCGGCCGTGACTCGAACGCGGGGGCGATGCCGAGCGCCCGCAGCAGCTCGGCGGCGGGCTTGCCGGGGTCACCGGACTCCCCGAGGACCGGGTGCAGGCCCTCGGCCGCCAGCTGCCGGAAGACGAGGTTGACGATGCTCCAGGGGTTGTAGGTCTCTACCTGGGCGGGTATGGATTCGTCGGGGGTGTCCATGCGTCCGAGCACACGCCGGAGGGATTGCATGTGGCATCTCAAGTTGAGACAGTGCAAAGAATCAGCGGGCTTATCTTTTGTGCAACGCGAAGGCTTTACGGCGCTTCGCAAGGGATGGGAGACCCTCCGACTGGACGCGCAGGTGGAGGAGGCGGTATGGGACGTGCATCACCGAGGCTGCACCGTTCTACTCGAGGCGGCGGTATGACCGCCGCCCTCGAGCGAGACCCGCTGGCCGAGGCCAGGGACCGGTTCCTCGCCCGCGACCCGGTCGACGCGAAGGCGGTCAGGGAGCCGATCCTGGCCTCGTGGTGGCGGTCACGGGAGTGGCACGTCGCCGCCGACCGGCTCGACCTGAGCTATCTCGGCGAACCCGACCTGGACTCGGCCCTCGCCCGGGCGGCCAAGCCGGTCCTGCGGCACCTGTACGAACAGCTCGAGGGCCAGCCGATCAGCATCGTGCTGACCGACGCGAGCGGGCTGGTGCTGCTCCGGTTCACCGGCGACCACGACCTGGAACGGCAGCTCGACACGATCAAGCTCGCCCCCGGCTTCTCCTACGCCGAGGACGTCGTCGGCACCAACGGCATCGGGACCGCGCTCGAGTCGGGCGGCCCCGCGCACGTGTTCGGGCACGAGCACTACGCCGAGCGGCTCGAGGGGCTGGCCTGCGCCGGGGTTCCGGTCCGCGACCCGATGTCGGGCAAGACCGTCGGCGTGCTCGACCTGACCTGCTGGCGCAGGCACGCCGACCCGCTGATGCTGTCGCTCGTCCGGTCCACCGCCGACCAGCTCAACCAGGCCCTGTCCGAGACCGGCAACGGCCGCGACCTGCGGCTGCTGCAGGAGTACACCAAGGCCTGCCGGCACACCGGCGGCATCGTCCTCGCGCTCGGCAACGACGTGGTGATGCTCAACGACCTCGCCCGGCAGGCGCTGTCGCCGGCCGACCAGGCGGTGCTCATCTCCCAGGCGGCCGACGCGCTCGGACGGCAGGCGTCGGGCGCGGTCACGGTCGACCTGCCGAGCGGCGTGGTGGCCCGGATCTTCTGCCGCCCGGTGTGGCTGGCGGACGGGGTAGTCCACGTCAAGCTGGCCGCCGCCGCGGCCGGCTCGTCCGCGGCGGCCGGGCCGGCCCGGGCCTCGATGGCGCTGCCCGGCCTGGTCGGCTCCGGCCCGACCTGGCGGCGGGCCTGCCGGTCGGCCGAGGCCAGCTACGACCGGGGCGAGTGGCTCACCGTCGAGGGCGAGGTCGGGACGGGCAAGCTCGCGCTCGCCCGCGCCGTCCACCAGCGGCGCGACCCGGCCGCGCCGTGCCACGTGCTCGACGCCGACGACGCCGCGCTGGACCACGACTGGCTCGGGCGGGCCCGCGACGAGCTCATGAACGGCACCGGCCTGCTGATCATCAGGCACGTCCACGCGCTGAACACCCGGCAGGTCCGGTCGCTCGCGGCCGCGCTCGGCGAGGCGAAGGCGGCGGGCAAGGAGAAGACCCTCCGGGTCGCGATCACCCTCGACCGGGACGCGGCCCGGGCCGACCTCACCAGCCTGCTGCGGCTCTTCCCCGGCACGGTCACCGTCCCGCCGCTCCGGCACCACAGCGAGGACCTGCGCGAGCTGATCCCGTTCTTCCTCGGCCGGCTCAGCCAGCAGGGCCGGGTCACCTGCTCCCCCGCGGCGATGCAGCTGCTGCTGCGGCACACCTGGCCGGGCAACGCGGCTCAGCTCTGGCAGGTGCTCAAGCAGGTGGTGCAGCGGCGCCGGACCGGCCAGATCCTGCCGGCCGACCTGCCGCCCGAGTGCTGGACGGTGAGCCGCCGGGTGCTCAGCCCGCTCGAGTCGATCGAGCGCGACGCGATCGTGCAGTCGCTGCTCGACCACAGCGGCAACAAGATCCGCGCCGCCCGCGCGCTCGGCATGTCCCGGGCGACGATCTACCGGCGCATCCACGAGTACGGGATCGTCACCCCGCAGGGCGGCTAGCGCGGCCCGCGCGATTGTCGTCACCCGGCAGGGGTTAGCATGCCGGGGGCCTCGCGGGGTAGGCGGGGAACGGGACGGTCGGGGCGGAGTCACGGACCGTTCGAAATGATTGAATTTGATCTTAACTCGGCGCGTCGGGTCTTCCCCTGGTCACGTTTGCAGGGCAGCATGGCACCAGATCTCATCGGGAGGAACAGACATGGCCGATCCGCGGGTGCTGGGAATTGTGCTGGCCGGCGGGGCCGGCACGCGGCTCGCGCCGCTGACCGACGACCGGGCCAAGCCCGCGGTGCCGTTCGGGGGCGTGTACCGGCTGGTCGACTTCGCGCTGTCGAACCTGGCCAACAGCGGGATCAGGAAGATCTGCGTGCTCACCCAGTACAAGAGCCACAGCCTGGACCGGCACATCTCGACCACTTGGCGGATGAGCGACCTGCTCGGCAACTACGTGACCCCGGTGCCGGCCCAGCAGCGGCTCGGGCCGCACTGGTACACCGGGTCGGGGGACGCGATCTTCCAGTCGATGAACCTGATCAACGACGAGCACCCGGACCTGGTGGTCGTGTTCGGCGCCGATCACGTGTACCGGATGGACCCCCGGCAGATGATCTCCCAGCACCTGGAGTACGGCGCGGGCGCCACCGTGGCCGCGATCCCGGTGTCGCGGCAGGACGCCAAGGACTTCGGCGTCCTGGCGGTGGCCAAGGACGGGCGGACGATCGAGCGGTTTCTGGAGAAGCCCGCCAACCCGCCCCCGATGCCCGGCTCGACCGACGAGTCCTACGCCTCGATGGGCATCTACGTGTTCGGCCGCAAGGAGCTGGTGGACGCGCTCGAGCGGGACGCGGCCGACCCCGAGAGCCGCCACGACATCGGCGGCAACATCATCCCGATGATGGTGGCCGACGGCAGCGCGCACGCCTATGACTTCCTCACCAACTCGGTGCCGGGCTCGACCGCGCGGGACGAGGGCTACTGGCGCGACGTCGGCACGATCGACGCCTACTTCGACGCGCACATGGACCTGCGGACGGTCGAGCCGATGTTCAACCTCTACAACGACGAGTGGCCGATCCTCACCCACATGGACCCGCTCCCGCCCGCCAAGTTCGTGCACGACAGCGGCGACCGGGTCGGCCGGGCGATCGACTCGCTGGTCTCCAACGGCGTGATCGTCTCCGGCGGCCTGGTCCGGGGCTCGGTGCTGTCGCCCGGCGTCCGGGTGAACTCGTGGTCCACCGTCGACCGGGCGGTGCTGCTGCATAACGTCAACGTGGGCAGGCACGTCGAGATCAGGGACGCGATCATCGACAAGAACGTGGTCGTCCCCGAGGGCGCGAAGATCGGCGTGGACAAGGAGCACGACCTCGCCCGCGGCTTCGCGGTCTCCCCCGGCGGCATCACCGTGGTCGGCAAGGGCCAGGTGGTCGCCCGGTGAAGGTCTCGCTGCTCACCCGCGAGTACCCGCCGGACGTCTACGGCGGGGCCGGGGTGCACGTCGAGTACCTGGCCAGGGCGCTGTCGGCGTCCGGTCTGGTCGACCTGACGGTGCACTGCCAGGGCGCCGACCGGCCCGGCGCGGTCGCGCACCAGCCCTGGGAGAGGCTCGCGGACCCGGTGCTGCGGGTGTTCTCCGAGGATCTGTCGATGGCCGACGCGGTGGCGGACGCGGCCGTGGTGCACTCGCACACCTGGTACGCGAACCTGGCCGGGCACCTGGCCTCGCTCCGCTACGGGATACCGCACGTCGCCACCGTGCACTCGCTCGAGCCGCTGCGGCCGTGGAAGGCCGAGCAGCTCGGCGGCGGCTACGCGCTCTCGTCCTGGGCCGAGCGGGTCTCGCTGGGCTCGGCGGCGGCGGTGGTGGCGGTCTCCGACGGGATGCGCGGCGACGTGCTGACCGCGTACCCGGAGATCGCGGCCGACCGGGTCCGGGTGATCAGGAACGGGATCGACACCGTCGAGTACGCGCCCGACCCGGACACCTCGGTGCTGGCCAAGCACGGCATCGACCCGACCAGGCCGTACGTCATTTTCGTCGGCCGGATCACCAGGCAGAAGGGCGTGCCGGTGCTGCTGCGGGCGGCGGCCGCGCTCGACCCGTCGGCCCAGCTGGTGCTCTGCGCGGGCGCGGCCGACACGCCCGCGCTCGCCGAGGAGGTGTCGTCGCTGGTGGCCGGGCTGCAGGCGACCCGCTCGGGGGTCATCTGGATACCGGAGATGCTGCCCAAGCCGTCGGTCATCCAGCTGCTCACGCACGCGCTGATGTTTGTCTGCCCCTCGGTCTACGAGCCGCTCGGCATCGTCAACCTGGAGGCGATGGCGTGCTCGACGGCGGTGGTGGCGTCGCGGGTGGGCGGCATCCCCGAGGTCGTCGCCGCCGGGACGACCGGGCTGCTGGTGCCGCCGGACGACCCGGCCGCGCTCGCCGACGCGATGAACGCGCTGCTGCGCGAGCCGGGGCGGGCAGACGAGTTCGGCCGGGCCGGGCGTTCGCGGGCGGTGGCCGAGTTCAGCTGGGACGCGGTCGCGGCGCAGACGGCCGCGCTGTACGCCGAAGTCCGGTAGTACGGCCGGTAGTACGGCCGGCTAGCGGATGCGGACGGCCAGCAGGCAGGCGTCGTCGCCGGTGTCGGAGGCGGCGTTGGCCAGGATCTGGGCGACGTGGCTGTCAATGTCGGCGTCGGGGTCGTCGGGGACGGCGGCCGCCGCGAACTCGGCCAGCGCGTCGCTGATCGACTCGGCCCGCCGCTCGATCAGCCCGTCGGTGTAGAAGAGCAGCGTGTCACCGGGCATCAGCTGGAGCGTGACCTGCTCGTACTCAGTGTCGAGTTCCATGCCGAGGAGCATGCCCTCGGGCAGCGGCTGGACCGCCGCTAGGTGGCCGCGGACCAGGACGGGCGGCAGGTGACCGGCCCGCGCCCAGCGCAGCAGCTGGGTTTTGGGGTCGTAGCGGCCGCAGATCACGGTTCCGGTGACGCCCTCGGTAAACGCGCAGGCCGCGTAGTTGAGCCTGCTCAGCAGCTCATGCGGGTCCGCCCCGGTCGCGGCGAGCCCGCGCAGCGTGTTGCGGGCGGCGACCATGCCGGTGACCGCGTCGATGCCGTGGCCGACGATGTCCCCGACCACGAACAGCAGCTCGCCGTCGGGCAGCTGGAGCGCGTCGTACCAGTCGCCCGCGACCAGGTAGCCCGCCTTGGCCGGCCGGCAGCGGACGGCGATATCCACCCCGCAGGTCTCCATCAGGCGCACGTCAGCCGGCATGATCGCGCGCTGCAGCCGGAGCGCGAGCTCCTGCTGCTCGGCGGCCCGCTGCTCACTGTCGGCGAGCAGGTCGCGGGCGGCGGCCAGCGCCACCCGGGTGCGCCCGTGCTCGAACGCCTCGCCCAGGCGGCCCTCGTCGCCGACGCGTCCGCGCCAGGTGAAGACCACGCCGTCGTCGTAACGGGCAGCCCGCAGGTCCATCACCGGCACCGCGTCGGCCGAGCCGGCCCCGGTCAGCGGGCTGACCAGGCCGGGCGCGTACTGCGGGGCGCCGTCGGCCAGCACCCGCGCCGCCCGCGCGGCCAGCCCGTCGCCCGACGCGCAGTCGGGGTACGCCTCGAGCAGGGTCCTTCCGGCGATGTCCCGCGGGGCCCGGCCGGCCGGATCGATGTAGCCGGGGCTGAGGTGAACGATGGAGAAATCGGCCCGGCCGGCCGGGGCGCAGGCACCGGCGTCCGCGACCGGCGCGACCACGAGCACGGAATCGGCGACCTGGTCGAGCAGCCGGAGCTGGTCCTCGCCGACCACCGTCATTTCTCCCCGCCTGCTTCTCGTTACTGGACGTGACATTTTCAGCAAGGTACCACCGGGAGCGGGGAATTCTGGTGGGTAACGAAGAGGTATATCTGAAAGAGACCTAGGTGCTGGGACGACTCCTATTCACCGGTGTTTCTCGCTTTGCATTTCCGAGAAATGCAATTGCGGATGAACATGCGAGCCGGAGGGGCGGAGCAACGGTCCGTTCGATACCCGCTTTGGATCTTTGAACTTCGGCTGGTCGCAGGTGGGAGCGGCGCGTTTCGATGGAGGCGGCCGGGGTAGATCGCTGCACCGTGGCTGGAGTCGGTTTGACGGTCTGCCGTGCCCGCGACCAGTGCGATTCGTTGGAACCGCCTGATCCGCAGGTCTGCGGCCGCCCCGGCCCGGTTTCGCGCGGTGTATCGTCGGAGCCGATAGCGGCCCGTTGCCGGAGCGGGCAGCGCTCGACAACCTCGCGTTCGCGCCCGCGGAGCCGGAGATCCGCAGCTCCTATGACACCGCTGCACCCGAACCAGCCGTCATGGCCGACGTCGGCCGGACCGGTCCGCCGCCGTCACGGGCGGGCTGCGGCGTGACCGAGCAGGACCAGGCCGCGCAACTGCGCACCCCGCCGCCGCTGCCGCCGCCGGGAGACGACGTCATCGGTCACACCTACCGGACCGACCTGTCGAAGGTTCGGGCGCTGGTGCTGCAGCAGGGCCGGGCGGCCGGCCTGTCCGAGAGCCGGGCCAACGACCTGGTGCTGGCGGTCAGCGAGGTGGCCGCCAACACGCTTCGGCACACCCAGTCGTCCGGCACGCTGACGATCTGGCGCCAGCCGGGGGAGCTCGTCTGCGAGATCCAGGACGAGGGCACGATCGCCGATCCGCTGGCGGGCCAGACCAGGCCCGGGCCCGACGCCACCGGCGGGCACGGCCTGTGGCTCGTCTATCAGGTCTGCGACGCGGTCGAGCTGCGCTCCGACGAGTCCGGGACCACGATCCGCATGCACATGGGGATCCAGCCCCCGAGCTAGCCGCCGGCCAGCCGCCGACGGCGGGCGGCTGAGTGCGAATCAGTGCGGACGCGTAACCCGGACCGTAGCCTTGGTGTGGTAAAACACGGGTGTGGACCTGCTCACCACGTCTGTCGCAACGGCCGACGGCGATCCCTACACCCTGGTGGCACTGGCCGGCGAGGCCGACGTGACCAACAGCGGCGCGCTGCGCGAACTCCTTGACGCCGAGGTCGCCAAGGAGCCGCGCACGCTGGTCATCGACCTGTCCGAGCTGCGCTTCATGGACTCCTCGGCGCTGCACGTGATCTTGCGGGCCAACCGGACGATGGACCGCCAGGGCGGCGTGCTGGCGCTGGCCGGCCCGCGCGACCCGGTCGCGAAGATGCTGCGGCTGACCGCCGCCGACCAGCTGCTGCCGGTGTACGCCACGGTGGCCGAGGCGACCGCAGAATAATTTCCGGCCGCCTGTTTAGGTCGGCGCTGGCTTGGAAACTAACCAACGCGTGGTGCCTCCGGCCGCCCGGCCCTGCTCGCGCAGAAGATCCGCGCCCTGCTGGCCCACCCGATGCAGCTCGAGGCGTTCAGCGTGGCCGCGACCGACCGGGCCAGGTCCCGGTACTCCTTGGACCGGATCGCGCACGAGACCCTCGCGGTCTACGACACCGCGCTCGCGGCCTAGTCGATACCGGCGGCCTTGCAGGCCGGCCCGTTGGGGGCGGCGCACAGCTGGGCGGCCGTCACGTACTTGTCGGCGATGACGGTGGACTTCATGTTCCTGGTGCTCACCCAAGTGACCGGCTTGAGCTTCTTCATGGCGGTGAAGGAGCTGTTGAAATCGCCGATGGAGATCTTGACCGTCCCGGGCGCTGTCTTAGTGCCCGCCTCGGCGGTGGCGGAGCCAGCCAGCAGGAGCGCGGCGCTAATGGCGGTGACACTGGCGGCAAGCCTCATCGTTACGGCGTACAACGCCGTACTTCGCTCCGGTCGGTGGAAGGGCGACTCCGAATGGGGCGATGATAACGATCGCGAGCAGCTACGTCACTGAAAGCGACCATGACCGTTCGCTTGGCGCCGAGGTCGCCGTCATTGTGTGCTGTTTGGTCATCGGCTGGCCCGGTAAATCCGTCATCGTGTGCCGACCGGGTCGCGGGGCGCCCTCAACGACCCACGCTGACGGCCTGACGCGTCCGGTCAGTGGCCGGAGTGGCCGGAGTGGCGAGAGTGGCGAGGCAAGCCGGCCCGGCCCGGCCTGGCGTCGTCTTGGCGTGCCACGATCCGCGCTTCTTGCTGTTATCTGCTTGGCGCGTGCCAGGCGGCGCGTCCGGAGTTGGCCACCCGCAATCTCCGTGCAGTCCGCGGCGGCAATCCGCGGCTCCGGGTGGTCGACGTTGCTGAGCGCGAATAATTGGTCGTCTAGAACGCGGTGATTTGGTGCGTTTGTGGGGTTATAGCCGGGGTAGGTGAGGCAGGCGATGAATCGGCGAAGTTATGCGGACGTCGTTGCCATGCGAGGTCAGTGCGGGACTGGCCGGCGGCGGCGTGCGGGGGCGAGCACCGGGCACCGGGCACCCACGGGGTGATGCGGGCGCTCGGCGCTTCCGCATCGCTGATTCTCCGCCCAGTCGGCGAGGGCTAGACGATGCGGACGACGACCAGGCAGGCGTCGTCGCCGGTGTCTGAGATCGCGGCGGCGAGGATGCGGTCCGCGTGCGAGCGGGCGTCCGGGCCGGCCGGGGCGGCGGCCGCGGTGAAGTCGCGCAGCGCGTCGCTGATCGAGCCGGAGCGGCGCTCGATCAGCCCGTCAGTGAACAGCAGGAGGGTGTCGCCGACCCGGAGCTGGGTGCGGGCCTCCTCGTACTGCGCGTCCGGGTCGAGCCCGAGTAGCACGCCGTCCGGGAGCGGCAGCGCCCTGGCCGCGCCGTCGCGCACCAGGACCGGCGGCAGGTGCCCGGCCCTGGCCCAGCGCAGCACCCGGGTCTGCGGGTCGTAGCGGCCGCAGACCACGGTCCCGGCCATGCCCTCGGTGAGATGGCAGGCGGCGTAGTTGAGGTGTCCGAGCAGCTCGGCCGGGCCCTCCTCGGTCGCCGCCAGCCCGCGCAGCGCGTTGCGCGCGGCCACCATGCCGGTCACCGCGTCGATGCCGTGGCCGGTGATGTCCCCGACCACGATCAGCAGGTCGTCGCTCGGCAGCGTGAGCACGTCGTACCAGTCGCCGCCGACCAGGTGCCCGGGCTCGACCGGGCGGTAGCGGACCGCGATGTCCACCCGCGCGGCCGCCACCGGCGGCTCGTCCTGGGCCATGATGGCCTGCTGCAGGCGGAGCGCGAGCAGATGCTCCTCGGCGGCGCGCTGCTCGCTGTCGGCCAGCTGGTCGCGGGTGGCGGCCAGCGCGACCTGGGTGTGATACTGCGCCGAGACATCTTGGAAGGCGCCGCGCAGCGCGACCAGGGTGTCGTCGACGACGACCGGCTCGGCGAAGATCCTGATCTGCCTGATCGCGGTGTCGCCCGGCCGGACGATGCGGAACACCGCCACGGCCGGCTCCCGGCGCAGCAGCAGCGACTCCTGGAACCGGCGGACGGGCGCGCGGTCGGCCGCGATCACGAAGCTGTGCAGCTGGGCGATCGGAATCGGCGCCGTCTGGGCCGGATCGAGCCCGAAGAGCGCGAACGCGGAATCGGTCCAGCGGATGGTCCCGGCCGCGAGCTGCTCCTCCCAGCCGCCGATGCTGCCGAGGCGCTGCGCGTGGCCGAGCAGCTCGGCCAGTCGCTCCCCCTCGCCCGGCGTCCGCCAGGTGAAGAGCACCCCGGCGAAGAACGGGATCACGGTCAGGTCGGCGATCACCGTGTGCCCGAGGTCGCCGCCGTTCCCGGCGGCGTCCGCAGCCGCGGTCAGCGGGGTGCTGACGGTGCCGGTCACGTGCTCGGCGTGCCCGCTGGCGAGCACCCGCTCGGCCCGCGCGTAGAGGCCGTCTCCCGACGCCGAGGCCGGGTAGGCCTCGAGCAGGGTGAGCGCGGCCAGCTCGGCGGCCGGGCGGCCGAGCGGGTCGGCGTAGCCCGGGCTCAGGTACATGATGGCGAAGTCGGTGATCTCGCCGCCGGCACCGGGCAGCGGCCGGGCCAGCAGCACCGAGTCCGCGATCTGGTCGAGGGCCGCGAAGACGGCCGGGGACGGCGTCGCCGCCCCGATGTGGCCGTAGGCGAGGCGCACGCCGAGCACGTCGGCGAAGCCGGCCAGCATCGCCGCCAGCAGGCCCCGGGTGTCGGGGTCGAACTCTCGTTTCGGCCCTTGCCACCAGGCCTCGGCCACGCCGAGGAGGATGCCCGCCCGGTCGCGGAGCGCGAGCACCGCGCGGGCGGCGTTCCGCCCCCAGGGCGCCGCGACGGCCACCGGATCGGACGGCGGCGGCCCCGCCTCCCACCACAGATCGTCGCCGGTTGCGACCACCCGCTGCTCGGGGCAGTCGAACTGCGGCGGCAGCCGCCGCCAGCGGCTCGAGTCGGTGCCGTCAAGGCCGTCCTGGCCGAGCAGCTCGAGCGCGCCGTCGGCGTCGAGCAGCCAGACCGCGACGGCGGCCGCCTCGAACCTCGGTCCCAGCTGGCCGGCCAGCGCGCCGACCAGCTCCACGCCGTCCCTGGCGCGGGTGATCGCCGCCAGCGCGAGCGACTCGGCGGCCGCGTCCAGCCGCTGCCCGGGCTCAAGCCACTCCCCCGCGCCGAGCCGCGCTCCCGGCCCCGCCTGGTCGGCGGAATCAGCCAGGCCGGAGGCGGGCGGCGCGGAATCGGCCGGGGCCGACGGCGGCTCCTGCCGGAGCACGGCGGCGGCCATCTCGGTCACCGGGATGCCCGTCGCGGCGGCCATGTCCGCGAGCTGGCGGATCGCCGCCACCGGCGACAGTCCCTGCCGTTCCATCAGCACGCCCCGGGCCATCGCGGCGACCTCCGCCGCCTGCGCGTCGGCGCGCGCCAAGACCAGCTCGCGCCGCTGGCGCTCGATGACGGCGGCGAGCCTCGGTACACTTGGCCCGAGGTCGGCGTTATCGCCGGAAAGCTGGCTGTTTCCGGGCAGCGAAGCGTCTCCGGGCGATACCGCATCACCGCTGCCTGCCACCATCACCGCCCCACGTCAAGACGCCGAGATGCGGAAACCGTACCATCTGCCATCGGCGAAAACGGCAGGCTGACCGAGGCCGGCGGACACGGCGCCGATATCCGCGATTTCCCCTCATAGCGGGCGGTTGCGGGTGGCGGCGGCGGAGTATATGGGCAATTTGACAGCAACCGCGCGTTGCCAGGCGGCTATCGTGTAACAGTCAGTCCTAGACGATTTCTGCGCTCCGGGCGAGGAATGGGAGCACCCATGACAGACGTTGACCAGCGACCCCGGCTTGACCGGTCGGGCCTCGAGCAGCTCCTCGCCGGGCTGACCGCGGTCCGCGGCGGCGACTTCAGCCGACGGCTCGCGCTGACCGGGGACCCGCTCGTGGACGAGATCGCCTCGGTCTTCAACGGCATGGCCGACCAGCTCGACCAGTTCACCTCGGAGGTGACGCGGGTCGCGCGCGAGGTGGGCACCGAGGGCAAGCTCGGCGGGCAGGCGCACGTCTCCGGGGTCTCCGGCACCTGGCGCGACCTCACCGAGTCCGTCAACGCGATGGCGGGCAACCTCACCACCCAGGTCAGGAACATCGCCCAGGTGGCGACCGCGGTGGCCAAGGGCGACCTCACCCAGAAGATCGGCGTGGAGGCCCAGGGCGAGATCCTCGAGCTCAAGACCACCCTCAACACGATGGTCGACCAGCTCTCGGCGTTCGCCGACGAGGTCACCCGGGTGGCCCGCGAGGTGGGCACCCAGGGCGACCTCGGCGGCCAGGCGGTGGTGCACGGCGTCTCCGGCACCTGGAAAGACCTGACTGACAACGTCAACTCGATGGCGAACAACCTGACTAACCAGGTGCGGAACATCGCCCAGGTGACCACCGCGGTCGCGCAGGGCGACCTCACGAAGAAGATCGACGTGGACGCGCGGGGCGAGATCCTCGAGCTCAAGACCACCATCAACACGATGGTCGACCAGCTGTCGTCGTTCGCGGCCGAGGTCACCCGGGTGGCCCGCGAGGTCGGCCGGGAAGGCCAGCTCGGCGGGCAGGCCGAGGTCGAGGGCGTGTCGGGCACCTGGAAGCGGCTGACCGAGAACGTCAACGAGCTGGCCGGGAACCTGACCCGCCAGGTGCGGGCGATCTCCCAGGTCACCAGCGCGGTCGCGGCGGGCGACCTGACCAGGACGATCTCGGTCGAGGCGGAGGGCGAGGTCGCGGAGCTCAAGGACAACATCAACATGATGGTCCAGTCGCTGCGCGAGACCGTGCAGGCCTCCCGCGACCAGGACTGGCTGAAGACCAACCTGGCCAGCATCGGCTCGATGATGCAGGGCCACCGGGACCTCGAAGTCGTCGCCGAGCTGATCATGGAGGAGCTCGCGCCGCTGATGGAGGCCCAGCACGGGACCTTCTTCCTGGTCGAGGAGTTCGGCGGGGAGATCAGGCTGCGGCTGATCGCCGGCTACGGGCTGCGGGCGGACAAGGACGCGCCGATCCAGTACCGGATCGGGCAGTCGCTGATCGGCCAGGTCGCCAAGTCCAGGCGGCTGATCGTGGTCGACGATATCCCGGAGGGCTACATCAGGATCACCTCCGGCCTCGGCGAGGCGCCGCCGGCCAACCTGGTCGTGCTGCCGCTGCTGTTCGAGGGCGAGGTGCTCGGCGTGGTCGAGCTCGCGTCGTTCAGCAAGTTCACCCCGATCCAGATCGACTTCCTCGAGCAGTTCGCCGAGACGCTCGGGATCACCGTCAACGCGATCATCGCCAACTCCAGGACCGACACGCTGCTCGGCCAGTCGCAGCGGCTGACGGCGGAGCTCCAGGCGCGGTCGTCGGAGCTGCAGGCCCGGTCGGAGGAGCTGCAGCGGTCCAACGCCGACCTGGAGGACAAGGCCGAGCTGCTGGCCGCGCAGAAGCAGGACATCGAGGCCAAGAACTCGGAGATCGAGCGGGCGAGGGCGGAGATCGAGGAGCGCGCGCGGCAGCTCGCGCTCGCCTCCCAGTACAAGTCGCAGTTCCTGGCGAACATGTCGCACGAGCTGCGGACGCCGCTGAACAGCCTGCTGATCCTGGCCCGGCTGCTGGCGCAGAACCCAAGCCGGAACCTCACCGCCAAGCAGGTCGAGTACGCGAACGTCATCCACTCGGCCGGCTCGGACCTGCTCCAGCTCATCAACGACATCCTCGACCTGTCGAAGGTCGAGGCGGGCCGGATGGACCTGCACGCCGAGCGGTTCACGCTGGCCGCCCTGATCGAGGACCTGCAGGCCACCTTCCAGCCGCTGACGACCGAGAAGGGCCTCGACTTCGAGGTCGCGATCGAGCCGTCGGCGCTGGCGGAGCTCGACACCGACCGGCAGCGGCTCCGCCAGGTGGTCGGGAACCTGCTCTCCAACGCGGTCAAGTTCACCGAGCGCGGCCGGGTCACGCTCCGGGTCAGCGCGACGCCGGCCGCCGACGGCCAGGGCGGCGACCCCGAGCTGGTGTTCTCGGTCGTCGACACCGGGATCGGGATCGCCCCGGAGAACCTGGCCGTCATCTTCGGCGCGTTCCAGCAGGGCGACGGGACGCTCAGCCGCCGGTACGGCGGCACCGGGCTCGGGCTGTCGATCGCCAGCCAGGTCAGCGCGCTGCTCGGCGGCCAGATCACCGCCACCAGCGACCTCGGTCGCGGCAGCACGTTCACCCTGCGGGTGCCCGCCACGCTGCGCGCCCTCCCGCCCTTCGAGGACGCCGCCGATGCCTTCGCCGCCCTGGCCGAGGGCTCGCCGACGCCCGACGGGCTGATCGGCTACGCCGGGCCGGCCGGCCGCGGCGGCCCCGGCGAGGCCCGCGGGCGTGCCCGGGGATCGGAAGCGGCCGCGCCCGCCGAGGCGGGGGCGGACGAGATCAGCCAGCCGCTGCGGGCCGCGATGGCGGACATCACCCGCGCGGCGACGTCGATCATCGCGTCCGGGGCAGCCGGACGGGACGACGACTCCGTTCCCGTCGCCGTCGTCGCGGGCGCCGTCACCGGCACCGCCGCCACCGTCAGCGCGATCGCGCGCCCGTCGGCCGACGGCGCGGACGGCGCGGCCGGCCAGGACAGGAACGTGCTGGTGTTCGAGGGCAGCAGCGGCGGACTGCTGACCCTGCTGGCCTACAGCGCGATCTCCGACCTGGCCAGCGTCAGCACCGCCGTGCGGGTGTCCACCGCCGTCGGCCCCAGCCAGGGGGTCGTGATGCTGGCGGCCGAGCCGTTCCGGTGCGTGGTCGTCGACCTGGCCGTGCCGACCGCCCTGGAGTTCCTCGAGCAGGTGCGGGAGAAGCCGGAACTGCGCGCGGTCCCGGTCCTCGCGTACCAGTCCGCGCAGCCGGACAGCGCGAGCATGAACCGCTTCGCGGCGCTGCGCTCCGCCTATCCGACGCTGGAGCTGGTGCCCTCGCTTGACGAGCTCCGCGAGCGGATCACGCTGCACCTGTCGGCCGCCCGGCCGGGGCAGGTGCCCGCGTTCGTCGGCAACTCGGCCATCGCGGCCGAGAGCGCCCGGCGCGCGGACGAGCAC
>Ga0302314_10010615_pt1 | contig 16101 bp, 14 predicted proteins | sample III_Palsa_N2_3_FD_200533 | JGI IMG/M metagenome (GOLD analysis project Ga0302314, IMG submission 200533) | Peat permafrost microbial communities from Stordalen Mire near Abisko, Sweden - III_Palsa_N2_3 | ecosystem: Environmental > Terrestrial > Soil > Palsa > Peat permafrost | place: Sweden... | reverse complement strand
CCAACCGCCTGGCCGAATACCTCAACGACGACGGCATCACCGCGATGGCGATCCACGGCAACAAGAGCCAGACGGCGCGCACCCGCGCGCTGGCCGAGTTCAAGGCCGGCACGCTGCAGGTGCTCGTCGCCACCGACATCGCCGCGCGCGGCATCGACATCGACCAGTTGCCGCACGTCGTTAACTTCGAGCTGCCCAACGTGCCGGAAGACTACGTGCACCGCATCGGCCGCACCGGCCGCGCCGGCGCGCAGGGCCGCGCGGTGTCGCTGGTCTGCGTCGACGAGGACATCTTCCTGAAGGACATCGAGAAGCTGATCAAGCGCCCGATCCCGAAGGAAATCATCGCCGGCTTCGAGCCCGATCCCACCGAACGCGCCGAGCCCATCGTGCTGGGCCGCACGTCGATCGGCGTGCGCGGCCCGGCCGGCGGCGGCCGTGGCAACGGCGGCGGCCATCACGCACGTTCCGGCAACGGCGGCGGTGGTGGCGACCGTGGCCGCGGTCCGGCGCGCCCGGCCGGCGGTGGCAATGGCGGCGGCGGCCGTCCGGCGCCGCGTCCGCAGGGCCCGTCGGGCTCGCACAGTGGCGCGAAGCCGGCGCATGCAGGCCATGGCGGCGCGCGTCCCGCGGGTGGCGGCAACGGCAACGGCAACGGCAACGGCAATGGCAATGGCAACGGCGGCGGTCGTCCGGCCGGCGGTGGCGGCGGCCGTCCGCAAGGCGGCGGCCAGCGTCCGGCGCTGACCTCGTCCAACAAGGGGCCGTCGACGAAGCGTTGATGCGCCGACTCCGGTCGAACGGGGCCCGCGAGCGCCAGCCGCGGGCCTTTTTCATGCGGTATCCGGATCACGATCGGGGGTCACACGATCGGGAGTCAGGCCTTGCATCGTTGCAACCCGCATCGATGCAAGACCTGACCCCTGCGCCGGATGGCGCCTGAAGTCGCACGCTTCGTCGAATACTGCACGGCCGAGCGGAGCGGGGGCGCTCAGCTCGACAGAGAATCGAAGGCTGGCCGACTCACGGCCTTTGAGGCCTTCGTTGGATCTGCACACCCTGTTCCTTGGCCAGACCTGCCTGCTCGCGGCGACGTCCGCGATGCTGTGGATCTCGCGCAGCGATGCCGACCGCGGCAACGGCATGCGCATGTGGCGCTACGCGATCACCAGCCAGGCCGTGGCCTACCTGGTGCTGGCGACGCCGGCCGGCGGCCTGTCGGCGGTGGTCACGGGACTCGTCGCCAACCTCGCCGGCGCCATCAGCGTCGCGCTGTTCTTCATCGCGATCCGGCAGTTCGCCGGACGCAGCCATGACCGACGGCGGCTCGTCGCGATGGTCGCGGTGGTGACCATCGCCGGCGCCGTCACCGGCGAACACGTCGCCTGGGCCGCGATCTTCAACGGCTTCGCCTACGCCGGCTACGAGTGGCTCAACGCGATCACGCTGTGGCGCGACCCGCGGCCGGAGACCGCCCGCGTGCAGCGCGTCGTCGCCGCGTTCTACGCCTGCATGGGCCTGGTGCTGCCGCTGCGCGCCGTCAAGCTGTTGCTCAGCGGCGATTCGCGCCTGAGCCTGGATCACGGCCACTTCTGGCAGGTGCCGATCTACGTGTTCGGCTTCGTCTACCTGGTCGTCACCAGCCTCGGCTTCGTGCTGATGTGCAAGACGCGCGCCGAGGCCGAGACGCGCCTGCAGGCCCGCACCGACGACCTGACCAACCTGCCCAACCGGCGCGCGCTCGACGAGGAGATCGCCCACGCGCTCGCCGGCGCGCGCCGCAGCGGTCGGCCGTTCGCCATCGTGATGGTGGACGTCGACCGCTTCAAGTTCATCAACGACACCCACGGCCACGCCGTCGGCGACGCCACGCTCGCCGCGTTCTCCGCGCGCCTGGCCGGCGCGCTGCGCCAGCCCGACCGCGCCTACCGCTACGGCGGCGAGGAGTTCTGCCTGCTGCTGTCCGAGACCGACGCCACCGGCGCGCGCACGCTCGCCGAACGCGCGCGCGAGCAGATCGCCCTGCCCTTCGAGGGCACCATGCGCGCGCTGACCGCCAGCTTCGGCGTGACGACCTGGCAGCCGGACGACACCTTCGACACGCTGTTCCGCCGTGCCGACCGCGCGCTGTACTCGGCCAAGAACGGCGGCCGCAACCGGGTGGAAATCGCCTGAGCGGCGGCGGCGGCGCGGAAGTCCGCGCGGCTCGCCGGCAGGCGACGGACGGGCCCGGGGACGGCGGCCCGGCGACTCAGACGGCGGCAGCCGATTCGATGCGCAAGCCGCCAGCGGCGAGCAGTTCGACGAGCGCCATCGCACCCGGCCACGCGCCGAAGCCCGACGCCGGATTCAGGTGACCGACACGGCCGAGGTTCACCAGCTGGCTGCCCCATGCGCGCGCGAGCTCGCTTGTGCGCTCGAAACGCGCGAGCGGATCGTCTTCGCTGGCCACGACGATGGACGGGAACGGCAGCAAGCGGCGCGGCAGCGGCAGCCAGCCGTTCTCGCGCAAGGCCTCGAGCGTTGGATAGCCGGCGGGCATGGGCGTCTCGAGATCGGCGGGAGTCGCCAGCAGCGCGCCACGAATCGGCCGCATGCTCCGGGCCGCCCAATGCGCCGTCATGATCGCGCCGGCGCTGTGGGCGACGATGACCACGGGGCCGTCGATCGCGTCGAGCTCGCGTGCGATCGCGGCGATGCGCGCGTCGCAGCTGAGCTTGTCCCGCTGCAACGCAGGAACCGTGCGAACGTGTGCCAGCCGCGCGGCCAGCAGCGTCTGCCAGTGGTCGGCGACGTGGTCGCGCAGGCCCGGCACGATGAGGACGGTGGTCGGCCTTTGGGTCATCGAAGACTCCTCCCCACGATGCGGGCGTTCAGAAGGTTCGTTCGCCGACGATGCCCGCGCGCTCCATCTTTCGATGGCACGGCGAATAGTCCATCACGGCATAGTGCTGCGTGGAGCGGTTGTCCCAGAACGCAACGCTGTTCCTGCGCCAGCGAAAACGGACCTGGTACTCGGGAATGTTGGCCTGGCTGATCAGGTAGTTCAGCAGCTGGCTCGCTCCCGGCGAAGCGTCCTGCCCGAAGCGCACGTTGGCGGCGGTGTGGAAGTTGGTGAAATGCGTGGCGAAGGCATTGACGAACAGCACCTTCTCGCCGGTCTCGGGATGCGTGCGCACGACCGGGTGCTCGGCGTCGGGAAACTGCGCCTTCAGCGCGAGTCGCTTCTCGATGGGCATGGCTGCGCCGAAGCTCGCCTCGATGCTGTGGCGCGCGCGCAAGGGAGCGATCTTGGTCTTGACGTCTTCGGGCAGGCGCGCGTAGGCCTCCACCATGTTGGCCCACGCCGTGTCGCCGCCGACGGGCGGGCATTCCACGCAACGCAGCACGCAGCCGAACGGCGGCGCCTCGCGCCACGTGGCATCGGTGTGCCAGGCGTTCTCGTAGCGGTCGTTGGGCACGTCGGGCGACTTGTAGATGCGCACCAGGCCCGGATGTTCGGGATCGCTGCCGACCACCGGATGGCTCTCGAGCTCGCCGAAGCGACGTGCGAAGGCCACGTGAGCCGCGCGGCTGATGTCCTGGTCGCGGAAGAACAGCACGCGGTGCTTCAGCAACAGGGCGCGGATCTCCGCGATCAGTCCCTCGTCCTCGGCCGCCGCAGCCAGGCTCACGTTGCCGAGTTCCGCGCCGATGGTGCAGGTGAGCGGGTCGACCGTGATCGAACGCTCCAGCGAAGTGGCGCGAAGAACGGCCGGGGCGACGACTTGTTCCTGATTCATGACGCGGACTCCTCGTGCGGGGACGATGGAAAGTGATGAACAAAGTATCTGGCTCCACTGGTCAACCCGCTTGACGACGTCAGACGCGGACTTACCATTTCACGACAACCAAGACCACGAGACAGATGACTTTCCTTGTTCGCGCTGCCAGCCTGACGAACTATTGCGAGGTGGCCAGCGCTGCCGGCCTCGACCCGGCCCGCATGCTTGCCGATGCCGGCCTCGGGTCGGACGCCCTGCGCGAGCCGGACCTGCGAATCCCCGCCGAGCGAGTCGCCCTGCTGCTCGAGAACTCGGCCGCAGCCTCGGGCATGGAGGCGTTCGGGCTGCGCATGGCCGAGACGCGTCAGCTCTCCAATCTCGGGCCGGTCGGTCTCCTGATCCGCGACCAACCGACGGTGCGCGAAGCGCTGTTCGTCCTCCTGCGCTACCACGCGATGCTCAATGGCTCGCTGTCCCTGATGATCGAGGAATCCGCGGGCGTGGTCATTCTTCGCGAGGCGGTGATCGTCGGCTCGGCACAGCCGGTGCGCCAGGCGATCGAGCTGGCCGTCGGCGTCATCCTGCGGATGATGCGCCAGTCGCTGGGTGCCGGCTGGCGTCCACGTCGCGTGTGCTTCGCGCATCCTGCCCCGCGCGACACGAGCGTGCACCTGCGCCTGTTCGGCCCCTGCGTCGAGTTCGGCCACGACTTCGACGGCATCGTCTGCGCGAAGTCCGATCTCGACGCTCCGAACCCGTCGGCTGATCCCGCGATGGCGCGCTACGCGCAGCAGTTGCTGGACGTCGCGATGGCCTCGCAGGGGCCGTCGATCCTGGACGACGTGCGACGCACCGTGCTGCTGCTGCTGCCCAGCGGGCGTTGCAGCATCGAGCAGGTGGCGGCGCATCTCGGCGTGGTCTGCCGCACGATCCAGCGACGGCTCGCCGACCAGGGCATGAGCTTCTCGTCGCTGGTCAACGAGCTGCGCGTCGAACTGGCCACGCGGCACGTGATGGAAGGCGAGCGGCCGTTGACCGAAGTGGCCGCGATGCTGGGCTTCTCGGCACCGAGCGGCTTCTCGCGCTGGTATCACACGCAGTTCGGCTGCAGCGCGAAGCAGAGCCGGGCCGGCGCGGCGCAGGCGGCGCGCGAGGACGCGGTGCGTGCCTGACGGCGCAGCGGATCGGCACGACGCGGCGGCCTGCGATGCGTTCGCTGGCCGCCGTCCCGGCTTGGCTCAGGGAATCAGCACGGAAGCGCCGATGGTCTTGCGCGACTCGAGTGCGCGATGCGCCGCGGCCGCATCGGCGAGCGCGAAGGTCTGGTTCGGCTCGCTGACGATCTTGCCCTGCAGCACCAGGTCGAACAACTCGTCGGCCATCTTCAGCAGGTTGGGTCGCGGCAGCGCATAGTCGACCATCGCCGGCCGCGTGACCCACAGCGAGCCCTTGGCGGCCAGCAGCGTCACGTCGAACGACACCGAGCCGGAAGAGGAACCGTTGCTCACCAGCGTGCCGCGTTTCTGCAGGCAATCGAGCGAGCCCATGAAGGTGTCCTTGCCGACGGAGTCGTAGACCACCGGCACGCCCTTGCCGCCGGTGATCTCGCGCACGCGCTCGACGAAGTTCTCGCGGTTGTAGTTGATCACGTGGGCGCAGCCGGCGGCACGTGCGGCCTCGGCCTTCCCGTCGGAGCCCACCGTGCCGATCATCGTGACGCCGATGGCGCGCGCCCATTGGCAGGCGATCAGGCCGACACCGCCGGCCGCGGCGTGATAGAGGATCGTGTCGCCGGCCTTGAGCGGATGGACCTGGCGGAACAGGTACTGCGCCGTCAGGCCCTTCATGATGATCGTGGAGGCCGTTCGGTCGGAGATGCCATCGGGCAGCTTGATGAGCACGTCGGCCGGCATCACGCGAGCCTCCGAGTAGGCGCCGAGCGGCCCCAGCATGTAGCCCACGCGATCGCCCTCGGCCAGGAACGTGACGCCGGGGCCGACCGCCTCGACCACCCCGACGGCGTCGGAGCCCAACCCGTTGGGCAGCGGGGCCGGATAGCGGCCGATGCGGAAATAGATGTCGATGAAGTTCACCGCGATGCCGGTGTGGCGCACGCGCACCTGGCCGGGGCCGGGATCGCCAACGTTGACGTCTTCGAGCCGGAGCACCTCGGGGCCGCCGGTTTCGTGGAAGCGAATGGCTTTGGTCATGGAACTGTCCTTGTCGGGTTCGGAGTCACGGATGTGCCGGAACGGTGTCCGGCTTGGCCTGCGGCTCGACGACGTCGAGCTGGACGCCGGAGACGGCGTGGAGGTCGGCCTCGTAGCTGCGCGAGGCCTTGAAGAAGGCCAGTGCGGCGAACACGCTGCACACCGGCACGACGGCCATCGCCACCCGCAGTCCCCACGCGTCGGACAGCACGCCCGCCAGGAAGGGCCCGACCGCGAGGCCGAACAGGTTCTGGAACAGCGACAGCACCGCCGAACCCGTCGAGCGCACGGCGGGATGGATCACGTCGATCACCACGGCCGCGACGACGCCCACGGAGCAGGTCATGACGAAGCCGCCGAGCGCGATGAGCCGGAACTGCGCGCCGTCGGTGAACAGGCCGCCGAACGCCACGAGGAAGATGGCCATGGTCAACAGGCACAGCGCAGCGAGCACCAGCAGCTTGTTGCGTGCGCGCCGGCGAGCCAGCCGATCGACCACCGTGCCCCAGACCAGGCTGCCGAGAGCGCCGATCAACACCACCAGCGCGGCCTGTTTCGAGGCCTGTTGCGGTGCCAGCCCGTGGAAGCGGTTGATGTAGCTGGGTAGCCACGACCAGACCGCGGAGACGACGATCAGCTGCAGGGCGCCGCCCACGCAGGTCCACAGCACCGTGCGCGAACGCGCCAGCGAAGCGGCGATGTGGCGCACGGAGTTGCCGACCGACCGGGTCGCACGATCCAGTTGCGGCGTCAGCGGCACTGTCTTGTAGTCGCGCACCAGCATGTACAGCAGTGCCAGCGCCAGGCCGGGAATGCCCACCACGCCGAACGCGGCCTTCCATCCCCAGCGCGCGGCGATCACGCCGCCGAGCAGGACGCCCAGCACCGAGCCCAGCGAGGCCGCCGCGAAGAACGCTCCCAGCAAAGCGGAGCGCAGGCGACGCGGAAACAGGCTGGCGATCAACGCCGCGCCCACCGAGCCGTAGCCCGTCTCGCCGAGTCCGACGACCGCCCGCGCCGTGAACAGCTGCGCGTAGTTGCCGACGAAGATGCAGGAAATCGTCGCGAGGCTCCAGGTGGCGGCCATCGCCACGATCGTCTTCACCCGGCTCAGGCGGTCCGCCAGGAGCGCCACCGGGATGCCACCGACGGCGACGACGATCGAGATGATGGACACCAGCCCGCCGAGCTGCTTGTCCGAAAGCCCCCACTCGGCCTTCAGCTGCGGAAACAGCGAGACGATGACCTGCCGGTCGATGTAGTCGAACAGCATCAGGGCGAACGTCATCGCGAAGGCGAACCAGGCGTGACGTCGTCCGACGAGATAGGCATCCTCGTCACGCGGCGGCGCGGCGGAGTGCAGGTGCATGAGAGTCTCCCTGAGCGGGTTGTTCGCCAGACCCGGATCATTGTGCGGTCGCCTGCAGGAACGCACTTGGTCCAGGGCGACTTCGGCTGATCGATTCATGACGCTGTCTCCGCGGCGTCAGAATCGCGCGCCGGCGGCCAGCATCAGGTTGCTGCGATCGGCCATCAGGTTGTAGCTGCCGCCGCCATATTGCGTCAGCTGCGCGTCGACGTACCAGCGGGTGCCCCAGTCGGCGCGCAGGCCGGCGCGGATCGTCGTGCGGCCCTGCGAATAGGTGCCGTCGTACGAGTAGCCGCCCATGTCGAGGCCGACGAGCAGCGAAGGCGTGATCGACGCGCCCAGCACGCTGTTCGCGTACGTCGCGGCAATGCGCCCACGCAGGCCCCAGGAATCCTTCGTGATGAAGCCGCGTCCGGTGCACGTCTTGCCGGGAACGCCCGAGAAGCCGGGCACGGCCTCCGAGCAGGGCGTCAGCGTACCGTTGAGCAGGTAGGGCGCGGTTCCGTAGGCCAGCCCGCGGCCGTAGCGCATCACCATGGCGTCGGGCAAGCCCGGGATGCGGCTGTCGCCCACTTCGCCGGAGACCACGAAGCGATCGGCACCCAGCACGTCGGTCGCCGCCTTGCTGCCGCCGACGATCGAGTTGATCACGCCGTAGCGGTCGTAGGCGTCGAAGGTTCCGCCGGCGGGCACGGCCAGGATGTCGCTGTGCAGTTGCAGCAGCGACGTGGGCGAGCGCAGCAGGAAGGCCGTGAGGATGTCGTTCGGGTTCATGCTCAGCGGCTGATTCGGTCGATAGGCCAACTCCCCGTAGAACCGGGCGCTCGTATCGAGATGCGTGTCGACGCCGGCACCGAACAGGCGTACATGGTCGGGAAAGACCGTCGCGTACTTCAGGCCGGTCGGGCTGGTCAGGCGCTCGAGCCCCCCGCCCAGGCCGGCGGGCAGCGTGGCGCCGTTGACGTCTTCGACCGTCATCCGGAAGTACGGCGCCGACGAACTGGTGTTCATCGCGTAAGCGGAGAACTCGGTGTCCAGCGAGGTCGCCATGTAGCGACTGGCGAGGCCGAACTGGCCGCTGCGCGGCGCGTTGACGTCGTCGAGGCGATGCACGTAGTAGCCGTTCGACAGCAGGCTGTGCTCGGTCAGCGATCCCACGGTCGCGATCGGGGTGCCGGCGATCGGCGACGACAGCGCGCCGGCCACCAGGCAGCCGTGCGGCACCAGCGAAGCCAGGTCGAAGAAGGTTCCGCAGCCAGGCAATACGTTCTGGCGCGATTCGAACGGCACGAAGGCCTCGACGCCCCATTGCTTGTCCAGGCTCAACTTCATGTCGATCATGGCCACCGGCAGGCGCGCCTCCTGAGGCAGGGAGCCCGGGCGAACCTGCGAAGCCAGATCCACTGGATTGATGCCGGTGGAAATGCCGCCCGGGATGAATTGCGCCGAACCCCAGTTCAGCACCTGGCGGCCCAGGCTCACGTCGACGCGCGACTGCGCCGTCGGCGCGAGGTTGCCATACACATAGGCATCGCGGAATTCGGCGCCGTCGAAACGGGCCTCGCGCGCGAAGCCGCGATCGCTCAGCGGGGCGTCGGGCGTATACCCATTCGGGTAATTTCCGTAGGCGGCATCCGCATGGCCCAGCGTGAAGTCGTACCAGGCGTCAGCGCGCGCGAACAGCCCGATGTTCTTGCCGTGCACGTCGAGATCGAGCAGTGCCTTGAGCACCGTCGAGACGGGCTTGCCCTCCTTGAAGTTCAGGTCCGAGCCACCCGTCTGGCCGACCAGATTGCCGGGCGTCTCGCCGGGCACCACCGTCGAGGGAATGCGCGACACGACGTTCGGGTCGGGATTGGCCGTGCGGATCATCGTGCCGAAGGTCACGGTGCCGACCAGGCTCATGTCGATGCCGTCGACAGGCTCGAGGTTCATGGCCGATGCCGGCAGCGCAGCGGAGACCAGAAGCAGGGCGATGGCTTTTTGTACGGGCGCTTGTCTCATGAGGCGTCTTTCGCGATGTAGTTTTGGATAGTGACGACCCAGTGTTGGCTGCCCGTCCGTTCACCGCTTCACCCTGCATGACATCGACTTGCCAAGCGATGCCAACGCGGGTAAGTCCCTGCCCGGAAAGCGCGGGCAGCGAGCATCGACACCGCGATGGTGATCGCCACCGACACCACCACCAGCAGCACGGGCTGCCCTCCGAGCGCCGCCGCCTGGGCGGCAGTGATGCGCAGTCCGAGCAGTGCCGCGCCGATGCGCAGCAGCTGGCGCGCACTGAATTCGATGCCCGGCTCGCACGGGCCCTCGTCGGCGAGGAAGTTCATCGCCATGCCCGGCAACAGCGCGAACAACATCACGGGCGCGCCGTCGTGCTGGGACAGGCAAGTGGCGGCGGCGGAAACGACGCCGCACGCCAGCACCCCGGGGAACACGTGCCGGGAGCGTCGCGGCAACGCCGCCAGCTCAAGCGCGCCCATCGCGGGCCTGCGCATCGGGCAGGCGGTGGCCCTTGAACGTCTCGCGCAACCTGTTCTTCAACACCTTGCCCGTGGCGCCGATTGGAAGCGCGTCGACGAAGACGACATCGTCCGGCGTCCACCAGCGCGCGACCTTGCCATCGAAGAACCGCAGCAGCTCCTCGCGCGTGAGCGCGGCGCCCGGCTTGCGCACCGCAACGATCAACGGACGCTCGTCCCACTTCGGATGCGGTACCGCGATGCAGGCGGCGATCGCGACCTGCGGATGCGCCATCGCGATGTGCTCGAGGTCGATGGAGCCGATCCACTCGCCGCCGGACTTGATGACGTCCTTGCGGCGATCGGTGATCTGCATGAAGCCGTCGGCATCGATGGTGGCGACGTCGCCCGTCGGGAACCAGCCGTCCACCAACGGATCGCCGCCCTCGCCGCCGAGATACCTTGCCGCGACCCAGGGGCCGCGCACCATCAGCTCGCCGCTGGCCTGGCCGTCCCAGCGCAGCTCGGCGCCGTCGTCGCCGACGATCTTCATGTCCAGGCCGAACACCGCGCGCCCCTGCCTCGCCTGGATCGCATTGCGCCGCGACGCGGTCAGCGCGCGCTGCGTGCCCTTGAGCGCGCAGACGGTGCCCATCGGGCTCAGTTCGGTCATGCCCCATGCGTGGATCACCTGCACGTCGTGGCGATCCTGGAACGCTCGCATCATCGCCGGCGGACAGGCGGAGCCGCCAATGACGGTGCGTCGCATCGATCCGAATGCCAGGCCGCCCGCCTCCACGTGCGCCAGCAGGCCCTGCCAGACCGTCGGCACGCCGGCCGAGACGGTGACACCCTGGCGTTCGATCAACTCATGCAGCGAGGCACCGTCCAGCGCCGGCCCGGGGAACACGAGCTTCGCGCCGACCATGCAGGCGGCGTACGGCAGCCCCCATGCGTTGACGTGGAACATCGGCACGACAGGGAGGACGGCGTCGCGCGAGGACAGGTTGAACGAGTCCGGCAACGCTGACGCGTAGGTGTGCAGCACCGTCGAACGATGGCTGTACTGCACGCCCTTCGGGTTTCCGGTGGTGCCGCTCGTGTAGCAGAGCGAACTCGCGGTGTTCTCGTCGAAGGCGGGCCATTCGTAGCGGTCGTCCTCGGCCTCGACGAGCTCCTCGAAACACAGCAGTCCGTCGAGGACCTTCGACGACGGCATGTGCGTGCGATCGGTCATCGCCACACAGGCCTTCAGCGCCTTCAGTCGGGGTGCGATCGCCTCGACCAGCGGCAGGAAGCCGATGTCGAAGAACAGGATTTCGTCGCGTGCGTGTTCGGCGATCCAGGTCATCTGGTCGACGTGCAGGCGCGGATTGAGCGTGTGCAGGACGGCGCCCGAGCCCGAGACGGCGTAGTACAGCTCCATGTGGCGGTAGCCGTTCCAGGCCAGCGTCGCGACCTTGCCCCCGTCGGACACACCCAGTCGCGCGACCGCCTTGGCGAGGCGACGGGCGCGGGCCGCCATGTCGCGAAAGGTGTAGCGATGGATGTCGCCTTCCACCCGTCGCGAGACGACGGCCTGATCGCCGTGATGGCGCTCGGCGTGCATCAGCAGCGAGGAGATCAGCAGCGGCGGCTGCATCATCGATCCGGTCATGAAAGATCCTTGAAGCGGATGGCCGCGTGAACGACCGGAGGGCCGAGCGCACCGGTCGCTCCCCGGAACCACGGAAGCGCACTGCGCGAGCGTCGCTCGAACGGCGTCACGGGGCGCGAATCTCAGGCAGCCTTGCGCAGGAACCCCTGATGGCCGCCCTTGGGGTTCGGCGCGAAGCCGTTGGCGGCCAGCGTCTCTTCGACCGTGTCGTAGAAGACGCCGATCTTGCAGATCGCGCGGGCCTCCTTGCCCGTGGCCACCTCGCGGCCGAATTCGCGCGCGAGCCGCACCAACTGCTCGACCTGCTGCACCGTGCTCATGCGTGCCGTGCGCGACTGGTTCCAGAGGTTGTCCTCGATGCCGCAACGCACATGCAAGCCCATGGCCAGGCCCATCATGTTGACGGGCAGCACGTTTCGCATGCTGCTCTCGACCGTCAGCATCGAGCCATCGGGAATGGCGCGCAGGAAGTTGGACAGGTTGTAGATGTTGGGGGCATCCATGCCGCCACCGATGGCGACCCAGTTCATCACCAGCGGCCCCTTGTAGACGCCGCGCCGGATCAGGCGCTCCACGCTCTCGTAGCTGTTGATGTTGTAGAACTGGAATGCACTCTGGATGCCGGCGGCACTCAGGCGGCGCACGTGTTCCTCGATGAAGCCCGGCCCCGAAGGCACGATCATCTCCGTGTACGCACGGCGGTTCTCGGGCGTGGACAGCGACGTGCCTGCCACGTCGCGCTCGTCCATCTGCTCCAGCACGTTCATCTGCGTGGTGTTGACGGTCACCGTGACCTGGTCCGGCTTGGGGTCCAGCTCGGCCAGCATGTGGCGAGTGTCATCGGAGAGCCACTTGGCCCCCGCCGTCTCGCTCTCCGGTGCGAAGCTGATGGAGCCGCCGACCTGGATGATCATGTCCGGAACGGCCCGGCGCACGCCGGCGATCAGCTCGTTGAACTTGGACAGGCGCTTGGAGCCCTTGCCGTCCGCTTCGCGCACGTGCAGGTGCAGCACGGCCGCGCCGGCGTTGTAGCAATCCACGGCCTTTTGGATCTGCGCGTCCATCGTCACGGGGATGTCTTCCGGGAAGTCCGATGGAATCCATTCCGGCCCGTAGGGCGCCGCGGTGATGACGAGCTTTTCTTGGTTTTCGGGAAACAGGGAGCCGTCGAGAAAGTTCATGTCGTGTCTCCTCAGACAGGGAAAGAAGGGAGCGCGCCTGGAAGACCCATCGGGCCGCGGCAGCGGAAAGAAATCGCCCTGCGCTTCGGCTCATCACCCGCGCAGGCATGGTCGAAAGTATGTTGACGCGCTGATTGCCATGCTTAACCGCACGAGACAGCGGCTTATCATTCGACGCCACATCCGCCGAATCGACGGCCTTTCGGCCTCTGGACACGGGCGCTTTCACGGTCCTCGAAGCACTCAGACGCAAGGAGACGCGCGATGGTCGAAAGAAGAGCGCGTGAGTCCGCGCGGATGACGCACCGCACGACGTCGCAACGGACATCCGAGCGCGAGCGGGTCACCACGCGAACCGAGTGGCGGGTGCCGAAGCCGAGCGGCGCGGGCGCGCCACGGAACTGAAGCTCGTCGATTCGTCACGCAGCGGGTTCATCTCGACCCGAAGCCGCGCCGAGCGTCGCGTCGGCCTCGAGCCGGGCCAGCAGGAACAGCCTGTCGACCAGGCGCGCGGTGCTGTCGGGATCCTGGATCGGGCCAAGAAACAGCGCGTGCATGTAGAGCGGCGAAAGCACGATCTCGATGACGTCGCCGACCGTGGGCACCAGCTCGCCGCGCTGTCGTCCCAGTTCCAGCATCGCATGCAGTTCGGCGAGGCGGCGCCCCAGCGGCGTCTTCATGATGTCCGCCTCCTTGCTCGGAGCCTCGGGCGCCATCGTCATGATGCGCAGCAGGGACAGCGAGTGCTGGTCGCCGACCGTCCGCGCGATGGCCGTCGTCCAGGCCGTGAGGTTCTCGCGCACCGACGCGGCCGTCGGGATCGGCTCCTCGCGGACGAGGCGGTCGACGGCGACCTCGGCGAGCAAGGTGCGGATGTCGCCCCAGCGCCGATACAGGCTCGTCTTGTTGACGCCGGAGCGTTCGGCGATCTCCGGAATCGACGGGGTCTCGCCCGGGCGATCGCGCAGGAGGGCTTCGACGGCGTCGAAGACGACCGTCTTCACGCGCGCGCTGCGCCCCCCGAGGCGCTTGGATGAAGCTGAAGCCATGCCGCATTAAAGCAAAAGAAGTTGCTTTATTCCGAACCCTGTGCAAAAGTGACAAACGTTGCTTTTACGGAGCGGGACATGCGCGAGAGGTTTCGAAAGTCGGATCCGGACACGGGGTCGCTGCGCGTCCCGATCGCTTCGACAGGTCATTTCATCGGCTTCCTGCTCATCGGAGCGGGCGTGGCCGCGCTGGGCTTCATGGCGCAGCACGCGCCCTCCCAGGACGCCGGCACCGCGGGCCAGCTCGCGCCGCACCGCCAGGCATTGCACGTCTATCTCTCCGCCATCTGCATGGACTGGGCGCTGCTCTACTACTGCTGGGTCGGCGTGCGTCGGCGCGGCGGCAGCTTCGAGTCGATATCGGGTGGACGGTGGCGATCCGCCCGGGAGCTGCTCGCGGACGTCGCCATCGCGATCCCTTTCTGGATCGTCTGGGAGGCTGCGGCCTATGGTCTCACCTGGCTGGTCGGCCCGAGCGCCGCCAAGACCGTCGACTCGCTGCTTCCCAGCAGCCTGCTCGAAATCCTGGTCTGGACGGCCACGTGCATCACCGCCGGCGTCTGCGAGGAGATCGGATTCCGCGGCTACGTGCTGCACCAGCTGCGCGCCTTGACCGGCAGCACCGCGCTCGCGGTGGTCGGCCAAGGCCTCGTCTTCGGCCTCTTCCATCTCTACCAGGGGTGGAAGAACGCCGTCGTCATCGCGCTGTTGGGCATGCTCTATGGCCTGCTCGCGATCTGGCGCCGCAACCTCCGCGCGAACATCCTCAGCCACGCCATGACCGATTTCTGGGAAGGCTGGCTGAAGTTCCTGGTCGGGCCGTGAGCGTCCTGGCCGGCCATCGGATGCGCGTTCACCGCCCGGCGCCGGCCGCTGCGAACCGGCGCTCCCGTCAGCCGTGCGCGCTCAGAACCTGTGAATGAATCCGACGCGACCGAGCGGGCCGTCAAAACGCGTCCGATCAAGGCGCAAAGCGCAGACGTAGCTCGGGCTACGGCGAGCATTTGCAACGCAGAGCGGGCGTGTTTTGACGGGACGAGCGGGCGTGGCGGGTTCGTTCACAGGTTCTCAGATGAACTCGCGCTCGCGCAGCCACTTGGTGGCGACCCACTTCTCGCCCTCGATCACCGGAGCGCCGCCGTGCAGGCTCTTGGTGTTGACATGGGCGCGGTCGTAGCTGAAGAAGCAGGCGTTGCCCTTGATCGGCGCCACTTCCAGGCCGACGTCGGGGAACGTGGTGCCGCCGCCCTTCTTGGGCGTGTTCAGGTACATCAGCAGCGTGCCCACGCGCTGGCCGCCGCGCTTGAGGATGGTGGCCGAACCGGGGTGCACGGGGTCGAAGTAGTCGTAGTGCGGCTTGTATTCGGCGCCGGGCTGGTAGTGCAGCACCTGCAGGCCTTCGCCGTTCTGCACGGGCCAGCTCAACAGCGCGGCGATGCGCTTCTCGATGCGGTCGATCACGCCCGTCTCGCCGCGTTCGAAGAACATGCCGCGGCTGGTGCGGGCGACATTGACCTCGCTGCCGCCGGTGAGGTTGTCCACCGTCTCGGAACGCGCCATGCGCGGGCCGGCCAGCGCGATGACCTGGTCGCATTCCTGGTCGGACATGAAGCCGCCCAGCACCAGCACGCGCGGGTGCTTCATCGACATCAGCACCGTGACGTCGCGGTCGAGGATGCGGATCTTGCTCGGCGAGTCGGTGACCGGCGCGTCGGGCACCGGCACCGGCTGCGGCTCGTGGTTGGCCGGCGCGGCGGCCTGGGTCTTCTCCACCTGCTCGGTGAGATGGCTGCGCAGCGTCTCCTCGAGCGCCTGGATGGCCACGTCCTCGTGCCAGCCGCTGGACTTCATTGCCTCGAGCACCGTCTCCGGCGCCACGCCGGCCTGCGCCTGCGCGATGATCCAGTTGCGGAGTTCCACCGAGATGTACTGCTGCCGCGGTTGGCCCGTGTTCGTCTTCGTGCTCGATTGCGTCGTCATGGGGTCGACTCCGGAGTGCGGTCGATTTGGTTGCCGAGCGGCGCCCCGCGGGCGCCGCGTCCAAAAGCGTATTCTGGCAGCGCCGTACGGTCGAGTCGGGCGGGAATCCCCCGGTTCGCGGTCGACAACGTGCAACTTCTGGTGATTCTTGCGGCGAATGTCGCCGGCGCCCGGTCGATCGGGCGGGTTCGTTCACAGGTTCTCAGGCCTGGCGGCGCCGGAAGACCAGGCGGTCGGGTTCGGACGCCCGCTCCGCGAAACGATAGCCGTCGGTGCGGAAGTCGGTCAGCGCCTCGGCGGTCTCGGCGCGCTTGTCGATCGCGTGGCGCGCCATCATCCCGCGGGCGCGCTTGGCGAAGAAGCTGATGATCTTGTAGTCGCCGTCCTTCCAGTCCTCGAACACGCAGTCGACGACGCGCGCGCGCAGCA
>Ga0302314_10010614_pt1 | contig 16101 bp, 9 predicted proteins | sample III_Palsa_N2_3_FD_200533 | JGI IMG/M metagenome (GOLD analysis project Ga0302314, IMG submission 200533) | Peat permafrost microbial communities from Stordalen Mire near Abisko, Sweden - III_Palsa_N2_3 | ecosystem: Environmental > Terrestrial > Soil > Palsa > Peat permafrost | place: Sweden... | reverse complement strand
GCGATCACCGCGATCGGCAACGCCAACAGCGTCATGTTCATGATGCAGAGCGCGATCATGGGCGCGATCATGGCGGCCAACATCCTGATCGCCCAACAGGTCGGCGCGGGCGACCTGACCATGGTCAAGCGGATCATGGGCACCGCCGTCACCTTCTTCTTCGTGGTGGCGATGACGCTGTCGCTGTCCGGCGGCTTCCTCGCGCCGCACATCCTGACCTCGATGCACACCCCGCCGGCCGCCAAGGCGGACGCGATCATCTACCTGCGCGTCGTCTTCGCGGCGATGCCGTTCATGTACTTCTTCCAGTTCCTGCAGATGGCTCAACGCGGCGTGGGCGACTCCCGCACGCCGTTCTACTTCATGGGTCTGGCGGTGGTGCTGGACATGATCCTGAACCCGCTGCTGATCCAGGGCATCGCGCCGTTTCCGAAGCTCGGCGTGGCGGGTTCCGCAACGTCCACCCTGATCGGTCAGGGCGTCTCGCTGACCCTGCTGGTGGTGTTCCTGTACGTCCGCCGCAGCGTGCTGATGCTGCGCGGCCGAGACCTGCGCTATCTTTGGCCAAGCATGGAGCTGCTCCGGCCCCTGGTCGTGCGTGGCATACCGATGAGCCTGCAGATGTTCATCATGTCGGCGACGGGCAACATGATGATCACCTTCGTCAACGGCTACGGCGCGGTCATGGCGGCCGCCTACGTCGGCGCGATGCAGGTCTGGAACTATATCCAGATGCCCGGCATGGCGGTCGGCATGGCGGTCTCGTCGATGGCCGGCCAGAACGTCGGCGCAGGGCAGTGGGCGCGGGTCGACCGCATCGCCATGGTCGGGCTGGGTCTCAGCATTGCCGTCACCGGCACCGCCGCCGCGATCATCTACGCGCTTGGTCCGATTCCGCTTTACATCTTCCTTCCCGCGGGCTCGCCAACCATTCCGATCGCCCTGCACATCGATCGCACGGTGCTGTGGGCGTTTGTGATCTTCAACGCCACCTTCGTGCTGACCGGCGTCGTCCGCTCCACCGGCGCGGTCTGGCCGCCGCTGGGCATATTGTTCTTCTCGATGGTCTGCGTCCGCGCTCCGTTCGCCCACTTCCTGATCCCGGTCATGGGGCCCTCGGCGATCTGGTGGGCCTTCCCGGCCGGCACGCTTACGTCCAGCGTGCTCACGGGCCTCTATTTCCGCTACGGCGGCTGGAAGAAGGTGCGGATGCTGCACCAGCCGATCGCCGCCGAGCCGGATCCCGCCGGCGAGCCGATGGCGGAGCCGACTGAGCCTAAAGAAAGCATCGGCGGTGAAATACTGGCCTGAGCGCCCAATTTCGAGCTAAAGCCGTTCCCTTCCATCCTGTTTCGATAGATACCCCGCGTCGCGCCGGCCGCTGGGATGGATGCCGGCTCGGGCAGAGGAACGACTTGGACTTCATGCACGACGGCTCGCTCGCGCCCCCGGTGACGGCTCGCTTCAGCCAAAAGCGTGACGACATCGTCGCGGCGGCGACCGAGGTTCTGAACGCCAGGGGCGTGCGGGGCATGACGCTGGCGCTGGTCGCCGAGCGCGTCGGTCTGATCACCACCAGCGTCACCTACTATTTCAAGAAGAAGGACGAGCTGGCCGCGGCCTGCTTCCAGTCAGGCATCAGGCGCCTGATGGCGCTGGTGCACGAGGCCCGCGCCCAGCCGACGGTCTCGGACCGGGTGCGCCGCCTGCTGGAGCTCTACATCGATCTGCGCAGCCGCATCGCCACCGGAGAGGCGCCGGCGATCTCGGTGTTCAGCGACATCCGCGCCTTGTCGCTTGAGCACGCCCGCCCGACCGGAGCCGCCTATGGCGAGCTGTTTCGCGCCGTACGGCGGCTGTTCGCGGCGCCGGGTGGCCCGGTGCTCGGGCGCGGTCAGGCCACGGCCCGCGCCCAGATACTGCTTGAGCAGATCCACTGGCTGGAGACCTGGCTGCCCCGCTACGAGGCGCACGACTATCCCCGCGTCGGCGAGCGCATGCACGATATCCTGACCGGAGGCCTCGCGGTCGACGGCGCCGTCTGGGAGCCGGCGGCGCTTGGCGGCGTCATGGGGCCGCCCAGCGCCTCGGCCGCTGACGCCTTCCTGCTGGCGGCCACCCGCCTCGTGAACCAGCGCGGCTATCACGGCGCCTCGGTCGAGCTGATCTCGGCCTCGCTGAACGTGACCAAGGGCTCGTTCTATCATCACCACAGCGGCAAGGACGACGTCGTCATCGCCTGTTTCGAGCGCTCGTTCGAGGCGGTGCGGCGCGCTCAACTCGCCGCCCGCGCCTTGCCGGGCGACCAGTGGCTGACGCTGACGTCGGCCGCTGCTGCATTGGTGGAGTTCCAGTTTTCCAGCACCGGGCCGCTTTTGCGCACCACGGCGCTGTCGGCGCTGCCGGAGACGGTCCGCGAGCAGATGATCGAGCAATCGGGCCGGCTCTCCGACCGGTTCGCCGCCATGATCTCGGACGGGGTCGCCGAGCGCTCGCTGCGCCCGGTCGATCCGTTCATCGCCGCCCAGATGCTGAACGCCACCCTGAACGCCGCGGCGGACCTGCCGTCGCTGTTGCGCGGCGTCGACGCCAAGCTCGCGGTCGAATTCTACGCCCGGCCGTTCTTCACCGGCCTGACGTCGGCCTGATCGGCCTTCCGGGGTGACGGCGCCCCGTCCCGGGGCTAGCGTTCCAGCCATTGAAGGCCGGACGTCAGAGCCGGCTCGCGGAGGATTTTCAGCCATGCGATTCGGGATTTTCTACGAGCACCAGCTGCCACGGCCTTGGACAGAGGGGCTGGAGCAAAAGCTGTTTCAGGATGCCCTCGACCAGGTCGAGCTGGCGGATAAGCTGGGCTTCGACAACGTCTGGGAGGTCGAGCACCACTTCCTTGAGGAATATTCCCACTCCTCGGCGCCGGAGATTTTTCTGGCCGCCTGTTCCCAGCGGACCAAGCAGATCCGGCTCGGCCACGGCATCGTGCTGATGCCGCCGGGCTACAACCACCCCGCCCGCGTCGCCGAGCGCATCGCCACCCTCGATCTGGTCTCCAACGGCCGGGTGGAGTGGGGCACCGGCGAAAGCTCGGCGCTGCTGGAGCTGGGCGGCTACGGCGTGGCGGTGGCGGATAAGCGCAACGCCTGGCGCGAGGCGGTCGAGCAGTGCGCCAACATGATGGCGATGAGCCCCTATCCGGGGTTCGAAGGTCAGTTCTTCTCGATGCCGGCGAGGAATGTGGTGCCCAAGCCGGTGCAGAAGCCGCACCCGCCGCTCTGGGTCGCCTGCTCCAACCGCGAGACCATCAAGCTGGCCGCCCGGCTCGGCATTGGCGCGCTGACCTTCGCCTTCGTCGATCCGACCGAGGCCAAGCAGTGGGTCGACGACTACTATCGCATCTTCAAGGAGGAGTGCGTGCCGATCGGCCATGCGGTGAACCCCAACATCGCCATGGTCTCCTCGTTCGGCCTGCACCACGACGTGGAGATCGCCCGACAGCGGTTCCAGGAAGGCTTCCGCTTCTTCCAGTTCGCGCTCGGCTGGCACTATGGCTTCGGCGAGCAGATTCCGGGCCGCACCGACATCTGGGAGCGGTTCCAGCAGGCTCAGGTCAACCTGCCGCCCGGCGAATCCGGCACGCTCGCCGGCGCCGCCGAGGGCGGTATCTCCACGCCCGAGGGTCTGCGCGAGCATCTGCGCAAGTTCGACGCCTGCGGCGTCGACCAGGTCACCTTCATTCAGCAGGCCGGCCGCAACAAGCACGAGCACATCTGCGAGGCGCTGGAGCTGTTCGCCGGCGAGGTGATGGGCGAGTTCAAGGAGCGCGAAGCCGAGCGGGTGAAGCAGAAGGCCGAGGCCTTGGCGCCCTACGTCGAGGCCGCGTTCAAGCGCAAGCAGTACATGAAGCCGCTGTCTGACGACGAAATCCCACACGTGGTGGCGCTTGGCCGCCAGGTCGCCGAACAGGCGGCTCGCACCGGCCAGCCCCTTCCGCCCGCCAATCCGCGCCGAGCGGCCTGGGTTGCGGCGTTGGAGAAGACGGAGGCGAAGACCTAGCTCCGCTAACCTCCCTCCCCTTTATGGGGGGGAAAGGCCGCGCAGCGGCCAGGGTGGGGAGTCTGAAGGCGCGCCGGCATCGACGAAGATCGTTGTCGCGTCGCACACCCCACCCGTCCGTCGCTGCGCGACGTCCACCCCATGAAGGGGAGGGAAGACTTACCGGCGGAACGCCTTGGCGAAATCGACCACCTGCTTGGCCACCGTCTCCACCTGCCAGATGTCGCGCGGGTCGGTCAGGCCGCCAGCGTCGTCGAACGGCTTCAAGGCGCTGTTGACCGTTGCGCCGAGGGGCGTCGGCCAGCCGCGCAGGGCGTGGACGATGGCCCTGAGTGACGCCAGCGCCGAGCCACAGGCCTGCCATCCGTCGGCGACGACGATGCAGCCCACCGCCCGGCCGTCGAGGTAGGGCCGCGCGTCCTTGCTCAGCGGTTCCAGGCTGTCGAGCGCGTTCTTGATCAGGCCGGAGAGCGAGCCGTGATAGCCGGGCGTCGCCACGATCACGCCGTCCGCCCTGCGCACCGCGTCGACCAGCGCCGACCGCTCGGGCGGCTCGCCGGGATCGGCGGGATTGTAGATCGGCAGGCGCGCGAGGATTTCGCCGCCGAACATCTCGGTCCGCGCGCCCGCCGCTTCCGCCGCGGCCAGGGCGGCGGTCAGCACGCGTTCGGAGGAGGAAGGCGAGCGGACCGTGCCGCCGATGCCGACGATCAGCGGTCGCTCTGGCGTCGATGCCATGAAGAGATGTCTCCGGGTCGCCAGCCGCCGTCAGCCAATGGCCACCAACGACTAACGACCCGAAGACGTCCTTGAAAGCCTTTAGGCGTCCACCGAAGCCCGGCCCTTGGACACCTCGGCTTTCAGTTCCTCGATCGCCGAGCCGTACTTGTCCATCGCCGCTTCCTTCAGCTTGGGCAGGTGGTAGCTGGGGAACAGATCGTTGTCGGGCTTGTAGTCCTTAAGCACCTGCTTCGCGACGGTGACCTTGTGCACTTCGGTCGGGCCGTCGGCGATGCCCATCACCAGGGCCGACGTCACCATGCCCATGAACGGCATCTCGTTGGAGACGCCCATGGCGCCGTGCAGGTGCGCGGCGGTGGTGGCGATGTCGTGATAGACCTTGGGCATCGCCACCTTGATCGCGGCGATGTCCTTTCGGACCAGATTGTAGTCCTTGTGCTTGTCGATCAGCCAGGCGGTGCGCAGCACCAGCAGGCGGAACGATTGCAGCGCGATCCAGCTGTCGCAGATCTGCTCCTGCACGACGGCCAGATCGGCCAGGCGTCCGTCGCGGGTCTGGCGCGAGACCGCCCGGCGGCACATCAGGTCGAACGCCTTCTGGCAGGCGCCGACGGTGCGCATCGCGTGGTGGACGCGGCCGCCGGAAAGGCGGGTCTGGGCCACCAGGAAGGCGCCGCCGCGCGGGCCGAGCAGGGCTTCGGGGCCGACTTCGACATCGGTGTAGCGCATGTAGGCGTGACCGCCGCCTTCACCGGCGCCGACACCGATGCCGCGCAGGATTTCCACGCCCGGCGTCTTGGTCGGGACGATGAAGATCGAGGTCTTCTGGTGGATGTCCTTATGGTCGGGGTCGGTGACCGCGTAGACGATCAGGATGGTCGAACCGTAGCCTCCGGAGGAGAAGTACTTCTCGCCGTTGATCACCCACTTGCCGTTCTTCCATTCGGCGCGGGTCTTGAAGGTGGTCGGGTCGGAGCCGCCGGCCGGCTCGCTCATCGAGAAGGCCGAACGGATGTCGCCGTTCAGCAGCGGCCACAGCCACTTTTCCTTCTGCTCGGGCGTACCGTAGTGGGCGATGATCTCGGCGTTGCCGGTGTCGGGCGCCTGGCAGCCGAACACCGAGGGGGCGAGGCCGACGCGGCCCAGCTTCTCGTTCATCAGACCGAGCTTCAGCTGGCCGAAGCCCTGGCCGCCAAGTTCGGGGCCGAGATGGCAGGCCCAAAGGCCCTGCGCCTTAACTTCTTCCTGGAGCGGCTTGATGAACTTTTCGCGCGCGCCGGGCACCATCAATCCGCGGCCAAGGTTCGAGAGCGGCTCGACCTTTTCTTCCATGAACTCTTCGATCCAATCGAGCTTCTTCTGAAATTCCGGATCGGTCTCAAAATCCCAAGCCATGCGTCTCTCCTAAAGTCCGCCCGAACGGACGGATCGTCTGCGTCAGCCTTCTGATGCCGGCATTATCGGGCGCCGTAGGGTGAGGCGCAATCGATATCAAACGCTTGTTTGACCGAAATCCGTACCACCAATTCGAAGACGAAGAGACGCTCGCTGCCCTCCCTACCCCTCGTGGGGAGGGCCAGCTCGCGAAGCGAGCAGGGTGGGGAGTCAGGGGCCGTGCGCCGGCATTGACGATGATCGTGTGGCGTCGGACATCCCCATCCGTGTCGCCCCCTTCCTCCGTCGCTCCGCGACGGTCCCCCTTGCCCGCTACGCGGGGCAGGATCGCGACGTCATCCCTCCCCATCATGGGGAGGGATGATATGGTGCGCGCCAAACCAACCGAGCAACGACGCCCATGACCACCGCTTCCGTCGCCGGCATGTCCCGCGCCCGCCTCCAGCACATCGATCGCTTCCTGGAGGATCGCTACATCGGCCCGGGCAAGCTGCCACACGCCCTGACCTTGATCGCCCGTCACGGCGAGGTGGCGCACCTCAGCGTACTCGGCCGCGCCGACATCGAGCGCGACGTGGCGCTGAAGGAAGACGCGATCTTCCGCATCTATTCGATGACCAAGCCGATCACCTCGGTGGCCTTCATGATGCTGGTCGAAGAGGGCAAGGTCGCTATCGACGACCCGGTGGAGAAATACATCCCCGCCTGGCGCGATCTGGGCGTGTTCAGCGCCGGCCAGGCCGGCGCCTTCCTGACCAAGCCGGTTACGCGGCCGATGCAGATCGTCGACCTGCTGCGCCACACCTCCGGCCTCACCTACGGCTTCCAGACCCGCACCAACGTCGACGCCGCTTATCGCAAGCTCGGTGTGTCCGACACCGCCAACAAGGCGGGCCTCGACGGCATGATCGCCGAGCTGGCCAAGATCCCACTGGAGTTCTCGCCCGGCGACGCTTGGAATTACTCGGTCTCCACCGATGTGCTGGGCTACCTGATCCAGGTGATCTCCGGCATGCCGTTCCAGGACTTCCTCCGTACCCGGATCATCGAGCCGCTCGGCATGACCGACACCGCCTTCGAGGTCGCACCGGAGAAGGCGAGCCGCTTCACCGCCTGCTACGCCCGCTCGCCGAAAGGCGAACTCACCTTGCAGGACGATCCCGCCAAGAGCACTTATCTGGCCCCGCCCGGGCTCTATTCCGGCGGTGGCGGGCTGGTCTCGACCGCGGGGGACTATCTGAAGTTCTGCCAGATGCTGCTGAACGGCGGCCGCGCGAACGGTGTGCGCTACCTCAGCCGCAAGACGCTCAGTTTCATGACGCTGAACCATCTGCCCGGCGGCAAGGATCTGACCGAGCTCTCGCGCTCGCTGTTCTCCGAGGCGACCAACGCCGGCATCGGCTTCGGCCTTGGCTTCGCGGTGACGCAGGACCTGGCGCGCAACCTGATCGCCGGCAGCACCGGTGAGTACTATTGGGGCGGCGCGGCCTCGACCGCCTTCTGGATCGACCCGTCGGAGAACCTGACGGTGGTGTTCATGACCCAGTTCATGCCCTCGTCATTCTACCCGATCCGCCGCGAGCTGCGGACGTTGGTCTACGCCGCGATCGACGATTGAGCCTGATATCCATGGCTACGCTGGACGAATGGCGCTGAGGGCGCCATCTGCGCGCCATGGCTGACTCCCGTCCAATCGAACGCATCGTGATCTTTGGCGCCACCGGCGACCTCTCCGGGCGGATGCTGCTGCCGTCGCTGTATTTCCTCGACCTCGACGGTCACTTGCCGGCCGAGCTGAAGATCATCGGCTCGGCGCGGTCGGACCTCAGCCGAGCGAAGTTCGTCGACCACGTCCACGACATCCTGAAGCAGCGGCCTGAAGGCCTTGATGCCGCTGTCTGGGCGCGATTCAAGGGCCGGCTGGACTACTGCAAAGCCGACGTCACCAGCGGCGCGGGCATGAAGCCGCTGGGCGAGCACATCGGCACGGCCTCGACCATCTTCTTCCTGGCCCTGTCCCCCAGCCTCTACGGCGCGGTCTGCAAATCGCTCGATGAGAGCGGCCTCGCCTGCGGCGACTGCCGCATCGTGCTGGAAAAGCCGCTCGGCCACGACCTCGCGAGCTCCAAGGCGATCAACGCCGAGGTGGCGGCGGTGTTCGAGGAGAAGCGCGTCTTCCGCATCGACCATTACCTCGGCAAGGAGACGGTCCAGAACCTGGTGGCGCTGCGCTTCGCCAACACCCTGTTCGAGCCACTGTGGAACAATCTGACCATCGACCACGTGCAGATCACCGTCGCCGAGACCGAGGGGGTCGGCGATCGCTGGCCCTACTATGACGAGTACGGCGCGCTGCGAGACATGGTGCAGAACCACATGATGCAGCTGCTCTGTCTGGTGGCGATGGAGCCGCCGCCGGACGCCGGCGCCGACTCGATCCGCGACGAGAAGGTCAAGGTGCTGAAGTCGCTGAAGCCGTTCACCCGGGCGATGGCGCATCAGCAAAGCGTCCGCGGCCAGTACAAATCCGGCGTGGTCGAGGGCAAGCAGGTCAAGTCCTACGCCGAGGAACGCGGTGGCCCCACCAACACCGAGACCTTCGTTGCCCTGCGCGCCGAGATCGAGAACTGGCGCTGGGCCGGCGTGCCGTTTTACCTGCGCACCGGTAAGCGGCTGCCCGAGCGGCGCACCCAGATCGTGGTCCAGTTCAAGGCGCTGCCGCACCTGATCTTCGGCGAGCGCGCCAAGGACGACCTGATCGCCAACCGCCTGGTGATCGACCTGCAGCCCGAGGAAGACATCTCCCTGCTGCTGATGAACCGCCAGCCGGGCCTCGCGGGCAACCGGCTGCAGGCGCTGCCGCTCAGCCTCTCGCTTGACAATGGCGGGCGGCGGCGGATCGCCTATGAGCGGTTGCTGCTCGACGTGCTGGCCGACAATCCCGCCCTGTTCGTGCGCCGCGACGAGGTGGAGCTGGCCTGGGCCTGGATCGACGGCGTCGCCGACACCTGGACCGACCTCGCCATCGCCCCCAAGCCGTACGCCGCCGGCAGCTGGGGTCCGGCGGGCGCCTTCGCCCTGCTGGAGCGGTCTGGCCGGGCGTGGCTGGATGAGTAGGAGCGCAGCATCCCTTCTCCCCTCGCGGGAGAAGGTGGCCGCGAAGCGGTCGGATGAGGGGCCGCGCCGGCCGCGACGGTTCCCTGCACGCCACTTCCGCGAACACCCGTCGACCCCTCATCCGTCGACAGCGTCGACGCCTTCTCCCGCAAGGGGAGAAGGATGAGCTTAGAAACCTTCCCCAGCACCGAAGCGGCCGCCCAAGCCGCGGCCGACGCGATCGTCGCCCGGCTGACACCGCCGGGGCCGAAGCACCTGATGGTCACGGGGGGACGTAGCCCCGGACCGGTCTACGACCGACTGGCGAAGATCGATCTCGATTGGTCGCGCATCACCGTCACCCTGAGCGACGACCGCTTCGTCGGCGCCGACTCTCCCGACAGCAACGAGCGCCTGGTCCGCGAGCGACTGCTGCAACACCGCGCCGCCACGGCCACTCTGGTCCCGATCAAGGGCGAGGGCCCGACGCCCGCGGCCGACGCCAAGGCGGTCGGGCCGGCGATCCGCGATCTGACCCCGTTCGACGTGACCTTGCTTGGCATGGGGGACGACGGCCATATCGCCTCGCTGTTTCCCTCGACGCCGGACGTCGCCGCCCTGCTCGATCCAAGCTGCGAGCACTATGCGGTCGGCGTGGAAGTCCCTGGTCGCGCACCTTACGTGCCGCGCATCAGCCTCACCGGCAGAGCCCTGCTCGATTCCAAACTGATCCTCCTGCTCACCAACGGCGAGGCCAGGAAGGCGCTGCTCGAGCGGGTCCTCACCGACCCGGCGTTTGCGCCGCCGGTTTCGGCGCTGATCCGCCAGACACGAGCCCCCGTTCGCCTGCTATGGTCGCCCGGCTAGCCACAGGAGGCTTTCCCCGTGCATCCCGTCACCGCCGAGGTCACCGAACGCATCAAGGTCCGCAGCAAGGACAGCCGCGCCGACTATCTCGAGCGAATGGAGTCCGCCCGCCAGTCCGGACCCGGCCGCGCAAAGCTCACCTGCGCCAACTTCGCGCACGCCTTCGCCGCCTCGCCGGACGGCGACAAGGCGACCATGCGCAATCCCACCGCGCCCAACATCGCCATCGTCTCGTCCTACAACGACATGCTCTCGGCCCATCAGCCGCTGGAGCGGTTTCCGCAGCTGATCAAGGACGCGGCGCGCGAAGTGGGGGCCACGGCCCAGTTCGCCGGCGGCGTGCCTGCCATGTGCGATGGCGTCACCCAGCAGCGGCCGGGCATGGAACTGTCGCTGTTCTCCCGCGACGTGATCGCGATGTCGACGGCGGTAGCGCTCACCCATGACGCCTTCGACGGCGCGCTGCTGCTCGGCGTCTGCGACAAGATCGTGCCAGGCCTCTTCATCGGCGCGGCGCCGTTCGGCCATTTGCCGGTGATCTTCGTCCCGGCCGGACCGATGACCTCGGGCGTCTCGAATTCCGAGAAGGCCAGGGTCCGCGGCCTCTACGCCGAGGGCAAGATCGGCCGCGAGGAACTGCTCGACATCGAGATGAAGGCCTACCACGGCCCCGGCACCTGCACCTTCTTCGGCACCGCCAACTCCAACCAGATGGTGATGGAGATGATGGGCCTACACCTGCCCGGCGCGGCCTTCGTGCACCCCAACACGCCGTTGCGCGATGCCCTCACCGCCGCGGCGGCCCGGCGCGCGGTCGAGATCGGCCCCGGCTCCAACGCCTACACCCCGTTCGCGGCGGTGGCTGACGAGAAGAGCTTCGTCAACGGCGTCGCCGGCCTCTTGGCCACCGGCGGCTCGACCAACCACACCCTGCACCTGGTGGCGATGGCGCGGGCGATGGGCATCGTGCTGACCTGGGAGGATTTCCACGATCTCTCGCAGATCACCCCGCTGATCGCCCGGGTCTATCCGAACGGCGCGGAGGACGTGAACGCCTTCCACGCCGCCGGCGGCATGGCCTATGTGGTGCGAGAGCTGCTCCGCGCCGGTCTCGCCCACGACGACGTTTCCACCGCGGCTGGTCACGGCCTGCACCTCTACCAGCGCGAGCCGTTCCTCGACGACGGCGCCCTGGTCTGGCGTGACGGCGCCGCCAAGAGCCTGGCGCCGGACGTGCTGCGCCCAGCCGACGATCCGTTCAATGCGGAGGGCGGCATCCGCATCCTCAGCGGCGGCCTCGGCCGGGCGGTGATCAAGGCTTCGGCGGTCAAGCCCGAGCACCACCTGGTCGAGGCGCCGGCAATCTGCTTCGACGATCAGGAACAGCTGCTGGCGGCGTTCAAGCGCGGCGAACTCGATCGTGACTTCGTGGCGGTGGTCCGTTTCCAGGGCCCCCGCGCCAACGGCATGCCAGAGCTGCACAGCCTGACCCCAACGCTGAGCCTGCTGCAGGACCGCGGCCGCAAGGTCGCCCTGGTCACCGACGGCCGCATGTCCGGCGCTTCGGGCAAGGTGCCCGCCGCGATCCACCTGACCCCGGAAGCCGCGTGCGGCGGCCCGATCGCCAAGGTTCGCGACGGCGACATCATCCGGCTCGACGTCCGTGCGGACGCATTGACGATCAAGGTCGACGAACGCGAACTGCTGAGCCGCGCTCCGGCCACGAAACGTTCGGAGGGCTTCGGCTACGGTCGCGAACTGTTCGGCTGGGCCAGGTCGACCGCCAGCCCAGCGGACGAAGGGGCGTGCACGCTGTTCGCGGACTGACCCCTCCCTCCCCTTTATGGGGAGGGACAGACCGCGCAGCGGTCAGGGTGGGGGAGTCTGGAGCCGCACCGGCTTCATCCGCGAAATCGTTGGCTCGTCTGACAGCCCCACCCGGCGTCGCTTTGCTCCGCCACCCTCCCCTAAAAGGGCAGGGAGGACCTCAGCAGAGCACCATCACCACCCCGTCGTCGCCCAGCTGGCCGATCCGGTCCGGGTCGATCCCCCAGTCGGCCAGCACCTCGAAGCTGTGCTCGCCCAGGCCGGGGTCGGGCCGGGTGTAGCCGCTGACGCTGCGGGAGAAGCTGGCGTACGGCCGGTCGGTCACCGGGCCGTACGGCGTCTCGCGGATCGGGTCGATGAAGTGGTTTTCCTGCAGCCACGGGTCGGCCAGCACTTCATCGCCCTCCTGCGCCGGCGTGGCGCGGACACCGGCGGCGCGCAGGGCGGCGATGGTCTCAGCCGCAGTCCTCGACTTCAGCGCCTGCTCGATCTGCACGGCGAGCGCGCCGCCGCGCGGCTCGGCCATCATGTCGAACCCGGACGCCCACTCGGGATGGCCGAGCGCCTTAGCCAAAGCCGCCGCTTCGGCGGGACTTCCGCAAGCGATCAGCAGCCAGTTGTCGGAGCAGGCGTAAAACCGGTCCAGCGCCGCGACGCCGAGGCAGTCGCGCGACCCCTTCACCGGGGCCGGCGCGCCGGGCCAGGTGGTCAGGTCGCCGCACTGGAACATGGCGCTCTGGTTGGTCAGGCTGGTTTCCAGCACCTGGCCCTCGCCAGTGCGCTCCCGGGCGTTCAGCGCGGCGATCACCCCGAACGAGGTCATCGCCGCCGAGGCGAAGTCGTTGACGGCGATGATGTGGAACACCGGCTCGGCGTCGTCGCCGCCCTGCGCCGCCATCAGGCCGCTGCGGGCCTGCAGCAAGGGATCGAACCCCGGCCGCCTGGTCTCTTCGCCCTTGGTCCCGTAGGTGGTGATCGAACCGGAGATCAGGCGCGGATTGACCGCTCTCACCGCGTCGTGGCCGATGCCGAGCCGATCGCGCACGCCCAGCCGGTAGTTATCCAGCACCACGTCGGCCTGTCGCGCCAGGTCGAGGAACAGGTCGCGCCCGGCCGGCTGCTTCATGTCGACCACCAGGCCGCGCTTGCCCCGGTTGAAGGCGGTGAAACCGATGCCGCGGTCACGCCACGGATCGCCCTCGGCCGACTCGACCTTGACCACTTCGGCGCCGAGGTTGGCCAGGATCGCGTTGCAATAGGCGCCGGCGATCACCGTGCCCAGGTCCAGCACCTTGATCCCGGCGAGCGGTCCGGTCCTAGGGGCGTCCGCCGCTGACGGTGGGGTTGCGCTCGTTGGGGCGAGGAAGGCGGCGACATCGGCGGCGGTGGCGTCCCGCACCAGATGCCGCACCGAACCCGCCGTCTGCTTCAGCTTGATCGGCACGCCGGGCATCTCGACGGGCCCGCATTCCGAACCCTGAATCACCACCCGCATGTCGTTGTTGGCGATCAGCTCACTGGCGAGCCATTCCTCGCGCTTGCCGACCGGTCCCACTGGCACGTCGGCGTCGCGCAGGATTTCCAGCCATTCGTCGCGGCTCTTCTCCAGGAACCGGGCCTCCATCGCCTCGGTCACCTCTTCCGGAAACACCTCTTCAGCCAAGGCGATTTCGGTCAGGCCCATGGCGTTGAGCGCGCGCTTGAAGAAGTAGCTGAAAAGCGACGCCAGAAACAGGAACTCCCCGTCGCCGCACTCGTAGAGCCGGTACGATGGCGATGCGCCGAGCGGCTTGCGGCCCGGCGGCAGGAAGGTCCCGGACGCGCCCCCGACCATGGCCACCGCGTTCAGCCCGCTCACGGTCACCGCTTGGCCTAGCCCGCTCTTCGAGCGCTCCAGCAGCGCCGCGCCAGCCGAGCCCGCGGCCATGCAGGCCTGGGCGTAGTGCAGCACCGGCGCGATCAGATAGACCGGCTGCTCTTCGTAGCTCGACTGCCGGAACGCGGCGCCGGTGAGCGAAATCAACGCGCCGTGGTGCGCCTCCATCTCGCTCCAGTCGCCGCTCGTCCCGTATGCCGGGGTCCAGAGCCGCACCAGCCGCGGATGACGGTCGCTCACGTCCATCAGGTCCAGCGCCTGCATCCGCTTTGGCGAGAAGTCGAACACCGCCAGATCCGCCGCCGCGAGCAGCTGCTCCAGCTGCTCACGCCCGGCGGCGCTATCCAGATCGAGCGTCAGCCGGCGCTTGTTGCGGTTCCACATCTGGTAGCCGGGCTTGGACGCCATGCGGTCACCCCCCGGGGGTTCGATCTTCAGCACCTCGGCCCCGAAGTCGGCCAGCAGCATCGCCGCCATCGGCCCCACCAGGCCTTGCGAACAGTCCAATACCTTCAAGCCTTGAAATGCGCTCATCCCACACCTGTCGTCGCCGCTAACCGCGGAAAATCACCTGTTCCCGCGCCAGTTCGATGATTCGCTCGCGGGGCACGCCATAGTCCTGCAGCACCTCGACCCCGTGCTCGCCGAGGTCTGGGTGGAGCGTCTCGAAGCGCAAATGGGCGCCGTCGAAGCTGGCGAAGCCGCGCGAGGTGATCATCTCGCCTTCGGCCGGGTGGGAGCGCAGCTCGTAATAGCCGTTCTCCCAGAAATAGTCGTCGTTGTGCGCCTCGGCGCCGCGCAGCGTCGGCGCGGCGGGCACGCCGGCGTCGCACAGCAGATCGATGGCGTCGTCGCGGCGCAGCGCCGCGAAAGCCTGGGCAAGTTCAGAGGCGAGGTCGCCGTCCCGAGGCTCCGCCAACGCAGCGGCGTCGCCCCAGCGCTCAGTCCAATTCGAATGGCCGAGCGCGTCGGCCAGATCGGCGAAGTGCTTGGGCGTCGTGCAGGCCAAGGTCAGCCAGCCGTTGGCGCAGCGATAGAACCGGTCGAGCGCGGCAAAACCCAGGCAATCGCGGCCGCCGCGGGCCATTGGCGGGCGGCCCTCGTACCAGGTCAGATCGCCTGACTGATAGAGCGCGCTCTGGGCGGCGAGGCTGGTTTCGGTGTCCTGGCCCTTGCCGGTGCGTTCGCGGGCGTGGAGGGAGGCGATGACGGCGAAGGCGCCCATGGCCGCCGTCGCGACGTCGTTGACCGGGATGGCGTGGAACACCGGCTCGCCCGCATCGCCCCCTTGCGCCCACATCAGGCCGCTGCGGGCCTGCAGCAGCGGGTCGAACCCAGGCAGCCGGGCGTCCGCGCCGCGAGAGCCGTAGGTGTTGATCGAGCAGGAGATCAGCCGCGGGTTCAGCTCCGCCAGCGCCGCGTGGTCGATGCCAAGCCGTTCGCGGACGCCGAGGCGGTAGTTGTCGAGCACCACGTCCGCTCCCCTGGCCAGGTCGTGGAACAACGCCTTGCCGGCGGGGTGCTTGAGGTCGAGGCCCAGGCCGCGCTTGCCGCGGTTGTAGTTGATGAAGCCGCCGGAATAGCGGAACGGGTCGCCGTCCCGGCTCTCGATCTTGACCACGTCGGCGCCGAAATTGGCCAGGATCGCCGAGGCGTGCGCGCCTGCCACCACCGTGCCGAGGTCCAGCACCCTGACGCCGGCCAGCGGCGGCCCGGCGCTATCCGTCAGGTTGTTAGGAATGGAGCGCGGCGCGGTGAAGTCCGCCAGGTCGGCGAGTGTCGCGTCCTCGATCAGGTGACGCACCGAGCCGGGCGTGTCGTGCAGCCAGGCGGGTACGCCGATCATCCGCACCAAACCATGCTCCGGATGCTCAAGCTCGGCGGCGAGGTCGTTGGCGCGGATCACCTCGCTGGCGAGAAAATCCTCGCGGTGCTCGACCGGGCCGGCCGGCACGTCGTGCTCGCGGAACGCCGCCAGCCACCGGTCGCGGGAACCGCTCAGCAGCTTCGCCTGGATCGCCGAGCCGATATCCACCCGCAACGGCGCCTGGTCCAGCTCCAGCGCCTTGATCGCCCGGTCGAAGAACCAGGAGAACAGGGTGGCGAGGAACAGCCATTTGCCGTCCCCGCACGGATAGAGCCGGTAGCTGGCCGAGCCGCCGAGCGGATGACCACCGCCCATCACCGGGTAGGCCGCGTGGGCGATCGGACAGGCGGTTTCGGCCATGGCGTGCAGGCCGCTCACC
>Ga0302314_10010612_pt1 | contig 16103 bp, 19 predicted proteins | sample III_Palsa_N2_3_FD_200533 | JGI IMG/M metagenome (GOLD analysis project Ga0302314, IMG submission 200533) | Peat permafrost microbial communities from Stordalen Mire near Abisko, Sweden - III_Palsa_N2_3 | ecosystem: Environmental > Terrestrial > Soil > Palsa > Peat permafrost | place: Sweden... | reverse complement strand
TAGTCCATCCAGTCGCCGCCCTCGGTGGAGCGCAGCGTGCTGTCAGCCTCGAAGATCGCACCAAGGTGCCCGAGTCCGAGAGCGTTCAGCAGCGGGTTGCCGCCCATGTTGCCGCCCGGGCCGCCGCCAAGCGCCATATCCTGCTGCTGGTGCTGACCTCCGCCCAGTCCGCCGCCCAGACCCGGGATTCCCGGTAGCGCAGGCGGGGCCGGAGGCTTGCCGCCTGGGTTGTCGTTGCCGGTCCCGCCGGGTCCGATCGGGCCCGTCGCGCCACCGGCCACCGGGGGAGCCAGGTTCTTCAGCGCGCCGGGGTTTGCCGCCGGACCCTGTCCGGGTCCGACCTCGGAGCGGCCCGGGTGCTGCGCGCTCCAGCTGGGATTGCCCGGCTGAGTTCCCGGCTGGCCGGTCGGGGACGCATAGGCGTTGCCCTTGTTGGCGTCGGGTCCGCCGCCCGCCGGGTTCGGCGGGTGGATCACGCTGTTGGGCAAGCTGGGTGCGGTCGTGCCGTCGGTGTTCTTCTTGTCGTCGCTGTCGCTCTCGGGGTCCTCGGACGCGAAGTAACGCAGGGCAAAGTCTGCTGCGCTGATCTTGGGCAGTGACGGTCCAGTGATAGGGGCACCCAGGCCCAGAGCCTTTTCGTTAGCTCCGCCCATAGATCCCGGAGCCTTGCCGGAGCTGCCGCTGAGGCCGGTATTGCCTCCGCCGGGGGCCTGCAAAGGCTGGGGGATACCGAGAGCACCCTCGTCGGCACCGCTCATGCCACCCGGCTTCGGGGCGGCGGGCTTGCCCAGGGTGGCCATAGCGGCGTCGGCCTTTTGTGTCGCAGGGTCGCGCTGCGCAAATGGCATATCGGCCCCGGGCGCTGCGCCGGACACTTCGGGGTTTGCAGCGCCTGCACCTGCTGCTGGAGCTGCCGGAGGTGGTGCTGTCGGCCCCGGCTTGGGTGCGGGTTGAACGGCACCGGCAGCATTGGCGGGGGTAGGGCCTCCGCCAACGTTCTGACCGCCGAGGGTCTCTACGCCGGACATATCGACGTGGGTGGCCGCCGGAGGGGTCTGGCCGCCCCCACCGGAATAGCTATTAGGGTCAACCCATCCCGGACCGTGGCCGGTGGACTCGGTGGCACCGATGGGACCTGGGTTGACGTAGCCCGGACCATGCTGTTCTGGAGGAGGAGTATTGCCGAAGTTCTTGTCGTTGGGGTCGACGTCGTCCTGACCATTCTCCAGGTCGGCACGCTTCCACATCGCCTTGCGGTGCAGGCTGGCCACCATCGGGGAGGCATCGAAGCCACGGTCGCGCAGCTCGGTGACCGTGTTGCGGACCTCCTGGTTGTGGTCGGCCATGTTGCCCAGGTCGGGCTCTTCCTGGCTCAGGTCGCGCAGCTTCTGCAGCAGGTTCTCGTCGGCAGTGAAGGTCAGCGAACTGAAGTGAACGATTCCCTCCTCGGGCATGTCGTCCTTGCCGTCGGCGTGCCAGGCGAAGTCGGGGTGGTGCTCGTTGATCTTGTCTTCGCCCTTGGCGATCAGCTCACGACCGACGTCCCAGGCATGGGCCATCTTGGCCATGATCTGCTCGGGGCCGGTCGTCTTGCGGTCGTCACCGAGGTCGGTGAAGTAGTGGTGGTCCTCGTCCGACAGCTCCGGGACCTCGATCGAGTGCGGCACCAGCTTGCCCGGCTTGTCCTGCAGGATGCCGTCGTTGTCGTACTCGTAACCCTTGACGTCGTAATCACGCGGCTCGTGCTCGCTGTGGTGATCCAGGACGTACTCGTAGATCTTCTCGGCGTCGGCCTTGTTCGGCTCGTCGTCCAGGTTCTGCAGGTAGGTGTCGGCGGCGTCCATATCGATGTGGTCGCCGTTCTCCTCCTTGACCCAGCTCTTGAAGTCCTCGACGCTGGTCGCGGTCTTGCGGCGACGGTGCTGGTCGGACATGTGCTCGCCCTGCTGGGTGAGGTAGGCCGCGTACCCGTGGGAGCAGAGTCGTCCGACGAAGGTGAACTTGCGCTTGAACGCCCACTTGCCCCAGTCGCAGGAGCACTTCCAGTTGGCAATCGCCTGCTTCTTGTGGCCGGTCGGGGACAGCCCGGAGTACGCGGAGCCCCTGAGGATCATCACCTCGTAGTCGCCGTGGTCTCCGGCGACGGTCGCGTAGATCGCGCTGGGGTCCATTGCGTGAACGTGGACGGCACCCTCGCGCTTGAGCCGGTAGGCCTTCTGCGCAACGTCGCGCCACTTGGCCTCCTTGAGCTGCTTGGAGGCATAGCGGACGTGGTCGACCTGGTCCAGACCGGTCTCGTGGTCCATCCCGGCGCTCAGGTCGATAGCTCCCTGGCGCTCGATGGCGGCGTACGGGTCATTCTTGAACTGCCAGACCGGGTCGTTGTGCGCGACGATCGGCATGATCTCGGCGTAGCGGTCGTCCAGTCCGGCGGAGTGTGGCCGCCACCCGGTGTTGAGGGCCTTCTCGTCGGACTCGTGCTCGCGGGCCCCGTCTTCCAGGCGCTGGTGGTAGTGGGGGTCGTGCTCTGGTCCTGGGCCGTCTTCCGGGCCGTCGAAGAGGCCAGCGAACAGGTGCTTGGCCGGGCCGGGGTACGGGTGGTCTTCCTCGCGGTTCTCACCGGAGCGGGAGTCCGAAGAGTGCAGGCGCTCTTGCGCGTCGATCTCGTGGTCGGGGGAGATGGTCTGCTCGTCGCGGAACATCTCGACCGGGAACTGGGGACGCCAGTTGTAGGGCAGCGTGGTGTGGTTGTCCCAGGTGTGCTGAGAGGGCTCGAAGTCGAAGGATTGAGCGCCGTGGTGCCAGAAGGTATCCCCCTGGCCGTAAGATTCGTCCCCCTCGCCACCCGAACCGTAAGGGTCACCAGTCTCGTCAGCCAGGTCGTGCTGCTCGTGCTGCTTCCAGCCCTTGTCGCGGCTCTCAGCCCAGGAGTCTCCGGCACGGTCGCGCGGGTTGCCAGCGGTCTTCGAGATCTCCGCGCCGTCCATCCAGACGTCGAACCCGACACCGGCCACCCGGTAGCGCTTCTTGCCCAGACCATAGTTCTCGGTTGCCACGATCCGGCCCTCGCCGTACGCAGTGAAGATAGACGTCATCCTGGAGACCTCCTACCTCTTGAGGGAGAGGGGGAAGGTCAGTTACAGCATCGGGGAATAGATCAGGAGAGGTGTCGGTTATACAGGTTAGATAATGACCTCCTACGAAAGGCACCCCCAGTGAAGACTCGCCCCCAGCGCCCGATCACGGTCGCGCCGATCCTACACAGCCCCGCTGTCGCGCCCACGCCCACCGACCGCCCGTACCCGGTCACCTACCCGTCTTCGCGTCAACGCTGATGAGCCTGCAAGAGCGCTACGAGGCCGTCCACACCGCCATCCTGGCCGGACCTAACTCCCAACTGCAGGAGTGGGTCGACAGTGGCACCGCGTGGTCGCTGGAAGGGCATGTGGGGCGCACCGCGTCCGCCGCCCTGTCGGACGGTGCGCTGGTGCTGCCCTCCGATCGCCTCAAGGATTACTGGGGCAACACCGTGCCCAGCTATCTCGACGTCAAGAACGAAGTCGGCAGCCCCGGCTCGGTGGCCAACGCCGAGGCATACGAGTCATGACCCTCAAAAAGAAGTACGTCCGCACCGACGGCTGGCGTGGCTACTACGCACCAGACCCGCCCGAAGGCTGGGAGGTCCTGGCCGACTGCCAGGTGGTTAACGCAGCTGGCGAGCAGTGCCGGGACATCATCGGCAAATGGCTGCGCACCCAGAAGGTTCACTACCGTAGTGGGTACCTGCAGACGTCCAATGTCTTCTCTTCCAACATGTACATCATCATCGAGAGCAGCGACAAGATCAACGCCAAGCTGCGCGAGCGGATCGATCACTGGTTTGTCGACACCACTACCAGCACGTTCTCCATTATGACTGGGGAATCGTGGGAGTTGGATGTTGCCGCTGCTCAGCGGGAATTCGATGCCGTGATCGCTGGCACCGACAAGCTCAGCAGGGCAGCCGACGCAATGGACGCCATGGTGAAACTCCTGAACGGATACGAGGGAAAATGAACACCTACTCACCGCGCCGCTGTGGTAAGCGGTGGCTCGACGGCGATTGCCCGACCGAGATTCTTGCGATCATCGAAGCTGCCCCCAGCGACCCGGCACCAGAGCGCTACGACGTCATCTACGCCGAGATACAACGCTACGAGGGGTACGGAGAATGGCTCAATGGATTCTCCCTAACCGAGTACGGCACCGGGTCGCACTTCGAACTCAAGACCCACGAGGCCACCGCTTACCGGTACCGGATGAAGCACCGTTACACCAAGTGGTCGACGTTGCCGGACGTGGTGAAAGCTGCGATCCGGGATGACATCAAGAAGGGGAAAGAGCTATGAGCACACGATGCTGGATAGGTGCCGAGACCGAGGTCGGTATTCGGGCTGTCCATGTTCAGTGCGACGGCGACAGTTACGCCGAGGCGATACCGGAGCTGGTGGCCGAGCACGGGATCGACAAGGTGGTCTCCACCCTACTGAAGACTGCCCATCCCTGGTTGGGTTTCGCCTGGACGCCCATGCCCGAACACGTCCACCTGTACTCCAGTGACCGGTACGAGATCGTGCCCGGCGGCTTCGGCGTCAAGTTCAACGTCAACGAACAGGCCCCGGAGTACTACACCCCCAAGGACCAGATCCCCTGGGACATCGAGTACGTCTACGTCATCCTCGCCGACGGCACCCTCTCCTGGTGCCACAAGGGCGTCACTAAGCGGGACCGGACCTGGCGTACACAGGAGTGGAAACAGGGAGCGCTAACGCCCCAATAGGTGAGGAGGTCTCACCTATGCCACACCGTATCCAACCCAACAGTGAGCTGTCCGAGATGGCAGAGCTGTGGCGAGAGGCCGCCGGTTCGCCCTGGAACGACTCCGAAGGCCGGTACCAGGGCCCGTTCAAAGCCAAGCCCAGCACCTCCCGGACCCCGTTTAGCGAGGACGCCAGTGGTAACTGTGTGTCGTGCGGGGTCCACTTCAGCCAACCCCACAGGGACGTTCCCCACGAGGCCAGTAGGCGACTGGCTGTGCCGAAGCACCCCGACGCCCAGTGGGGTGCCGACGTCAAGCGACACATCGACCAGCAGGGCGGCTGGGGCCTGACGATGAAGGAACAGCCCGGCGACGGCCCCACGTCAGGGTTCATGGTCTCCCACCCCGGCGAGCGCGAGGAGTCCCGCAGTAGGCTGGACCCGCACTCGATCCGCGACTACGTCGGCGACAAGGCGGACCTGATCAACTCCGACCCCGACAACTACTACGGCGGCTGGGAGGCCCCCAGGACCGAGGAGTCGGGCAAGGGCGGCCAGCCGGGCTGGTACCACGATGTGTCCAAGAACGTCCAGGATCCCCGCGACACCGCCGAGACTGCCCTGAAGCACAACCAGCAGGCTGTGTATGATCTGGACCATGACGAGGAAGTGTCCACACCGGACATGGTCAACCGGGCAACCAGCCCGGGCATCGGAGTGTTCGCCAGGAGGAGCAAATGGCTAAGGGGTGGGTAAAGGTAGCCCAGCGGGCAGGCCGTAACGCCTACCGCCGGGTCGCTGTGCATGTCACCAACCCGGACCACTACGAGGCGTCGACCTCGAAGCCGTCGAAGAAGCTCTTGAAGATTGACCGGCGCTACCGGAAGTAAGTACTCGATAGGGGTATCGATCCCCCGCCTCCAGGTTGAGAACCTGAGATGCTGCCATTACACCAATCGAGCGCGGTGTGACACTGACGGGAATCGAACCCGCATGAGGGCCGGATTGAAAGTCCGGTGGCCTACCTTTAGCCCACAGTGCCGAGCTTAGACGTTCGGCTCGGCTTCGGGTTCCTCGATCGGCAGGGCAGAAGGATCGGTCAACTGCCAGGGCTTGAGGGATACCTCGATATCCCGGGTACGCCACTTGTAGCGCCCGACGAACTCGTCCTCGGGGTACCCGATCTCGCGAGCGGTGTTCTGGACGATCTCCAGGAAAGTCTTGCGCGCCTCGGGCGTGGTAATAGGACGCCCCAGTGCGGTGCCCCAGTGAACGTCACCGTTGGGCAGTTCGACTCCGTACTCAGTCTCGGCCATTCTCTTCTTCCCACCTATGGAAGTCAGCGGCTAGCGCCTGCTTAATGTCTATCCGCAATAACTCTAGCTGATTCTGGTCAGGAATCCATGCTGGATTGTCACCATCGGGGTTTGACACCAGTCATGTCCTCATATTGGTCGATCATTTCCAGCAAAACGTCCCGAGACTCGCGTACCGAGGGGTCATTACTCCCGGCCTCAATTTCGGGCCAGTCGGCCAATACCTGGCCCATCCAGTTGGCCATGTGGCACATGTTGAAGAAGTCAGGGTCATGAATTAGCTCGGCGACCAGGACATCATTCTTGGCGACCGCCTCGCGACGGCGTACAGCGCGGGTCACCGACTCCTCGTCGGCCTTGCGGCGGGCCCGGCGACTGCTCGGCCCACGGTTCACCTTGTCGAGCGCACCGAGCGTCTGCATGTCCCGATTCACCTGGGCCAGCTTCTCGGCGTCCCCGCCCTTGCCCGGCAGTGCCGTCAGTCGCGCCCGGCGGCCCTGCTTTGGCATCTCACCGCGCTTCTCGTCGCTTTCCGGCGGTCGGTTGCGGTTCAGTGCCACCTCGGGCTTGTCGGGGCCCTCATCCTCTTCTACAGCCCCTCCCGGCGGGAAGGCGTGCGGCGGGAACATGGTCGACCAACGGCGGTTGCCACGCTTGGAAGCGGCCACCTGCTGAGGCTGCATCGTTGCCGCCGCTGCGCCGGAGCCCAGCGTCGGGTCGGCGGTCGCCCCCTCGGCGGCGTCCTGGTTGGCCTCGGCGGCGTCCTGGCCCTGCTCCTGCATCGTCGCGCCGTCGGCGGCATTGGGGTCGGTGGAGTCGGCCCCGGCCAGCGGCTGCATCGTGGTGCCCGGCAGCAGGCCCATCATGCCCGCCGGGGAGGCCTGGGCCAGCTGCTGGTCCATCATCTTGTTCTGGCTCTCGGCGGCCTCGGTCTGGGCCAGCATCGAGCGCAGCTGCAGGGTGGCCTCCAGGTGCTCGGCCAGCTCCGCCGGGTACGGGTAGTCCTGCGCGTCACACAGCTCCTGCAGGACGTGCATGCTCTCGGCCTGGGCCAGGCCCTTGTCGACGGTCTCCTGGCTCTGGCGCTCCAGCTCCTCCTGGAACTCGAATGGGATGTTGATCGCCAGCGTCTTGTCGGAGATGGGCACACCCAGCTGCTTCAGCTCGGAGACGAACTGGCGCTCGGTCGCCTCGTCGCGCAGATTCAGGGTGGCGAACTTGACCTCGGGGATCAGCAACTTGGGCACCTTCACAATCTCTTCTTCGCCGGTCTCCTCGTTGATCTCCACGATGTGCTCGTAGATCGGCTTGCGGATGCCGCCCTTCAGCTCGAAGTCGTACATCTCCTGGGCCTCGGCGATGATCTCCATCCGCTTGCGCATGTGCTTGATCGCCTTGTTCTGGGCACTCTTCATGAGCTGCTCGCAGACCTCGCGGTTGATCGCGGAGCTGGCGTAGGTGCCGCCGGAACCGCCCATGATCAGCGCCTCGCCGATACCCCAGGCCTGCATCAGCTTGGAATCAACCCGCTGATAATCCTGGTCGAAACGAGGAACAGATTCACGTCCGAAAACGGGAGTAATCTGCAAACCAAAATTGTGAACCAGCAACTTGAAGTCACCCGCCAGCGCGGCCTGGATGTCGTCACGAAGGTCCTCCAGTTCGCCCTGGTCGGGGATCCACGGCTCGCCGTCGCCCATCGCGCCCTCGATACCGAGGGTGGCCAGGATCATCGGGGCGTACAGCCGGTCGCAGACCGCGTCCTGGGCCGCGTTGAGGCTCTCCTCCAACAGCAGGTTGCGGAACGACCGCAGCAGGTGCGGGGTGCCGCGCAGGTCCCACCAGGCGGCCTTGTTGACCAGCCGGGAGCACAGCGAGTCCGAGACGTCCAGCCCGTCATCCTGGGCGGCGGCCTTGATGATCTCCGGGTAGTGCTGGACCAGTTGCTGGTACTCCCAGGTCCGCTCGTACTTCTCGCTCGGTGACTCCTCGTTGGAGGCCATCCCCTCGGGCCCGGTGCGCAGGCTCTCGACTAGATCCTTAACCAGCAGCTGTACGCGCTCCTGCTCCACGAACAGACTCTTGGAGACCTTGATCATGTCCGGGTTCAGGATCTCCTCGGACGACCAGATGCCGAGCTGCTCGTTGAAGTGGGCCAAGCTGGTGGCCTCGCCGACCATGAAGTACTCGCGCATCAGGCCATCGGGCAGGAACTCCTCGTAGCCGAGCCGGTTGACGAACATGTCCTCGAAGAACTCTTCGACCTTCTTGTCCTTGCACCGGAACTCCATGCCCTGGACCGGGAACTTGGCGTAGATGTCGATCAGCAGCGGGACCAGGTCGTGGGTCGCGTAGAACAGACGGCACCAGCGGCGCAGCTCGATCAGTTCCTTGGGGTCCTGGACGTTGAACGGGATGCCCTTGTCCATCAGGGTGCCCAGCGGCTGGCGGACCTTGGGCATCACCATCTGAGTGTTGGCGGCGGTACGCTGCTTGATCCGCTGCTCGCGCATCGCGTGCATCGCGGCCTTGTTCTGAACGTCGGTGACGGTCCCACGCTCGCGGACGTCGGTGACCACCTGGCGGGCCTGCAGACGGGCCTGGGTGCCCGAGGTGGGCAGGGTGAAGCCCTGGGAGCGCATGCTCTTGGCGGTGGCGTCCCAGTTCGCCCCGGGCAGGTGAACCCCGGACGCGGTCCGGCGGCTGCCCCGGTTGTCGGTAATCTTGAAGGGCTCGGTCATTCAGCACCGACCAAGCACTGCTCTGGGTACCACGAGCTATCCGGGACCTCCGGGTAAGCCTTGTCATCGAAGACGACGTGGAACATCGGCACCACCGGGGAGGCCAGCTGCTCGGGGGAGAAGCTGATCTCGGTGACGTGGCCGGTGCCCTCGAAGATCTCGCCGACCGCCTTGACGCTCACCTTGTCGCCCTCGCTGAACGGGACGGTCGCGTACAGAAAGCTCATCAGCGCCATCATCTGGGCCTCGGGCAGCAGTCCCAGGCAGTCAACGCAATAGGGGCGTTCAGCCTCGTCCTGATAGACGATGTCCTGAAAGCTCTTGCAGTTGGTGCAAAGACCGCGCACGGGATTACCCCTTATTGACCCACCGCTGGGTCTTGTGGTCGCGGGAATGCCAGTCGGGTGCGGTCTTTCCCTTGACCTCGGTATTCACCTTAGGTACGTGATTGGACGGGAATTCCTTCATTTCCTCTTGTTCGAGGTTGAATTCCATGTCGTTGGCCCGCTGGTCGTGATCGTCATACCCCGCGTGACGCTTGGCGATGATCACGTTTTCCCTTTCGGGTACCAGCCTGGCGATAAACTTTTCCGCTGATGCTTCTCGGCGATCTCCGCCGGTACCAATGACGTAAGTATTCCACACCTTGCCGCATTTGCAGCGGTGGTAGTCCGGAACGTTTACCTTTTCTCCGCAATTGCATTCGAATTTGCGCGGTGAATTGGCGATATGGGCATTGAGGTATTCATCCCATTCCCACCCGGCGACCTTGTGGCGCTTGGGTGCGACCGATGGCCCCCATCCGGACCAAGCCTGCTTGCGGCGGCCCTGCTTCACCGCAGGGAGATTCGAGCCCTGGCCGCCCTGGACCGGCGGTGGGTTCTGGGGCCCGTTCACTGTGCTCTGGGGGTTGGCCGCCTCCGGCTCGTCGGTCGTAGGGACCGCACCGGCCTGACGCTTTTTGCGGGCCATCAGCAGCCGACCGAACGCCTCGTTGGCGGCCCGGTGAGCGTCCCGGTTGGTGATCGCGCCCTTGCCGTGGTGGTCGGCGATCTCGGCGATCAGCTGCCGGTAGACGGCATCGGGGTGGTTCCCCTTGGCCATCCGGGAAGCGAACTCGGTGTGGACCGTGGAGGGTGACTTGGACCAGATGTAGCCGGGCTCGGCCATCAGGGCACGCTTGCGCCCGGCGGCAATGGCCTTCTGGTGGACCTGTGGGGCGACACCGGAGCCGGGGGCCTGCTGGAGCTTCGGGATGGCCCGGGGGTGAGGGTGCTCAGTGCCGAACTGGTCCATGGCTGCCGGACCCTCGGGTACCCCGGGGTTCTTCTTCAGCCAACGTCCGTACTCCTCGGTGACGTCGGCGGTTAGGCTTTTCCCCGACCACCACGCTTAGCCGTCTGCTGCATAGCCGACGCGGCGGGCTGCTGTCCGGCCAACTGGGCGGCTGCCGGGTCGGCGGTCATGCCGGTCGGGTCCTGGCCCTGCGGAGGCGGTGCGCCCCCGCCGCCCTGCTGTCCGGGCATCACGTTGACGGTGCCTGCCGGGGCCGCGACGTTGAGCGGGTTCTGCAGCTGCTGGGCCTGCTGGACGGTGATCAGGGCCTGCTGGAGCGGGGCGATGGTCTGCTGGAACTGCTCGGCCTGCTCGTTGAGCACCTTGGTCAGCGCCTCATCGGCCTGGCGCAGGTAGTCCTTGTCGGCGGTCTTGTACATCGAGTACAGGGCCCGGGCCTGCTTGGTGTTGACCACGCCCTGCTGGTGACAGACCTTGAGCAGACGCTCGCGGGCGTCGGCGACACCACCCTCCAGGATCGCGGCGGTAGCCCAGCGCTGGCCGCGCTCGGCCTGCATCATCCGGGCGATGTGGCTGCGGGCCGCCATCGGCTGGATCGGTGCCTGGGTTGGGGCGCTGGATCCCCCCGCGCTGGAGTCTCCGGTACCCGGAGCCATGGGGGCGGCAGCTGCCGGGTTCAGGGGCTCCGACGTTCCGCTTCCGGCTGCTCCTGCTGCCGGGGCCGGAGGCGCTCCTGCCGGGGCGGTCATCGGTGCAACACCTTGCATCAGCCGGGCGATCTGGTTGTAGCTGACGAAGTTGCGTCCCTCGTCGGCGGTGAAGTGCTTGTCGTGCTCGCCGGGGATGAATGCGTGGCTCTCCACCTTCTCGGGCCCTCCCTGGTCGACACGGTCCTTGTAGCTATCCCAATTTCCTTCTGGGATCAGCTTCTCCCCGTCGTGCGGGTGGTAGGTCTCCTGGATGTGCTGCTCCGGGTGGTCCGGGGCGCTGCGCTCGAAGGCACCGTCCTCGGCGGCGGTGCGACGTGCTTCCTTTTCGTCGGAGTCCTTCTTGTCCTTGTGGAACTTCTTGGCGTGCGCCTCGTTCTCGTGGCAGCCCGGCCAGCACGCGGTGCGGCGATGGGAGGTCATCTGCTGAGCGATGTCCACCTTGCCCGGTGCCGGGATCTGGGCGGTGTTGCCAGGGGTGTTCAGGCTGTTGCCCGGCGGAATGATCCCACCAGCGGGCTCTCCGGGGCTGACCTGGCCACCGGCAGCTGGGGCCAGACCTGGGGAGGCCTGGCGCGAACGCCACTCGTTCTTCAGCGCCTTCATCACCCGGGAATGGACACCCTTGCGGGCGTGGACGTGGGGCTCGATCGCCTTGCAGATGTCGACGTAGCTCAGCTTGGCCCGGTCATCGAAGCCGTCGGAGTCGGCGGCGGAGAACAGATAGCTGCCGAAGCGCTGCCGGACGTCGTAGATAGCTGCAGCGACCCTGTCGGTGTCGGCCTGCTTGCGGATGCGCGACTCGTCGTCGCCTGACGTTGCTACATCGAACACACCGATGGACATGGGACCCCTTCATAGAACCGAGAGTGGAACCTCTGCTCTTTGTTCTCAGCGGAAGGGAATAGATACAGGCTGGGGTGAAGTTGTAGGCTTACAGATCGCCCACTTATCGGTAAGGAATCACATGCGCGACTACCCTGATTACAGCGAAGACCCAGACGATGACCGGTGGAAGACCGATCCGGCCTACTGGCAGGCCGAGCTGGACTACCACGCCGCCGAGTATGTCGAGGTAGAGCGGAAACGCTTTGCGTGGCTGGCCGAATGGGACAAGGAACACACGGGCGACATGATGGGCGAGATTGACTATGTGCGGATGCGTCTCGATGCGTTCTACCACCAGAACTGCATTCTCCGCGCTCGCCTGCACCTGACGGAACTGGGCTGCCCCGAGCCGCATCCGGTGTCATAAGGCGTACTTATCGGCTAATCGTCGTCTCCGGTGTCGGCGGAATCGTAGCTGGCGTCGTGCTGGGACTTGCCCCACTCCAGCAGCGCCGAGGTGGTCCAGGGCGGCTGACCCTCCAACTGGTAGAGCACCAGCTCATGGACCAGCGCCCCGTCGTCGCCAATCTGGGTGACCCCCACCGAGGCGGTGAAGTCGCGGACATACCATCCTGGCCGGTCAGCGTTCAGCCGAGCCTGTAGAGCCTCCAGGATGGGATCTGTCATGTCACACCGAACGTAACTCCGTACCCGCGATATTGCGCTTGCCCTTGGATAGGCTCCCGCAGTTGCCACACCGGTACTGGTTGTAAACGTAGGCCCCGGTGTAGTAGGGCTTGTCGTGCAGCGTCAGTTCGTCGCTCTTGCCGCAGCCGGTACAGCGCAGGACCTCGTCATCGGGGTCGTGCCGGTAGAGGGCCATGTTGACCTTCAGGTAGGGCAAGTAGGTCCAGAGCATGTCTTGGGTCAGCTTGGTGTCATGCTCGCAGTACTCCTTCATGACCGCCTGGGCCGCCACCTTCTCGGCGTCGGAGCCGTACCGGATGTCGTCCCACAGATCGCGGCCACCGTGCGGGGTCTTGGAGTCTTTCAGCCAGTACCGGGCCGACCACTGGAGCTTCTGGCTCATGATCCCGGCCTTGAGGTGACGCTTCTGGATCTTCATCAGGTCCACACTCTTGTACGGCGCGGGACGGCCAAAACCCAGCCGGACCGCCTCAGCCTCGATCCACTGGTTGTCGAATCGGTCCCCATTCCAGGTGATGACCAGGTCCGCAGCATCCAGTAGCTTCCAGATCTCCTCGACCATCGTCGCATAGCTGTCCAGATCGGCATCGTCCCAGGCCGAGAAGAACAACCCGTCCTCCTCGCCCTCACCGAGCCAGCGAGCCGAGACACACAGGATGCGGGATGGCTTCTTCACCCGGTCCATGTGGATGTAGTCGTTGCCGAACAGGCCGAACACCTCCACGATCGCACGGGCCGTCTCGATGTCAAAGGTCAGGATGCGGGCTGGAGTCTCCAGCGTCTTGCGGGCCTCGCGCAGGTCATCGGCTAGCGACATGTCCGGTCTCGATCCTTCAGGACGCACTCGTGGGCGTGGTGGCGAAAAGTGGTCTCCGAGACGGGCAGGCCGTTGGCCTTGAGCGCCCGGAACAGGGTCTTGCGGTTCAGGCCGTCCCGGATCCAGCTGTCGGTCTCATCCTGGGACTCCTGGTCCTGATCGATGAGCCAGTGACAGACCCGGCACGGCGGGTGGTCGATCTCTTTGCGGGCATCGCGGAGGTCATCGATCAGGGCCACTTTATCCACCACCTGAGTGTCGCACTTGAGATACCGGTAGATGGTGGCCATAGACACCCCCAGTAGCTGGGCGATGTCTTTGGGCTTGGTACCCCCGACCCTCATGCGCCGGATGGTCGCAATGGTGTCGGTGTCCTGAATCTTGCGCGGGCGGCCTATTTTCGGATTGGCAACCGTCGGACTGAAGGTAGAACCGGATGTCTTACAGAGGGCTTCTTCGAGTGAAATCTCTTTCATAACTCCCCTTTGATGTACCACCAAATGGTATCTGGTTGGGGACACTACACCGGATTAAACCCAGTGGGGGAGTGAGAGTCCAAGCTGGTAGCAATCATTGATGCACCCGACCATCTGCGGGAAGTAGAGATAATGGGGTGCATTCGGTCCCGCAGCAAAGAAGATCATGACCCGGAACAGCTCGATGATCCCGGCGATCGGATGACCGATAACTTCTGCTACCTCAACGACATCCGCGAAGGTGGGCTGCATGACGATCTTGTAGAAAAGGTCGGCTACGGCACCCTCTGCAGCTAACTTTGTCCAGGGGTTCAGACCTGTTTCGCAAGCCGAATAGATATCACCCTTGTTAGCACAGCTATATACCGTGGGCTTGCCATCCGGGGCCGGACGATTGGTCTGCGCGACAGTCAGATCCAGCGGTCCGCCGATACCCCCGCACTCGACTCCGCCGACCTGAATAGACTGGGGGTCTCCGATAAGCGCATTGCCCCAAGCGATCCCGGGGGTCCTGAACACGTGGCCAAACTGATAGCTGCGGTACAGCCCGGAGAGGTACGGATTGAGCCGACCAGACTCAGACAGGTAGTCCTCGGTGTACACCTGGTCAGTGGCCATCGACCCCTGCGAATAACCTGTGAGGATGACGGCGGGCTGCTCGCCCCACTGCGCCACGTAGGCCGGGATGTAGGACTGCAGGAATGCCACGACCTCTTCACGGGCCTGCTGGACACCGGGCCACATCGGCAGCGTGGGGGCGCTGTAGGGCACCAGATAGGAGTCGAACAGCCCGTCCTGGGCATTGCAGACCCCTCCAACGAGCCCCGAGGAAAACCCGGACCAGAAGCCGGTGCCGTCGTTGAGGATCATCGATGGCGGGCCCGGCGCACCCGGGTAGGCGGTGCCCTCGACGCAGACGATCACCCCAGCCGGACGGCGGACCGTCCCGGCCAGGGCCGACCGCACGTCGACAAAGAGACCGGATGTCATGTCAGTTCCTGAAGATCTTCTGCATCAGCTTGGCGAAGGGCAGGAGCAGCCACCAGTACCAGGGCCAGAGCTTCCTGTCCTCAACGGGATTCTCGTCGCTCATGCGCTGGGTGCCTTGTAGTTGACGCTGTTGGGTTCGTTGTCGTTGATGTGGACGTTCTCGGTCAGCACGTACTTGACCAGCGTCTGGACCGCGTCCCACAGGTCATAGTCATTGCCGTCGACATGCTTGTGGGTGCGGGTCAACAGCTTGTCGACGCTGGTGATGGAGTCCAGCCGGGAGGCCGTGACGTTCGGCCCCACCGGGTAGGCGTAGTCCTTGTTGCGCCCGAACAGGTTGCCGTCGTAGAAGCGGGCCACCAGAGCGTAGGGGAGCGCGGGGCTGCCGGGGCCTGAATTGCCATTCAGGGCATTGTCGACATCTTGGTCTGCGGTCATGGAGAATCCTTCCCTCACCTATTAGCGGCTCAAGAGGAGGAATTCACCGTTACTCCTCCGGACGCCAGCCGGTCTTCCACTTCTCGATGAAGGTGTCCCACGAGATGTGCTTCTTCAGCTCGGAGGGGCGCTCGGTGCCCGAGCGGGCATAGTGCAGCGCCTCCTGGAAGTGCCAGCCCTCGTCGTAGATGATGAAGCCGCGCAGCATGTTGTTGGCGATCTCCAACTCCTCGACGCGCCCGATGACGTTCTCCAGCTGGGCCTTGACCGCGTTGTAGTCCGCCGGGATCACCTTGGGCAGCAGTTCGATCGCCAGCGCCTTGGCCTCCTGGGTGACGTCGGCACGGTAGCGGGCCTGGCGCTTGTTGTAGCCGTCGAGGATGCGGCGGCCCAGCGGCCCCATCAGCTTGCGCATCGCCTCGGACGTCTCGGCCAGCTTGGTGATCGTCAGCCAGAGCACGGCCACGCCGAACACCACCACGAACAGGTTGTGCGAAATCAGGCCCTGCAGGGCCTTGATGTCATTGATCAGATCCACGAGACACCTCCTCGCGGCTGAACAGCTTGAATTTGCCCTTGGGTGGCTTCACCTTGTCGGGGTACGGCGACGGCAGCTGCGAGTACATAACATGCATCACCGCGATATAGCCCCACAGCACCGGGCGGGAGGCGGCAGAGACCAGTCCGGCGAACGACCATCCGGCCTGGTCGATGCCGGTGAGCAGTGCGGCGGCCAGCAGCGTGAAATAGACCCCGGCCAGCAGCCGGTGGGCCCAGATCGACATCCGCCAGCCTACGTAGCTCGGCTCGCGATCGGTCACCGCAGCGGCCAGGATCAGCCGCTCACCGACCAGGGCCATCAGCGCCGAGAGCACCATCACCGCGCCCCAGCCCCACATCGGGACGGTGGCGTAGGTAGCCAGCGACGGCGGGAACACCTCGGAGAACGACACCCGTAGTTTGGGTGGCATGCAGTAGGACGCGCCCCA
>Ga0302314_10010611_pt1 | contig 16103 bp, 10 predicted proteins | sample III_Palsa_N2_3_FD_200533 | JGI IMG/M metagenome (GOLD analysis project Ga0302314, IMG submission 200533) | Peat permafrost microbial communities from Stordalen Mire near Abisko, Sweden - III_Palsa_N2_3 | ecosystem: Environmental > Terrestrial > Soil > Palsa > Peat permafrost | place: Sweden... | reverse complement strand
AGTAGCACCGGTCGCCTCTGCGACCCTGGAAAGAGTCTCCGGACCACGCGAGTTTGCGATCAGCACCGTGTGCTGAAGTTTGCAGAAGTGCCCGGCAAGCGCCGATCCGATGTTGCCCGCTCCTATGATTCCTATCTTCATGTCTTCTCCGGTGTGGGACTGATGGTAGTGGTGACACATGGCGCGCACCATACTACAACGTACGTTTCCTTAGATTGGGAAACGTGCGTTGTAGATTCACAAAAAATTGGCTATCCTGCAGAGGGAGTGGAGGCATCGATGAAGAAGGCGGCGAAGCACACATCCAAAGCGGCCATGATCGCCGAGAAGGACCGCGCAATCGTGCTTGCTGCCCATGAACATTTTCTGCGGGACGGCTTCGCAGGGGCATCCATGGATGGAATCGCGAAGTCTGCAGGCGTTTCCGTAAAGACGATCTACAGTCATTTTGAAAACAAGAACGAACTCTTCAGCAAGGTGATGATTGCTGCCTGCACCGACCACCTTCTTTCCGGAGAACTTCCATCGGATGAAATGCTTTCAGAGCGATTTGCCTGGTTTCGTGAGGCGACACAGCGCGGGCTCATGGAAGCCGGCCGGGAATATCTTCGCCACCTGCTCTCAGCGGAGCAACTGGCCCTCTACCGCGTCGTGACACGGGATGCCGATCGTTTCCCGGAGCTGGGTCGACAATATCAAAAGAATTTCGCTCGGGGAAGGACAGGCATCCTGATCGCCTATCTCAAAAGTGTTGCTCGAACGAAAGCCTGGACGAAGCGAAATACCACACAGGACGCCGCTCTTTATGAAGCCTTGCTGCGCGCTGGCATCTACGAAGAAGCCCTCCATGGTCTCCTGACCGTGAACTCAGACGTGGTTGAGAAGCATGCACTTGCGTCATCCAAAACGATGTGGAAGCTGCTCACAAGAGACTGCGGATAGCTACTGGGAAATAGGATGAGCAGATCTTTCGACGCAGAGAGAGACCAGTCCCATGAAACTCGTCGCAGCACCTCATTGCGGAAGTTCCACGAAGACGGTCCAGAGTCGAGATGACGATCGGTATCGACCTATCGCTCATTTTTGGGTACGTTTCCCTGAGATTCGCGTCCAATGGAGAGTGTTCATGGCCAGTGTCAAATCAACCGATCCAGGCCGGAGGCTCTCTCAATGAGGTGAGCGGTGGAGAGAGCCAACTCTTATGTTTTTTCAAGGCTATACCTATGATGCTCGCACGTCTGGCAATGGCTCTGCTCTTCGTTGTCGTAGCCTCGCCTGCCCAGATCATCACCGTCTCTCCCCACGGCCCGATCAGAACCCTGACAGAAGCCCGTGATGCAGCCCGCGCACAGCGTCGCTCCGGCATCACGGGCCCCATCACCATTACGATTCGCGCGGGAACCTATTTTCTTCCCAAGACACTTGTCCTTGGCCCGGAGGACAGCGACACCATTTGGGAGGCACCTCACGGCGAGCACCCTGTCGTTAGCGGTGGCCGGATCATCTCCGGCTGGACCAGGACCTCCGGTGCGGCCTGGACGGCGGACGCTCCCGGTCCTTACTTCCATCAACTATTTGTCAACGGCAGGCGCGCTGCTCGCACACGAACCCCAAAGGATGGTTTCTTTCACTTTCAGGGAAGCGGCGCCCCCGGCAAACCGCTTCAGTTGCATTTTCGCGGAAACGACATCCAGCAGGAGTGGGCAAACCAACCAGACGTGGAAGTCGTAGGCTTCATGGCCTGGAGTGATTTCCGCGCTCCCATCACGGGAGTCGATCGGCGGGCCCATCTGGTCGAACTCGGTCCCACCCAGACTTCTGCCGACGAAGAAAATGCTCGCTATTTCGTTGAGAACGTACCCAGCGCCCTCCACGTTCCAGGCGAGTGGTATCTTGACCGGTCCACGCAAAAAGTCTCCTATATTCCCCTTCCTGGCGAGAACATGGAGCAGGCCCAGGTAGTTGCGGCGGGACTGGAGCGGCTGGTCCTTGTGCAGGGGAAGCCGGAAGCAGGGGAGCTTGTACGCAATGTCGTCTTCCGTGGCCTGACGTTCGAGCACGCGGACTGGAATGTGGGACCGCAAGGTTACTTTGACCTCCAGGCCGCCGTCCCTGCGTCCTCCGCGGTGGAGGCCGTTGGAGCGGTCAACTTCCTCGTGGAACGATGTACATTCGCTCACTCTGGTGGATATGCGCTTGAACTAGGGCGGGGTTCGCAACACAACCAGGTGCTGGCAAATGAGTTCTACGATCTGGGAGCGGGTGGAATCAAAGTAGGAGAACCAGATCTAAGGGAGAATCGCGCGGAACGGAACTATGACAATGTGATTGCCGACAACCAAATCCACGATCTGGGCCTTGTGTATGCGGCCGGTGTCGGGATCTGGGTATTGCAGAGCGGACGCAATCAGATCCTTCATAACCATGTGCACGATCTTTACTACACCGCCATCTCTGTAGGGTGGACCTGGGGATACGGGAGAAATCAATCCCGCGGCAATCTGATCGCGTTCAACGATCTCCACTCGATCGGAAAGAACATGCTCAGCGACATGGGCGGAATCTATACCCTTGGCGTGCAACCTGGGACTGTCATTCAAAATAACCTGATCCACGATGTCTCGTCGTACACCTACGGAGGGTGGGGAATCTATCTGGACGAAGGGTCAAGCAATATTCTGGCCGAGGACAACATCGTTTACGACTGCAGGAGCGCGGGCTTTCACCAGCACTATGGCCATGAGAATCTCCTGCGCAACAATATCTTCGCGTTCAATCACGAACACGAGCTGATGCGCACACGGTCCGAACAGCACGTCTCATTCACCCTGGAAAACAACATCGTCTACTTCGACCAGGGCGATCTCCTCGGAGCGAACTGGGCGGATGGGACCTTTATTATGCGAGCGAATCTGTACTACGACGCGCGCGGCAACGATGTCTATTTTCTGGACAAGCCCTTCGCCGCCTGGCAGGCCACCGGCCAGGACCAGGGTTCCCGCATTGCAGATCCTCTCTTCGTCAATGCACGAAAATTCGACTTTCGCCTGCAACCGAAATCGCCCGCGCTGCAGTTGGGCTTCCATCCGATCGACATGACGACAGTCGGTCCCAGAGGGCCTGCAGGTGCAGACACGTGGTAAATGCCGGGCTCATGCAATCGTGCCGGGTTGATATGGCTTGAGGTCGAAGTGACACAAAAAAGCCGCCTCCGAAGAGGCGGCTTAAGCTGCGTTGGTTTCTTCTCTACGAGTGGAGAAGCTCGCGATGGCTGCGCCTGCCAGGTGAGAACTATTCAGGAGCGCTTCTGCGAACAAGGACTAGTTACGGGTGGAGTCCGCCGACATGCGGCGACGAACTATGCCTGCAAGACCGAGCACTCCGCTCCCCAGCAACACGAGAGTGGAAGGTTCAGGAACAGGGGTAGCAATGGCCGAGGCGGAGAACGATGTGGACGTCTGACCGTTTACTTCCTGAGAAGTAAACGTGAAATTGCCTGGACTCGACGTATAGTCCACCACACCCGTTGCCGTAAAGAAGCCATCGCCTGTGACATCCAGGCACACGCCTACGGTGCATCCTGTCACGCCACTGACAAGGTTGGCATCATAGTCGGTCATATGAAAAGCGAAGGTCTCGCCATTCTCCGTAGTGGTGAAGAGCTGGACCGGGGAGATCGCGGGGGGAACCATATTTTCTCCCTGCGAATAGGGAAGTGGCCCGGTAAGAAAGTCGATCGGGTTGTTGTCTGTCAGATATATGCCGAAGGTACCTGTATTTGCTCCAGGTCCTCCTGCAACCGCTCCACTGAGGAACGTGATGGTTGAACTGGTGAAAGAATCGTTGCCGTCTGCCGAAATAGTGCCGGAGATGGAATCGGCATGGAGGGCGATGGGTGCGCCAAAAGCGGCAACCAGGGCGAGGATAGAAAGCGACTTAAACATGTTGTACCTCCGGGGGAGCATGATGCGGAATCTATCAACCGCATTGCACCCCTTGGACGCACGTGCAGGGCCAAACATCGCCCCACCCTCCCAAGTCACGCTGTACTCATATTTCAAGTGGTTAGCAGGGGAAAAAAATGAAGATTCAATCAGTCTTCATGGGGAACATGCAAATCAGTGCGCTTGAATGCTGACTTCTAAGGAAACTTTTACTCCTTCCGAAGCGGCGCAATGAGGAGTCGTTTTCATCGCGCCGCTGTCGTTTCGGCCGCAAAGTGTAAAAAATGTCTCCACGAAACAGCTGATGGCCCTTGACTTACCAGGTTGCAGGTCAGTCAGGTCTACCACTGAAGCAGGAGGAGTTCGGAGCAGAAGGCTGGGCCCATGGCGCCGATCATGCTGTAGCAGCCAGGACTGCCCGGGCGGTTCAGCAGATAATCCTGCATGACCGTAAGAACCGAGGCGGAGGAGAGATTGCCGCGCTGACGGAGGCTGTTCCAGGAAGCGGACAGAGCGTGGGGCGGAAGGTTAAGGCTGCTCTCCATAGCTTTGAGAACCTTAGGTCCTCCGCTATGAAAGATGAAACTGCAAATCTGCCCCATACTCAGGTCGTTGTCAGCGAGGAAGCCCTCCACGGTGCCACGAAGTTCCGTGTTGACAAGCTCGGGAACGTCGGCGGAGAGGACGATGTTGAAGCCGCTCTGATTAATGTTCCATCCCATCAGGTGTTCCGTGTCGGGGTAGAACGTGGAGCGGGTAGCAAGGACGCGCGGGCAGGGATCTTCAACGCTTGTGGGCTTGTCGGCGAGCGGCGTTTCCTCCCCGGCGATGACGACGGCGGCGGCACCGTCTCCAAAAAGCCCGCATGCGACAAGATTAGCCATGGAATAGTCGTTCTCCTGCCATGTGAGCGAGCAGAGTTCGACAGAGAGCAGAAGCGCGTACTGATTGGGGAAGGCGCGGACGTAGTCTGCTGCGCGGGCAATTCCAGCGGCTCCGGCAACGCAGCCCAGCCCGAAGATTGGGGTGCGCTTAACATTGTGGGGGAACCCCATCAAATTGACGAGGCGGGCGTCGATACTCGGGCAGGCGATGCCGGTGACCGAGGTAAAGAAGATGGCAGAGATGTCCGACGGAGCGAGTCCGACGTGATCGAGTGCTTTCTGAATAGCCTCCTGACCAAGTTCGAGTGCTCCCTTGATCCAGGCGTCGTTGGTCGGGCCGAAGCCGGAGAGTGTTCCCAGGGTGTCAAGGGGGAACATGATGTGGCGGAAGTCTACTCCACAATTGGAGTGGAGGCGGTTCATGATGGCAGGAATCTCAAGTTTGTCCTGCATCCGCTCTTTTAAAGCTTCCGTGATAACTGCCTGGGGATAACGATGGGGAGGAAATGCTGTGCCTACAGATGCAATGCGCATAGAATCGGGAACCTCTACAGAAGTTGGGGTGGTTACGTTGCTGACGAGTGATCAGCAGCTTGTGATATTTAGCAGGAGTCTGACAAACCTGTGACGAGGGGCTGGAGAAGACTGCATCCAGCACACAGGTGGAAGCCGGTTGGCGATATGTCAAGTATAAAACAATTAGAAGGTTGCCTAGGCCCCACAGAATTTTGGCCGCTGGAGCGCCCTAACCCCTGCAGTTGACGCTGTTTTGGCCTGCAAAATGCTGCACGGCAGTGACGGCTGTCGGCATGGAATGGTTGTCTGGGGCAGCCGTATCGTGCTGCAAAGAAGCGACTTTCAAGGCAAACTGCTGCCTCAGGGAAGTTGCAATAATCTTCTCAGGATTTATGAAATTATTTTGAATTTGAAACAGGTGCACGGGGAGATTTACTCGTGTCTCTCTATATTGTTCATTCAATGGCGTCCCCGATGGGATTCGAACCCATGTTATCGCCGTGAAAGGGCGGTGTCCTGGGCCGGGCTAGACGACAGGGACGCATCAATGACGGCCCGAACGGCGCCCTCACCGTCTCCAACGTTAACAATATAGTCATCCCATGTCAAAAGATGTCCGGCACATGCCGTCCTCACGGCATACTGATAGTGAACCCATCGCACCACGATCCTCACTATGCCCTCGACCGCTCGCAGCTTCAGGTACCTCGACGCACTGACCACTGCGTTTGTCGTGATTCTGCTTGTCTCCAACCTCATCGCGCAGAAGGTCTGCATGATCGGTCCGTTCGGCGTGGGAGGCTGGTCGATCGGTCCCTTCGCGGTCAGCGGCGCTGTGCTCCTGTTCCCGATCACCTATATCTTCGGAGACGTCTTCACCGAGGTCTATGGTTTTGCCGCCTCGCGCCGCGCCATCTGGATGGGCTTCTTCGGAACCGCGCTCCTTTATTTCATCGGAGCCATCGTGATCGCGCTCCCCTCGGCACCGGGCTGGCATAACCAGCAGGCCTTCGCTACGGTCTTCGGCTTTATCCCGCGAATCCTTGTCGCCAGCCTCATCGCCTTCTGGGCCGGCGAGTTCGCCAACTCCTACACGATGGCGCGACTCAAACTGGTTACCAACGGCCGCAGACTCTGGACCCGCACCATCGGTTCCACCGTCGTCGGCCAGGCTGTGGACACCATTCTCGTCATCACCCTAACGTTTGGAGGAATCTATCCTGTTCGCATCCTCCTTAATATCATCGTCACCGGCTATGCTCTTAAGGTCGGCTATGAGGTTCTTGCCACTCCGCTCACGTATCTGGTCATCAACTGGTTGAAGCGGGCCGAGCACTCTGACGCCTTCGATCGACACGAAAGCTTCAATCCGTTCTCTTTCGTCGAAAAAACCAGCCTGGACGCATGAGCGGAGCTGTTCTCCCCGCATTATTGGTTAGGCCAATTCTCCATCCATTCTTTGGTCTGTAGTTTTCGAGCCTTTCGGTGCAACGACATCATCTAAGATGGAAATCCTGATTCAGTTTTGCGGGGTAAAGCAGTTATACGTAGAGTCCTGCGCACAAACTCCTGTCACCAATCGTATGATTCATTGGTGGCAGGTTATAGAAGTAGCCCGTCCTGGTCTTTGAAGGAGAAGTATCGTGCCTCTGATTGTGAACGTCCGTCGCTCTCTGCCCCTGTTGGTTTGTGGGGCCGTCTGCCTCCTTGCAGGCTGCAAATCCGATCCTCCTGCGTCTCCCCCGCCTCAGGCGATGCCTGTGCAGGTCTCACCGGTTACGCTTACGCCTGTCCCTAAATTCGATACTTACGTCGCTACGATTAAAAGTCGCCGCTCCTCCACAATGCAGCCTCAGGTCGATGGCAATCTGGTGAAGATCTTTGTGAAGTCCGGTGACGTCGTCAAGGCGGGACAGGTTCTCATGCGCATCGACCCGCTCAAGCAGGTCGCCACGGTCCAGTCGCAGCAGGGAACTCAGGCTCAGAAAAAGGCCGTCTATGAGTACAACCAGATCGAAGTCGAGCGTCAGCGCAAGCTCTTTGAGGCCGGTGTCGTTTCGCGCGATACGTACGACCAGGCAGACCAGGCCTACAAGAACGCCAAGGGTGACTACGAAGCCAACGCGGCCCTCACCAACACACAGCAGCAGCAGCTGGGCTACTACGACATCCGAGCCCCCTTCAACGGTATCGTAGGCGACATCCCCGTCCACCTTGGCGACTACGTCTCCCCCACCACCGTGCTTACAACGGTGGATGAGAACGCCGACCTCGAAGCCTACATCTACATCCCCACCGAGCGTGCCGCAGACGTTCGCTCCGGGCTTCCGGTCGAGATCCTCGATACCGCAGGCAAAGTCCTCGCCAAATCGAAGATCAGCTTCCTCTCCCCCCAGGTCGACAACGGACTGCAGAGCATCCTCGCCAAAGCGGAGATTCCCCGCACTCCCGATCTCCTCCGCAACCAGCAGCTCGTCAAGGCGCGCATCACCTGGAGCACATCCCCCGCACCGGTCATTCCTGTCTTGGCGGTCAGCCTCATCGGCGGGCAGTCCTTCGTCTTCGTCGCGACCCCAAAGGGCAACGGATATATTGCTCATCAGGTTCCGGTTACCCTCGGCGAAACCGTAGACAACAACTACCCCGTCCTCGGCGGCCTCAAGCCGGGTGACAAAGTCATCCTCTCCGGCCTGCAGTTTTTGCAGGAAGGTGCACCCGTCAAACCCCTGGGCTAATAACAGGGGTTGGTATTTTCCGGAAACCGTCGTCAGGTTTGCATTATCTTTCGCTCCACCCCCGGGCCAACGGTCCCGGCCAGAGGTAAGCCTTGTTTGTAGACTTTTTTATCCGTCGCCCGATCTTCGCAACAGTTTGCGCTCTGCTCATCGTCCTTGCGGGTGCCGTCTGCATTCCCACACTGCCAATCTCGCTCTATCCGGATCTGGCGCCCCCGCAAGTCGTAGTCAGCAGCAACTACATTGGAGCCAACTCCAAAGACGTCGAATCCGCCGTCACCATCATCCTCGAACAGTCCATCAACGGCGTCGAGGGTATGCGTTATATGAGCTCCACCAGCTCGAACGACGGTACTTCGGCCATCACCGTCACCTTCGATACCGGTTATGACCTCAACATCGCCGCCGTCGACGTCCAGAATCGCGTCGCCTCCGTCCAGGGTCGTCTGCCCGCCGTCGTTAACAACACCGGCATCACCATCACCAAGGCGAACTCCAACTTCGTCCTCGCCGCCGGCTTCATCTCGCCCGACCACTCGCTCTCACAGGACTTCATCTCCAACTACATCGACGTCTACATCAGCGACGCACTCAAACGCGTCCCAGGCGTCGGCGCAGTCGTCATCTTCGGCGAACGCAAGTACGCCATGCGTCTCTGGCTCGATCCCAACAGACTCGCAGCCCGCGGACTCACCGCTCTCGATGTCACCAACGCGCTCTCCGAGCAGAACGTCGAAATCCCTGCCGGCCAGCTTGGTCAACAACCCTCCGACCCAAAACAAACCTTCCAGATGGCCGTCCGCGTCGTCGGCCGTCTCACCGACCCCAGGCAGTTTGAGAACATCGTCCTCAAAAACAGCAATACCGCCGGTGGCATCGTTCTGCTTAAAGACGTCGGCCGAGCTGAGATCGGTGCGGAAGACTACAACACCAGTCTCAAATTCACAGGCAACAGTTTCGAGGGTGGAGATGCCGTCGGTGTCGGTATCCAGCAGCTTTCCACGGCCAACGCTCTCGACGTCGACAAACGTTGCCGCGCCGTCCTCGCAGAGCTTGAGAAATCTTACCCGCCCGGCCTCAAGGGCGTCATCGCCGTCGACACCACCACCGTCATCAGCGAATCGGTCAACGAGGTCGTCCAGACCATCGGCGAAGCCATCGTCATCGTCATCATCGTCATCTTCCTCTTCCTTCAGGACTGGCGCGCCACCATCATTCCCGCCGTGACCATTCCGGTCTCTCTCATCGGCACCTTCGCCTTCATCAAGATCTTCGGCTTCTCCATCAACTCGCTCACACTCTTTGGCATCACCCTGGCTACCGGCCTCGTCGTCGACGACGCCATCGTCGTCATCGAAAACGTTCAGCGCCATCTCTCCGGCCACGGAGCCACCCCGGAGGGTTCCAAAACAAAAGATCAGAACGCCCATTCCTCCGAATCTGTCATCGCCAGCGACAGAGATATGGAGGCCGTGGTCTCCGATCCTCACACGGCCACCAGCGTCGCCATGGCCGAGGTCACCAGCGCCGTCATTGCAACCTCGCTGGTCCTCATCTCCGTCTTCATTCCCGTCAGCTTCTTCCCTGGCACCACCGGCATTCTCTACAAACAGTTCTCGCTCACCATCGCCTTCTCCATCGCGATCTCCGCCTTCAACGCGCTCACACTCTCGCCTGCCCTCGCCGCGATCCTGCTCCGGACAGAGATGAAGCACACCGGTCTGCTCGCCCTGATTCTGAACCCGATCGAGCGGCTGATCCAGTGGATCATTCGCCTCTATGCGCGAGCCGTCACCTTTGTCGTACGCATCCGCTATGCCGTGCTCGTCCTCTTCTTCTGCGCGCTCGGCGCCACTGCCTTCATGTACAACTACGTCCCCACGGCGTTCATCCCGCAGGAGGACCAGTCCTACTTCCTCATCATCGTGCAGACGCCGCCCGGTGCCTCGCTCAGCTACACCTCCGACTTCGCCGATAAGGTATCCGCGGAAGTCCGCAAAAACGACGGCGTCTTCGGCACCTTCTCGGTCATGGGCTTCTCCCTCTCCGGAGGCAGCTCGCCGAACGCCGGCCTCATCTTCGCCCCGCTCAAGGCAATCAATGAGCGCACAAAGATGGGCCCCAAATACACCGCGAAAGCCATCGTCGCCGACGTAGGTCCCAAGCTCTTCGGCGTCCCAGGCGGCATTGCCTTCGCCGCCGAACCTCCCGCCATCGCCGGCATCGGTACCGTTGGCGGCTTCCAGTTCATCCTGCAGGACGCCGGCCGCAACACCTTCGCTGACATCGATCGCGTCGCCCACACCATCGTCGGTGAGTCCAGAGCTCCCGGCTCCGGCCTCACCGGCATGAACACCACCTTCACCGCCAATGACCCGCAGCTTCTGGTCACCATCGACCGTGAAAAGGCCAAGACCATCGGCGTCTCCATGAGCCAGATCTCCGCTGCGCTCGGCACCTTCATGGGCTCCAGCTACGTCAACGACTTCGACTTCAACAACCGCTCCTACCGTGTCTACGCCCAGGCCGATGCGCAATACCGTCGCAACGCTCAGGACCTGCGCCAGTACTACGTCAGCTCCGCTACCGGCCAGCTCATTCCTCTCGATAACCTCGTCGCCCTCTCCGAGACCTCAGGCCCTCAGGTCATCAACCACTACAACCTCTTCCGCTCCGCCGAAATCGACGGCTCTCCCGCGCCTGGCCTCAGCTCCGGCCAGGGTCTCGATGCAATGGTGAAGCTCTTCGAGAAGAACAAGCTCCAGGGTATGACCTACTCCTGGACCGGTCTCGCACTCGAAGAAGTCGAATCCGCTGGCAAAGCCATCATCATCTTTGGTCTTGGTCTGCTCGTCGTCTACCTCACCCTCTCGGCGCAGTATGAGAGCTTCGCGCTCCCGTTCATCATTCTTCTCGCCGTTCCCATGGCCGTCCTCGGCGCTCTCTCTCTGGTCTCCCTGCGCGGCCTCGTCGACGACGTCTACGTCCAGATCGGTCTCGTCATGCTCATCGGTCTCTCCGCCAAAAACTCCATCCTCATCGTAGAGTTCGCGGAGCAGCTCCTCGCTCAGGGCAAGACCATCGTCGAAGCTGCCATCGAGGCTGCCGAGCTTCGCCTGCGTCCCATCCTCATGACCTCCATCGCCTTCATCCTCGGTGTCGGTCCGCTTTACTTCGCCACCGGAGCCGGATCGTACGGCCGTCACTCCGTCGGTACGGCCATCATCGGGGGCATGGTCCTTTCCACCGTACTTAACCTCTTCTTCATCCCGGTTCTGTACGTCATCCTGAAGACCATCCTCGTTCGCTTGTCCGGCAAGTCGTCCGTCAGGAGTCAACCTGCGACCAACTAATGTCCTGTCGGACGGGCCTCCTGCGCGGAGGGCGGCGTTCACACGCCTTTTTAACTAGACGAGTCGAACCAGACAGCAATGGTCCTCCCGTTGGTCGGAATCATGCATCCGCCGAGCAACGCGAGGCCCCTAAAACCTCACCCCCGCAAGACCGGTATACCCACCACGAAGTGGTCGCCCCACGCGAAGTGGGCCCGTCCGGCAGGACAGCCTTCAGAAGAGCTATCATGCCCCATGACCAGGCGACCCCTAAGCTGGCTCTCTAACGCCAACGATCCCACAACCGACTTTCCCCTGGCCCACCTCCCCTACGGAGCCTTCGAGCACGACGGCCAGCAACATCTCTGCGTCGCCATCGGCACCCACCTCCTCGACCTGCACACCTGCGCCGAATCCGGTATCCTGCCCGCCGAACTAACCTCCGCCTGCCAGTCCCCAACCCTAAACTTCCTGATGTCCCTCGGCCCCAAATCCTGGTCTCTCCTCCGCAGCACACTCACCACTCTCCTCACAGCAGAAGCCCCCCATCGCGACAGGACCGAAGCCGCGCTCCACTCCATCGCCGGAGCGACACTCGTAAAGCCCATCCACATTCCCAACTACACCGACTTCTACGCCTCCATCCATCACGCCACCCGCGTCGGCCAGCTCTTTCGTCCCGACCAGCCTCTCCTTCCCAACTACAAATACATCCCCATCGGCTACCACGGCCGCGCCTCCTCCATCATCCCCAGCGGAGTTCCCATCATCCGCCCCACCGGCCAGTCCCGACCTCCATCCCCCAGCCAGCCACCCGAGTTCCACCCCACGCGCTCGCTCGACTACGAACTCGAACTCGCCCTTTACATCGGAACTCCAAACCCCCTCGGCACGCCCGTCCCCATCTCCCACGCCGCCGAACACATCTTCGGCGTCAGCCTCCTCAACGACTGGTCCGCCCGCGATCTCCAGTCCTGGGAGTACCAACCCCTGGGCCCCTTCCTCGCCAAAAACTTTGCCACCACCATCTCCCCCTGGGTCACACCAATGGCTGCCCTCAAACCCTTCCACGTCCACGCCGCCATCCGTCCGCCAGACGATCCCCAACCTCTTCCATATCTCCACTCCGTCGCCGACCAGGGCCACGGAAATCTTAATATTCAACTTGAAGTATTCCTCTCAACCACAACCATGCGCGAAAACAAGCTGTCTCCGTATCCAATCAGCAAGTCCAACGCTCGAGACCTTTACTGGACCCCCACTCAGCTCATCGCCCATCACACCAGCAACGGCTGCAACCTGCAGATCGGCGACATCCTCGCCACCGGCACCATCTCCGGTGCCACCGAAGCCTCCGCCGGCTGCCTCCTCGAGCTCACCCGCAACGGAGCCCAACCCCTCGCCCTCCCCACCGGCGAATCCCGCACCTTCCTCGTCGACGGCGACGAAATCATCCTCCGCGGCTCCTGCGAACTCCCCGGCCATCCCCGCATCGGCCTTGGCGAGTGCCGCGCCACCATCCTGCCTGCCCGCCTCTAGCCAACCTTCACCCTCCAGGACTATCCTCATTCGAGCAATCGCGAAGCCTCACCCCGCGAACCGGAGATCTCCCTATGGCCTCACACGCACCAGCTCTGAATCAGTCCGAAACCACTGCAAACACTGACTTCCTCCCCCTCAAGGGCACCGACCACGTCGAGTTCTACGTCGGCAACGCCCGCCAGTCCGCCTACTTCTACCGTGCGGCCTTCGGCATGTCCCTCGTCGCCTACGCCGGCCCCGAGACCGGCCAGCGCGACCGCGCCAGCTACGTCCTCCAGCAGGGAAAAGTCCGCTTCGTCCTCACCACTCCCCTCCGTCCCGACAGCGAAATCGCCCGCCACATCCACACCCACGGCGACGGCGTCCACTCCATCGCTCTCTGGGTCGACGACGCCCGCCAGTCCTGGATCGAGACCACCACCCGCGGCGCCTGCAGCATCCAGGACCCCACCGACTTCACCGACGCCAACGGCCGCGTCACCACCTCCAGCATCGCCGCCTACGGCGAAACCATCCACACCTTCGTCGACCGCACCAACTACACCGGAGCCTTCCTCCCCGGCTACCAGGCCGTCACGCACGACGACATCGCCCGTCCCGTCGGCCTCCTCCACATCGACCACATCGTCGGCAACGTCGGCTGGAACTCCATGAACCAGTGGGTCGACTTCTACGCCAACGTCATGGGCTTCAGCCTCTACCAGCACTTCGACGACAACGACATCTCCACCGAATACTCCGCCCTCATGTCGAAGGTCATGGCCAACGGCAACGGCTACGTCAAGTTCCCCATCAACGAGCCCGCCGAAGGCCGCCGCAAGTCCCAGATCGAGGAGTACCTCGACTTCTACCAGGGTCCCGGCGTCCAGCACATGGCCCTCGCCACCAACGACATCCTCGCCACCGTCGCGGCCATGAAGCAGCAGGGCGTCGACTTCCTCACCGTCCCGCACTCCTACTACACCGAGCTGCAGGACCGCATCGGCAAAATCGACGAGCCCATCGAAGAACTCGAAAGACTTGGCATCCTCGTCGACCGCGACAACGAGGGCTACATGCTTCAGATCTTCACCCGCCCCGTAGAAGACCGCCCCACCGTCTTCTACGAGATCATCCAGCGCAAGGGCAGCCGCAGCTTCGGCAAGGGCAACTTCAAAGCCCTCTTCGAAGCCATCGAGCGCGAACAGGAGTTACGCGGCAATCTCTGATCGCCCACAATCTATCTATCCAAAGGGCGCTCTCGACAAAATGGGAGCGCCCTTTCAGCGTCAGAGCAAACGCCGTAAAATGTATAAATATCCGTTACAAATGAATAATCATTAGTGTTGACGCGGGTTTCGCGATCATCCATGCTTCTCATGGAGCAGCATCCGCCATGAGCACGCAACCCATCGACGTCACTCGCCTCATTCCTGCCGTCGCAACCCAACTCGTCCCAGCACCAGCCACCTTCCTGATGTGCGCCCCAAAGCTCTACGACGTGACCTACGTCATCAACCCGTGGATGCAGGGCAACATCCACGCCTCGTCGCAAATCCGCGCAGCCGAACAGTGGCAGCGCCTCTACGAAGCCGTCAGCGCCATCGCCGAAGTCCAGCTCATCGAACCCCAGCCTGGCTCCCCCGACATGGTCTTCACCGCCAACGCCGGCCTCGAGCGCAACGGCATCGTCGCCCTCAGCAGCTTCTTCCATCCCGAGCGCCAGGCCGAAGAACAGCACTTCCGCCACTGGTTCCGCGAAGCCGGCTACACCATCCTCGACATCCCCCGCGCCACTCCGTTTGAAGGCGAAGGCGACGCCCTCTTCAGCACCGACGGCACACGCCTTTGGGCCGGCTACGGCCTGCGAACTCTTGCCTCAAGCCACCAGGCCCTGCGCGAAGTATGGAACATCGAGGTCACTCCACTCCACCTCATCGACCCGCGCTTCTACCACCTCGACACCAGCTTTGCCCCGCTCGAAGGCGGCTACGCGATGTACTTTCCCGAAGCCTTCGACCGCGCCTCCATCACGCGCATCGAAGCCTTCTACCCACCGGAAAAGCGCATCCTCGTCAGCGAATCCGACGCTCTCTGTTTCGCCTGCAACGCCATCACCGTTGGCCGCACCATCATCCTCAACGAGATCAGCAGGGAACTGACCGCTCGCCTCGAATCAAAAAACTTCCACGTCATTCAGGTCGCTCTCAGCGAGTTCCTCAAAGCCGGAGGCGCAGCCAAATGCCTCGTCATGAAACTCACTTAAACCTGCATCTACGAAAAACCAGGTGCCCCATTTTCGACGCGCAGTTTGCGTCGAAGAACCTGTTTAAAAACTACCCTTGAGATAGTTTTACGCAGTCGTTGTTTTACGTCGTTGCTTTTGCCTGTTCTTAAATCCGTCTCATCCGTGCCAATCCGTGTTAAGCCGTCAGTTTTTAAAACGCCCGACTCGCCAATCCATTCGGCAGGGAACTAAAGCCCCTCTGCCATCACCCTGTCATAAGCCGGCAGCGTCAGAAAGTCCATAAACTTCGGCGCCTTCACCAGCTCCCGCATCAAATCCGCCGCCCTCTGATAAGCCCCGTAGCGAGTCGCATCGACGGTCATCTTCGCCCGTTCCAGCTCATCCGTAATCACTTCCTCGACGAGCTTCACCGTCACAGGCAAACCATCGTCCATCACCGCGCCATGGTGTACCCACTGCCAAAGCTGCGCCCTGCTGATCTCCGCCGTCGCCGCATCTTCCATCAGGTTGAACAGCGGCACGCATCCGATCCCGCGCAGCCATGCCTCGACATACCCCAGCCCGACAGCCACATTCTGCCGCACCCCCGCCTCGCTGATCGTCCCCTCCGGCACCTGCAGCAGATCCTCCGCGGTCGCGTGATAATCCGGCAACTGCTTCCCGATCTGATTCGGCTGCGGCATCACCCGGTTGAACACTTCGAGCGCCACTGGCACCAGCCCCGGATGTGCGACCCACGTCCCATCATGTCCATCGGTCGCCTCACGCTCCTTATCGGCCCGCACCTGCGTCAACGCCTTCTCATTCGCCACCGGATCGCTCTTGATCGGAATGAACGCGCTCATCCCGCCCATCGCACTCACGTTTCTGCGATGGCACGTCTTGATTGCCAGCTTCGAGTAGCTCCGCATAAAGTGCGTCGT
>Ga0302314_10010610_pt1 | contig 16104 bp, 12 predicted proteins | sample III_Palsa_N2_3_FD_200533 | JGI IMG/M metagenome (GOLD analysis project Ga0302314, IMG submission 200533) | Peat permafrost microbial communities from Stordalen Mire near Abisko, Sweden - III_Palsa_N2_3 | ecosystem: Environmental > Terrestrial > Soil > Palsa > Peat permafrost | place: Sweden... | reverse complement strand
CGCGACAACCTTCAGTGCCTCCATCTCGGTGGCGGATAGCGTTACGGGCTCGCCGCAGACGGCGACCTTGAGCGGCACCGGCACCGCCGCGCCCACACCGCAAGCCGTTCTCGCACCCACCAGCCTGACCTTCACGAGCGCTGTTGGCGTCACCACCGCAGCGCAGGTCATCACGCTCTCGAATCCCGGCACCGCCGCCCTCACCATCACTGGAATCTCCATCACAGGAACCGGCGCAAGCAGCTTCGCCCAGACCAACAACTGCGGAACGTCATTGGCCGCAGCCGGCACCTGCGCGATCTCGGTCACCTTCACGCCGGGCTCTGCGACCACTTTCTCGGCGGCCGTCAGCGTAGCGGACAACGCAACCGGTTCTCCGCAGGCCGCAACCCTTAGCGGCACCGGCACCGCGGCTCAGGCCGTGCTCTCACCCACCGCGCTCACCTTCACCAGCACCACCGGCACCACCTCGGCGGCGCAGACCATCACCCTTTCGAACCCCGGCAATGCCACCCTCACCATCACCGGCATCACCATCACCGGTGCCAACTCCACCGACTTTGCCGAGACCACCACTTGCGGGGCCACGCTCGCGGCGTTGGCCAACTGCACGATCTCGATCACCTTCACCCCGGCGTCTGCGACAACCTTCAGCGCGGCGGTTTCGGTGGCGGATAGCGCTACGGGCTCACCACAGACGGCGACCTTGACCGGCACCGGAACCGCCGCGCCGGCTCCGCAGGCCGTGCTCTCACCCACCGCGCTCACCTTCACCAGCACCACCGGCACCACCTCGGCGGCGCAGACTATCACCCTTTCGAACCCCGGCAATGCCACCCTCACCATCACCGGCATCACCATCACCGGTGCCAACCCCACCGACTTTGCCGAGACCACCACATGCGGCAGCACCCTGGCCGCCGCCGCCACTTGCACCATTTCGGTGACCTTCACCCCGGCTTCCGCGACAACCTTCAGCGCGTCCGTTTCGGTCGCCGATAGCGCCACCGGCTCCCCGCAAGTCGCCACTCTCAGCGGCACAGGAACAGTCGCGGCGGCACCGCAAGCCGTACTCTCGCCCACCTCGGTCATCTTCGCCAGCACCAACGTTGGATCGACCTCCGCTCTGGCCACTGTCACGCTCTCGAATCCCGGCAACGCGGCGCTGACGATCTCCGGCATCACGCTCACCGGTGCCAACCCCACCGACTTCGCCCAGACCAACAACTGCGGCACCACGCTCGCCGCCGCTGGATCCTGCGTCATCTCGGTCACGTTCACGCCGCTGGCGGGCGGAGCGTTGACGGCCAACGTTTCGGTCGCGGACAACGCCAGCGGCTCGCCCCAGACCTCGACCCTGAGCGGCACCGGGGTGACGTCGCCTGGGTTCACGGTCAACGCGCCCGCTCCCACGCAGAGCGTCCAGCCCGGTTCACCGGCGCAGTTCACCATCAACGTAGCCCCGCTGGGCGGCAGCTACAACAACCTCGTGACCCTTACTGCGACTGGCCTGCCCGCCGGCTCGACGTTCGGCTTCGCGCCATCCGCGGTCACACCAGGTGCATCCGGCGCGACTACGGTCCTGACGATCGACACCCCATCGCTGCTGGTGCAGGAGATACCGCACCAGCACAGCAACGCGCCTCTGCTTGCGACCCTCGCCGGCATCCCGCTGCTCGGTCTCTACTGGCGCCGACGGCGCAATCGAATACCGCCGCGTCTGCTCCTGGTCCTGCTCTTCGCCGTTCTCTCCCTGTTGCCGATCGCGGCGCTCAGTGGATGCTCGGGCGGCTACTTCGGCGCCACGCCCCAGAGTTACACCATCACCGTCATCGGAACCAGCGGCTCCCTGCAGGAGTCGACCACCGTCACCCTGACCGTGCAATAGGAAAAGACAGATGCGACTTGAACAAACACTACTTCTCCATGCGATTCGGAAGGCCGCGATTGTGACGGCAGCGCTGCTGACTCTGTCGCCGATGCTCGCCGCCCAGTCGGTTCCGGTGCGCGAGACCGGCCTCGGATACACGCAGAGCGCGCCGTTCGAGCTGACCATCGGCTACAGTTACCTGCACGCCAATGCTCCCGCGGGCATGTGCGGCTGCTTCTCGATGAACCAGGGTATCGGCACCTTCGCCTACAACGGGTGGCGCGGCTTCGGTGCCGTGGCGGACGTCTCTGGAGGCCACGTCAACAATGTCTCCGGCACACCGCAGTCGATCTCGATCATCAACTACCTGGCTGGCCCGCGTTATTCGTGGAAGCTGGGGTCGAGCCGCTATACGCCCTACGGCGAGGTGCTGGCGGGCGAGTCTGCAGAGCTCTCGAACTATGCCTACGCGCAGAGCCTCAAGGGCTTCGCCTTCATGCCCGGCGGCGGAGTTAAGGTGCGGCTGAGGGCGCACCTCGGAGTGAATGTGGAGGCCGGCTGGGTTCACTCGGAGATCGCGAATAACGCCAACAATCGGCAAAACGACATTCGCATCGCCACCGGAATTACGTTCCGCTTCGCACCACGATAATCGGTGCCACCGCGCGATCGTTGTCGAGGAGCGTGCGCCTGACGTGGCTTAGGGGCAAGACCAGCGAAAACCGGCTCCCTTCGCCCAGTGCACTTTGTAGTTCAATGGAAGAACCATGGCGCTGGGCAATCCACTGGCCCAGGACCAACCCAAGGCCTGACCCGGAGAAGTCCCCATGGAGCGGACGGGCGACACGGCAAAAGCGTTCGAAGACTCGGGGCGCATCCTCCGCGGAAATGCCAATGCCGGTGTCGGCCACGCTGATCTCGGCCGCCGCGCCATCGTTCCTGATGCCCAGCGCAAGCGTAACCGAACCGCCCGAAGGGGTATAGCGCCACGCGTTTTCTAGCAGAATGTTGAGCAGCCGCTGCAGCGCGAGAAAGTCCGCCTTCACCCAAAGCTCGGGAGCGCCGGTATTGCGGTGGAAGTGAATGTGGGCCTCCCCGAAACGCTCAGACCACTCGTCTGCCGCCTCCGAGAGCAGATCGGGCAGGTTGACCGCCTCGAAGTGAAGGACCTCGACGCCGGCATCGGCGCGGGCGAGCGTGAGGAGCTGGTCGATGAGGCGGGTCATGCGCGAGGAGTTTTCGAGGACTCGCTCGCAGGTGTTGCGATAGTAGTCGGCGTCGCGCGGAAAGGCGAGAGCAACCTCGGTCTCGGCGCGTAGCAGGGCGACCGGCGTGCGCAGCTCATGGGCGGCGTTGGCGGTGAACGAACGGACGCTCTGGTAGCCGGCCTCGATGCGGCCGAGCATCTGGTTGAGTGTGCTGGAGAGCGCGGCGAGTTCGTCACGGGTCTCAAGTTCGGGCAGGCGGATGTTGAGATTCTTGTCGTTGATGCGCTGCGCCTCGGAGGCGATTGCCGCGATTGGTGTCAGAGCCTTGCGGCTCATAAAGTAGCCGGCCAACGAGGAGACGATCAGCCCCAGTCCTGTAAGCAACCACAGATGGACGCGGAAGTTCGAAAGCAGGAGAAGCGACTTATCCAGTGTGAGCCCGGTCTGCACGGTGTACCGCACACCATTCACCTTGATCGGCTCAATCAGCGCGCGAACGTGCAGACCCTCGGCGGCGTAGGTGAAGTACGATCCGGCGGTAGGCGCCTGGTCCGGTAGAGCAAGCTCCGGGTAGACGCTGGAGACGTGCGTGGAGCGATACGCCCAGACGCCGCGCTCGTCGATGACCTGCAGCCATTTGTGGCCGTGGTAGACGTCGTATGCGGCAGCGAACGCGGTCCGGAACTGCTCGGGAGTCTCGTTCTTTGGGCGCGCCTCGAGGAACTGGCGTACGCTCTTCACCCGCTGCTGCAGCTCGTTGTTCTCAATGTCGGTGATCGCGCTGTGCACCATCCACAGACTAGCGAAGCCGAGGCAGAATAACGCCAGAGCGAAGACCAGCGAGTACCACAGAGTAAGCCGGACGCGAATGGGGAGAGGCACTATCGAAGGTCGCATCATCGCGCTGTCATCTCCGCGTCTTCGGTGAGGCAATAACCGTTTCCCCGGATCGTGGAGATGAGACCGGGACGGTCCGCGTGCAGCTTGTCGCGCAGGGTATTGAGCAGCGTGTCGAGCGCCCCGTGGCTCACCGCGGCAGTGCCCCAAACGGCCTGCATCAGGTCGCGCCGGGAGACCACCTCGCCCCGGCGCAGGGCCAGCGTATGCAGCAGGACGTATTCGTTGTGAGTGAGGTGAATCTCACGGAGACCGCAGCCCAGCGTGCGCTTGAATGTGTCCAGGACAAACGGACCGAAGCAGCAGGTGCCGGCTTGTGCGATGCGGGTGCGCCGCGTGGCGGAGCCGATGCGGGCGATCAGTTCGGGGAAGGAGAACGGCTTGGTCAGGTAGTCGTCAGCCCCAGCATCGAGTCCGACTACGACATGGTCCTCCTGATTCAGCGCTGTGAGCATCACGATCGCCGGCCGCTCAGGACGCTCGCGCAGCGCGTGGGCGACGGTATAGCCGCTGCGGCCGGGCAGACCGATATCGAGCACGATCGCCTCAAACGAGAAGCTGTGGGCCAGCCTAAGCCCGTCATCCGCGGTGCCGGCCGTGGTCACCGCGTGGCCCCGCTCGACGAGCCCGATGCGCAGCAACTCGACCATGCGCGGGTCGTCCTCGATGACGAGAATGCGGAGATGGGCGAGCGGCTTCATAGGATTTTTCGTGATCCCGGTGGGTTCACGCTATGCCGCGATTGTTACTCTGCCGTCAATTGCCGGGAAATTGATTCCTTAGAATCGCCTCCTGCTGAACCCGCGCCGAACAACGGCAGGGCGGCGCGAAGCCCGATCCAGCACGTTATCTCAGGACTTTTTAACGGGTTCGTCATCGTGGTTTGATTGCGCTCGGGAAAGATGCAAGCACGGCCATTCAATTTCGACGCTCGATTCGCGACGGATCGAGCCTGCCACCGGAGGGTGCTATGCGTTCACGCAGCGTTATCTTTGTCGTACTTTGGGCTCTGTTGGCAATCTCCCCCCGGGCCTTCGCCCAGTACGACACCGGGGCCGTGCTCGGCACTGTCTCCGACACGACTGGCGGAGTCGTTTCGGGCAGCAAGATGATCCTGAAGAACGTCGCGACGGGGGTGACCGCCGAACGCACGTCGAATCAGAGCGGAGAGTATGAGTTCACCGGCGTGCTGCCCGGCGACTACTCGCTGACCACCACCGCGCCGAACTTCAAAGCCGAATCCACGACCTTCAGTGTGGCTGTCGGAGCACGTCAGCGTGTGGACATGAAGCTCCAGATCGGAACTTCGGATACCGTTACGGTGACCGACGTCGCGGCGCAACTGGAGACGGACACCAGCGACAACGGCTTCACGGTGCAGCCTCGCGAGGTCAACAACCTGCCGCTGAACGGTCGCGAGTACGCCGATCTGGCCAAACTCGCGCCGGGCGTCCATGTGTCCACCGTCGAGAACGAGAGCACCACCAGCCGCGACGCCTCCTACAACGTCAACGGACTGCGCAGTTCGTGGAACAACTTCATCCTCGACGGTCTGGACAACAACAGCTACGGCGTCGACAACCAGGGCTTCTCGAACCAAGCCATCCAGCCCGTGCTCGACGCGGTCAACGAGTTTCGCGTGTCCACCGACAACTACAGCGCCGAGTATGGCAAGGCCGGCGGCGCGGTGGTGAACGCGGCCACCAAGTCCGGCTCGTCGCAGTTCCACGGAGCGGTGTGGGACTACATTCGCAACCCCAAAGCCAACGCGGTGGGGCCGTTCCCGCTCACGCCCGGCTCGGTTCCCGGTCCGCAGCAGAACCAGTTCGGCGGAGTCTTCGGAGGACCGCTGCCGCTGCGCTTCCTCACCCGCACCGGCAAGACGTTTTTCTTCGTCGACTTTGAGGCCGTGCGCCGCGTCCAGCACGCGCCCCTCACCGCAACCGTACCGACGGCAGAGCAACTCACCGCGCTGCTGAGCGGCACGACGCCGTTCTACGACTCGTCCGGCGCCGTCATCCCGCTGGTCAATCCCTACACCACGACCTATGCGACCTCGGCCACGATCCCCGGCGGGATCATTACGTCAGCCAATCTGAATCCGCTGGCAAAGATCGTGCTCACCAACTTTCTCAACGTCGCGAACCAGCCGGGCACCGCGGTGGCGTCAGGCAACTTCACCAGCAATCCGGCGGCGAGCCTGAACTCCAACAAGGGCGACGGGCGCTTCGACTGGGCCATCTCGGAGAAGCAGACATTCTTCGTCCGCTACAGCAGCCGTGCCGCGAACGTCGTCGACCCATCCCCGATTCCCGCGCCCAACTACGGCAAATCGAACGGCAACACTTACCAGGCCAATCAGCAGATCGCCGCCGGATACACCCTGGTCCTGACCCCTAACTCCGCGCTCGATGCACGCCTCGGCTTGACCTGGAGTCAGGCCAATCGCAACCCGTTCAATCTCGGCGGCGACAACATTCTGGTCGACGCCGGCATTCCCAACGCGCCGACGGCCTTGGACATCTCCGGCGGCCTCAACACGCAGTCCGTCACCGGCTTCTCGCCAACCTGGGGCCGATCGGCGAGCACCCCCACCTCGGTCAATCCCTTTGCCATCGATCCCAAGGTGAACTACTCCCTGCTGCACGGCAAGCATAGCCTGAAGTTCGGGTACGAGTATCAGCACGTCTCCATCGTCGTCAGCAACACTCACCCGCAGTTCGGCACCGATACCTACAAGGGGCTCTTTACCGAAGGCAAGCTCAAGGCGGCGGCTCCGGGAGGCGTTACCGATCCCGCTTACAAGCAGGCCTGGGCGCTGGCCGACTTCGCCTTCGGGGCCCGTTCCCAGTATGAACTCGGCAACCAGACCGTCATCACCGAAGAGCTGCGCGAGCATGCGGCCTATGCGCAGGACGACTGGCACGCGCTGCCCAATCTCACGCTGAACATGGGCCTGCGCTACGAGTTCGCAACCCCGACCTGGGAGTTGAACAACGAGCTCTCGAACTTCAGCCCATCCGCCCAGAATCTGATCGCCGCTTCATCCGGGTCACTGTACAACCGGGCGCTGGTCAACCCCAACTGGGCCAACCTGGGGCCGCGATTCGGCTTCTCGCTCAGTGCCACCCCGAAGACTGTGATCCGCGGCGGCTTCGGCATCAGCTTCCAGCAGTTCAACCGCGTCGCCGGGGGTAACGAACTGGCTGGCAACCTGCCCGTCTCCATCGACACGGTTGTGGCCCAGCTTTCGCCAACGTCGAAGAGCACACCCACGTTGCCGCTCTGCACCGGGCCTACGCCGCTTCCGGCAAGCGCCATCGGAACCTGCTTCGTCTCCACCCAGCAAGGCTACCCGACCGGGCTGATCTCTCCTCCCGCCGGGCCGCCATTCAACCTGTTGAACAACAATCCGACCTACATACCCGCCCGCACACCCACCACCTATGTGCAGAGCTTCCAGCTCAATATCCAACGCGAACTTGCGAAGAACCTGACCTTCAGCGTGGGTTACGTCGGCAACACGGGCGTGCATGAACTTCTGCTCGCCGACTACAACCAGGCCTCGGTCAACCCGACCACCCCGACCTGCAATGCCACCGTTGCCACCGGTTGCTTGTCCCTGCAGGCGCGCCGGCCGATCAACACGACGCTATGCTGCGGCGATATCTCGATGGCGCTGAACGAGGGCAACTCGAACTACAACTCGCTGCAGACCAAGTTGGAAAAACGCTACTCCGGCGGCCTTTACCTCATCAACGCCTTCACATGGTCGCACGGCATGGACGACGCCTCAGGTCACCTCGAGGACGGCGCCGGCGACACCGAATACGTGAACCTCTACAACATCGGCGGAGATCGCGGACGTTCCGCCTATGACCAGCCGCTCAACGAGACGCTCGCCATCACCTACGATCTGCCCTACGGCAAGGGCCGCAAGTTCGGTTCGAGCGCCCCTTACCTGCTGCAACTGCTGGCCGGCGGATGGCAGACCAGCGTCATCAACGCCTACAACACGGGGCTGCCCGCGAACATTGTCTACGACGGCGCGACGCCGACAGCTCAGCAACTGGTCGACAACACCGACCTCGCCAGCTACTACCGGCCAAACATCGTCGGCAACCCGGTGTTGCAGGCTCCAAACCACGTCAAGACGGCGACCTACGTCCAATACCTCAATCCAGCCGCCATTCAGATTCCCACCACCAACTCGCCGTTCGGCAACGCGTCCCGCAACATCGTCCGCTCGCCCAACTACGATACTGTCGATATGAGCCTCCACAAGCGCTTCGTGCTCTGGTCCGAAGCCAGCGCGCTGGAACTGCGGGTCGACTCCTTCAACACCATGAACCGCGCCAACCTGCAGGCACCGTCCGATACCAACGCAACTGACATCGGCACGACCTACGGCCAGATCACCACAGCCTATCCGGCACGCGAACTTCAGGGTGCCATCAAGCTGATCTTCTAGGAGTATCCCTTGTCGAGAATCCATGGAAAGGCGCTCCTCGCGACCACCCTCTGCATGCTGGCGGGGGGAGCGTCTCACGCGCAGTCGCAACCCCCGTCTGCCGCCAAACCGCAACTGAAGCTGGTCGTTATCCTCAGCCGGCACGGTGTCCGCTCGCCTACCTGGACGCAGTCTCGCCTCGATAGCTACTCGGTCCAGCCGTGGCCAAGCTGGAACGTCCCTCCCGGCAACCTCACCGTCCAGGGCCATCGCCTGCTCACGCGATTCGGCAGCTTCGACCGCGCGTCGCTTGCGGCGAACGGTCTGCTCGCGCCAGCCGGATGCGCGGACGCGGCCTCAACCTACATCTGGGCCGACACCGATCAGCGCACCATCGAAAGCGGCCACGCTCTGGCGGAGGGGTTGTTCCCCGGCTGCACGCTGCCGCTGCATGGCCTGCCCGAGGGCCAGAACGATCCGCTCTTTCACCCCGCAGCCGATGGAGTGCGACCGACTGAAGCCGCTGCCGCCTTCGCCGAACTCTCCGCACGAGTAAAACAACCGGCCGACCCGCAACTTGCCGAGTTCGTCGCAGAGCTACGGCATTTGCTGCTCGGCTGCGCACCGCGAAGCTCCTCCTGCGTCCCTCAAAGAACGCCTGAGGCGCAGCTTTCGACCGAGCCGCTGGCGGCGTTGCGCGGCAAGGGCGATCACATGGTCGATCTCGCCGGCCCACTGCCGTTTGCCTCCAGCTTCGCTGAAGACCTCCTGCTCGAATACGCCGACGGCATGCCCATGGCGCAGGTGGGCTGGGGCAAGGTCGACGAAGCCGACATCGGAAGGCTGCTCGCCCTTCACACCGGCGACTTCGAGCTGCTCCACCGGACCCCTGCAATCGCGAAGGTCGAGGCCTCGAACATGCTCGCGCACATCACCCACACGCTCCAGCAGGGCGTCGAGCGCAAGCCCGTCGACGGCGCTGTCGGAGGTATCAGCACGAAGGTCGTCCTGTTGGTTGGGCACGATACGAATATCGCGGCAGTGGCTTCATTGCTGGGCGCCCACTGGCAGTTGGACGGGCGCGCCGACGATACGCCGCCCGGAACCGAGATGGCCTTCGAGCTCTGGCAGGACGCGCACGGAGGCTACGCAGTGCGGGTCACCGCGGCCATGCAGACACTGCGCCAACTGCGCGACGGATCGGAGTTGACCGTGGCCGCTCCACCCGCGCATCAGGCTTTGTCACTCCCCGGATGCAACGCCGCGAAACCTTGTGAGTGGCGGCAGTTTCAGCGGATCGTGAACGCCGCGATCAACGTCAACGACGTAGTTCCCATGAAGACGCAGTAGAGTTTGATGGTTGGAGAACGGAGGCTCTCGATGCTGAATCAGGTTTGCAGCAAGCCTGTGGTCTGCTCCTTCGTGATGCTGTTTTCCCAATTCGCGATGGCTCAAACCGCCCCACCCGCCAAGCCCGTGCTCTTCGCCTGGACGGAGCTGGTCGGCGATGAGCATACCGCACCCGATCCCCAGCCCACGGGCCACGCCGTCGTTCGCGCCATCACCTCGGCCGCCACGTGCCCGGCTGCGTCCGCTGACGGCCAACCCCTCCACCTGACCGTGCGCGAGGCTGCCAGCAAGACCTTCCCCGTAACCACCTGCCAGGCCCTCGTCCCCGCCGGCGCGCATAAGGTCACCGTCGCCGGAATCGCGCTGGCACCCAAGCCCGCACGCCTCCAGCGCATCGTCGTCATCGGCGACACCGGCTGCCGCCTCAAGGGCCCGCTTACCCAGGACTGCAACGACGTCCGCCGCTGGCCGTTCCCACTCGTCGCCGCACACGCCGCGGCCAAACACCCGGACCTCGTTATCCACGTCGGCGACTACTACTACCGCGAGTCGCCATGCCCTCCGGACAACTCCGGATGCGCAGGTTCTCCGCACGGCGATCAGTGGGATTCGTGGAACGCGGACCTCTTCGCGCCGGTCAATCCGCTGCTCACCGCCGCCCCTTGGATCTTTGCCCGAGGCAACCACGAGCAGTGCGGACGCGGTGCCGAAGGCTGGTTCCGCTTCATCGACGCCGCCGCCAAACCGCAACGCTGCGAGGACTCCATCACAGCGGCGCCCTTCACCGTACGCATCGACGGCCTCACCCTCAACACCATGGATTCGGCCGACACCGACGACACCACCGCGCCCGCCGATCTCGTCGCCCTTTGGACCAAGCAACTCGACCAGCTCGGCCCCGCTCTTGAGACCGGCCACGGCTGGATTATCACCCATCGTCCCATCTGGGGCATCGACCCCAAAGTCGTCGGCAAAGAACGTCCCAACGGCCAGGAGGCTGCGAAGTCCGACGACGGCGACGCCCCCATGCTGCCCGGCTTCAACGCTGTCGACTTTCGTTCCAACCGCACCGAGCAGGTCGCCTCGAACTCCCGCAAGCTCGCCGGCACGGACATGGTCCTCGCCGGCCACGTCCATCTCTTCACTGCGCTCTCCTTCGGTCCCACGCGCCCCGTGCAACTCATCGTCGGCAACGGTGGAGACAATCCCAACGTCGCCGTAGCAGGCCCCGGCATCCGCACCGAAACCGTCGACGGAGCCATCGCGAACCTCTATCAGCTCCAGCGCTACGGCTACTTCGTCATGGACCGCACCAAGGATGGTTGGACCGGAACCGCCTACTCCGTCAACGACGACATCCTCGGCATGTGCACCTTCATCGGCCGCCAGACTCGCTGCCTGCTAACGCCGGAACTCCCACCTCAACTCCCGGCCGCGGCGACGAAATAGACGCCAGTTAGTTCGTTTGCGTGCGGCACGCAACAAAGCAAAATCGCGAGGCGTAGGGCATCTTGGCCCCGGCGGCGATGGGCGTGGTGCGAGAGCTGGGCGCGGCCACGACGACAGCTCGAAGGAAAAGGAATATGCTGCGTCTATCCCCAAAGGAATCTTTGGGCTTATGGGCGCCTTGCGCGATCCCGATGTCCAGACGACGCTGGGCTTCGCGATTGCGATCGCCCGCAACTACGGGAAGAAGTTGAAGGCCGATCCGCAATAGGCACACATGCACGAGCTATCGATTGCCTACAGTTTGGTGGAGACGGTGAGTCAGAGCGCGGTCGAGGCAGGCGCGACCCGGGTTCGGGCCGTGCATCTGCGCCTTGGAGCTCTCTCGGGTGTGGTGCGCGGTGCGCTGGAGTTCGGCTATGAGATCGCCACCGCGGATACTCTGCTGGCCGCTTCGACCTTGCATGTGACGGAACTGCCGGTCAGGGTTTACTGTGCAGTGTGTGATCGCGACGTTGAGTTGCGGAGCATTCAAAGGTTTCGCTGTCCGGAGTGCGATACGCCCAGCGGGGCGATCCGCCAGGGGCGCGAGTTGGAGATTGAGTCGATTGAGATCGATGTGTCGTGAGCCTGCTGTTCCGTAAGTCGAGGAAGTGATAGATGGAGACTCGGGTTCTGGAGATTCGCAAGGGAATTCTGAATAAGAACGACGAGATCGCGCGCGGCCTGCGGCACCGGCTGCGGGATGCCGGCCTGCTGACGGTAAATCTGGTCTCAAGCCCGGGGGCGGGCAAGACGGCTTTCCTGCAGCGGACGCTGAGGACCACGCGCGAGCAGGGGATCGCGACGGCCGCACTGGTGGGTGACCTGGCGACCGACAACGACGCGCGCCGTCTGGCCGAGGCCGGGGTGCCGGTGAAACAGATCAATACCAATGGACGGTGCCATCTGGAGGCGCAGATGATCTCCGACCATCTGGCCGATTGGGATCTGCGTCACTTTGAGTTCCTGTTTATTGAAAATGTCGGCAACCTGGTCTGCCCTTCCAGCTACGATCTGGGCGAGGATCTGCGGGTGGTTCTGCTCTCGGTCACCGAAGGCGAAGACAAGCCGCTGAAGTATCCCAACATCTTCAACTCCGCCGATCTCGCCGTGCTGACCAAAATGGATTTGGCCGAGGCCTGCGAGTTCGACATAGAGACCGCCAAGGCCAACATCGAGGCCGTCCGTCCGGGGATGCGGATCATCGCGACCTCGGCTAAAACCGGTGCCGGAATGAACGAGTGGCTGGCATGCCTTGACCTCGAGAAACAGGCCCGATGCGTGACAGCTTGAGCACGGCCCACGTCTCTCGTGGCCACACGGATGCTGCCGGTCCCGCGCAGGTAGGGGTGCGCGACAAAGGACACACCCACGCAGGGCCCGAGGTCGCCGAGTTGAGGGAGCAGGCCGCTCTGCTGAAGGCCGAGAATCGGCAGTTGTTAGTGCAGATCGAGTCGTTGCGCAGCGGAGCCGTAGCCGTCCTGAATGAACTCGATACAGGCATGATGGCGCGTGCGGTGGCGCGACAGGCGGCCCATCTGCTGAACGCCGAGTATGCGCTGGTCGAACTCTACGATCAGGATCTGGCGTACTTTCGCACATCGCACATTCGCCGTAAGGGGGAGTCGACGCAGGACCTTGCCACAGGTACAGACACTGTTATGAATTCGCTCTCCGACTGGGTCGTCCGCCGCCGTCAGTCGCATCACTTCAGCGCGGCGCAGGCCAGCGAACGGCTTCCGTGCCTCGATCTGCTGGCGACGGGGTGCAGGAATGCGCTGTGCGCGCCGATGCTCAGTCATCAGGGATATGTGGTTGGCATCGTGCAGGTGCAGAATCATCGCAACGGTTCGGAGTTTACGGCGCAGCAGTTGGCGATCGTCGAGACGCTGGCGGTGCAGGCGGCGATCGGTCTGGAGCGGACGCGGCTCTTCGACCGCATGCAGGAGTGGTCGCAATCGCTCGAAATTCTGCTGGCATTCAACGCGGCCGTCAATCAACATCTGAATCCGTCGGCGCTGGTACAGCGGCTGGTCGAGCAGGCCGCACGTTTTCTGAAGGCCGACGGCGCGCTGGCGGGGCTCGCGCTGCCGGTCGAACCGGCGGGTGCAATCGGCATGGCGTCCGAGGCCTATTGGCATCGCGGGGCGTGGCACGATTGGCCGCGAAACTGGAACCCCTTGGAAGGCCTTCCGGGCCTGGTGCTCGAAAACGAATTCCCCTATCTGTCGAACGAGTATCCCGACGATCGGCTGGCGGACCCGGAGCTGGTCAGCCGGTTCGAGGTCCAGCATGCGTTGTGCGTTCCGATCAAGGATGTCGAGGAGTGTGTGATCGGCTTCTTCGAGTTGCATAAGCTCGCCAATCAGCCGGCATTCACATGGCAGGACGCGGCGTTTGTCGAGTCGCTCGCCAACACGACCGCGGTGGCGATTCGCAATGCCCAGTTGATGAAGGCCCTCGAGATCAAGAGCCAGCAGATTCAGGCTCTCTCCGCGTATAACCTGCTGCGGCTGGAGGAGGAGCGCAAGCACATCGCGCGCGAACTGCACGACGAGGCCGGGCAGGCGTTGATCGCGATTCAGCTCGGCTTGCAGGTGCTCACGCGGCAGGTGCCTCCCCAATTGCGTGAGGATATCGCGCAGTTGGGTGCCCAGGTCAGCCATTCGACCAAGCTGCTGGGCAATCTGGCCCGGCGTCTCCGTCCGCCAACGCTCGATCGCCTGGGACTGCACGGGGCTCTGCGGCAGCTTTCGCTCGACTACGAGCAGCGGCTCCATATTCGCATCGTCCTCGATCTGTCCGGGGTTTGCGAACGGCTTCCGCAGCCGATCGAACTGGCGCTCTACCGCATCGCGCAGGAGGCCTTCACCAACACGGCCAAGTACGCCGAAGCCAAGCGGGTCGAGGTCTCGCTCAGCCAGGAAGCCGATGGAATCCTGCTTTGCGTGCGCGATGATGGAAGAGGCTTCGACTACTCCGCCGATCACACCGGGCTCGGCCTGATGGGCATGAAGGAACGTGCCCTGATGCTGAAGGGAAGTATCGCGATCCACTCGAAGCCCGCCCAGGGGACGGAGATCAGAGTCAGGATCCCACTCGCATGAGACAGCCCAGGGTGTTGCTCGTCGACGACCACGCACTGGTGCGGCGCGGTGTGGCGGCACTGCTGCGCATGGACGGAAGATACGAGGTCATCGGCGAGGCCGACAATGGCGAAGAGGCGATTCGTCAGCTTTCGGGGCCGTTAGAAAAAGCCAAGCCAGACGTGGTGTTGCTCGATCTCGCGATGCCGCGGCTGGATGGGCTGGAGACGATGCGGCGCATCCATAAATTCTGGCCGCGGCTTGCCGTAATCGTGCTGTCGATGCACAACGATGAGCAGTTTGTCGCGCAGGCTCTGCGTTCCGGGGCGCGCGGCTATTTGCTGAAACACGCCATGGACGACGAGCTCTTTGTCGCATTGGGTCTGGTGCTCAAGGGAGAGCGCTATGTCACGCCAGCCATCGATATGGGTCTCGTTCAGGCGCAGGATCGAGAGGAGACCGAACTGACGGGGCGCGAGCGCGAGGTATTGCAGCTCGTCTCCGACGGTCACACCACGCAGGCCGTCGCCGACATCCTGAATATTAGTCCGCACACGGTGACGCGGCATCGCGCCAACCTGATGCAGAAACTCAATGTTCACAATCAGATGGAGTTGATGCGCGCCGCAATCACGCGGGGGTTGGTGGTCGGCACCGGACGCGACAACGCAAGAATTAGCTAATTCTTGCTATTGCCAGCGCCTTCGCGGGCGAGTCAAATCGCACCTGCTTTGTAATGCGAGTCACATTTGGGAAGGAACTCGCCAATGGCTTCATTGCTTTGGTTTCAAGGTGGTGCGTGCAGCGGCAATACGATGTCGTTCCTAAACGCCGAGGAACCCAGCGCGTGCGACCTGGTGACCGACTTCGGGATCAACGTTCTATGGCATCCTTCGCTCGGCCTCGAGATGGGCGACAACGCCAAGCGAATCTTCAACGATGTCGCCAGCGGCAAGACCCCGCTGGACATCTTTGTGTTTGAAGGCACGGTGATTCAAGGCCCCAACGGCAGCGGCCGATTCAACATGTTCGCCGACCGCCCCATGAAGGATTGGGTGAAGGAAATGTGCGCCCAGGCTGGGGCTGTTGTCGCGCTGGGAGATTGCGCGTGCTGGGGCGGCATCCCCGCGACCGAACCAAACCCGGTCGATAACGTCGGTCTGCAGTACCTGAAGCGCAGGCACGGCGGCTTCCTTGGCGCGGACTTCCGCTCCAAGTGGGGCCTGCCTGTCATCAATATTCCAGGCTGTCCGGCCCACCCCGATTGGGTGACGCAGATTCTCGTCGCCGTCGCCTCCGGACGCGCCGGCGATATCGCGCTCGACGACCTGCAGCGGCCGCAGACCTTCTTTAAAAGCTTCACCCAGACCGGCTGCACGCGCGTGCAATTCTTCGAATACAAACAGTCGCCCACAGAGTTTGGTCAGGGCACTCGAACTGGGTGCCTCTTCTACGAATTCGGTTGCCGCGGCCCTATGACCCACTCCCCTTGCAATCGCATCTTGTGGAATCGGCAGTCGTCGAAGACCCGCGCCGGCATGCCTTGCACAGGCTGCACGGAGCCGGAGTTTCCGTTCCACGATCTGAAGCCGGGCACCGTCTTCAAGACGCAGAAGATCAGCGGTACGATCCCCAAAGAGATCCCAACCGGCACCGACCACATCACCTATATGGCCCACGCGGCAGCGGCTCGCATCGCCGCTCCACGTTGGTCGAAGGAGGACATGTTCGTGGTCTAGCACCCGAATGAGATTT
>Ga0302314_10010609_pt1 | contig 16104 bp, 10 predicted proteins | sample III_Palsa_N2_3_FD_200533 | JGI IMG/M metagenome (GOLD analysis project Ga0302314, IMG submission 200533) | Peat permafrost microbial communities from Stordalen Mire near Abisko, Sweden - III_Palsa_N2_3 | ecosystem: Environmental > Terrestrial > Soil > Palsa > Peat permafrost | place: Sweden... | reverse complement strand
CTGTCTACGCAAAGCGCCCTCGAACGGACCTGCGGGCGGGTCTACTAGCGGGGCGGAGGTGACCCGATGAGCGACTGGCCCGAACTCGACCTGGCGACGCTGCAGCCCACGGCCGAAACGCTGCAGCTGCTTACCCAGATCGTCGGCAAGGTGCGCCTCGCCCGCACCACCTGGGTCAATCACTCGTGGCACGTCACGCTCTACGTCTCGGCGCGCGGCCTCACCACCTCGCTGATCCCCAACGGCGTGTCCGGCCTGGAGCTGGAGTTCGACTTCGTCGCCCACGCGCTGGTGATCCGCACCACCGACGGCGCCGAGCGCCGCGTTGCGCTAGCGCCCGGCAGCGTCGCCGGATTCTACGCCGCGACGATGGACGCCCTCGCCGCCGTCGGCGCGCCGACCACCATCGACGCCGCGCCCAACGAACTGCCGGAGGCGATCCCGTTCGCGGAGGACACCGCCCAGCGTCCCTACGATCCGGCCGCCGCGCAGGCGTTCTGGCGCGCGCTGGTGCAGGTCGACCGGGTGTTCCACCGTTTCCGCTCGGGCTTCCTGGGCAAGGTCAGCCCAGTGCACTTCTTCTGGGGCAGTTTCGACCTGGCGGTGACGCGCTTCTCCGGCCGCCGCGCGCCGCTGCATCCCGGCGGCGTGCCGCACCTGCCGGACGCGGTGGCGCAGGAGGCCTATTCGCACGAGGTCTCCAGCGCCGGCTTCTGGCCGGGCGGCGATGGCGTACCGCCCTCGTTCTACGCCTACGCCTACCCGGCGCCCGATGGCTTCGCGACCGCCGCCGTGACCCCAGCCGCCGCGCGGTTCGACGCCACGCTCGGCGAATTCCTGCTGCCCTACGACGCGGTCCGCACCGCCGCCGACCCCGACGCGGCGCTGCTCGCCTTCCTGCAAAGCACCTACGAAGCCGCCGCCGACCGCGCCGGCTGGGACCGGGCGGCGCTGGAATGCGGCGAAGGCCAAATCGGCGTGCCGCGCCCCGTTAGCTAACGACGGTCAGCTAGCGCTTGCGGTTGGCCCCCGGCGCGGCAGCCGCCAGACCTGCGCGGCCTCGAACGCCGAGCCGGTCCAGGCCCGCACCGTCACCTCGAACGCGTCGTCTTCCGCGACGATGGTGGAGAAGCTCGGCGGAGAGCCGCGGGTTCGCTGCGAGAGGGTGCCGGCGCCGACCGCGTAGCAGCCCTCGGTCGCCAGCGTCAGCGGCAGGGCGAACGGCACGTGTACGTGCCCGGTCAGCACCAGATCGACGCCCTGGTTCGCCAGAATGGTCGTCGCGGCCGCCCCGCGCCGCACCCCGCCCGTCACCGGGGCGCCCTGGATATCGACCAGCGGGTGATGGCAGGCGAACACCCGCACCTTGCCCGCCTCGCCCCAGTTGAGCCGCTTCAGCTGGCCGAGTCCGATCGCGCCCTTCGACCAGTCCGGCCGCGGCTGCGCCCCGCGCGAGCTGTTGACCGCGCGTACCGCCAGGTCCGGCGTGTCGAACGATGCGGCGCTGGCCGGCCCGATATAACGACGATAGCGGGCGAACGGGTTCAGCGCCCTGAGCGGGATGTTCCAATAGGGCGTGTCGTGATTGCCGGGCGTCGACAGCTGCGGCGTCGGCAGCCGGGCGAGCCACGCCTTCGCGGCGCGAAACTCGCGCGGCAGGCCGTTCAGGGTGATATCGCCCGTCACGGCGACCAGCGTAGGTTCGAACATCGCCACGGCCGCGACCGACGCCTCGACCGCGTCGGCGAGTTCGCCGCCGAAGTGGATGTCGCTCAAATGGGCGATGCGGACGCTCACAGGCTGGCGACAGCCATGTCCGGCGGCGCCAGCGCCCGAAACGCGCGCGGCGTGAACTCGAACTGCGTCCGGCGCGGCAGCCGATGCGCCTCCCCGTCGAGGATCGCGGGGATCGAGCCGTGCATCCGGGCCCAGCCCCGCTGCACCATCTCCACGGTCACCGAAGGATCGGCGCGCCAGCCGCCGATCAGGCCGCTGAACGCCAGCCGCATCAGCTCGCGGGCGTCATGGAAGTCGAGCGCCGCCATCTCCAGCGCGTCCTCCTGCTGCATCGCCTTCGACACCAGCGGGCAGATCAGCACCAGCGCTTCGGTCCGATGGTCCGCCTCGCTGGCGCCGTAGTGCAGCCCGCCGCCAAAAGCGCGGCGCACGGCGATCTCCACGCGGCGCTTCGCCCGCGTCAGCTTGCCCAGCCGCAACGCCTCCCGCGCCTGGCCCCATAACGCCGGCGCGCCCAGGATCGCGGCGACGTAAAAGCTGTGCCCGTTGATCCGCCCGCCGCTGACCATGCGCTCAACCCCACCCGTGAGCGTCGCCTCCAGCGCCGCGCGCCAGGGCATCGCGCCGTACAGCGCGTGCGGCAGCATGTTCAAAGTCCCACCCGGCAACGGTGCGAGCAAAGGCCCGTCCGGCCCGCACAGCTCTGCCGCCAGCCGCGCCGTGCCATCGCCGGCCAGCACCAGCAGTAGGTCCGGATCGCTGGCCACCGCCTCGCGCACTACCGCCTCGACGTTGCGCCCGGCGGTGCTGAACAGGCGCAGCTGGTAGCCGTGCTCGGCGACGACGGCGGCCAGTTCGGTCTCGACGCCGGCCTTCACACTGCCTGACGCGGGATTGACCACCGCCGATATCTTGCGAAGGCGCGGCGCCGAAACGGGCGCGCTCGTCGCTTCAATCGCCTCGGCGCCTTCGATCAACATGCAGCCTCAACGCGGCGCCGCACCGCGCGTTGCGACCAGCTCAGCTTATTTGCGGAACAGCTCAGCTTGGTCGGCGTTAGACCGCCATGTTGAAGCCGGGCGCCAACTGCTGGAGATCGGGCGTGGCGGACCGCGCCGCGGTGCTGGTCGATATGGCGGCTTACTTCGATGCCGCCGAGATCGCCATGCGCGGCGCCAAGCGCTCGATCCACCTGCTCAACTGGTCGTTCGAGCCCGAGACCCTGCTTCATCCCGGGCCGGACTGCAGCGGTCCCGACAGCGACCGCATCGCCAATGTGCTGATCGAGTTGGCGAACAAGCCCGGCCTCGACGTGCGACTATTGTGCTGGCGCTCGGCCCTGCCGGTCGCCTCCACCCAGCACTTCTTCCCGCTCGCCGACCGGATGGCGTTCCGCCACACCAAGGTGAAGTTCCGCCTCGACGGCCGCCTGCCTGCCGGCGCGGCGCACCATCAAAAGATGATCATCATCGACGATGCGCTGGCGTTCTGCGGCGGCGGCGATATCGGCCCCGACCGCTGGGATACGCCGCAACATCTCGACGACGATCCGCGCCGCGAAAAGACCCGCTACGACCACAAGGACTACGACAGCCGCCACGAGGTGATGGCGCTGGTGGACGGTGAGCCCGCGCGCATCCTCGGCGAGCTATTCCGTGAACGCTGGCGCCGCGCGACGGGGGAGGCAATACCGGCGCCGCCGCAGGCTGAAGCGACGGCCTGGCCGGGCACCGTCAAGCCGATGTTTTCGAACGCAAAAGTAGGGCTGTCGCGCACCGCAGCGGCCTGGCGCAACTACGCCGAGGTGCGCGAGTGCGAGGGGCTGCACCTCGACGCCATCGCAGCCGCCGAAGACTGCATCTATATGGAGAACCAGTACTTCACCTCGCCGCTGATCGCCGCCGCCCTCGCCGCGCGGCTGGCCGACCCGAACGGCCCCGAAGTGGTGCTGGTTTCGACCCAGCACTCGCCGAGCTATTTCGACCGCGCGACCATGGACAAGACCCGCGCGGTCTTCATCAGGCAGCTGAAGGCGGCCGATGCGCACGGCCGGTTCGCGGTCTACAGCCCGGTGACCACGCTCGGCCGCACCATCATCGTCCACGCCAAGACCACCATCGTCGATGACACCCTGCTGCGGATCGGCTCGGTCAACATCAACAACCGCTCGATGGGCTTCGACACCGAGTGCGACCTGTCGCTGGAGGCGACCGATCCGGCCAACAAGGCCGCGGTGATCGGCCTGCGCAACCACCTGCTGGCCCACTGGCTGGGCTGCGAAGATGCGCGCATCGAGGCCGCGGTTGCGGCCGAAGGCGGCGTGCGCGCCGCACTGGAGTCGCTGCGGCTCGGCGGCCACTGCCGCATCCGCCCGATCGAGCCGGTCCCGATGGGCCCATTGGCCCGCTTCATCGCCGCCAACCACCTCGGCGACCCGATTGGCCCGGACGATTCCTGGCGACCCTGGCGCCGCAAACGCGCGATCGCCGACCGCCTGGCCGCCGCTCACCTTTCGGCGGCGCCCACGATCCCCAGCGCGGAGAGCAGCGGCCCGAGGTGAGCGGCGTAAGGCTTCCAGCGCGCGACGCTGCTGCGATAGATCGGCTGGCGCACCTGATTGACGCTCGCGGTGCGGACCGTCCTGGCGGTGCGATGGAAGTCCAGGCAGGCGTCGTCCCACGGAAGGCCAAGAAAGCCGACCAGCCGCTCCGCCTGACTGCTTAAGTCGGCCACCACGTCCTCGTAGCCGATTTCCAGGAACCGGTCGGCCGGCAGCAGCCCGCGGCAGTGCGCCATCAGGGCGTCGTAGGCGCGGTAGTACCGGCCCAGGTCGTCCAGGTCGTAGGCGAAGTCCTGCCGCCCCGCGAACTTCTTCGAATAGCACGACAGGCAGGTATCGACCGGATCGCGGCGGCAATGCACGATCCGCGCGTTCGGCAGCATCAGCCCGATCAGGCCGGCGAACTGGAAGTTGCTCGGCATCTTGTCCACGACCCTACGTTTGCCCGGCCCCAACGCGCCCACGCCGCCGGCATAGGCCGTGCCCCACCGGCCGAGCCGCTCGCGAGTGAGGTCCGCCGCCGCCGGAACCGCGCCGACGAGTTCGTTGAGCAGGTTCAGCTCGCCCGCGCCGTGCACCTCGGGATGGGAGGCCAGGATCTGTTCCACCAAGGTGGTGCCGGAGCGCGGCATGCCGACGATGAACACCGGTAGATCGGATGGGTCTCCGGCACTGGCCAGGCGACGCATCAGTTCCGGCGTGTAGGCGCCGGCGCTGGCCTCGAACCGCGCCACGTCGGCCGCGACATCGTAATCGAGGCTGGCGCGCTTGCGCCGGTTGGCGTCGTCGAGACGGGCGAAGGCGCGATCGGCGTCGCCGGCGTCCATCCACGCCTTGCCGAGCGCGAACTCGAGGTCGAGGCGGTCTTCCAGCGCCAGCTGGCGCGCATCGGCGCCCGCCAGCAGCGCCTCCATCACCGTGATATCGGGATCGCCCGGCGCAAAGGTCTTCAGGTCGCTGCGGATGAACCAGGCCCGCGCCGATGCCGGGTCGATGGCAAGCGCCCGCGATACGGCGTCAGCCGCCTCTGCCGCCTGACCCAACTCCTGCAATGAAACGCCCAGGCTGACGTGTGCTTCGACCAGATCGGGCTGCAGCGCGAGGGCGGCGCGGTAGGCGGCCAGCGCCTCGCCGGCGCGCCCGAGGCGCCAAAGCGACACCCCGCGTCGGACATGCGTGGTCGCGGCGCTGGGTTGCAGCTCGAGCGCGCGGTCGAGGGCGGCCAGGGCGGCGTCATGGCGGCCCAACTCATGGAGGGCGACGCCAAGGCCGACCCGGGCTTCGGCTTGCGCCGGATCGATCTCGATCGCCCGCTGGAAGGCGGCGACCGCTTCCGACGACCGACCCAATGCTTGCAGGGTCACGCCGATATTGATGAACGCGTCGGCATAGTCCGGCTTTTGCGCGATGGCGCCCCAATATGCGTCGAGCGCCTCTTCGCGCCGGCTGAGGTCGCTCAACGCGACACCCAGATTATAGCGCGCCTCCGGATACTCCGCCCGCAGCGCGATGGCCTGGCGATAGGCGGCGACCGCCTCGTCGCCGCGCCCGACCGCCCGCAGCGCGGCGCCCAGGTTGTTGCGCGCCGGGGCATGGCGCGGGTCGAACCGCGCGGCGTTCGAGAACGCGGTGACCGCCGCTTCATTGCGCCCGAGCGAGCGAAGCGCATTGCCGAGATTGAAGTGCGCCAGCGCGAAGTCGGGGCTGAGCGCGACGGCCTTGCCGATCAGGCCCACCGCCTCCTCGGCCCGCCCTGACCGCGCGGCGATCACGCCGAGCAGGTGCAGGCTGTCGACATGCCGCGGGTGGGTCGCAAGGATTCGGCGGTAGAGCGACTCCGCGGCGGCCGCCTGACCGGACCGCTGTTGCAAAAGCGCCGCGGCGAACAGATCCTCGATCACCTACGGCTCCCCGCTGGACGCGGCAGCACCACTCCAATTGTCGTTTTAGGTCAAGCACCTAAGGGCTGCCAACGGGCGTGTTTCCGTGACGCAATAATCGCCGCGCGTCGTCGGGCTGTCACACAAGTAAGCAAGGTGACCGCAGAGGCTGGGAATCCATCGGCAAATAGGCGGTCGTGTCGCGCTCTCCCGCGGCGAGACGCTGGCCGGAGGGGCGTCCTGGCTAGGATGCTAAGACAAGGGGATTCAGCATGCCAAAGCCTAACCGACACGGCGCGCGCCTGCTCGCCAGCGCCTCGCTTGCCGCCATCGCGTCGGCGACCGCCGTCGCCGCGTACGCCCAGACCACGAACGCAGACTCGACCACCGTCCGCGGCGTCGTCGTGACCGGCGCCGAGACGGTCGCGACCGCGCCCGTTGCGCCGCCGCTCGCCGCCACCTATTCGGAGGGCACCATCACGCGGGACGCGGTGCAGAACCTGTCGGCCGGCGCGTCCAATTCGATCCAGACCATGCTTAACGATCAGCCCTCGGTATTCGCCTACACGAATGGTCCGCTTGGCGTCAGCACGGACATCAACTTCCGCGCCTTCAACTCCGGCCAGTTCGGCGAAACCTACGACGGCGTCGCGCTGAACGACATTTTCAATAGCGGCGTCACCGGTGACGGTGTGGCGGACAATCAGAACAATGTGCTGCTCCTGGCGTCCAACGTCGACAGCGTGCAAATCTATCGCGGTATCAACAATCCGGCGGTGAATTCCTACAATTCGCTCGGCGGCACCATCAACTTCATCCCACGCCGCCCGGACGCGGTCCCCGGTGTAGAAGTCGGCGCCAGCTACGGCAGCTTCAACACCGCGCTCGCGCACGCCACGGTGAATACCGGCTCCATCGACGGCTTCCGGCAGATGCTGTCCTACAACTACGCCTCCAGCGACGGCTGGCTCGCCAACACCAGCGACGAAAATCAGAACCTGTTCTACTCGGGCAGCTACAACCCCGGAAACGGCAACCAGCTCAGCCTGGTTCTGATCGGCAACCACAACGACGGGCACACGCCGTTTCAGATGCCGACTGCGCTGTTGCAGCAGAATGGCGGCTTCTACCAATGGCCGAGCTCGGTCGCCTACGAGAACGACCACGACACCAGCTTGCTCGGCATTCTAGATTTCCAGGCGCAGCTGTCGCCGAACGTCACCTTCGACAACAAGTTCTACAGTGGTTACAACGACTACCGGCGCACCTCGTACGCCAATCCCGCGGACAGCGAGAGCGCGACGCAGCCCTACGAGCTGCCGAGCCAGGCCGAGACCTACAACTACTGGATCTTTTTCCCGAACGGCCCGACCTACAATCCGAAGACGGTGTTCGGCTCGAACGCGGCCGGCAACGACTACCACTTCTATGGCTACACCGCCTGGGGCGTCGGCTATACGCCGACGATCACGGTCAGCTTGCCAAACAACACCGTGACGATCGGCGGCAACGTCACCACCGGCCAGCTGCATTCCCGTGAGTTCTGGTACGGCGCTTACAACATGCCGACCGAAGTCGGCTACAATGACGCCTGGAACGAGCATGACGATCGCTTGTTCGCCTCGGCCTACATCCAGGACGACATCCACCTGCTCGACGACCGGCTCAGCATCACGCCTGGCGTCAAGTATCTGTTCGCCCACACGACCGACACCGACTCGATCGCATTTTTCTATCCGTACGGCGGTACGAACGGCAACGACACCGGGTTCGTCTCACCAACGATCGGCGCCAACTACAAGATCACCAGCGATTTCGCGGTTTACGGGGCGCTTGGCCAGAGCGTGAAGTTCCCCGACATCACCGCCTACTACAACGGCATCCCGGGCACGACGGCCGCGACCCCGCTCAAGCCGCCGCCCGTCACCGTCAAACCGGAGCATGTCAACGACTACGAACTGGGCGTTCGCTACCAGCACGGCGGTTTGTCGGGATCGCTATCGGTTTATCGCGAAGACTTCACCAACACCTTCATCGACGCGTTCAATCCGTCCACCTTCCTGACGATCGTCTCCAACGGCGGCTCGTCCAGGTATCAAGGCGTGGAACTTCAGGTGCGCAACGACTTCGGCGAGCAGCCTTGGGGCGACGTCAATGCGCAACTGAGCTTCGCATACAATCAGGCCGAGTTCACCTCGACCTTCCATTCCGACTTCGCCGGCGGTCAGGGCGAGAATACTGATGCGGACGTACTGGTGAGCGCGGGCGAACCTTTGGCCGACGTGCCGGACGTGCTTCTCAGCGCCGACGTGAACTGGTCGTACCAGGGTTGGCGTGTGGACCTGGATGGCCGTTACGTCGGCAGCCAGTACACCGACAATGCCGTCTCCGGGACGCCAAGCACCACCAAGATCCCGGACTACACCGTGATCGACTTGGACCTGTCCAAGACCGTTCCAATGAGGAGCTTCACGGGCGCCGCCGGCTCGGTGAAGTTCTCGCTTGATATCGACAACATCGGCAACGAATATTACTACAACCAAGAATACACTAACAGCAGCAAGGACTTCAACGGCGCCTACTATCAGGTCGCCTCGCCGGGAGCCCCGCGCAGCTTCACCGGCAGCATCCTGGTGAAGTTCTAGCGCGCACTTGCAATCTTGCGCGACGCTCGGGCGAATAGCCCGAGCGTCGATGCATGCAGGAAGTCGCCCGTCTCCTTCGGCGCGCGGCCGGCGCAGGCGCGGGCGTAGGTGCCTTCCAGGATGCAGCCGATCTTGTAGCAGGCCAGCACCTCGTACCAGTCGGCGGCGGAGACGTCGCGGCCGGTGCGCTCGGCGTAGCGCGCGATCAGCTCGGCGCGGGTCGGGAAGCCCGGCCACGGCGTCACCGGCCCGGTCTCGGCGCCGTCGTCCGGCCAGTGCGACAGCAGCCCGCCCAGGTCGACCATCGGCTCGCCGACTGTGACCAGCTCCCAGTCGACCATGGCGGCGATCTCGGGGCCGTCCCGGCGGAACAGCACGTTGGCGAAATGGAAGTCGCCGTGGATCAGGCCGGGGCGGAAGTCCCGCGGACGGTTGTCGTCGAGCCAGCGCCCGATCGCATCCACGCCGGGCAGGCCCGCCAGCCCCGGCCAGCCGGGGTGCTCGCGATAGCTCTCCAGCTGCGCGCGCCAGCGTCCGACCTGACGCTCCAGGAAGCCCTCCGGCCGTCCCAGATCGCCGAGCCCGACCGCCACATGATCGACCCCGCTTAGGGCGGCGATCGCGTCGGCCATCTCCAGGCCCATCCGGTGGCGGATCTCGGAGTCGCCGGCGTGCAGAGCCGGCATCTCGTCGCGCGGGGTGAAGCCCTCGACCGGCTCCATCAGATAGAACGCCGCACCCAGCACGTCTTCGGCTGGGCAGGCTGCGATCAGCGCGGGATGGCGCACCGGCGTACCGTTTAGCGCGGCAAGTACGCGCGCCTCGCGCCGCATGGTCTCGTTGGAGTTGGCGCGCAGGTGCTTGGGCGGGCGGCGCAGGACATAGGGCCGGCCCGCGCGCTCGAAGCTCAGCAAGATGTTCTGGGTGCCTCCGCCCAGCAGGGCGGGGCGCTCGATCGGCCCCTCGCCCTGTCCCTGCGCGTCCATCCAGCCGGCGAGCGCGTCCAGCGGGACCAGCGTCTGCCAGTCTTGGTCGCCGCCCGGCGCCTTGGCCTTGCCCGGTTCGGTCACGCGCAGTCCTCCCTTGCAAGACCTTGCGGCAGGCTGGCTTGATTTGAAACCCGTTCCGTCGGCCGTCCGCTGTGCAGGAGGTTGCCGCTGATGTCGCTCGATTTCGCCTCGGCCCGCGAAGCCTACGCCCGCGACGGCGTGGTGCGGCTGCCGGGCGTGCTGGACGACGCGGCCATGGCCAGCGCCCTCGCCGCCTACGACTGGAGCCTCGCCAACCCCGGCTCCGGCGCCACCCGTTTCGCCCAGGTCACCGACTCGACCTTCTACAACGACCTCTACAATCCGCGCTGCCTCGAGGGTTACACCGCGATGCTCCAGGCCTCGCCGATCCCCGCGCTGGTCGCCGGGCTCTGGGACGCGCCGGATGTCTGGTTCATGTACGAGCAGGTGTTCCTGAAGGAAGGCGGCGAGACCCGGCGCACGCCCTGGCACCAGGACAGTTCTTACCTCGCCATCGCCGGCGATCACCTGGCGGTGGCCTGGATCTGCTTCGACACCCAGCCGGTCGAGGGCGCGCTGGAGTTCGTGCGCGGCTCGCACCGCGGCCCGCTTTATAACGGCTCGCGCTTCGAGCTCGGCGACGACACCGCCCCGATCAATCCCGCCTCGCCGCTGCCGCGCCTGCCCGACATCGAGGCCGCCCGCGCCGACTGGGACATCCTCGCCTGGCCGGTCGAGCCCGGCGACCTGATCGTGTTCCACCCCGCCACCTTGCACGGCGGCGCGCCGACCCACCGCGGCCATCGCCGGCGCACGCTGACGCTCAGGTTCTTCGGAACCGACGCGATCTACGATCAGCGGCCCGGCCGTGTCGGCCCCCGCGTCGACGGCTTCCACCAGCGCATGCGCCAGGGCGATCCATTCCGCGATCCGACGTTCCTGCGCCTGCTGCCGAGGACCGCGCGGTAAGCACAGCGGCGATCCTTGCGGGATTGACGCTTGACGTGTGCTAATGCCGGCCACACCCGCAAGGGGCTATGGGGCGAAACATGAACGATATTACTTCCGGCGTGGTATCGAGCGGGCTGACGTTTGGCCAGGAAGACAATTTCGAGGTCGATAGCGGGGGCGTCCTTGAAAGCTCCACCTTTCTTGGCGGGGAAATGACCGTCCTGGCGGGCGGGACGACCGGCCTCAACCTGCTTTTGGGGCGCGCGCTTGAGTACACGTTCGGCTTCGATGAAGACAGCACCGTGGCCGACGGCGGGTTTATCTACATCGAAGACGGCGGCGAGGCGGATGAAACGCAGGTTGAAGCCGGCGGCGAACTCGAGGCCCACGGCAACGGCGCGTCTCAAACCGCGGACGCAGGTAAGGCCGCCGGCGCTGAGGTGTTCAACGGCGGCTTGCTCCAGGTCGCCGGCGCCGGACTTGCGACCTTCACGGAGGTGCTCGGCGGCGAACTCGACGTCAAATTCGGCAGCGCGACCAGCACCACCATCAGCGGCGGCCTTGCTCTGATCGAAAGCGCGGGCGTCGAAAGCGCGGCTTCCGTGCGCTCCAGCGGCGTTGAGCAGGTGGTCTCAGGTGGGCAAAGCCAGGCCGCCGTGGTCTCGTTCGGCGGCTCGGCGGTGGCGGAGACCGGGGGGCTGCTCAGCGGGGCGACAGTCCTGTCCGGCGGTGTCGCGATCGAGCGATTTGGCGGCATCGCGAACGGCACGACGATCAGCTCGGGCGGCGTCGAGACGGCCAGCGCCACGGGCGATGCGGTCGGTTCGATCATCAGCGCCGGCGGCGAGCAGATCGTGGCCGGCGGCTTCGCGGTGAACACCGAGGTCTTCTCCGGTGGCGAGCAGCTGGTTTCGTCAGGTCTCGCGACCGACACCACTGTCGGTTTCGGCGGCTCGGCGATTGTCGAGACCTACGCGGTGCTGAGCGCCGCCGCCGTGTTGTCGGGAGGACAGTCCATCGAGCGGCTGTTCGGTGTCGCCAACGCCACCCACGTGTTTGCTGGCGGCGAGGACATCGTCGATGGAACTGGGACCGCAGTCTCGGCCAACGTGTCGGGCTTGCAGCTCCTCTCTGGTGGCGTCGCCAGCGCGACATCCGTCCTGTCGGGCGGCAAGCAGACAATCTACTTCGGCGGGATCGCCAGTGGGACGCTCGTCAGCAACGGCGGAACTGAGGTGGTCGGTTCTGGCGGTACGGTCATCGGCGCCAAGATTTTCACCGGCGGAACCCTGCTGGTCGGGGCGGGTGCGACGGTCGAGGGCGCCATCAACGGCGGGGGCGGCGGCAAGCTGGAACTGGCCGGCGGGACCGGGACCCTGACCGGCCTGCTGGTCGGGGGGAACGTCAAGGTGTCGGGAGCGATCCCCGCGGAGACGTTCACCAACTTCGGCGCGGTCAAGATCGACGGCCCGGCCAGCTTCACCGCGGCGGGCAACTCCACGATCGCAGCCGGCAAGAGCCTGATCGTCGACGGGAAACTGACCACGGCCGGGACCATCACTGTCGCTGGCAGCCTCACGCTCGGCGGCGCCGCCACCGGCGCGCGCACCTTGGCTGGGACTGGAACGCTGGCTCTGGCCGGTGGGACCACGACGCTCGGCGCCGGCGCGGTGCTGTCCATCGCCAAGGTGATCCAGAGCGGAACCGCCACCGCCTCGGTCGGCGCGACCGCGCTGACCTACGCCGGCGTCTGGGCGCAGGCGGCAGGCGCGATCACCGTCGGCGCCGCCCGCACCTTGAGCTTCACCGGGACCGGCGACAGCTTCGCCGGCCTGCTGACCGGCGCTGGCGCAGTCAAGTTCGCGGGCGGATCGGACACGCTGACCGGGACGACCCTGTCGGCGGCGACCACGATCACCAGCGGCGCCAAGGTCACCCTGGACGCGGCCATCACCCTGACGAAGACGCTTACCGTCACCAGCCCGAACCTGACCATCGCCGCGGTCGGCGCCTCGCTCACCGGCGGCGGCGCGCTCACACTCACCAACTTCGCTAGTAACAAGATCGTCGGCGCCACGGCCGCGGCGGTCCTGACCAACGTCAACGACAAGATCACCGGCGCGGGCGACATCGGTGGCGGCTCGATGACGCTGGTCAACCAGGCTGGCGCAAGCATCGTCGGCAATAGCGCCGGCGTCGCTCTGACCCTCGACACCGGGGCAAACGCGATCTCCAATTCCGGCCTGATCGCCAGCGAAGGCAAGGGCGTCACCATCAAGAGCGCGGTGGTCAACACCGGCACGCTCGAGGTCACGGCCGGCACGCTCACGGTCAGCGGTGCGGTGAGTGGAACTGGTGGGGTGACCGTCGCCGGCGGGACCGCGGACTTCGCCTCGACGTTCAGCCAGAACGTCGACTTCGCCGGCAAGACCGGCGTGCTCGAACTGGCGAAGTCACATTCCTACACTGGCGCGATCACCGGCTTCTCGCTGACCGGCGGCAACTCGCTCGACCTCGGCGACATCGCCTTCGGCGCCAAGACCAAGGCCAGCTTCGCCGAGAACGGCGCCAAGACCAGCGGCGTGCTCACCGTCACCGATGGGACCCACACCGCCCACATCACCCTGATGGGCAACTTTTCGAACTCGTCCTTTACCCTCACCAGCGACACCCACGGCGGCACGACGGTGGTCGATCCGCAGAAGGGCTCTGGGTCCTCGAACGTTTTGCCACTCATTACCGCCATGGCCGGCCTCGCCACGGGCGGCGGCCAGTGGCTGCCACTGCCCAACTTCGACCCATCGACGCCGTATCCAATCGCCGCGCATCGAGGTTGAATCGCGCCGCGCGTCTCAGCTGTCGGAGAAGCCGAACGGCGCGCTGGTGCGGCGGATGTCGTCGGGCAGGATCTGACGGCCGATCGGCGGCGCGGAGCGGGCGGTGCACTCGGTGCGGTGGCAGAGCCGGCAGGTGACGCCGATCGGGGTCGCGCTCTCCGGCCCGGCGTGGTTCTGGGTGTAGATCAGCCGGTCGGCATGCTCGGCCGCGCAGCCGAGCGCGATCGCCCGCTCGATCCGGGGCCGGCCGAATCCGCCGCCGCCCGCGGTCACCGTGCGGGCGATCGAGAAGAAGCGCTGGCCGTCCGGCAGCTCCAGCCACTGGGTGACGATCTGGCGCGGCGTGCGGAACGCCTGGTGCACGCTCCACAGCGGGCAGCCGCCGCCGTGGCGGGCGAACGGAAAGCCTGCGCCGTCCAGCCGCTTGGAGACATTGCCGGCTTCGTCGACGCGGATGAAGAAGAACGGCACGCGCTCCTGTCCGGGCTTCTGCAGGGTGGTAAGCCGGTGAGCCACCTGCTCGAAGCTGGCCCCGAATTGCCGCGACAGCGCCTCGACGTCGTAGCGCCGCGCCTCTACCGCCCGGGCGAAGGCGGCGTAAGGCATCAGCATCGCCGCGGCGGCGTAGCCGGCCAGCGCCCGGCGCGTCAGCCGCTCGCCGTTCTCGGTGGCGAAGGCGCCGTCCGCCAACACCGCGTCGATCGTCTCGCCGAGCTCCAGGTAGGCGAGCTGGAGCGCGAGCTGGAAGTTCTGGCTAGCGTTGTCGAGCTCGTCGTCGAGCAGCACCTCGCGGCGGTGCCAGTCGAGGCGCCGGGTCGAGCCGACCATCACCTGCGGCGGCACCCGGCGCACGCGCAGGCCGTGCCGGGCTTTGAAGTAGGCCGCGAGACTGTCGTGTGCGCCGATCGCCTGCGCCACGCGCTCGGCCACGTCGTCGAGCGAAGGGAAGCTGTTGCGGCGGGCGGCCAGGAAACGCCGTGACTCGGCTACGGGATCGGAATCGGCCTCGCGCCCGGCGGCCGGCTCCTCGGCCCCCTGGTCGGCCAGCGCAAGGTGCTCTTCCTGGTAGGCGGTGTAGAGCCGCAGGAAGGCCTCGGTGATGCCGGGGAAGTTGGTGCTGACATCGCCGGTTTCCAGCGACGGCAGGTCGATGTCGGCGAACAGCGGATCCTTCAGCGCGCCCTGCAGCCGCGCCGCCTCGTCGGAGGCGCCATCGCCGGTGAGCGCCGAAAGATCGAGTGCGTAGGTCTGCGCCAGCCGCAACAGAACCTCAGCCGTCAGTGGCCGGTGATTGCGCTCCAGCAGGGCGATGTAGGATGGCGAGACCTCAAGGTCCGCCGCCATGTCGGCCTGGGTCAGGCCACGGTCGCGGCGCAGGCGGCGAAGGCTGGGTCCGACGTAAAGGCGGCGCGTGGTCGGCATGGCTCCTTACAACATGACATCTATTTCTTGTAAAGTTTGACAGCCGCACCGCATGGCGGCTTCCCCTCGCGGCAAGGCATTGGCTAAGCGAGCATCAGATCAGTCACTGCCTATCGAGGACGCAGCATGGCCTACCAGGACCACATCATCGAGATGAGCCAGCTCATCGCGAGCAAGAACGGCACGTGGGACGGCATCGACGCCGAGGCCGTGGCCCGCATGCGCCTGCAAAACCGGTTCAAGACCGGCCTCGAGATCGCTCGATACACCGCCGGCATCATGCGCCACGACATGGCCGCCTACGACGCCGACCCGGCGAACTACACCCAGTCGCTCGGCTGCTGGCACGGCTTCATCGCCCAGCAGAAGATGATCAGCATTAAGAAGCATTTCAAAACGACCGCCGGCCGCTACATCTACCTGTCCGGCTGGATGATCGCCGCCCTGCGCTCCGAGTTCGGGCCGCTGCCGGACCAGTCGATGCATGAGAAGACCTCGGTGCCGGACCTGATCGAAGAGATTTACACCTTCCTGCGCCAGGCCGACGCCCGCGAGCTGGGCGGCCTCTACCGCGAGATCGACGCCGCCCGCGCCGCCGGCGACGCGGCCAAGGAACAGAAGCTGCTCGACCAGGTCGACAACTTCGAAACTCACGTCGTGCCGATCATCGCCGACATCGACGCCGGCTTCGGCAACGCCGAGGCGACCTATCTGCTGGCCAAGAAGATGATCGAGGCGGGCGCCTGCGCCATCCAGATCGAAAACCAAGTCTCCGACGAGAAGCAGTGCGGCCACCAGGACGGCAAGGTCACCGTCCCGCACGAGGACTTCGTCCAAAAGATCCGCGCCGTTCGCTACGCCTTCCTCGAACTGGGCGTGAACGACGGCATCATCGTCACCCGCACCGACAGCCTGGGCGCCGGCCTGACCAAGCAAATCGCGGTCAGCAACGAGCCGGGCGACCTCGGCGACAAGTACAACAGCTTCCTCGATTGCGAAGAAATCTCCTCCGCCGACATGAAGAACGGCGACGTGGTGCTGAACCGCAATGGCAAGCTGCTG